>Ga0318533_10000003_pt1 | contig 75855 bp, 74 predicted proteins | sample GRESIP053b4f27_FD_203675 | JGI IMG/M metagenome (GOLD analysis project Ga0318533, IMG submission 203675) | Tropical soil microbial communities from Luquillo Experimental Forest, Puerto Rico - GRE.SIPMG.053b4f27 | ecosystem: Environmental > Terrestrial > Soil > Tropical forest > Bulk soil...
GAAGCGCGTCGCCGGCCCGGCTTCGTGATTCCATACGCCGAGCACGTCGGGGATGCCGCAAGCCTCCAGCGCACGCCAGATCTGCGCCGCGCCGGCAATGCCTTTGAGCAAACCGGTCTCGTCGACTGGCTTGTGCTGCGGCGCGCAGGTCAGAATCGGATCGTTGCGATGAAGTATCGTCTTCACTTGCACGAACGGCCGCTCTTGCGTGTCGTCGGAGTAATACCCCATCCATTCGCCAAACGGGCCTTCCGGTTTCGTTGCGCCGGGCACGGTCTCGCCCTCGATCGCGATCTCGCAATCGGCAGGAATCGGAAAGCCGGTATAGGGGCCGCGCACCACGTCGATCGGCTCGCCGCGCAACCCACCAGCGATATCGTATTCGCTGACTTCCGGCAGCGGACTTGACGCGAGCATAAACAAGAGCGGGTCCTGGCCGCATAGGATGACGACTTTCATCGGCTCGCCACGCGCAAAATATTTGTCGCGGTGGATGCGGCCATGCTTGCCCTCGGTGATCTGGCAGCCGACGGTCTTGCCGTCGTAAACCTGACTGCGATAGGCGCCGAGATTGTACCAACCGCTGTCCGGATCCTTGGTGACGACGCAATCGGCGGTGCCGATAAAGCGCGCTTTGTCCTGTTCGTGATGGCGCGGCACCGGAAATTTCAAAACATCGACAGTGTCGCCCTCGATGACATTTTCGAAGATCGGACCATCATTGACGTAGCGCGGCGGGAGCGGCTTCAAATCCTGCATGCGCGCGTGATAGCGCTGCACGATGTCGACCTTGCGCTCGTGCTCGAGCGGCAGCCCGAGCGTGAGCGCGATGCGCTTGACCGATGACAGCTGGCCGTAAAGCGTGCGGTAGCCTTTGCGATACCCGGGAACGTCATCGAACAAAATGGCCGGCGCCATGCCACCGCTCTTTTCGGTGAGCATGTGAGTGACAGCGCCCATCTCGACGTCCCAGTGCGCGCCGGAGACGCGCTTGAGTTCGCCGAGGCGCTCGACCATGTCGAGCCAGCCGCGCAGGCCGCGATAGGCGCCAGAGACTTGGCGTCCCGAAGCTTGGCGTCCTGAAACTTGGCGCTCTAACGCCGCGTCCGCCATGAAGCCTCCAAGTTTCACAGTAGAAAGCGGGTATGGATTGCGCTCGCCAAGGTGTCAAGGCGAGCACCGGCGCTGCCCACGCAAGCGCAGCTTCGACACCAGCGCGCATGCGCGGTAGGATCATGCAGGGAATCGATCGATGACGCTATTGCAGCAGGGTGAAGCCGCTCCGGTTGCGGCCAAAGAGGCGAGCAAGGAAGCCGAGCCAATCTGGTTCGCCTCCTACCCTGCGGGGGTGCCCAGGACGATTGATCCCGACGCATTCTCATCTCTCTCCGCGATGCTGATCGATGCCTGCCGGCTGCACGCCGCGCGTCCGGCATTCGAGTGTCTCGGCGCGCACATGAGCTATGCCGAATGGGATCGCGACAGCCGCGACTTTGCGGCCTTCCTGATCGAGCAAGCCGGCTGCCGCGCCGGCGATCGCGTGGCGCTTATGCTGCCGAATATGTTTGCATATCCAGTGACGTTTCTCGGCACACTGCGCGCCGGCATGATCGTGGTCAATGTCAATCCGCTCTACACGCCGCGCGAACTGCAGCAGCAGCTCGCCGATTGCGAGGCGACAGTTATCGTCATTTTGGAGAATTTCGCGCACAAGCTGCAAGAGATCATCGCGCGTACCAAAATTCGGCATGTGGTGGTGGCGCGGCTCGGCGATTTTGTGCCGGTGCTCAAGCGCTGGGCATTCAACTTCGCCAATTCCTACATTCGCCACGCGGTGCCGCCATGGCACTTTGAAAAATTCACCATGCTGCAACAGGCTTGCGAGCGGCGGCCGAGCGCAGCCTACGAAGATGCGCAGCCGCGCAATACCGACGTGGCGCTCCTGCAATATACCGGCGGGACGACCGGCGAACCGAAGGGCGCGATGCTGACGCATCGCAATCTGATCGCCAATACGATGCAGTGCCGCGCCTGGACCGGATCGAGCGCAACGGCCGAGCATGAGCGCGTACTCACGCCGCTGCCGCTTTATCACATCTTCTCTTTGACCGCGAACCTGCTGTCATTCTCGTTGTTGGGCGGAATGAATATCCTCATTCCCGACCCGCGCGATCTGCATCGCCTCATTCGCACCATGCGCAAGGCGAAGATCACCTGGATGTCGGGGGTCAACACGTTGTTCAACGCGCTGATCAACGACCCGGAATTTGCCGGCATTGATTTAAGCGCGCTGCGCGTTGCGGTCGGCGGCGGCGCGGCGGTCCAGAGCCAGGTGGCGAAACGCTGGCGCGAAATCGCCGGCAGCGAAGTGGTGGAAGGGTACGGCTTGACCGAGGCTTCGCCCGTGGTCTGTATCAATCCGTTCTTCGCGCCGAAGCAAGGCACCGTCGGCCTGCCGCTGCCGTCCACCGAAGTGACGATCCGCGACGACCACGGCAAGGTGCTGCCGACCGGCGAAGCCGGCGAGATTTGCGTGCGCGGTCCGCAAGTGATGCTGGGCTATTGGCAGCGGCCGGCGCAGACCAAAGACGTGCTTACCGCCGATGGTTGGCTGCATACCGGCGACATTGGCGCGTTCGATCCGGACGGTTTCTTGCGACTCCTTGACCGCAAGAAGGACATGATCAATGTCTCCGGCTTCAAGGCCTTTCCCAGCGAGGTCGAAGACGTCGCCACGCAATTTCCCGGCGTGCGCGAGGCGGCCGCGATCGGTGTGCCGGACCCGCGCAGCGGCCAGACCGTCAAGCTCTTTGTCATCAGGAGCGATCCCGAGCTGGACAAGGCCGAACTGACGAGATTCATGCATACGCAGCTGGCCGGCTACAAGGTGCCGACCATCATCGAGTTCGTCGACACGCTGCCGAAAAGCAATATCGGCAAAATCCTGCGCAAAGACTTGCGTTAAACGCGCGCGTCGCGTCCGGCCGCTGCGCTTCCTGGCACCCAACGCGCGTGCTAACCGTAAACCGAAAAAATAAGGGGAGGACGGCGCGGCGATGTCCAAGCTGAAGCTTTCGTTTGCCTGCGGGCTTTATGACCGGATGCTGGCGCTCTATACCGGCGACGTGAAGCCCGCCGGCATCGATCTCAATTTTATCGCCATCGATCAGCCGCGGCCGATCTTCGATCGCATGTCCGGGGGTGAGGAATTCGACGTCGCCGAATATTCCTCCTCCGAATTCGTCCAGCGTTTCGTCAATCGCGAATGCCCGTTCGTGGCCATTCCGGTGTTCCCATCGATCGCGTTTCGGCTCGGCTTCATCGCCGTCAACCGCAAATCTGGAATAAAAAATCCAAAGGATCTCGCCGGCAAGCGCATCGGCGTGCCGCTTTATACGATGACGGCGGCAATTTTCATCAACGGCATCCTCAAGAACGAGTTTGGCGTGGATCTGTCGAACGTTCGGTGGGTGCAGAGCGCGATGAATACGGAAGGCGCGCACGGCAGTCCGACCGTGCTGCCGCTTCTGAAAAAAATCTCAATCGAAAGCAACACCACCAACAAGACGCTCGGCCAGCTTCTCGCCGAGGGCTTAATCGACGCCACGCTCGGCACCAGCCTGCCGAACGAGATCCGCACCAATCCCGACGTGGTGCGGCTGTTTCCGGATTATGTCGAACGCGACAAGGATCTTTACCGGCGTAAGAAGATCTATCCGATCATGCATCTGGTCGTGATCAAGAAGAGCGTTTACGAGTGCTATCCGTTCGTCGCCACCAGCCTCTATGACGCTTTCGTCAAATCGAAACAGGTCGCGCTGGAGAAATTGTTCAACTTGCGCGCGGTCCGTTACATGACGCCGTTCTTGATGCGCGAGATCGACGACATCTGGGACGTGTTTGACGGCGATCCGTGGCCTTACGGCATCGAGCCGAACCGGCAAACCTTGGAAGCGCTGGTGCAATATCAGCAGGATCTCGGTTTGATCGATAGACCGGTCAAAGTCGACGATCTTTTCGTGCCAGTGTACGGATAACAGAGGACAGAGTAAAAAGGTTAGGCTATCTTCACTCTTGTCCTTTCTGTCCTCCGTCATCTGTCCTCCGTCATCCGAATTTCCCATGAGCCAACTTGAAGACCTCTTGCGCGGCCTCGTGGTCGCCAATCGCATTCTCGCCAACGAAGATGTAGTCGACGCCTATGGTCACATCAGCGTACGCCATCCAGACGATCCGAAGCGCTTTTTCATGGCGCGCTCGCTGGCGCCGGAACTGGTCGAGCGCCACGATCTGATCGAGTTCGATGCCGAGGGTGAGCCGGTCAATGACAAGCGCCAGCCTTATCTCGAGCGCTTCATCCACGCGGCGATTTTGGAGGCGCGGCCGGATGTGATGGCGGTGGTGCATGCGCATGCCGAGGACACGCTGCCGTTCGGCCTGGTCAAGAAGCCGCTGCAGCCGGTAATCCATTCCGGCAGTTTCATCGGCGGCAAAGTGCCGGTGTGGGACATCCGCAAAAAATTCGGCGACACCAATTTGCTGGTGACAAACATGGCGCAGGGCCGCGATCTGGCGAAATGCCTGGGCAGCGGCAATGTGGCGCTGATGCGCGGCCACGGCTTTGCCTCCGCGGCGCGCTCGATCATCGAAGTGGTACGGCTGTCAGTCTATCTGCCGCGCAATGCGCGCGTGCAATTGAATGCGATGCGGCTCGGCAGCAAGCCGCTCCCGTTGTCGAAAGGCGAAATCGCCGCGCGCGCCGCCGGCTACACGCCGCATTCGCCGGAGACGTGGCGCGCCTGGCAATATTGGGCGACGCGCGCCGGCTGCGCCGAAATGATCGGCGAAGCGCGCGATCACGCGCCAAAGAAGAAGTGAGATTTATTCAATTATATTTTGTTGCGGTTGCTCGTTGATCAAACGACCGCTGCCAAATTTCTGTTCTTTGTGGCGCGACGGCTACACCGGTAATTCCGATCGTTTCCCCGGTTTGCAAGCCTGAAGAGACTCTTCGGCTACTGCGGGACGTTTTTCCAGATTGTCGATAGTTCACGCCGCGTCTAGCTGATCGCGGAAGCGGAAAATCTCGGCGGGGTAACCTGACGGTGGCTGTCTAATGCACCGTCAACTCGGCGATCTTACCATCCTTGCCGCGGCCTTGGGCGTAATACTGGCCGATATTACGCATCAGTGCAGCGTCGGAGACTGAATAAATCACCGCGTCGGACTTGCCGGTATTGATGTGGCGGCGCCAGAGGAAATTCGGCACGACGAAGAGATCGTTGCGGCCCCACTCGAAACGCTTCCCGCCGACCTCGGTGACGCCGGAGCCTTCGATCACCACGTAATAGGCGCCGGCGGTCTCGCGCTTGAATTCGGTTTCCTCGCCTGGCCGAAGGAGCTGCGCCGAATAATTGAGCGTCTTGAACACCGGCTCGCCGGTAACCGGATTGACGAAGTCCACCTTGATGCCTTCGTGCGGGTCGCCCTTTTCGCCGCGCAAACTGTGCAGCATCTCCTGCACATCGGCGCCGCGATAATGAAACAGCGGCGCCGGTGCGTGGCCAACCCCGCGCTGGTGATCGACAAAGGCCGGTTTGACGCCGCCGTGGCTGTAAAGCTTGCGCGAATAGCCTTCGGCATGCGTGACCGCTTGTATGTTCTTATTGCTCTGCGCGCCGGGCATGTTGTGGTCGACCCAGGCGGCATCGAGGAATTCCATCAGCGGCCAATCGAGCGTATCGATCCAGACCACCGGCTCGTCGGCATCGTTGCCGTGGTCGTGCCAAGTCCCGTTCGGAGTGAGGATTAGGTCGCCGCGATTGGCGGTGCAGCGTTCGCCCTCGACAACGGTGTAGCCGCCCTTGTCGGAAAGAATGGTGCGACTCGCATTCGGTGAATGCAGATGTACCGGCGCGACGTCGCCCGGATTGTAGATCGAAATGGCGCAGCGGATGGTGTTGGTCACCTGCAAGCGCCCGTTCAAACCCGGATTGAGCAAAAGGATGCTTTGCCGGTCGGCGAACTCGATCGGCGACACGTCGGCTTTGCGGGCAATTTCGGAAATTTGCTTCAGGTAGGAGCTATACTCGTTCCACTTCCACATATACGGAAGCGTTTTCATCTGATTGACCGCGACGCGGCCGGTGCCTAGCTGGCCGGAGCCTTCGCCGCTGGTTTCGCTGAACCACGGCCGCTGCGCCGGCGCATTAGCCTGCGTGCGTACCCAGATGTTGTGCTTCGCGGCTTCGGAGTTGATGGCCTCCATCAACTCACGCGCCTTGTTCGAAAGCCCGCCCGGGGCAGGAGCTTTCATTGTCACGGTGGCCATGCGGTCGTCTCCTTGAGCCGGCGGGGCGATCGTCCCTGGTGTTTGAATTGAGCGGCTCTGGCCAAGCGGCCAAGCCTTTGCGCAGAGGTATAGTGTCTCCGCCGTGTGTTGGAAAGCTTAAGCCGCCTGCAGGAGGCGCAGCATACCCCGCAGAAAAGGCATAACGCGCCTTTGGCTTGAGCATGATCTTTTCCAAGAACCGGTATCCATCCTCGGATCAAGTCCGAGGACAGGCTTTTTCGGGATCATGCTTTAGTTAAGAAGTCGCGCAGCGCGCGATTGAATTCGCTCGCGCGGTCCATGTTGGAAATATGCCCGGCACCAGGCAGCGTGGCAAAACGCGAGCCGGGAATCTTGTCATGGAGTTTCGCCATGGCGGCCGGAGTGGCGCCGTCCTTCTCGCCGACGATGAACAGGGTTGGGCACTTCACACTCGCTACCGCGGACGCATAATCGTGAGCGGCAAGCGCCGCCGCGCAGCCGACGAAACCGTTGACCGGAGTGGCGCGGATCATGGCGCGGATTTTGTCGAGATAGGGCGGATTGCTCGCAATCGTCTCGGGCGGAAACCAGCGCAAGACGGTCGGCTCGACCAAAGCCTCGATGCCTTGCTTCTGCGCCACCGCGATGCGCTCTTCCCATTGCTGAGCGCTTTGCGGCGTCGATTGGCAAGGTGAATCGGCGACGATGATGCGCTCGAAGCGATCAGAGCGCCGCTCGGCGAGGCCGAGCGCGGTGGCGCCGCCCATCGACAAGCCGCTGAAATTGGCCTTGGCAATGCCAAGCGCGTCCATTAGCGCCAGCGCATCATCGAGGAGCGTATCGAAGGCGTAGCGTCCGGCCGGCGCGTCCGTGCCGCCGTGGCCGCGCTGGTCATAGCGCAGCACGCGAAAGCGATCCTTAAGCGCCGCCGCCTGCTCGTCCCACATTGAAAGCGACGTGGCGAGCGAATTCGAGAACACGAGCCAAGGCGCGTGTTCGGGACCGTCGATTTGATAATTGATGCTTATGCCGTTGGCTTTGACTTTCATGTTTGGCTTCATCCATCGTCGTGCCCCACCAAAGGCGGGCCCAAGTGTAAACTTTTTGCCGGGCATCCACGTCTTAGCGGCGTGACATTAAAGCCGTGGATGGCCGAGACAAGCCCAGCCATGACGAGTGCGATTCATCGCGGCAAAAACTCTTCCAGCAAGGCCGTGAGCGCGCCCGGCGCCTGCGTCGGCAAGAAGTGCCCGGCGTCATCGATTAGCTCGAAACGCGCGCCGGGGATTTTTTTCGCAAGCTCGGCCGAACCAGCATGCGGCCGCACCGTGTCGTGCCGGCCAGCCACGACCATGGCTGGGCAATTAATGCGCGGCAGCATGTGCAACATATTGGTGCGAGCCAAAGTGCGGAAGCCAAAGCCGAAGCACACCGGATCATTGGCGAGGTAACGCCCGAGATAGGCCTCGTAGGCCGCGCGCTCGCCAAGCTGCGGCGGATAGGACAAAGCCAGCGTCGTCGGCAGCGAGGCGCGCATGCCCTCGCGCGCCGCGAAGGCGGCACGTTCGTCGAGTACCGCGGCGCGACTTGGATCGACGCCGGGCGCTGGATTGCACAGAACTAGCGCACCGACGCGGTCAGAATATTTCTCCAGGTAGCGCAGCGCCTGGGTCGCGGCGGCGGCGACGGTAACAAAGTGATAGGGCGGCGGCAGCGCAAGCGCGGCGGCGAGCGCCTCGAAATCCTCGACCAGCATTTCGTTGGTGAATTGCCGGCGCACTTTTTCCGACAGTCCAGCGCCACGCTGATCATAGCGCAACACGCGGAAGCGTTCGGCAAGGCGCGGCGCCACGCCATCCCACGAATTGAGTGTGCCGCCGAGCTCGTGCAACAACACGACCGAGCCCCCGCTATTGCCGGCGAGCGCGTAATGCAGGCTCACGCCATTGGCGTCGACGAAGTCTTTGGTGGATGAAGCAATCATGTCCATTAGAAACCGATAAGGCGGTCGAGCGAATAACGCCCGGGGCCGGAGATCAAGACGTAAAACGTGGCGATCGTCCACATCAGCGTATATTCCATGCCAAGTTGATTCCAAAAATAGCGGCCGACGCGCCAGCGTTCGACATTGGTGACCAACAGAAATATCAGAACCACCGCGGCGACCGGCCGCGTGAACAGCCCGAGCGCAAGCAGCGGTCCGCCGATAAGCTGGGTCGCGGAAATCGCCGGCGCCCAGAGCTTGCTCGGCCGATAGCCGCTTTCGTCGAGCTGCTTGGCCAATGCGGTGAGGTTTAGCGCGCGCACGCCGGTATTGGGAAAGAAGCCGAACGTGTTGCGCAGCCCATGCGGTACGAGCGCAAGCCCGACCGCGACGCGCAACAGCGCATCTGCGAATGGCAAGAGCGTTTGGTAGAGCGCTGACAAGGCGGTTTGAGAAATGGCTGGGTTTACGAACTCAGTGCGCCATCAGTACCGGCAGCTTGGCATTGGCGAGGATGTGGCGGGTGGTGCCGCCGAAGATCATCTGCCGCAGCCGGCTTTGCGTATAGGCGCCCTTGACGATGAGATCGCAGCCAAGCTCATCGGCTTTGGCCAAAATCGTTTCGCCGGCGCTGCGCTTGCCGGTCGGCTTGAGCGTCACCGTGTCGGCTTTGATGCCATTCATCATCAGCGACTGTGCCATTTGCTCCCCGCTTGGGCCGGCGACGGTGGCGCCTTCCACTGTCAAGATTGTGACCCGCTCGGCGTGACGGAGAAACGGCATGGCATCCGCCATGGTACGCGCTTGCTCGGTGCTTTGATTCCACGCCACCAGAATATTGGTGGCAAGCGAGCGCGGCGAGGTCGGTGGGGCAATCAGGACCGGGCGGCCGCTTTCGAACAGCGCCGACTCCAGCGTTATCATCGATGGGCTTTGCCATTCGTCGCCGGGCCGCGCCAAGACGATAATGTCGAACACCCGGCCATAGCTGCCGACAAAATCGTGGCCGCTCGGCGCGTCGGCGAGCCATGACCAGGACAGCGACGCCGGGAACTTGCCGGTGCTTTCCGCAATGCCGTTGCTCACCATGAACGAGCGGAACAGCGTTTCCGCCTGCCGGACCATCTCGGCGTCGTTCTCCTTGACGGCGACCATTGTCAGGCCGCTATCGGGGTCCATCGCCACCAGATCGGCGACCGCGGGCCGCAGTGAGAAGCCCTCAATGCAGCTGTCGAATTTCCGCGCCAAGAGCAGCGCCGTATCCAGCGCCGACACCATGGTCGGGCCTTGCTCGGTCGGAACGAGAATAGTTTTCATGCGCGCGCGCGCCCCGCTCATTCGGCATAGCCGATGGTCAGCCGTTCCCCTAGGGCCAGCCCCGCGAGCGGGGTCTTACGGCTCCATTCTTTTAGCCCCAATATTCTGCCGCGCCGACCCGAGGCGGACAAGCTCCAGAATCGGAATAATCGCAGGGATAAAACGGTTTTAAACCAGTCGTTTGCTAAAATAGTCACGATTCGCGGCGCCAAGAAGCTTTGCCATCGCCAGCTTCGCACGCGAATGACGGGGCGACCGCCATGCGCAACTATGGCATTTCGCAAATACAATCGACTGCACGCATTGTCATGATTTGTCCCAATTGCGGCCAGGAAAATTCGGAAACCGCCGAGACGCTGCGCGGCATGCGGTTTTATGCCTGTTCGGGAGATGGCTGCGACTACAGCTTCGATCTCACCGGCCCTGGCAAAGGCGCCGGCAGTGCTCTCGCCGAAGCGTGCAAAAAGTTCTATGCCGCCTTCTACGCGATGCGCGGGCAGGGCGCGCGTTAGAGTTAACGCTCAAGCCTGCTACCAAGCCGACATAACTACGGCCGGATGGATCGCCAAACATGCGCCGCTGGCGCGCCGCGCCGCGAACGCTTCATCATGGCAGGGGGATTTGCAATGAAACTGCATTGGTCACCGCGCTCGCCTTTCGTGCGCAAGGTCACGATTGTCGCTCATGAGCGCGGACTTGTTGACCGATTGCAGTGTGTGCGCACCGTCGCGGCAATGACCAAGCCGCATGCGGCGCTGATGGCGGACAATCCGTTGTCGAAGATTCCGACCTTGGTGCTCGACGATGGCACCGCGCTCTACGATTCGCCCGTGATCTGCGAATATCTCGATGCGCTCGACGGCAAGCCACAATTGTTTCCGATCGAGCGCGCGAGACGCATGCTGGCGCTGCGCCGCCAGGCGCTCGGCGACGGCTTTTTGGATCTTTTAGTGCTCGCGCGCAATGAGCGGTTGCGGGTGCAACCGTCACAGGAACATTTGGCGAGTGGGGCGGCGCGAAGCGCGGCCGTGCTGGACAGTTTGGAGCGCGAGGCGGACGCGCTCGCGGCAAGCGTGTTTGACATCGGCCACATCGCGATCGGCTGCGCGCTCTCCTATCTTGATTTCCGCTTTACCGACCAGAATTGGCGGCAGGGCCGCCCGCGCCTTGCCGCCTGGCATCGCGACTTCGCGGCTCGCCCGTCGGTTCGGGCGAGTGAGCCAGTGGACGATTCTTGAGCGCAGGAGCAATTGCCCGGAGTCACCGCGCCATCTTATGGTGCGGTCGGCGAGGCGGTGGAGCCAATGGAATTTGCCGACAAATTCGCTATCGCCGAACTCATCCAGGCCTGGGGTCTCTACCGTGACCAGGGCAAATGGAAAGAGCTGCGCGGCACTTTCACGCCGGACGGACATATTTCGGTGTCGTGGTTTCGCGGCCCGTTCGAACAATTCGTCGAGCGCTGCCGGGTCAGTTCCGCGTCCAACCGCGGCTGGTCGCGCCACCACCTGTTTGCGCCAACAATCAGGCTTGATAAGGATCGCGCGATAGCGGAAACACCGGTGATTATCCGCGTGCGGCAAAAATTCGATGCGGTCGAGGCCGACCTCACCTCGTTCTCGCGCTTTCTCGACCGTGTCGAACGCCGCGGCGATACCTGGCTGATCGCAGAACGTGCGGCGATTTACGAGCGCGACCGGCTTGACCCGGTTGAGCCGTCGCCCGCATTCGATGCATTGTTTGCAGCCGCGCAAACGGCGCATTATCCCGAACAATACCGTTACATGGCGTTTCGACTGGCGCATGCCGAAGGCCGTTCGCTGGCGCCGGTCATCTATCGAGACAGTGGAGCGGAAACGGCGGATCTTTACGCGCGCTATTCGCGGTGGCTCGGCGGCGGCGCGGCATGAGCCGACGAGACGGCGCGAGTTTTTGCGAGGACCTTTATGGCAGTCTATACCGATGTCGCGGCGGAGGATTTAAGCCGGTTTCTTGCCGGCTACGACATCGGCGCGCTTTTATCCTACAAGGGCATTGCCGAAGGCGTCGAGAACTCGAACTTCCTCGTCCATACCGCGCAAGGCCATTACATCCTGACGCTTTATGAGCGCCGCGTCGCCGAACGCGATCTGCCGTTCTTTTTAGGTCTGATGGAGCATTTGGCAAGTCGCGGCATCAACTGTCCGCAGCCGGTGAAAAATAGCGCCGGTAAAGTACTCGGCAAGCTTGCCGGCCGCCCGGCCGCGATCGTCACCTTCCTCGACGGCATGTGGATTCGCCGCCCGAGCGCGGCCCATTGCGGCGCGCTTGGCGAAGCGCTGGCGCGATTGCATCTCGCCGGTGGGGATTTTCCGATGCGGCGCGGCAATGCGCTTTCGGTTGCCGGCTGGCGCCAGCTCTACGAGGGCTGTCGCGAGCGAGCACATAAGGTCGACCGCAATCTGGAAACGCTGGTCGGCGCCGAGCTGCAGGTCTTGGAACGCGAGTGGCCGCGTGGACTGCCGCAGGGCGTCATTCACGCCGACCTGTTTCCAGACAATGTGTTTTTCCTTGGCGACAAGCTTTCCGGGCTCATCGATTTTTATTTTGCTTGCACCGACACGCTGGTCTACGACGTCGCCATCTGTCTCAACGCCTGGTGTTTCGAGACCGACCACTCGTTTAACGTCACCAAGGGACGCGCGCTGCTCGCCAATTACGCAAAAACTCGTCCGCTGTCGCAGCAGGAGTGGGAGAAACTTCCGTTGTTCGCGCGCGGCGCCGCCTTGCGTTTCCTCCTGACGCGCCTGGTCGATTGGCTCGACGTGCCGCCCGGCGCATTGGTGCGTCCGAAGGATCCGCGCGAATACGCGCGCAAGCTCCGTTTCCACCAGAAAGTGAAAAGTGCGCGCGATTATGGATTGATTGCACCGTGAGCGAAAAAGCGTCGCGGCCTTCCGCGCAAAAAAACTTGCCACATGTCGTCATTTACACCGACGGCGCCTGTTCCGGGAATCCCGGCCCGGGCGGCTGGGGCGCGATCCTGACTTTCGGCGACCGCGAGAAGGAGCTCAAAGGCGGCGAGGCCAACACGACCAACAACCGCATGGAGCTGATGGCCGCGATTTCCGCGCTCGAAGCGCTTAAACGGCCATGCCGCGTCGATCTGCACACCGACAGCCAATATCTGCGCGACGGCGTGACGAATTACCTGGCGAAATGGAAGCAGAATGGCTGGCGCACGGCGGACAAGAAGCCGGTCAAAAATATCGATCTGTGGCAGCGGCTCGATGCCGCCGCACACCAGCATCAAGTGCGCTGGCACTGGCTGCGCGGTCATGCCGGTCATGCCATGAACGAGCGCGCCGATCTGCTCGCGCGGCAGGCGATTGCGGACATTCGGGCGGCAACCCAAACGCAAAATCGAAAGCCCTCCCCCTGAAAAGGGGAAGGGTAGGCATAGGGAGTCCGCGCATCGCGCGGCAGCGAGCAACGACTCCCACCGGCCCGGCGTGCTCGCCATCTCCCCCGTGAGGGGAGGCGAATGGTTACAGGCCCTTCAAAATATTATCGGCGCCCGAGATTTCTGCCTTGCCCGGCGCGTCCTCGATGTTGAGCGTCTTGACGATGCCGTCATCGACCACCATCGCGTAGCGCTGCGAGCGCACGCCGAGACCGCGTTCGATCAAATCGGCAGTAAGCCCGACGGCTTTGGCCCAGTTGCCGCTGCCGTCGGCCAGAAACTCAATGGCGTCGCCGCCAGAGGCCTTCTTCCAGGCGTCCATCACGAACACGTCGTTCACGCCGGTGACGGCAATGGCGTCGATGCCTTTGGCCTTGATCGCTGCGGCGTGCTTCACGAAACCGGGCAGGTGATTGCGATGGCAAGTCGGCGTGAATGCGCCGGGCACCGCGAACAGCACCACCTTTTTGCCTTTGAACAATTCGTCCGTGGTCTTCGGTTTTGGCCCGTCGGCTGTCATTACCATGAAAGTGCCGTTGGGTACGCGGTCGCCAACCTTAATCGCCATGATGCTATCCTCTCCCGTTCGCAATAAATCTTGTCCGCTGGCGCGGCGGGCCATAACCTAGCGGCTAGTGTGGTGGATTTGAAGTTCCAATAGTTGGTCGGAACTTCAAATCCAAAGACCGCACTAGAATTAGACATTGCCAATGTCCCCTTTGATCCCGAAGTTCGCATGCGAGCGTGCCGTCAAGGCGTGCGAACTTCGGAATCGACACATTGCCGCGAATTAGTCGAGATGGGCGGTGACTTCGATCGCGTCATCGCCGGAAACGGCGGTGAGGGTCAACGCCGCGCCTTCCGCCTTGGCGTCGGGGGGCAGGCCCTCAAGCTCGAATTCGAAGTGGCGGATGGTGCCGTCGGCGGCGCTTTGTTGCGGCAGGGGCAGTGACCAATCCGGCGTCGGCCCCTCGACGAACAGCTCAACTGGCGCGCCAGCCGGTGCGGCAACGTCGACAATTACGCGCTCGTGCGCATCGCCGGGCTGGCGACGCACGGCAAGAATGGCGAGAGCGTCGCCGCGCCGGTTGGCGGTTTCGCCGGTCGCGCTCTGAGCGGATGCGCTTTGATCAAGACGCGGTTGTCGAGCGAGTGCGACGAGCCGCGGTACCCGAACTTCGGCTTTCTCGATGGCCGCGTCTTCCGCGCCATCGCCGTTGAGCTTAAGCGCAAGATCAGCTTCGACCGGAATGCAAATGTTGTAGCAAACGTCGTAGTCGATCTTGAGGTGCAGTGCAGTTGGTTTTGCGTTTTCCGCCGGGATCACATGCAGAGGCAGGATTACATGGTTGCGATAACCGATCGAATTTCCGCCGCCGCCGTCAGGGAATCGCTCCGGAGCGGGCCACAGCACATTTACTGATTTCACATTTTCGGAACCAGAAAAGTCGAATCTCGGCGGCGCTCCGGAATCGCCGGGATCGCGCCAATAGGTCGTCCATCCCGGATCGAGCCTGATCTCGATCCCAGCGCGTAAAAAAGTTGCGTCGTGGCTGGTGTCATGGCTCGTGTCATGGCTCGTGTCATGGCTCGTGTCATGGCTCGTGTCATGGCTTTTGCTCATCGCGCCGGCGATCAAGCGCGAGGCGCTATGGCTCTGCGCATCCCAGTTCGATGCGTCTTGAGCCAAGCTGGACGTCGTAGCGGAAAAGCACAAAGCAAATGCGGCGGATGCCGATCCAATGGCCCGCAGCATGAGGTGCGTCGCGCGCACGCCCAATGTCATGGTTCTCGACGTCATGATTTCGATGTCATGGCAAATATCGTGGCAGGCGTCATGGTCGTTCTAGTGTTTGTTCTATTGGCCGTTCTGTAGGCCCAAGCGCGCACAAGTGCCACTGACATGATTGTGACCGTGCAGTGTGACCAAAAGCCCGCAGATTCGGACGGCCCAGCTTGCCGACATGACCCGCCGTCATTCGCTTTTTCCGATATTTTTGTCCGATAGTTGGCCCTACTTAGCACCGGAACTTAAATCCGCGCGACCGAGTCGCATTTTGCCTCATATTTTGATTCTGAACTTTTTACGCCGGCGTTCGTTTGCAATTGCGGATCGATGGGCTAACCTTTCCATCATGAAGACGCCGCGCGGCACTTCGGGCAAGGGCAGACGCCGGGGCTATCTCGACGGCCAAATGCTTATCGCCATGCCGGCGATGACGGACGAGCGCTTCTCCCGTTCGCTCATTTACGTTTGCGCGCACTCATCAGAAGGCGCGATGGGCATTGTCGTCAACCATCCGGCGCCGAATATCAATTTTTCCGATCTCCTGGTGAAGCTCAATGTCATTCCAGCTTCCGACATCATAGAGCTGCCGACGCGCGCCGGGGGCGTAAAGGTCATGCGCGGCGGGCCGGTCGAAACCGAACGCGGCTTTGTCCTGCATTCGGCGGATTTCTTCATCGAAAATTCGACGCTGCCGATCGACGATGGTATTTGCCTCACCGCGACCATCGACATTCTCAAGGCGATCGCGCGCGGCGAGGGACCGGCAAGTGCCATTCTCGCGCTCGGCTATGCCGGTTGGGCGCCCGGTCAGCTCGAGACCGAGATCCAGGGTAACGGCTGGCTGCACTGCTCCGCCGACTCCGAGCTGATTTTTGGACCCGACACCGGCGCCAAATACGAAAAAGCGCTGCGAAAAATCGGGATCGATCTCGGCATGCTGTCGAGCGAAGCCGGGCACGCTTAAAGCGGAGGACGGATGACGGAAGTCGGATGACAGATCGAACCGGTGATTCCGTCGTCTGTCATCGCGCCACCGCGAGCTTGCTATCCGGCTCAAGCAGTGCACGCGCCCGTTCGGCGCTCAGCGGCTCGCCGAAGGCGAAACCTTGAGCATATTCGCAGCCGAGCTGAAACAGTTCGACCGCGTCGGAATCGGTTTCAGCGCCCTCGGCGACCACGTCCATTCCAAGATCGTGTGCCAGCGCGATCATTGAGCGCAGAATGACCGGCCTTGTGCCCTTGGCCGACATGCGCACGAATGATTGGTCGATCTTGATCGTGTCGAACGGAAGCCGCTGAAGGTAGGCAAGCGACGAATAGCCGGTGCCGAAATCATCGAGCGCCAGGCCGGCGCCGAGGTCGCGGATGCGCTGGAGTATCTGCGCGGCCTGTTCTGGATTTTCCATGACCGTGGACTCGGTCAGCTCCAACTTGAGCGAGCCGCGGGTCAAAGGCGCCCGCGCCAGCACTGTGCGCAAGTCCTGTATCAGATCATGGCGCAGCAATTGCCGTGAGGATACGTTGACGCTTGCGAACAAGGGGTCGCGGTGACGCGCCGTGCGCTGCCAAGTGCTGAGCTGCCGCGCCGTGCGATCGAGAATGAACAAACCGAGCTCAACGATCAGTCCGGTTTCCTCGGCGATGTGGATGAATTCGGCCGGCGATAGCCGGCCAAGCCGCGGATGGTTCCAGCGGGCGAGAGCTTCGAAGCCGGCCACCGCGCGATCTTCCAGCCGTACGATCGGTTGATAGAGGATCGCGATTTCATCGCGCTCGAGCGCGCGGCGCAGGTCGGATTCGACCGACAGCCGATCCGACTTGCGCGCCCGCATCGCGTCCTTGAACACGTCGATGCGGTCACCGCCGGTGCGCTTGGCGTGAAACATCGCCAGCTCCGCATCTTTGAGCACGTCTTCGGCGTGTTCCGGACCGCCGCCACCGAGCGCCATGCCAATGGATGTGGTGAGGAATATTTCCCGGTCGCGGAACGTGATCGGCGCGCGCAGCGTCTTGCGAATGGTCTCGGCGAATGCGGTGATGCGGGCGGAGTCGCGTTCCGACAACAGGATCATGCCGAATTGATCGCCGGCAAGGCGCGCCAGCGTGTCTTGCGGCTTGATCAGGCGACCGAGGCGGCGCGCCAGCGTCAGCAAAATGGAATCGCCAACCGCCATTCCGACCGAATCGTTGACCTGTTTGAAGCGGTCGAGGTCGATCACTAGTACCGTCGGGCGAAGCGCGGCGTCTAATTTGGCGAGCCCAAGCACCGCCTTGAGCCGATCGAGGAACAACTCGCGATTCGGCAGACCGGTGAGATTGTCATGCACGGCATCGTGCAGAAGCCGCTCCTCGGCGGTCTTGAACTCGGTGACATCGCTGATGGTGCCGACCAGCCGGACCACCTCGCCGTCCGAACCGACGACTGGCCGCGCGCGCAAGGCGAACCACAAATAATGCCCATCGGCCGTGCGCATGCGGAAATCCTGCACCACGCGTCCGCGCCGCTGTTCGAGCACGCTGTCGAGCGTGGCGCGGAACCGGTCGCGATCCGCCTGATGCAAAATGTCGAGCCACTTGGCGGCGGGGCCCTCCAGCGCGCCGTGCTTAAGCCCGAGCGCGGCTTCGGTCTCCGGGCTCGTAAATACCTTGTCGGCGGAAACGTCCCAATCCCAGATCATGTCGCCAGCGCCGGTCAATGCCAGTGCCCGGCGCTCGATATCGGAAACGATGCCGCTCGCCATACCGCCGCCGGCGAAGGCGTGCTGCATCACCGTGAAGCCGATCAGCATGACGATCAGCACCAGTCCACCGAGGAGCGCCGGTCCGACGATGTCGTTGGTTACAAGGCCGAGTACGGTGAGCGCCGCACCGATGACCCAAACCACAAGCAGAAGCCAGGTCGGGATCAGCATGACCGCGCGATCGTAATCGTGGGTAGCGAGATAAATGACCAGCGCAAAGCCAAGCACGGCGACGAGAAAGAGCGAGACGCGCGCTATGCCTGAGGCGACCGCGGGGGAGAATAGTGCGACCGCCACCAGCGCGCCGAGGAAGGCGAGCCAGCCGACGGTGATGTGGGCATAGCGCACGTGCCAGCGATTGAGATTGAGATAGGCGAACAGGAACACCAAGAGCGTTGCCGCGAGGATTGCTTCTCCCGAAGCCCGCCAGATTCGTTCGGCGCCTGCGGACAGGTCAAAGACTTTCGGCCAGAAGCCAAAATCGATGCCGATATAGATCAGTACCGCCCAGCCGAGCGCGGCAGCGGCCGGAAACATGACGCTGCCCTTGACCACGAACAGGATGGTGAGAAACAGCGCCAGCAATCCGGCAATGCCGATGACGATGCCTTGGTAGAGCGTCAGTGAGTTGAGCTTGTCCTTGTAGGCGTCCGGCTCCCAAAGATAGAGCTGCGGAAGATTCTCCGTGCGCAGCTCGGCGACGAAGGTGATCACGGTTCCGGGATCGAGCGTGATGCGAAATACATCGGCGCTGGGATTGTCTTGCCGCTCCGGCGGATCGCCCGATGACGGCGTGATGTAGACGATGCGGGAGAGGCCGAGGTCGGGCCAAAGCAGCCCCGAACCGACCATGCGATAATGCGGCGCGACGACCAGCCGATCGATCTGTTCGTCGCCGTTATTGGCAAGCGCAAAAACCGCCCAATTGTTGCCGCCGGCGCGGGCGCGCACCTCGATGCGCCGGATGATGCCGTCGGCCCCTGGCGCGGTCGACACCTGGATGCGGTCGCCTTCGGTGTGCTGAAAATCGACGGCGTCGGTCAGATCGATGGCGGGCGCATCAGCATGGACGTTGATCGCTTCAACGGCCCGCGCCGCGCCAGTGCCCAGCAAGGTCGCCCAAAGAAGTAATGCGGCACTGAAGATCGCACCGCAACGAAACCGGCCGACCCGGCGGTTAAGCCGGGTATCCAGCCTCGCGGCGCGCAAAGATGCCAAACACCCCTCCGTACCGGCGACCGGCGCCTTCGTGTCACGCAATACAAGTTCCCCGAATGACTTACGCCGGGCTTTGCGCCGAATTCACGACCGCGCGCAGTTATGGCGTCGCGGTCGAATCTGAGCTTTGGCTCACCCTGGTTGTTCGGTTCTCTTGCCAGTCTTAGTAGCCGTTGGGAGGTTTTTGAGCAAGAAATATTCTTGTTTGTTTTCAAAGGGTCAGCACAATTTTGCCGATGTGCTGACCGCTCTCTATGCGGGCATGGGCGGCGGCCGCTTGACGCAACGGAAAGGTGGAATCGATCAGCGGTTTGACGCGGCCGGACGTAAGCAGCGGCAACACGTTTTTTTCTACCGCGCGCGCGATGGCGGTTTTGTCGGCGACCGCCCGCGCGCGCAGCGTCGAGCCGGTATGGGTGAGCCGCTTGAGCATCAGCCGCATGGGCCTTGCCGAGCTGGATGGCCGTCGTGCCGATGCCGGATGAGCCGCCATGTACGAGCAGGGTCTCGCCGGCAGTGAGCTTGCCGCGCTCGAAGACATTGTGCCAGACCGTGAAAAAGGTCTCGGGAACCGCCGCGGCCTCGATCATCGACAAATCTGGTGGCGCTGGCAAAGCGTGGCCTTCGAATGCCAGGCAGTATTCGGCGTAGCCGCCGCCGACTACCAACGCCATCACTTTGTCTCCTTGTCGCCAGCGCGTGACGCCGGGGCCGATCGCCACGACTTCGCCGGCGATTTCTAGCCCGGGAATCTCGGTTGCGCCTTTGGGCGGCGGATAATGTCCTTGGCGTTGCATCACGTCGGGGCGGTTCACGCCGGCCGCGGCGACCTTCACTAGGATTTCGCCCTGGCCCGGCGACGGCACCGGCTGCTCTTTGGCAACGAGCACGTCAGGTCCGCCTGGTTCGCGGATGGCAATGCAGGTCATCGATTTGGGCAAACCGCTGTTCGGCATAAATGCTCCTTTTCAATCGGCGACCGAATTAATCCGCCGACCTACGATGTGACAACCGGTATCGGCGCGGTTTAGAGTCTGGCCCGCAGAAGTGCCGTGCAGGAGCAAAGCCCATGCCCGCGACGGATGAGGACGACCGACCAAAAAAGAAGATCGCTCACGAGATCGGGCAGGATCTCACGTTACTTTCGGCGGCCGAACTCACCGAGCGCATTACGCTTCTCAAAGAGGAGATCGCGCGGCTGGAAGCCGACATGGCGCGCAAGCGCGCGGTCAAATCGGCCGCCGATACCTTTTTCAAGAGGTGAATCGCTTCAAAGCTTTAGAGCTGGATCGCTATAGCGGCTTAAGTTGCATTTTAAAATCATTGGCCAAGTTTTTGTGATTCATTAACTTTTCGTTAAGCTTTCCCGTTCATTACAGTGTAGTCCATCTTCTGGACATCGAGTGGCTCCTGTCCACTCTGTTTGACGCCTCCCTGTTATCGCCTTGAGCCGCCGGCAACGGCGGCTCCTTTTTATTGGGCGGTTGATCCATCCCGGTTATTTTCGGCTATTTTTTTGACTATTTTTCCGACCCGTTTTTCGGCCGAATTTTGCGCGTTCACCTTACGATTTTAGCTGGCAACTATGTCACCAAGCTTTTTTCTATGATGCTGGACAGAAGCCAATCCTCGCGCGATGCTAAAGGCTCGGTGCGTGAGGCGTAGGGTAAATGTCCGATAAGCGTAGCGTAGATGCGAGCGCGGTCTCCTTTAGCGAGCGGCTGGCGGGTTCGCAGCTTTTTGCCGCGTTATTTCGCGATGGCATGGCGCTGGTCGACGAAACCGCGAGCTATCTCGACGGTTCGGGTCGGCTGGAATCCAAAAAGCTCGAACGCGGCGCCGGATTGGTTTACGCCACCGAGAGCTTGCGGTTGACCAATCGGCTGATGCATCTGGCCTCTTGGCTGTTGCTGCACCGGGCGGTCAAGGAAGGCGAGATAACGCTGGCGCAGGCGAATAAACAAAAGAGCAAGGTAAACTTGACCGCATGTGAGCCGGGCGACGCCAAATCGCTCGGAGTGCTGCCAGCCAAATTGCAGGAACTGATCGCGCGCTCGAGCAAGCTCCAGGCCGAAGCGCGCCGGCTCGACACCACCATGCACGCCGCGGCAGCGGCGGCAAAAATGACCGCCGAGAACCCGGTCTCGCGTCAATTGGGACTGCTAAAGGCCGCCTTCGAGTCCGGCGCGCGGCGCCCCGGGGCGTAACGTCGGCGCGGCTATTTCTTCAAGAAGCCGGAGAATTTCTTCTGGAAGCGCGACAGCCGGCCGCCGCGATCGACCAGATGCTGCTGGCCACCGGTCCAGGCCGGGTGCGATTTCGGGTCAATATCGAGATGCAGCGTGTCGCCGGGCTTGCCCCAGGTCGAGCGCGTTACGAACTCGGTGCCGTCGGTCATGACGACCTTAATGGTGTGATAATTGGGGTGCGCGTCCGGTTTCATGGCGTTGCATAAAGGCTGGTTTTGAGGAATTTGGCGGCTATATAACGCGGTGCTTGCGGCCGGACAAGCTGTCGCAATTGACCCTTAATAAGGGACCAGCGCATGAGGGTCGGCCAGCGCGCCGTCATTTGCCTGCAGTCGATTTGCCATCGGTCCGAACAGCTATAATGAAACCACAAGAATTCCGCGCCGCTGCGGCGCTTGCCGCGGTGTTTTCCGTCAGGCTGCTCGGCCTGTTCATGATCTACCCGGTCTTTGCCGCCTATGCCGCAACGCTTGCCGGCGCCAATCCCTACCTGATCGGCGAAGCGCTTGGCATCTATGGGCTGACCCAGGGCCTGCTGCAGATTCCCTTTGGCCTGTTGTCGGACCGGATCGGCCGCAAGATCATGATCGTCATCGGCCTCGTCCTGTTCGGAATCGGCAGCGCGGTGGCGGCTGTTTCTGCCTCGATTGGCGGCGTCATCATCGGCCGGGCTCTGCAAGGTGCGGGCGCCGTAGGCTCGGTGATTTTGGCGCTGGTCGCCGATCTCACTGGTGAGGACAGCCGCACCGCGGCGATGGCGATGGTCGGCATCACCATCGGCGCCTCCTTCCTGGTCGCGCTGTTGGCCGGCCCGATCGTCGCCAATTTCATTGGGGTGGGCGGCATCTTCTGGCTCATGGTCGCGCTCGCGGCGCTCGGCATTGCGATCACGCAATTCGTGGTGCCAACACCGCAGCGCGTTCGCGTTCATCGCGACGCCGAGGCGGTCCCGGCTTTGCTCGGCGCCGTGCTGCGCAACCGCGAACTCATCCGGCTCGATGTCGGCATATTCGCGCTGCATGCCATGCTGACCGCGAGCTTTCTCGTGGTGCCGGATCTGCTGCGCGCCACGATTGGTATTGCCGTGCACGATCAATGGATCGTCTATCTTCCAGTCTTGCTTGTTTCGATAGCGGCCATGGTGCCGGCGATCATTGTCGCCGAGAAATATCGCCGCATGAAAGGCGTATTCGTAAGCGCGGTGGCGGCGCTCGTAATGAGCCAAATCGTGCTCTATCTCGGCTCCGGCAACGCGTTCGTCCTGCTTGCGGCGCTTGTTGTTTTCTTCTCGGCATTCAACGTGATGGAAGCGAGCCTGCCATCGCTCATCACCAAAGTGGCGCCGCCGGACGTGAAGGGAACGGCGATGGGTGTTTATTCCAGCCTGCAGTTCCTCGGCATTTTCGTCGGCGGCGTCGTCGGCGGCATGGCGCATCAGCATAGCGGAAGCACCGGCGTCTTCGCGCTGACGACGGCGCTCGCGGCGATCTGGCTCCTCGCGGCCGCGGGCATGGCGCAACCGAGCTATCTGACGACGCGATTGGTGCCGATCGTCGAAGGAAGGGCAGGGGATTCCGAGAGCCTCGCTGCCAAGCTGCGCCAGGTGCCCGGCGTCGCCGAAGCCGTGGTCATCGCCGAGGAAAACGTCGCCTATCTGAAGGTCGACAGCAAATTTTTCGATGCGGCAAGCGCCGAAGCTTTAGCCAAAGGATCGTGACGCGATTGCTCGCCGCCCATTTCACGGCCGCCAGCTCATATGGTGGACCGGCCTGCCGCTGAACGCATTAAATCCGTTTCCGGTAATCACGAAGCCTTCCTTTTCGTAAAAAGCGATCGCGCGCGCATTGTCGGTATTGACGTCAAGGCTAAGTCCGCCCGGCGACAAAAGTTTGGCTTCTGCGATGAGCGCGCTGGAAATGCCTTCGCCCCAATATTCCGGCGCCACCACAATTTGGTCGAGATAGCGCGTGGCGGACTCGACGGTGACGAAACCGACTATTTCATTTTTATCTTCGGCCACGACGATAGCTGCGGCCTGCGCCAAGCTATGCCAATGTCGGCGCCACCAGTCTAGCCGTCCGGCGAAATCAATTTCGGGATAGGTCTTCTGCCAGGTGCGCAGCCAAAGCGCGATTGCGGCTTCCTCGTCCCGCGAAGCATCGTAGCGACGAAGCGAAAAACCGCTCACGGCGAGGTCGGCGCCGCGGCAGGTTCCTTGTCGGCCGTTTTTGCCGCCTCTTGCAACAGCCGCAGCAATTCGCGATGCATGGTTTCGTTGCCGGCGACAACGTTGCCTTTGGTCAAGATGGCGTCGCCGCCGTCGAGATCGCTGATAAAGCCGCCAGCCTCGCGCACCAAGAGTGAGCCCGCCGCCAAATCCCATGGCGACAGATCGCGTTCCCAAAAGGCATCGAGCCGTCCGGCCGCGACCCAGGCGAGATCAAGCGTCGCCGCGCCGTAACGGCGCAATCCGGCGAAGGCACGCTGCGCGGCGGCGATTTCGTTTCGGGCCAGCGCGAGATCGCCGCGGCCGTAATGCGGCAGGCCGCAGGCGACGATGGCGTCGGCCAAACGCTGCCGCGCGGCGACGCGGATGCGTTTCTCGTTAAGAAACGCACCCTTGCCGCGCTCGGCGACAAACATTTCGTCATTGGCTGGATTGTAGACCACGCCCGCGACCACTGTGCCGTTGCGTTCCAGCGCGATCGCGATGGCGAAATGCGGAATACCGTGAAGAAAATTGGTGGTGCCGTCGAGCGGATCGACGATCCAGCGATGGGTCTTGTCGGTGCCGGGATGCGCGCCGCCTTCTTCGCCGAGAAAGCCGTAGTCCGGGCGCGCTTTGGCGAGTTCTTCGCGCAAAATGGACTCGGCGCGCCGATCGGCCGCGGTGACGAAATTGCGCGGACCTTTCACCGAAACCTGAAGATGCTCGATCTCGCCGAGGTCGCGCTTGAGGCTGCGGCCGGCGCGATGCGCGGCCTTGATCATCACATTGAGAACGGCGGAATGCAGCATGGCAGCTTGTCGTAAGGCTTAGCGCGGCGGCGTCAAGCGCTGCAATTTGCATCCTCCCCTGCACGCGACGGAGGGCCGTTTCAACTCAGCCACCAGGCGCCGAAAGCGAGCGTCAAGAGCGTGATCGGAATACCAGCGCGGCAATAGGCCCATAAGGATACGTGGACGCCGGCGACACGCGCACGTTCGGCAACGATGAGGTTGGCGACCGATCCGACCGGGGTAAGGTTGCCTGCTAACGTCGCGCTCATCGCGATCAAAAGCCAAATGCGATGCTGATCGGAAAGGCTGAGCACGAAGGGCTTAAGCGCCAAAACCGCCGGCACGTTACTGATGATGTTAGACAAGACGGCGGTATCGGCGGTGAGAACGTAACTATTGGCAAAATGAAAAGCCTGCACCGACTCGATTACTTCCGGCGTCAACAGCATCTTCTCCGCCGCGGCGACGACGACGAATAAGCCGGCGAACATCAAAAGCAGTGAGTCGTCGATCTCCTGGTAGACTTTGCGTGCCTTGATGGCGCGCGTCACGAGCAAGAGTGCGCCGCCAAGTAAAGCCGCCATGGCCACTGGAACCCCGGCGAAAAACGCCACGATCACGCCCAAGGTGACTACCACGGCCTTGATCAGTTGCGGCTTGTGAAAGTGATTGGACACCCGGTTGGCGTCGAAATGTTCCCGACGCCGAAACTCGCGCCACCAGAGCGCGGTCAGCACGCCGATGACGACGAGCAGCCCGGCGATCGCCACCGGCGCCAAGGTCGCGGCAAAGGTCGTGTAAGGAATGCGCGACACCGCGCCGACGATCATGTTTTGTGGATTGCCCGTGATCGTCGCCACGCTGCCGACATTGGAAGCCATGGCGACCGCGAGCAGATACGGAACCGGATTGCGTTTTAGCGGGCGCGTTATCTCGATCACCAGCGGCGTCATCACGACGCATACGGCATCGTTGACGAGGAAGGCAGAGAACGCGCCGGCGGTGATTGCGGTGGTCACCAGCAAAATGAAAGGTGAATGGGCATGCACCAGCGCCCATCGGGTGGCCAGCCGAAAGAAGCCGGAAAGCCGCAAGTGCGCAACCACGATCATCATGCCGAGAAGAAGTGCCAGCGTGTCGAGATTGACCGCGCTGTAGGCCTCTTCAGGCGTGATGGCGCCGACGGCCATCATCAGTGCCGCGCCGGTGAGCGCGATGCCAGCGCGATCGAGCCGAAAACCAGGAATGCGCCCGAGCGCGATGCCGGCATAAGTGAGGAGAAAAATGATCGCGGTGGCACAAGTGAGAAACATTATTGTGCCGCCTGGAACATCGCCGATTTCATCGAAATTGCATTGCAAGCGACGGAAATTTGAAGAGCGACGAGCGGTTTCACATTTGGCCACACTCGATCAAGCCACGGGAAGTAAGCTCGGGGACGGCCAGCGGCGTGAATCGGAGGCGCTGCTAGCGCGCCTCTTGCGGTAGCCCGCGTCTCATCGCCGGGAATGGCAAACTTACGATTCGTAATTTCAATTAAAGAGCAAAGCGCGGGTGTTCGACAAGTGTCGAAGGCCCGGCACCCAGTGCATCACGCCCGCGCCGGCCAATGCCGCTCATGGAACCACGAGCGGTAGTTCGTCATCTTGGCGCGCTGCGCCGACGACGCGTGCCGCCTGCATGTCGAGGCCTCGTCGCTCCGTTCCACGGCTCCCCAGCGCAGCTCGACGCAGTCGTTGGGATTGTATGCCATTTCGAGATCACCGGCGCGGTCGACCACGTCCTTGAGCGCGAGCGGCCATTGCGAGCCGTCGCTGCGCGTATAGGAGAACTTGCGGGTTGCGAGTTCGGAGGCGAGCAGGTTTTGCATTTCGGCTTTCACGTCAGCGACGGTCTTGCCGCTGGGCATGGCGTAACGTTCGGGGTGACGCGCGACGCGGTCGGGATAACCGCGCACGACGTCAATCGCGACCAACAGACGAAAATCGCGCGCCGGCGTAGAGAAATCTTCCCACGCGCCGGTCGCCGCGAAGATCCCCGGCCCGTCCGGCATGGCAACCTCGCCATGGCCGTCCTGGTACTTACGGCCGTTTTCGATCGAGGTGACGCGCGTATTGACCTGTTCTTCAAGCGCCGTGATCGCTCCTTTCATGGCGTTAAACGGATCGAGCGGCTCCGGTGACATCACTGCATCCATCCGATCGTAAAAATCATCGACCGATAGCTGCTCTTGTTCGGGGGAAAAATCACCATAGTCCGCATTTTTGGCGATTTGAGCATTGGTCAGCCGCCGCAAGGCGCCGTTTTCTCCGCGTTCGATCGGCCGGAAGTGCTTGAACCCTGCGCTTCCGAATGTGGGTTCGTGCGCGAACAGAAAAGTGCCGCGCCAGAATCGCTTGCGAGCGACTGTCCCATCGGGCTCCGCGTCGACGGCGAGCAAGATGCCGGCCGCACCGCCGGATTGTGGCACGCGTCGCACCAGCATCATCACGTGGCCGTAGGGATCGGCGTAGACGGTTCCCGGGCGCAGCGTCTGTTGTGTCAGTGGGACCGTATAAAAATCGGTGTTGTCGTCGTTCCCTGCCACGCGAACTGAGCCGGAATGGACGACATCGCCCACGATCCGCAAATATTCGCCGAACGATGGCGTGGATGCGCGCTCTTTCGGCGGAGCGAAATTCGCAGGCGCAGATGTCATCGCCGCAGCCGAGTCGGCGGACGCGATTTTTTGATCGGGCGGCGGCGGTGGGCGTGTCGTTTCCGGGTGCTCGATGTTAAACCACTGGTAGCACTTGCCGCTGCGCGAGCAATTCGAATAGCCGAACGGGAGTCCCATTTTGTATGCGAAGTATGCGCGCAGGAAATAGGCGAAGTCGGCGCAATCGGGCCGAAGGTTTATCGTCACATTGTCTTCGCCGAGGCCCAGATAGTTAAACAGAAAATTGCGCGATTGATCACGCAAGACTTCGTGCCAAGCTTTCCACGACGGTTCGGTGTCGAGTGGGGCGTCGTACAATTTCTCGATCCATGCCGAGAACAAGTTTTCCGTCGCGCGGTTCCACGTGTTGCGTACCGGCCAGACGCTTCCCGCGCCCGGATGCGGCCGCGGCGGCTGATCTTCGCGCACCGTAATCTCGTGGGTGATGGTGGCGCAGCCGGGGGATGGACCGCGGAGCGTAGCGGCGTCGCGCGCGAGGCTCGCGCGCCAGGTCCCCGCGGTCGGCGAGGCGACTTCGGCAGTCCAGAAATACGGCGGGCCGCCGGCCCGTGCGCGGGATCTGGCGGCGACGCTGCCGTCGGGCGCGATGAGCGTAAATTCGCCGTCGAGCGGCTTCTCCGCGACAAGAAGAACGCGCAATGGCGCGCCTTTCCATGGTGCGATCGGCGCGGCCAATACCGCAACCTCGCTGGCCTCTTCGCAGCTGCCCGAAGCAGGGGCGGCCCGTGTGTCGATTACGGAAAGACTGACAACTGCGCCTGCGAGCAGCAGCGATGCGGCCGCAGCGGCAAACCGGCTTAACCGAAGCATTGAGCCCCCTCCCCGGGTGACGTGGCGGAACAGTTGATTGAAAGCTTTGGCTGAATCATGGCGAAATGCCAAGGATTGAGAGGCTGGCATTGATATTTGGGCGCTTCGACCGGGGGCCGAGGTGCAGCCATTAACGGTCCGCTGTTGAAATTTAAAGGAAAGCGCCGCTGAAGCGTTTTATTGCTTTGCCGGCGCGGCCGGTGCCTGTTGCGCCTGTTGTGCGGTTGAGCGCTCCTGCTGTGCTGCCGCGATTGCATCCAGCCAGGGCTTGGCCGCTTTTTGCGCGGCTGCGCGGGTCTGCGGATCGAGCTTGTCGAGCATGTCGTCAAGCTCGAGATCGGTCTCGCCACCCGCGCGCGAGATCAGATGCCATTTGGCCGCCTCGGCGAGATTGACCGGCGCGCCGCGGCCACTTGCCAGAATGCGCGCCAGGCGATCTTGGGCGATCGCGCTGCCGTGGATCGCGGCTTTGTGGAACAAAGCGGTCGCAGCCTCCTGGTTCGGCGCAACGCCGTCGCCGTTGTAGAGTGCGATGGCATATTCCACTTGTGCGTCGGTATTGTCGGCAAGTGCCGCTTGCGCCCACCATTGCACCGCTTGGTGCATGTCTTGCGGCACGCCGCGGCCCGCCTTGTAGAATGTGCCCAACGCATATTGCGCATCGGGACTGCCGCCTTGCGCAGCGACACGCAGCAATTCGGCGGCGCGAGAAAAATCCTGCGGGAACATCTGCCCTTCGATATAGAGCAAGGCGAGATCATAGGCGGCAATCGGATGGCCGAGCTTGGCCGCGGCCGCAAGCCATTGCGTGCTCGCCTGGCGATCGCGGGGCCCGGCGCGGCCATTGAGCGCGAACATTGCCAACGCGAACATCGCGTTACTGTCGCCGCGCGCCGCTGCCAGCCGGTACCATTCGGCGGCGCGCTGATAGTCCAGCGGCACGCCAAGGCCATTGGCATAGAGTTCACCGAGAAGCGTCATCGCTTTGGGATCGCCGGCGTTGGTCACGCGGTCAGTCGCAAGCGAGAAAGCGGTGATGAAATAACCGCGCTGAAACGAGCCATAGGCGATATCCAGTGGATGCTCGGCCGGCGCCGCAGGCGGCGGCGTTTGCACGGGCGCGGCATTTGTCTTGGCCCGGTCCGGTTTCGCTGGTGCATGCTGGACGCCAGTTTGCGCCGAGGCGGATTGGCTCAAGAATGACGCGATCAATACCGCGGCTATCGCTTGCATCGCGCGCATCAGGTCACCGTCCGATCAAGGATCACAGCCGCGGCAATGGCCGTGGCCGCGCCTTCGGGCGCCGACCATATCCAGTCGCCAAGCGCGATAAAATCGGCGCCGGTGCGCGATAGCGGCCCGACTTCATCCTTACTGGCGGCATAAGCGACGCATGGGATTTCGAACAGCTCTACCCACCAGATCAGGCGTTCCCGGATTTCTTCAAAGCCCGCCCGACGGCCGTGGCGATCGAGTTCGCCGAACATGACGTAATCGGCGCCAGCCTCGCCGACCAGCATGGCATCATGACGGCTGCACAACCCGCCAGCGCCGGCGATCCGGTCCGGTTTGAGCATGGCAATGGCCGCGACAAAGCTTACAGCACCGCTCAAATGCGCGCCGTCGGCGCCAGCGCGCACCACAATGTCAGGATGGCCGTCGATGACAAGCGCGACATCGCGACGCTGCACCACGGCGGCGAGCTGTTTTGTTCGCTCGATCAGCGAGCGCTCATCAGCTTCCTTAAGCCGTAGCAGCACGGCGGCGATGTCGCCGGCGCCGAGCGCGCGCTCGAGTTCGCCAGCAAAGGCCGCTGGATCGCCGATTTGCGGCGTGACCAGATAAAGCCGCTGAGACGGTGAGTTCGCGGTCACGCCGCTTTGCGCTCGAGATCGGCTTTCCATTGCCCAAGCGTGGCGAGGCCGTTCATCTTCGCGCGGTGACTGAAGGCGCGTTGCGCCGAGGCGACGTTCTCGGCTTTGCCGGACCACGCCTTCTGCGGCGCCGCCTGCAAGGCACGACCGTATGAGAATGTGACCCGCCACGGCAGATCGCCAAGTTTATTGATAGCGTCGAGATGCGCGGTGGCTTCTTCATCGGATTGCCCGCCGGACAAAAAGGCGATGCCCGGCACAGCAGCGGGTACGCAAGCCTTAAGCATTTGCACGGTCTTTTCCGCAACCTCTTCCACCGATGCGCGCTTCGACGATTTTTTCCCGGGCACCGCCATGTTGGGCTTGAGCACCATGCCCTCAAGCGCGACGTGGTTGTAGAACAATTGCTGGAACGTCTCCTTCAACACCCAGGTCGTCACTTCGACGCAGCGGTCGATGTCATGGTCGCCGTCCATCAGCACTTCCGGTTCGACGATCGGTACAATGGTTTCGTCCTGGCACAGCGCCGCATAGCGCGCGAGCGCATGAGCATTGGCGCTCACGCAGGTGTAGCTCGGCATGACATGCACCGCCCCGATATCGATGACCGCGCGCCATTTGGCGAATTTGGCGCCGAGCCCGCGATATTCCACCAGGCGTTCACGCAAACCGTCGAGGCCTTCGGTGATCACCTCGCCCGGACAGAAGGGCAGGGGCTTTGCGCCTTTATCGACCTTGATGCCGGGGATCGAGCCGGCTCTCTCGATCAGTTTGACCAACGGCGTGCCATCCTTGGCGTTCTGCCGGATCGTTTCGTCATAGAGAATGACGCCGGAAATGCATTTCCCCATCGCTTCGGTGGAGCGGAACAGCATTTCGCGGTAATCGCGGCGATTGTCCGCGGTCGATTCCACGTGAATAGTGTCAAACCGCTTTTTGATGGTGCCGGTCGACTCGTCGGCCGCCAGGATGCCGTGGCCCGGTGCGACCATTGCGGTCGCGACTTTGTTCAGCTCGCTCAGATTCATCGCGCCCTCCTCAACATGGGTTCACGGCGCCGTGCCCGGCGCCTTGTCCGTTAGCGCCCGGCCGCCTCTGTTTGTTGTGGAACCAGTAACACCTTCACTCCGGGCAGGGTTTTGCCTTCCAGTGATTCCAGGAACGCGCCGCCGCCGGTCGAGACATGCGTCATACGCTCCTTGACCGAGGCGGCATTGAGTGCGGCGACCGTATCGCCGCCTCCCGCAAAGCTGACAAGCTTGCCGGCGTCGGTCAGTTCCGCCGCCGCCTCGGCAACTTCGATTGTACCATTATCGAACGGCTCATGCTCGAAGGCGCCGAATGGGCCGTTCCAGACCAGCGTCTTGCTGCGCGCTAACACCGAAACGACATGTTCAATTGTGCGGGGTCCGATATCGAGGATCATATCGTCGGCATCGACCTCGTCGACCGATACGACGCGCGAGGGCGCGTGCGTGGCAAGTCGCGCCGCCACCACGGCATCGACCGGAAGCACGATGTCGCGGCCGAGCGCTTTTGCTTTGCCCATGATCTCGTGCGCTGCGCCAACGAGATCGTTTTCATAAAGGGATTTGCCGACCCGCTTGCCTTGGGCGACCAAAAACGTGTTTGCCATAGCGCCGCCGATGATGAGGGTCTCCACCTTGGTGAGAAGGTGGCTAAGAAGTTCGAGCTTGGTGGAGGTCTTGGCGCCGCCGACGATCGCGGCGACTGGACGCAGGGGCCGTTCGAACGCGCGCTCGAGCGCATCGAGCTCCGATTTTATGGCGCGGCCCGGATAAGCCGGGAGATTCGAGGTCGTCACGATCGACGTTGTGCTGGCATGTTCGCGATGCGCCGCTGAGAAGGCGTCATTGACGTAAATGTCGCCAAGCGCGGCGAGCTTCCTGGCAAAATCCTTGTCATTCTTTTCCTCGCCCGGATGAAACCTGGTGTTTTCCAAGCAGACAATATCGCCGTTCTTCATGCTGGCGATCGCCGCTTCCGCTTTCGGCCCGACGCAGTCTTCGGCGAAGGCGACTGGGCGCTTGACGAGCCGCGCCACTTCGGCCGCCAACGGGCGCAACGAATATTTGGGATCGAAACCTTTCGGCCGGTCAAAATGCGACAGCAAAATAATCTTACCGCCTTTGTCGGCGAGCTCGGTGATGGTCGGCAAGTTCTCCTCGATGCGCGTTGAATCAGTGACTTTGCCGTCCTGCATCGGCACGTTGAAGTCGACGCGCACGAGCACGCGCTTTCCTTTGACGTCGGCGTCGTCAAGACTGCGAAAGTTCGGCATGAAACAAACTTGAGATTGAAATGCCCGCAGCGCGATCAGCCGAGCTTGCCCATCGCCACCGCGGTGTCGATCATACGGTTGGAGAAACCCCACTCATTGTCGTACCACGACATGACGCGGACCAGCGTGCCGTCGATGACCTTGGTCTGATCCATGTGGAAGACCGAGGAATGCGGATCGTGATTAAAATCGCTGGAGACGTTCGGGGCTTCGGTATAGCCGAGAATGCCTTTGAGCTGCTGATCGGCCGCACGCTTCACCGCGCCGTTGATTTCCTCCTTGCTAGTCGCACGCTTGGCGACGAATTTGAAGTCGATAACTGAAACGTTCGGGGTCGGCACCCGGATCGAGACGCCGTCAAGACGCCCGGCGAGCTCGGGCAGAACCAGACCGACAGCCTTGGCGGCGCCGGTCGAGGTCGGAATAATGTTCGCCGCCGCGGCACGCGCGCGATACATGTCCTTGTGAACCTGATCGAGCGACGGCTGATCGTTGGTGTAGGAGTGGACCGTGGTCATGAAGCCCTTGTCGATGCCGACCGCGTCATTGAGGACTTTGACGACCGGCACGAGACAATTGGTGGTGCAGGAGGCATTAGATACGACCGTGTGCGTCTTCGCGAGCTTGTCGTGATTGACGCCGTAGACGACGGTCAAATCGGCGCCGTCGGCCGGTGCCGAGATCAGGACGCGCTTGGCGCCGGCTTTCAGATGCGCCGACGCCTTGTCCTTTGAGGTGAAAATTCCGGTGCATTCAAGGGCAACGTCGACGCCGAGTTCCTTCCACGGCAGTTGCGTGGGGTCCTTGACCGCGGTCACTTTGATCGCACCGTTGCCGCAGCTGATGGTGTCGCCCTTGACGGTCACCTCGCCGGGAAAACGCCCGTGAACCGAATCGAAGCGTAATAGATGCGCATTGGTTTCGACCGGCGCCAGATCATTGAGTGCGACCACTTCGATATCGCTGCGCTCCGCCTCGACGATGGCGCGCAGAATATTGCGGCCAATGCGGCCGAACCCGTTGATGGCAACTCGCACAGACATTCCTGGTCTCCTGTTCGTAGGCAGCCCACGGGGCGGGCTGCACACGCTATCAAATAATTATCGGTGCAAGAGTTTCATACCTTACTCAATGCTGCCGCGGCGACCTTTTCCGCGGTCAGCCCGAAATGCTGGTAAAGATCCTTATACGGGGCGCTGGCCCCGAAACTAGTCATACCGACGAAGGTTCCGGTCGAACCGATGAGCGCATCCCAACCCTGGCGAATGCCGGCTTCGACCGCGACATTGATTTTCGCCGCGCCAATGATGGTCGCGCGCTCCGCCGCCGGCAAAGCGAGAAACAGCTCGAAACACGGCACCGAGATGACGCGGGCGGGAATCTTGCGCGCGGCAAGAAGTTTGCGCGCCTCGACCGCGATCGAAAGCTCCGAGCCTGAGGCGAACAGCGACACCATCGCCGGTCCGCCTTCGGCCGCGATCAGCTCATAGGCGCCCGCGGCGCAGCGATTGCGCGCGTCAAAGTTCGTGCGCAGTTGCGGCACGCTTTGCCGTGTCAATGCTATGACGCTCGGAGCGTCACGAGATTGCAGTGCCAGCTGCCAGCATTCGATGGTCTCGACTGCATCGCACGGCCGAAACACTTTCAAGTTCGGGATCGCACGAAGCGCGGCGAGATGCTCGATGGGCTGATGCGTCGGCCCGTCCTCGCCGAGCCCGATCGAGTCATGCGTCATCACGTGAATGACGCGCTGCCCCATTAGCGCCGCGAGACGAATTGCGGGCCGGCAATAATCGGAGAAAACCAGGAAGGTGCCGGAATAGGGAATGACACCGCCATGCAGCGCCATCCCGTTCATGGCCGCGGCCATGCCATGCTCGCGCACGCCGTAATGAAGGAATGTGCCGGAATAATCCGTCGCCTTGAGCACCGTCATGCCTTTGGCGCGAGTATTGTTGGAGCCGGTCAGATCGGCCGAACCGCCGATCATTTCCGGCAGCGCCGTGGTAAGTGCGTCGAGCGCAAGCTCGGAAGCCGAGCGCGTTGCCATATCTTTTGGCGCTTGCGCGAGCTTTTGTTTCACATTCTCGACGGCCAATGTGAGCCGCTCGGCAACATCGCCGCGCAGCCGACGGAGAAAGTCGGCGCGCCGCGCCGGATCAACCGCGGCGAGTCGCTGTTCCCAGGCAAGCCGTGCCGGCCGGTTGCGCTCGCCCGCGCTGCGCCATTGCGCGCGGATATCGGCGGGGATTTCGAAGGGCGGCGCGCTCCAACCGAGCCTTTGACGAGCCGCTGCAATTTCTTCGGCGCCGAGCGGGGAACCGTGGCTCTTTTCGGTGCCGCCCTTGGTCGGCGCGCCGAAACCGATCGTGGTGCGGCAGGCAATGAGTGACGGGCGATCCGATTGCTGGGCCGCTTCGATGGCGCGTGCGATCGCGGTCGGATCGTGGCCGTCGATCCGGGTCGCCGCCCAGCCACCCGATTCAAAGCGCTTCACCTGATCGACTGAGTCGGCGAGCGCGGTCGCGCCATCGATCGAAATGCCGTTGTCGTCATACAGCACGATCAGCTTGTTCAGTTGCAGATGGCCGGCGAGCGCAATCGCTTCCTGGCTGATGCCCTCCATGAGATCGCCGTCGGACGCGAGCACAAAGGTTGTGTGATCAACGAGTTCGGCGCCGAAGGCCGAGGCGAGATGGCGTTCCGCGATCGCCATGCCGACAGCATTGGCGAGACCCTGGCCGAGCGGGCCGGTCGTCGTCTCGACGCCTGGCGTGTGGCCGTGCTCGGGATGGCCTGGCGTCAGCGCGCCAAGCTGGCGAAAACGCTTGATCTCCTCGATGGTGATTTTTTCATAGCCGAGGAGATAAAGGAGCGCGTAGAGCAGCATCGAGCCGTGGCCGGCGGAGAGCACGAAACGATCGCGGTCGGGCCAGGCCGGATCGGCCGGATCGAATTTAGCGAACCGGGTGAACAGAACGGTGGCGATGTCGGCGGCACCCATCGGCAAGCCAGGATGGCCAGATTTGGCCTGCTCCACCGCATCCATGGCCAGCGCGCGAATGGCATTGGCCATGCGGTCATGATCGGCGCGCGAAATCGGTTTCGCATTCGGATGGGCGGCGGCGGAAAAGGCAGGCGCTTGGGCGATTGCGTTCGCCGTGGAAAGACGGTCCGGCTTGGTCATGACGCCTGCAATGGGACCCGCAATGGGCCTGCGATGGGAACCTGCAATCGCGGCGCGATGCGCGGTGCCGCTGTCTTGGGAACAGGCGGCGGACTGATAACATGCGAACCATCCAAGTCAATTGCGCCCGGGTCGCCTGGCGAGGTCATGCACAGGCGCCGCGCCGCGGCGTTGACGTTTTCCCGCGACACGACGTAAGCTTCTCGCCATAAATAATTGCCGTCGCACACTTTTCACAGGCTGTGCGATGGCTTTACTGGCCGGCGGCTGGCCCCCATTTGGATGGCGCGATGGATGGCCTCATGAGCGAGACCGATCCGCTTGAAGCCGCCACGCGGCGCCTGTCGCTTGCGCTCGAGGGCTTGGAGGCGGCAACCGAACGGCGACGCGAAGCCGATCGCGCCAAAAACGCGCTGGCGGAGCACGTTCATGCCTTGGGCAGTGACCGCGCGCGGCTTGCCAGCGAGCTCGATGAGGCGACCGCGCGCGCCCACGCATTGGAAGCGGCCAACCGCGAGGTCGCGCAGCGAATCGATCAGGCGATCGAAACCATCCACGGCGTTTTGGAGTTCGGCGACTAGGCACCGCGAGCGAAGGGCCGGCGAGAATGGCCCGAATAAATGAATGAGCTGGACGGCTCAACTGAGAAACCGCCCAAAGGAAACCGCTCAAGTCGATGTCCCAAGTCAGCGTGACGATCAACGGCCGGCAGTTCCGGATGGCCTGCGAAGACGGGCAGGAAGGCCATTTGATGAATCTCGCGCGCGAGCTTGATAATCGCATCAGCGGCTTACGCGACAAGTTCGGCGAGATCGGCGACACCCGGCTTACAGTGATGGCGGCGATCACCGTGGCCGACGAACTCGCGGAGGCGGGCCAGCGCATCAAGCGACTCGAAGAAGAGCTCGTCACGGTGCAAAACGCGCAAGTTGCAATGTCCGACCGCAACAAGGCGGCGCAAGCGGCAATCGCGGCTGCGCTCGGCAAGGCGGCGGAGCGGGTGGAGAATATTACCAAGGCGCTCAATCAGACGATTGCCAATAGCGGCGTCGCGCTCGGCTAAAGCGAAATGATTTTCGGTTGATTCGGTATTTCGCTTTCGCCTGTTATTCGAGCATGACCTTTAACGACCTGGCTTCGGCCGCCCAAGCGTGACGCGAGAATGTTCGCGGCGAGCATGGCTTCGCGCAGACGTGAGGACTCTGTCTGCGTACAAGGCTTAAGGATGGTACACGCTCTCGCTCGCGTACCAGGGAGATCCGTTCCAGAAAAATGAACGCACACCGTCACATCAACGACGCGAAGCAGGCGCCGGCTCCTAAGCGCTGTTTGTTGCGCGCGCGGATTACTCCGTTGGCGCCATTTGCGACGTTTTTCGCGGGCAGTTGGCGCCGTGCGCCGTTGCGCATTACATTATTCCTGCGGGGCTGCGCGGCGCGTTAGGAGCCATATCCCCGGGGCCTTATCGATCCTTAAGGGAGCTGTCCCTGACCGGGCTCGTGGGCTCGGACATATGGCGCCCACCTACTTAGGTAGGGAACCCGGGATCGAGCGCTCCGACGGCCAGCGCGGCTCCGCACTTCTTGTTTTCGTCATGGCCGGACTTGTTCCGGCCATCCACGTCTTTACTTTGGCGGGCGCAAAGACATGCATGATCGGCATACGACCGGGCATGATGGAGCAGAGCCTGAACGCGACGCCCCAACAGACGCAGGACGTGAAGGCACAACTGCGCCGCGAAGCGCTTGCGCGCCGCGATGCCTTGCCCGCAGAAGCGCGCAAGGCGGCGGCCGAAACGATCGCGTCACGCGCCTTTCCTCTTGTCATCGCGCCGGGCGCAATCGTGTCCGGTTTCATGCCACTCAAAAGCGAAATCAATCCGCTGCCGCTCATGCGCAAGCTCGCCGATGCCGGGGCAAAGCTTGCACTTCCGGTTGCGGCCGGGCGTGGCAAACCGCTCATCATGCGCGCCTGGGCTTGGGGCGAGCCGCTCGTCCCCGGCGTCTGGGGCATCCGTGCGCCACCTCCGCAGGCGCCGGAAGCGGAGCCCGATATTCTCTTGGTGCCACTTCTTGCCTTTGATCGCGCCGGGCACCGTATCGGCTATGGCGCCGGTTATTACGATCTGACGATCACGCGCCTGCGCGCGAAAAAGCCCGTTGCCGCGGTCGGCCTTGCTTTCGCGATCCAGGAAATCACCGCGGTCCCGCCCACGCGCTTCGACGCGCGGCTCGATCTTGTGCTAACCGAGAGCGAGACTATCGATCTGCGGAACGCGTGAGCATGCATATTCTTTTCGTCGGCGATATTGTCGGACGCAGCGGCCGCGCGCTGGTATACGAGCGCCTGCCCAAGCTCATTCGCGACTGGAAGCTCGATCTGGTCGTCGCCAATGGCGAGAACGCGGCCGGCGGCTTCGGCATCACCGAAACGATTTATCGCGAGCTCATCGATTGCGGCGTCGACGCCGTCACGCTCGGTAATCACGCCTGGGATCAAAAAGAGGCGCTGGTCTTCATCGAGCGCGCACCGCGCTTGATCCGCCCAATCAACTATCCGGTGGGCACGCCGGGCCGCGGCGCGGCGCTGATCGAGAGCAAAAACGGCGCGCGCGCACTCATTGTCAACGCCATGGCGCGCATCTTCATGGATCCGCTCGACGATCCTTTCACCGCCGTCGAGCGCGAGCTCGCCGCGTGCCCGCTCGGTCGTGGCGCCGATGCGATCATTGTGGATTTTCACGGCGAGGCCACGAGCGAAAAGCAGGCGATGGGATTTTTCTGCGACGGGCGCGCCAGCATGGTGGTCGGCACGCATACCCATGTGCCAACCGCAGACTTGCGCATCCTATCCGCCGGCACCGCTTACATTACCGACGTCGGCATGACCGGCGATTTCGATTCCATCATCGGCATGAGCAAGGAAGAGCCGCTGCAGCGTTTTCTGCGGCGCGTTGCCTCTGCCCGCTTCGAGCCGGCAAGCGGGCCGGCAACGTTGTGCGGCATTGCCGTCGACACCGATGTCGCCTCCGGCCTCGCAACCCGTGTCGCAGCGGTGCGGCTTGGCGGCGTGCTGGAAGAGGCACGGCCGGCGTTTTGGGACTAACAGCCGAGCGATGCTGGTCGGGCAGCCCCTTCCTTGAACTGCGCGGCAGGTCACCCTAATAAAAAAGGTGATCGTCGCTCCATTGCTCAGTTTGGGAATTCGCCGAGGAACTACGGATGGCTGGACATTCGCAATTTAAGAACATTATGCACCGCAAAGGGCGGCAGGACGCGGCCAAATCCAAATTGTTTGGCAAGCTCGCCCGCGAAATCACCGTTTCCGCGAAATTGGGTGTGCCTGACCCGACAATGAATCCGCGCTTGCGCGCGGCGATCATTGCGGCACGCGCGGAGAACATGCCGAAGGACAACATCGAACGGGCGATCAAGAAGGCGACCGGCGGCGAGGGTGAGAACTACGAGCAGATCCGCTACGAGGGTTACGGGCCGGGCGGGGTCGCGGTCATTGTCGAGGTCTTGAGCGATAACCGCAATCGCACCGCAGGCGAAGTGCGCTCGACCTTCACCAAGAGCGGCGGCAACCTGGCCGAGACCGGCGCGGTGTCTTTCATGTTCGACCATGTCGGGGTAATGGAGTACGACGCCAAGACCGCGAGCCCCGAGGTCATGTTCGAGGCCGCGCTCGAGGCCGGCGCCGATGACGTCGTATCCACCGCCGAAGGACACGAAATCTACGTCGCACAGGAGCGCTTCGGTTCGGTTGCCAAGACGCTGGAGACCAAATTCGGCGAGCCGCGCAAGGCGTCGCTCATCTGGCGGCCGCAGAACACCGTGGCCGTGGACGACGAGCAAGGCGAAAGGCTCTTGAAGTTAATTGAGAGCTTGAACGAGCACGACGACGTCCAGAATGTCTATGCCAATTTCGAAGTTTCGGACGCGCTCGTGAGCCGCATGAGTGCCTAAACGGAAGTCGATATAGGTTGGCCGCCATTCACCTTTAACTTTTCGGTGCAGACCGCTTTGTCAGGGCGGAAATCCGGGTTCAAACTGATGGTTTAGGACGGCTTGCGGGCAGCCGGTCGTGCTATGAACAAGGCGGCATGACTCGCCCGATTCGCATCATCGGCATCGATCCGGGGCTTCGCCGTACCGGCTGGGGCGTGGTCGAAATCGCCGGCAACCGGCTCGGTTTTCTTGGCTGCGGCTCGGTGATGACCAACGATCGTGATGCGCTCGCGGCGCGGCTTCTGGCGATCCACGACGGCCTGATGCGCATTCTCGACCAATATCGTCCTGACGAGGCGGCAGTGGAGGCGACCTTCGTCAACAAGGACGCCGCCGCAACTTTGAAACTTGGACAAGCGCGCGGCATCGCCATGGTGGTCCCGGCCAAAGCCGGCGTGCCGGTCGCCGAATATGCGCCGAACCTCGTGAAAAAGAGCATCGTCGGCACTGGTCATGGCGACAAGACGCAGGTGCGGATGATGATCGGTGTTTTGTTGCCGAAAGCCGACCCGGCTTCGGACGATGCTGCCGACGCGCTTGCGGTCGCCGTCACCCATGCGCATCACCGCCAGAGTGTGGTGCTGAAAGTTTTTGCCTCATGATTGGCAAGCTCAAGGGCTTGATTGAATCTTACGGTGAGGATTCCGTGATCGTTGACGTCAACGGCGTGGGTTACGAAGTACATTGCTCGGCGCGCACGCTTCAAGAACTGCCGGGCATCGGTCAACCGGCGACGCTGTCGATCGAGACGCACGTTCGCGAAGATCAGATCCGGCTGTTCGGCTTTATCACCGAGATCGAGCGGGAATGGTTTCGGCTTCTGCAAACCGTGCAAGGCGTGGGCACCAAGGTGGCGCTCGCGGTGTTGGGCACGCTCAAGCCGAGCGAACTCGCGTCCGCCATTGCGATGCGCGACAAAGCCATGGTGGCGCGCGCACCTGGCGTCGGTCCCAAGGTCGCCGAGCGAATTGTCACCGAACTTAAGGACAAGGCACCGGCTTATACCAATGTTGATCCAGCGCTGGTGCGGCTGACGGGCGCTCTCGATGACAAACGCGCGCCGGCGCCGGTGACTGATGCTGTGTCCGCGCTGGTCAATTTGGGCTACGCGCAAGCGCAAGCTGCAGCGGCGATCGCGGCGGCGGCGCGCCATGCCGGGGAGGGCGCGGAGGCGACGACGCTGATACGGCTGGGTTTGAAGGAATTGGCAAAGTGAAACGCCGCGCGCAGCTTGGCAAGGCGGATGAGGAGCTAATCGCCGCGGCGCAGGCCACGATCAGGCGTTGTTATCGCGGCGATTGGCAAGAGGTCGGCGCGGCGCTGCGCACGCGCTCGGGAAAAATCTTCACCGGCGTCAATCTCGATGCCTATCTCGGCCGCATGGCAGTGTGCGCCGAAGCGGTCGCGCTCGGTCATGCAGTCGTTGATCTGGGCGATGCCGGAATCGACACCATCGTCGCGGTCCGTCACCCGTCGCCCGAAGACGTGGATCAGACGATCGCTGTCGTGTCGCCCTGTGGCGCGTGCCGCGAACTGATTTTCGACTATGATCCGAAAGCGCGGGTGATTGTGCCGAACGGCAAGTCGCCCTCGATCGTGCCGATCGCCGATCTGTTGCCAAACAAATATACGCGGGGACCCGAACGGTGAGCGGCAGTCCCGGACCCAAGCTGGTGTCAGCGGAGCGCCGCGACGAAGATGCGGCGGAAGCGAGTTTGCGGCCGCAGCGGCTCTCCGAATTCGTCGGTCAGCGTCAGGCCTGCGCCAATCTCGCCGTGTTCATCCAGGCGGCGAGGGCGCGCCGCGAGGCGCTCGACCATGTGCTGTTCGTCGGCCCGCCTGGGCTCGGCAAGACGACGCTGGCGCAAATCGTAGCCCGCGAACTCGGCGTGAATTTCCGCGCCACTTCGGGGCCGGTCATCGCCAAAGCCGGCGACCTGGCCGCGCTTCTGACCAATCTCGAAGCGCGCGACGTGCTCTTCATCGATGAAATTCACCGGCTTAACCCGGCGGTCGAAGAAATCCTTTACCCAGCCATGGAGGATTTTCAGCTTGATCTGATTATCGGCGAGGGGCCGGCGGCGCGTTCGGTGAAGATCGATCTCGCGCCGTTCACGCTCGTTGGCGCGACCACGCGCGCGGGCCTCCTCACCAATCCATTGCGTGACCGCTTTGGCATCCCGGTCCGGCTTAATTTTTACACCGAGGCGGAGCTCGAGGAGATCGTCAACCGCGGCGCCCGCGTGCTCGGCATTGGACTTACCGCCGACGGCGCCAACGAGATCGCGCGCCGCGCCCGCGGCACGCCGCGTATCGCCGGCCGACTGCTTCGCCGCGTGCGTGATTTTGCCGCCGTTGCCGGCGCTGCCGCTATCGACCGCGCGGTCGCGGACAAGGCTTTGGCGGCGCTCGAGGTGGACGGCGTCGGGCTCGACGCCATGGACCGCCGCTATCTATCGACCATCGCCGTCAACTACGCTGGCGGACCGGTCGGCGTCGAAACGCTGGCCGCCGCGCTGTCCGAGCCGCGCGACGCGATCGAAGACATCATCGAGCCTTATTTGATCCAGTGCGGGCTTTTGCAGCGCACGCCGCGTGGCCGTTTGATCACGGCGCATGCCTTCCGCCATCTCGGCCTGCCCGAACCGGCGCGCGATCCCGCGCAGTTCGGATTGTTCGGCAATGGTGAGGTGGAGTAGGTTCGTCATGCCCGGCCATAGCGTTCAAAGAACGGCGTCGCTTCGCGCGCATATCTCCAGGGCATCCACGTCTCTGCTCTCGATGTTCTCGATCGACTCTTAAGACGTGGATGGCCGGGATAAGCCGGGCCATGACGCGGGAGGTTTTGAGTTGCAAACATACCAGGGCGGCTGCCATTGCGGCCGAGTGCGCTTTCGTGTCACCGCGGACCTCTCACGCGTCACGGAGTGCAATTGCTCGATCTGCAGCAAAAAGGGATTTCTTCATCTCATCGTGCCACAGCAAGCCTTCGAGCTCATAAGCGGCAAAGATGCGCTGACGACATACCAGTTCAACACCGGTGTCGCACAGCACACCTTTTGCGCCACTTGCGGCATTCATCCGTTTTATATTCCGCGTTCCGATCCCGATAAGATCGACGTGAACGTGCGTTGTCTCGACGGCGTCGATGTCGCCGCACTCACCATCGGTCATTTCGACGGCCGGCATTGGGAAGAGGCGATGACGCGCCGCGTGCCGTGGAGATAAACGAGTGACGAGCGTTCCTCTCGACGGCGAGATTCGCGACGGCCGGCACGTGCTCACCGTGCGCGTCTATTACGAGGACACCGATTTCACCGGCATCGTCTATCACGCCAATTATCTGCGCTATATGGAGCGCGGGCGGACCAATTATTTGCGCTTGATCGGCGCCGACCACCGCGCCTTGTTCGAGGAGACCGAGAAAGAGGCGCCGGGCTTTGCCTTCGTCGTGCGCTCGATGACGATCGAGTTCCTCAAGCCGGCGCGCATGGACGATGTGCTCGAGATCATAACTGAACCAGAGGAAGTGAAAGGCGCCTCGACCACCGTGCGCCAGCGCATCATGCGCAGCGACGAGCTCCTGGTCGAAGCGCGCGTGCGCGTCGCCTTCATCTCGGGCGGCCGAGCACGGCCGATTCCAAAGCCGCTCCGCATTGCCATGAAGGCAGATCAGGAAGCGGGTGGCGGCGCGCTTTCGCCGAAATAGATTATTCGTGAGCATGATCTTTTCCAAAAACCCGTATCCACTTTTCGGAATCATGCTTTAACTATAGGCACATGATGAACTTTGCCGTTTTTGAAACTGCCATTGGGCGCTGCGGCATCGTGTGGAGCGACGGCGGCATTGCCGGCGTGCAATTACCAGAGCGCAGCGAGGCTGCGACGCGCAAGCGCATGCTGCGGCGCTTTCCCACGGCGCGCGAGTGTGCGCCTCCTGCCGACGTTCGGCGCGCCATCGACGATATTGTTGCGTTGCTCGGCGGCGAGCACAGAGATTTCAATCATGTGACGATCGATATCGGCGCGGTGCCAGAGTTCCATTGTCGCGTTTACGAGGTCGCGCGCCGTATCCCCGCGGGCGCGACACTTTCCTATGGCGACGTCGCCGAGCGCCTTGGCGACCGCAATCTGGCCCGTGACGTCGCCGAGGCATTGTCGCAAAATCCCTGCCCCATCATTGTGCCGTGTCACCGGGTGATGGCGGCCGGCGGCAAACCCGGCGGCTTTTCCGCCCCGGGAGGGGTGGCAACAAAGCTCCGACTCTTGACGATCGAGGGTGCCCGGCCTGAAGCCCCCACGCTGTTCGACCGGTTGCCGTTGGCCGTGGCGAGGCGGCGGCGTTAACGGCGCATTAACGACAACCAGGCTTCGTACCCGGAAATGACCAGTGTCGCGCCCTAGTTTGGACACGTTTCGCGATTGATTTCGCCGGGCCGGTGACGGGCCGGCTGGGTCGTCGCGAAATTTCGGGTCTTTGAGTCGGCGTGCGCGAAGCGGCCGCCTCTGATCGCTCTTTAGCCCGACGGTTGGGCGCGGCTCCGGTCAGGTTATCCGTCTTGGTCCCGGTCCGCGGGGCAGTTCGGCCGGGATCGCCTGAAGGGACGCTCCAAGGGACACTCTATGAATCCTGCCGACATCTCCTCGTCGGTCGCGCCACTGACATCATCCAATCTTTCGCTGTTCCACCTGTTCTGGCACGCCCATTGGATCGTGGAATCGGTGATGGCGGGGCTGCTGGTCTGTTCGGTTTGGGTGTGGGCGATTGCCATCGACAAGACGTTGTTGTTCGCGCGGCTGCGCCGCGCCGGCGACCATTTCGAGCAAGCGTTCTGGTCCGGCCAGTCCCTAGAGGAGCTTTATAAGTCGCTCGCGGCGCAGCCAGAGCATTCGACCGGAGCGCTATTTGTCGCCGCGATGCGCGAATGGAAGCGCAGCCTCGAAGGCCAAGTCCGCTCCTTGGCCGGATTGCAGATGCGCATCGAGAAAGTGATGGACGTCGCCATTGCCCGCGAAGTCGAGCATATGGAGCGGCGGCTCTTGGTGCTGGCCACGGTCGGTTCGGCCGGGCCGTTTATCGGGCTGTTCGGCACTGTGGCGGGTATCATGACGAGCTTCCAGTCGATCGCGGCGTCGCAGAATACCTCGCTCGCGGTGGTCGCTCCGGGCATCGCGGAGGCGTTGTTCGCCACCGCAATTGGCCTCGTTGCCGCCATCCCGGCGACGATTTTCTATAATAAATTCAGCAGTGAGGTGAACCGGCAGGCGCAGCGGCTGGAAGGCTTTGCTGACGAATTCACGGCAATCCTGTCCCGACAGATCGACGAACGTGGGTGAGGGGGAAGATATGGCGGCGGGCAGTATCGGTATTGCCTCGTCCGGCGGAAAAGGCCGCCGCCGGCGCCGGCCGGTCATGAGCGAAATCAACGTGACGCCGTTCGTCGACGTCATGTTGGTGCTGCTGATCGTGTTTATGGTGTCGGCGCCGCTGTTGACCGTCGGCGTGCCGATCGATCTGCCGCAGAGTCAGGCCAAGGCGCTTGAGCAGAACAATGAGCCACTGGCCATTTCCGTCAATAATCAGGGTCAAATCTTCCTGCAAAACGATGAGATCCAACTGGAGAATCTGTTGCCGAAGCTCAAGGCGATCATTGACGCTCGCGGCGGGAGCAGCAACGATCTCATCTATATTCGTGGCGACAGGACCGTTGCCTACGGCACCATGATGCGCGTCATGGGCCGCATCTCGGGGGCAGGTTACCATCGCGTCGCGCTAGTGACGGAAGTCGAGCAGGGCGGCCAATGAAGCCTGGCATGACCATATCGTCCGTCGGTCACGCCGCGGCGCTGTTCTTCGGCTTCATGGCGATTTCGGCGCAGCCAATGGAGGCGCCGCAGGTGCAGGCGCTGCCAGTCTCGTTCGTCTCCGAAAAGGATTTCAGCCAGCTCACTCAAGGCGCCAAGAATGCACCACAGCTGAATGTGCCCGACATCAAACCGCTGGCCGACAAAGTCGACAGCACTCAGAAAACGATAGATCAGCTGGCGCCGAAGGTTGCCAACAAGCCGGAAATCACCACCGACGCATCAAAGCCGGTCGCCCAATCCAAGCCTGAACCGAAACCCGAGCCAAAGTCCGAGTCCACGCCCAAGCCCGAGTCCAAGCCTGAGCCGAAACCTGACCAGAAAACCGAACTCAAGCCCGCGCCGAAACCGGCCGATAAGCCGGACAAGCCGAAACCGCCCGAATATAAGCCGGACCAGATCGCCTCTCTGTTGAAGAGAGATGCGGCAAAGGAATCGCCGAAACGGGACGACAAGCCGGTACAGCCGACGCATGACAGCACGCCCAAATTCGATGCCAGCCAAGTCGCCCAATTGCTTGACAAGCGCGAGCCGCAACGTCAGGTCGCGACCGCGCAGACAATCAACGACACGACCACGCTGGGCGCAGCGATCGGTGCGCAGAATGCACAACTGTCGCAGAGCGAGATCGATGCGTTGCGAGCGCGCATTTCCGCCTGCTGGAGCCCGCCACCTGGGATCGACGCGAATTCCAGGCTCTATGTTGTGCTGCGGGTTTTGTTCAAAGCCGATGGCTCGATGTCGCAGGCGCCCACGTTGGTCGAGGGCTCGGCCTCGGCGCTCGGGCCGGCGCTTGCCGAGAGCGCCAAACGCGCACTGCTGTTGTGCCAACCGTTCACGATGCTCAGGCCCGAACATTACGATCAATGGAAGGATCTCGAGCTCAAATTCGATCCGCACGAGCTGCTTGGCGGCTGACAACATTCACCAGAATCATCATGCATGACGATAGATCAGATTCCTTCTTGACGCGCCGCCATACACTCGCGCTCGGCGTAGTGGCCGGCGGTATGGCATTGATGCCGCGCGGCGCGCGCGCCATCGTTCGTCTCGACATTACCGAAGGCAATTTTCAGCCGCTGCCAATCGCTATCCCGAAATTTTTCGCCGCCGGCCAAGACGACAGCGAAGCCGCAAATGCGGTAACTCAAATCGTCACTGCGAATCTGCAGCGCAGCGGCTTGTTCGCGCCGATCGATCCGACCGCCTATATCGAGAGGATCGCCAGCGTCGATGCGGTGCCGCGCTTTCCAGACTGGCGTAACATTAATGCCCAGGCGCTCGTCACCGGGCGAATCGGCCGACAGGCCGACGGACGCCTCCAAGCCGAGTTCCGGTTGTGGGACGTACTTGCCGGACAGCAGCTTGATGGCAAGCAATATCTCACCACGCCGGACAATTGGCGGCGCATCGCTCACATCATCTCGGATGCGATCTACGAACGGCTCACCGGGGAAGGCGGCTATTTCGACAGCCGCGTGGTGTTCGTCGACGAGACGGGCCCGCCCGACCGTCGCGTGAAGCGGCTTGCGATCATGGATCAGGACGGCGCCAATGTGCGTTACCTCACCCGGGGCGACGACCTCGTCCTTACGCCGCGGTTCGCGCCGTCGACGCAGGAAATCACCTACATGGCCTATGGCCAGGGCGATCCTCGCGTCTATTTGTACAACATCGAAACCGGTCAGCGGGAAATCGTCGGCAATTTTCCCGGCATGAGCTTCTCGCCACGATTTTCACCGGATGGCCAACGCGTGATCATGAGCCTGCAGGAGCGCGGTAACTCAAATCTGTTCGTGATGGATCTACGTTCCAAGGCGACGACGCGGCTGACTGACACGCAAGCGATCGACACGGCGCCGTCGTACTCGCCCGACGGCACGCGCATCTGCTTTGAATCCGATCGTGGCGGTCGCCAGCAGATTTATGTGATGAGCGCTGCCGGCGGCGCGGCCCAACGCATCAGCTTCGGCGATGGCAGCTACTCCACGCCGGTCTGGTCGCCGCGCGGCGATTACATTGCCTTCACCCGCCTGGGGCAGGACAAATTCGCCATCGGGGTGATGAAGCCGGATGGAACCGGCGAGCGCGTCCTGACTGAGAGTTTCCACAACGAAGGTCCGACGTTTTCCCCAAACGGCCGCGTGATCATGTTTTTCCGCGATCCCGGCGGCAATGCCGGACCATCGCTCTATTCCGTTGATATTTCAGGGCGCAATGAACAGCGGGTTCCAACGCCGAGCTATGCGTCAGACCCGGCCTGGTCGCCACTCTTGTCTTAGGTGGCGCAACTCCACAGAGTCGCCGCATTGAAGCCTCATTAACCATTGCAAAAGCTTTCGGGGAAATCCGCAGGGTCGAGGGTCCTTTGCAAGGTCCCATCAAGGTTGACGGAACCTTCGCTTAACGAAGGCGCTGCTAGACCCGCTTGGGACATTACGTCCGGCCGGTCACCTCCGGACGTTGCGGAAATAATGGAGGGCACCCGAATGAACATCGCGACCATTATTCGCGGCGCCAGTATTCGTGGCGTCACGTTCGCTGCCGCCGTTCTCGCTACGCTCGCGATCGCAGGCTGCGCCAAGCAGACCGACCAAAGTGCGTTAGCCGGTGCCGCGATCCCAGGCAGTCAGCAGGACTTTGTCGTCAATGTCGGCGACCGCGTTTTCTTCGAAACCGATTCATCCGAACTGACTGATCAGGCGCGCGCGACGCTCGACAAGCAGGCGCAGTGGCTGAACAACTACAACCGCTACGCTTTCACCATCGAAGGGCACGCCGACGAGCGCGGCACGCGCGAATACAACATCGCGCTCGGCGCCCGGCGCGCCGAAACCGTGCGCGAATATCTGGGATCGCGCGGCGTCTCAGGCCAGCGCATGCGCACCATCTCCTATGGCAAGGAGCGGCCGGTCGCGCTGTGCAACGATATTTCCTGCTGGTCGCAAAATCGCCGCGCCGTTACCGTGCTCGATCAGAGCTCGTAATCTCGGTGTGTAGGGCATGAATCGACTACATCGGCGCCACCGCAGTGGCGCCGATCGCATTTTTGGGCGCCGGTTCCCGCGCTTTAACGGTCGTGTCGGCTATCCGCGCAGTCACAATTTGGTCGCAGGACGCGCTATGTTAAGGCAGCGTAGATTGCCAGAAACATCGAATGCGATGATCCGCTCAGCTTCCTTGCCGGCCATTTCTGTATTTGTAATGGCGGGCGCGCTGTGGTCCGGTGCTGCTCACGCGCAGATGTCCGAAGCCGATCTCGTCACGCGCATCGACCGCCTGCAGGCGCAGGTGCGCGAGCTCACCGGGACGGTCGAGGAATTGCAGTATCGCAATCAGCAGCTCGAACAGGAGCTGCAGCGCCTGCGCGGCGCCGCACCTACTGCATCTGGCCAGGCGCAGCCGACAGCACAATCATTGTCATCGCCGAATGCGCGGTATTCGTCGCAATATCCACCGGCAAGTGCGTCCTATCCGTCGGCAGGTGCACCCTATCCATCAGCGGGTGCGCCTTATCCATCGGCAGCTGCATCCAATCCGTCAGGGGGTGCGCCATATCCATCTGCAGGTGCGCCATACCCACCGACATCAGCGCCATATCCGCCGGCACCAGTTCAGTCTTCGGGCGCGGTCGGATCAAGTGCGCCCGCGTCATCTTCCATGCCGGTTGCCGCAGGCGATACGAATGTGTCGGCCGGTCGTCATGGCGATGCGTTCGATCCACGCAATAACCCGAGTGCGCCCGGAGCGCCGCGGCCGCTCGGTGCGAGCACGAATGCGAACGAGCCGCCGCCGGCGGTCGACACCGTTGCGACGGGGCGTCAGCCCGGTGCGCCGCTCGACCTTTCGAGCCCGTCGGCGCCACGGCCTGCAGTAGCGACCGCGTCGGCGGGCGGCGACCTGCCGCCACCGCCGACGGTCAACCCCAACGGCACCGGCGCCGACACCGGTGCCATGCAAGCGGCGCTGCCGCCCGCCAACACGCCCAAGGATGAATACGACCTGGCCTATGGCTACGTCCTGCACAAAGATTTCGGCCTCGCCGAACAGACGTTCCGCGATTTCTTACATAAATATCCGAGCGATCGGCTTGCTCCCGAGGCGCAATATTGGCTTGGCGAGAGTTTGTTTCAGGACAAGCAGTACCGCGACGCTGCCGAGTCGTTTCTCACCGTTTCTACCAAATACGAGAACACGGCGCGCGCGCCGGACGCGCTGTTGCGGCTCGGGCAATCGCTCGCGGCTCTCGGCGAAAAAGAAGCGGCCTGCGCCTCGCTCGGCGAGGTGTTGCGGAAATATCCGCGCGCTCCGCTAAGCGTGAAGCAGAACGTTGACCGTGAACAGAAACGCACGCACTGCTGATCAAGCTCTTCGCGACGACGAAGCGAACGCGTTATTCTCCGGTCTGGAAAATTCGCGCGGCCTCATTCTTGCGGTTTCTGGCGGTCCGGATTCGACTGCGTTGCTTCTACTCGCGGCGCGCTGGGCGAAGGGACTCAAGCGGCCGCCAAAGCTCGTCGCGGTCACAATCGACCATGGATTGCGCGCGGAGGCGGCGCGCGAAGCGCTTGCCGTGAAGCGTCTTGCCCGCCGTCTCGGCGTGACGCATCGCATTCTGCGCTGGCGCGGCAAAAAACCGAAAACCGGATTGCAGGAAGCAGCGCGCGCCGCTCGTTATCGCCTGCTCGGGCAAGCAGCTGCGGACGCCGGCCACGCGCATATCCTGACTGGCCACACGCTCGACGATCAGGCGGAAACGGTGCTGTTCCGGCTGGCGCGCGGCAGTGGACTTGTTGGACTCGCCGGAATGGCCAATGCCTCGCCGCTACCTATCGGCGCGGATCGGATCGGTTTTCTGCTGCGGCCATTGTTGCGCATTCGCAAGGCGCGGCTGCTCGCAACGCTCCGTGCCGCGGGCATCGCTTTCAGCGAGGATCCAAGCAACCGCGATCCGCGGTTTACCCGTGCGCGGTTGCGAGAATTGATGCCGCCTCTGGCCCAAGAAGGACTGAGCGCGCACGGTCTGTCGCGATTTGCCGCGCGGATGCGGCGCGCGGATCTAACGATTGAATTCGCGGTCGCCGCCGCACGCGAAGCGCTGGCGCCGGAGCCATGGCCCGAGCGCGGTCCGGTGCGGTTCGAGACAATCGGTTTCGCCCATTTGCCGGCGGAGGTGGCGCTGCGGCTTCTTGGTCGCGCCATTGCCCATGTCGGAAACGAGGGTCCGGTCGAGCTCGCCAAGCTCGAATCGCTCTACGAGAGGATGCGCCAAGCCGCCTCGCGATTACGCCGGACGCTGGCGGGCGCTTTGATCACGCTCGATAGCAATTGGATCGCAGTCGAACGGGCGCCGGCCCGCCGGTTTTCAGCCCGGCCGGTGCCGTCCAGCGCCCGCACCGCAGCCATACCGAAAGACCGCAAGAGGAGCTTTACGAAATAGCGTAATAAAGGGCCGTCGCACGCCTGCTTCCCTTGGCAGAGGGGGTGCTGGACCCTACATTGCCTGGGTACCGGGGACGTGAAGCCGCCACGATTTGCGGGCACGGATGGCCCGCTGGACTCCGGTTGAGCCGGGGACCTAGGACAAGAGATGAATGCCAATCTGCGCAATTTCGCCCTGTGGGTGATCATTGTCCTGCTGCTCCTTGCCCTGTTCACGCTGTTTCAGAATCCGGGTCAGCGCACGACATCGCAGGACATTTCGTTCTCGCAACTCCTCAACGAGGTCGATCAGGGCCGCGTGCGCGACGTGCTTATCCAAGGCCCGGAGATTCACGGCACCTATACCGACGGCCGCAGCTTCCAGACCTACGCGCCTAGCGATCCGACACTGATTCAGCGCCTGTACAATAAAGGCGTGCAAATCACGGCGCGGCCGCAGTCGGACAACGTGCCCTGGTTCGTTTCGCTGCTTATTTCGTGGCTGCCTTTTGTGGCGCTGATCGGCGTTTGGATTTTCCTGTCGCGTCAGATGCAAGGCGCTGGCGGCAAGGCACTCGGCTTCGGTAAGAGCCGCGCCAAATTGCTTACGGAGGCGCATGGTCGCGTCACCTTCGAGGACGTTGCCGGCGTTGACGAGGCCAAGCTTGATCTGCAGGAGATCGTCGAATTTTTGCGCGATCCCGCGAAATTCCAGCGGCTCGGCGGCCGCATCCCGCGCGGCGTGCTGTTGGTCGGGCCGCCCGGCACCGGCAAGACGCTGCTAGCGCGCGCCATCGCCGGCGAAGCCAATGTGCCGTTCTTCACGATTTCCGGTTCGGACTTCGTCGAAATGTTCGTCGGCGTCGGCGCCAGCCGCGTGCGCGACATGTTCGAACAAGCCAAAAAGAATGCGCCTTGCATCATCTTCATCGACGAGATCGACGCGGTGGGCCGCCATCGCGGCGCTGGTCTCGGCGGCGGCAATGACGAACGCGAGCAGACGCTCAACCAGCTTCTCGTCGAAATGGATGGTTTCGAGGCGAATGAAGGCATCATTCTGATCGCCGCGACCAACCGGCCCGACGTCCTCGATCCCGCGCTGTTGCGTCCGGGTCGTTTCGACCGGCAAGTCGTGGTGCCAAACCCGGACGTGGTCGGCCGCGAACAGATTCTCAAAGTCCACGTGCGCAAGGTCCCGCTGGCGCCCGACGTCAATCTCAAGACCATCGCACGCGGCACGCCCGGTTTCTCCGGCGCCGATCTGATGAACCTGGTCAACGAGGCCGCCTTGATGGCGGCGCGGCGCAACAAGCGCATGGTGACGCAGGTCGAGTTCGAGGACGCCAAGGACAAGGTGATGATGGGCGCCGAGCGCAAATCGCTCGTCATGACCGAGGAGGAAAAACTCCTTACCGCCTATCACGAGGGCGGCCATGCGATCGTCGCGCTCAACGTCAAGGCGACCGATCCGGTCCACAAAGCCACCATCATCCCGCGCGGCCGCGCGCTCGGCATGGTCATGCAGTTGCCGGAGCGCGACAAACTCTCGATGAGCCGCGAACAGATGACCTCGCGGCTTGCCATCATGATGGGCGGCCGCGTCGCCGAAGAGCTGGTGTTCGGCCGCGACCGTGTCACTTCCGGCGCGGCGTCCGATATTGAACAGGCGACAAAACTTGCCCGCATGATGGTGACGCGCTGGGGCTTGTCCGACGAACTCGGCACCGTCGCTTACGGCGAGAATCAGGAAGAGGTTTTCCTCGGTTACTCGGTGGCGCGCCAGCAGAACATTTCGGAAGAGACGTCGAGAAAAATCGACGCCGAGATTCGCCGCCTGGTCGAGGCCGGCTATGAGGAGGCGCACGCCGTCCTCACCGAGAAGCGCGCCGATCTCGAGACGCTCGCCAGGGGCCTGCTCGAATTCGAAACGCTCACCGGCGACGAGATCAAAGATCTGCTCTTGGGCAAACGGCCGAACCGTGAATCGGTGATCGAACCGGCGGCAACGCCGCGAGCCTCGACCGTGCCGACAGCCGGCGCCGGACGCAATCGTCCGCGTCCCGAGTCGGGCCCGATGGAGCCGCAGCCGCAAGCGTAAAGCTGCCGCTCTTTAACTGGTACAGTTTTTCCTGAATATATACGGCCGCCTACGAGTTAGGCGGCCGTTGATTTTGCGGCATTGCCAGCGTAGCGAAGCGATCCATTACTCCAGGTGAACGGTGTCCCGAATGCGCCAAATGATCTTGGTCGGTTTTTTGCAGGCGCAGAACTGCACCAATATCGCGAGTTCCTGGCGGCATCCGCAATCACGCACCGACAGCTGGTCGCCGGATTTCTACCGGCATATCGGCCGCGTGCTCGAAGTCGGCAAATTCCATCTCGGTTTTTTCGACGATCGCTTGTCGATGCCGGACATGTATGGACGCAATCACGCGCATACCGTCCAGCATGGCATTCGCTGCGTGAAGCTCGATGCCGTCACCGTGCTCACCGTGATGGGCATGGCAACCGAGCGGTTGGGCCTCGGCGCGACCTATTCGACGAGCTACTACGAACCGTTCCACGTCGCCCGCATATTCGCCACGCTCGATCTGATGACCAACGGCCGCGCCGCCTGGAACGTCGTCACTTCGCTCAATGACGGCGAAGCGCAGAATATGGGCCGTGAGGAAGTGATCGGCCATGATTTGCGCTATGACCGCGCCGACGAATTCATGGACATCGTGCTCGGGCACTGGGATGCCTGGGAAGACGACGCGATCGTCCAGGACAAGACAAGCGGGTTGTTCGCCAAGCCTGACAAGGTGCATCGGCTCGATTATCAGGGCCGCTATTTTCGCTCGCGCGGGGTGTTCACCGTCCCGCGCTCGGCGCAAGGTCATCCGGTCATTATCCAGGCGGGATCAAGCGGGCGCGGCAAGATTTTCGGCGCACGCTGGGGTGAAGTGATTTTCGTGGTTTATCCCAACGTCGAGGTCGGCAAACGCGACTACGCTGCGTTCAAAGCCGAAGTGGCGCGCTTCAATCGCGATCCGGATCAGGTCAAGGTCACGCATCTCATCAACACCGTTGCCGCGGCGACGAAGGCGGAGGCCGAGGACAAATGGGCGGCGATCAAGAAACTGCCGCTCGAGATTGACGCGCTGTCGCTCCTTTCGGAGGCGCTCAATTTCGATTTCGCCAAGAAAGGCATGGATGAGCAGTTCACCGAGGACGAATTGCAACAAATGTCCGGCTTGCAAGGCATCCGCGACCGCGTGCTCAGTGCCTGCGGAACAAAGAAACCCACGGTGCGCGACTTTGTCGAAATCAGCGGCCGTGGGCGCGTGCACAACCCGATTGTTGGCGGCCCGACAGAAATCGCAGATCAGCTGGAAGCCTGGTTCGCCGCACCAGCCTGCGACGGCTTCGTGCTTTCGGCGACACACGTGCCAGGCGCCTATGAGGATTTTGTCCGTTTTGTGGTTCCGGAACTGCAGCGGCGGGGTTTGTTTCGCAAGGATTTTGCTGGCGCGACTTTGCGCCAGAATCTCGGACTGCCAAGGCCCGGAATCGGCGGTTGGCGCACGCAACACGAATAAGTATGAAATTATGAACCAATCTCGCGGTAATGTTCCGTAATGGTGCGGCGCGCGAATCAATGGAACCGGTGAACTTTCTGTTCGCCGCGGAACGAAATCGCCGCCGCTGGGTTTGATGCGGAAACGACGTCGGGGGTTCGAAATGTTGCGAGTAACTTTTGTTCTAGTTGGAACTTTGTTTGTAGCCGCGTTGCCGGTGCAGGCCACAGCGCAAAGTGCACACCACGGTTTCTCAGGACTTTGCGCCTATTATCCGGCGCATGGAAACGGCCTTACGGCGGCTCATCGAACACTGCCGTTCGGCACCCGCGTTCGCGTCAGCGATCCAAAAACTGGCCGAAACGTCACTGTCACGATCAACGATCGCGGCCCATTCGGGAAGCATCGCGTGCTTGACCTGTCACCGAGCGCCGCGCGCGCGCTCGGAATGATCAGCCGCGGCGTGATCTATGTTAAAGCCGAGGTGCTATAGGCGCAGCGACAGGGTAAGCAGACCCCCGCAGCGAGATTCACTTTTTCGTGGCACTCCCGACGACCTACCAGCTGCGACGTCATTTGCAGGGCCATCATCCGATGATCTCGAGATCGTCGGGGTCGCTAATCGGTTTCTCGAGGTAAACAAGTCCGTCATTTTCCGTCTGGACCATGATACCGCGGCCGAGATATTCCCAATTCGACTTGGGGAATTCCGCAGAGTATTCGTCGGTGTCGATTGAGAAAACAACGACCCCCTTCACATGCTGGGCGATCATCACGCGATGACCCAAGCGGACTTGCTTGCCCTTTGCGAACATTTTCAAATTTTTTCAAATGCGGAGGCCTGACATCGAGTCGACTCAATTCAGCCGCAGCTCAGTGATGTGGCGCGGGTCAGGCTTGAGCTCGCCTTTTTCGACGCGCTTGACGATGTCAACGAGGACCGCATTGGCGCGGCAGGGCAGGCTGACTTTGTCGCCCTCGCGCACGATAAACCCATTGAGGAATTCGATCTCAGTGCGCCGGCCTTTCTGCATGTCCTGGCCCATCGACGGGCGCTGGCCCGCTGCCGTGCGCGCGGCGTCTTTGAAGCGCTGTGCATCGCAGGTCTGCATCGCTGCCTCATCGCCTTCGCCGGCGCGCGCGATCGTTTCCGGCTCCAGGTGCAGAATCTCCTCAAGCTCGTAGCCGAGCGCCTGACCGACGCGGATCGCTTCCGAGCCAAGCCGCGTCGAGAAGCGGCGAATCGGATCGTTCTTGAGCATTTCGCCCCCAGGCAGTCCGGTACACGCCGACAGCCCGTTCTGCATCGCATTGGCGACAAGCTTGGACCAGCGCTCGCCCCACAGATTGCTGGTGACCTTGGCGCTGTCGGCAAACGCAACCAGCCGGCAGACTTCTTCGGCGCGCGGAGTGACCCGGCCATGCACTTCGCCGGCGCGGAATACCGTATGCGCTGCGCCATGCTTGGCGGCGCCGCGATGAATAAGTCCGGGCTCGGGCAAGTTGACGGTGATGCTTGAAGCGATGCAGCCCAGCGTCTTGCCCCAGCCGACCACGCCGGCGATCGTCGGTTCGTTGATGCAATTCTGCAGCGAAACGACGTAACCGTCCGGCGCCAGATATTGGCTGATCAGCATGGCCGCCCAGGCGGTGTCGTAGGATTTCATGCAGACGAAGGCGATGTCGACCGGCTTCTCTTTGGCGAGCTGCTGGGCGTCGGTGACGTGGAGTGCGCGCACCGGGACGGTGAATTCCAGCTCCTTCATCGCATGCGTGACGCGCAGGCCGTGCTTGCGCATGTGCTCGACATGGGCCGGCCACGGATCGATGAAGGTCACGTCCTCGCCGGCTTGAACCATGTGTGCGCCGGCATAGCCGCCAACCGCGCCCGCACCGACAATGGCAATCTTTCGACCCATCCTGTCCTCCTCGTTATAGCGTAGCGGCAAACTAGCGGGCGAAACGGCGCTCCGCCATAGGCATCAGGCCGCGATTTTTTGCCGTTCCGATCCATACTACGCTTTGTTCTGATAGGACGACCGAATGACCCGGCGCGAATTCATCAGAGCGGAAATAGCGCTATTGGTGGAGTGCTCGCCGCCTATTCGACCGCCGCGTCCGGTCACCACACCGTCAGCCGCGCGCCGAATATCCGCCATCGACCGGCAGCGCCGCGCCGGTCACGAAATCTGATGCCGAACTGCAGAGAAACACTGCGGCGCCCGCGAGATCATCGGGCTCGCCCCATCTGCCAGCCGGCGTGCGCGCCAGCACATAGCCGTGAAGATCGGCGACTTGCTCACGTGCTCTTCGCGTGAGATCGGTATCGATCCAGCCGGGCAAGATGGCGTTGACTTGGATATTGTCCGGCGCCCACGCGCTGGCCAGCGAGCGCGTGAGTTGGAGGAGACCGCCCTTGCTCGCCGCATAGGCGGCGACCGTCGGCGCGCCAAACAGTGAATACATCGAGCCGATATTGAGAATCTTGCCACAGCCGGCGGCTTTCATGTGCGGGTACACGGCCTGTGCGCAAAACAACGCGGTGCTGAGATTGACGTCCAAGATTTCATGCCAATCCTGCTCGGTAATTTCCTCCGGCGGCTTTCTTTTATTCGTGCCGGCATTGTTAATGAGGATGTCGCACTTGCCAAAATCGCCGATCACGCGTTCCACCAGCTTCCGGCATGATGAGGCCGACGATGCGTGGAATGAATAAAAACGCGAGCGCGCGGCAAAAGCGCTTAATTCTTTGACGGCCAATCGGCCTTTGTTTTCATCGCGAGCCGCCACCGCGATCGCGGCTCCGGCGCGGGCAAGGCCACGGGCCATCGCCAAGCCGAGGCCGCCATTGCCGCCGGTGACGATAGCGACACGGCCGGTGAGATCAAAAGGGTTCAAGCATGACTCCTCAGTTGGATAGCTCTGATTCACCCTCCCGCTCCGGGGGAGAGTAGATTAGCCATCTAAGACCGCTCTGTGGGGAATCGGCAATGCCGTTGCAAAATCGTGTGGACCCATTTGGCGAACTCGTTGCTGTGCCGGCGCGCGGGCTATTCATGGGCAATCGCGGCGGGCGATTTCATACCGACGCACAGACGCTCGCAACGCGGCGCTGGGTGTCGCGGCAATGGATCTGTTGCGTACTCGAATTCAAAAAACGCCGCCGCGCGGTATGGGGCCGGTTCTACACCGAGCTGTTTTTTCTCGACGAACCAACGGCGCTCGCCGCCGGTCATCGGCCATGCTTTGAATGTCGCCGCAAGGACGCCGAGGCTTTTGCCGAACATTGGCGTCAAGCGCATCAGTTGCGCGCGCGACCGCGTGCCGCGGAGATGGACCGCGTGCTGCACCGCGAGCGTTTGGCCGGCCGAGCCAAGCGCCGGCATCGGCGTGGCATCGACACTTTGCCCGATGGCGCCTTCGTCGCGATCGACGGCGCGGCCTTTGCCGTCCGCCGCGCGTCGCTGCTGTGTTGGACGCCGGGCGGCTACGCCGCGCCCGCGCCACGGCCGCGGGGCGACACGGTCGATGTGCTTACACCGCCTGCAATCCTTGACGTGCTCTGCGCCGGGTATCAGCCGCGCTGGCACCGGAGTGCTGAAAATTAGCCCCGAAAGGCTGCCTTGATCGTCTCGACTGTCGCGCCCGAGGCGCGCGCTGCCGCGATGATGCGCGCTTCCTGTTTGGCAAGCCCATCAAGCGCCGCCTTCATCGCGTCGATCTGGTCAACCGGTACCACCACGGCGCCGTGTCGATCGGCGTGAATGAGGTCGCCGCTGCTCACGGCCATGCCGTGAACGGTCACCGGAATGCCAAACTCGACGACATGCACATAGGCGTGCGAGGGCGCAAAAGAGCCGGCGAGCATCTGAAAGCCCGGGGCAACCGCCGGAATGTCGCGTACGGAGCCGTTGGTGACGGTGCCGAGGCAACCAAGCGCCTGGTGCACATTGGTCTGCACCTCGCCCCAGAACGCGCCGTAGCCGGGCGGCTCGTCTTTGTCTTCAATAACGACCACGCTCGGCCGCGGCGTTGCCGCGACGTAGTCGAGATACTCCATGCGTTTTTGCATATAGCTTGGGCCGCTCACCTTGTCGCGGGCGCGGATGGTGACGGTCTTGGCGAAGCCGACCATCGGCGGCAAGTCCGGAAACGGACAGTGCAAATGCACGGCGGTATAGCCGGCGCCGCGGCGCTCGGGTGCGACGATTTCGATCAGATTGCAGACCGTAGGCGTGTCGATCGACCGTAGAAACGCGAATTGACTTTCCGAAGCCACAGCTTTCCCCCTTTGCCTCAACAAAAGTTTATTTCCGTCTAATCCAAGTCCCTAAGTGTCCCTTTAGTCCCACGCCGTTGCAACGATCAGCGCAATGATCAATTGCACAACGACAATCACGGCGACACAGCCGCTCCACCCGGCGCTTGCCCAGGCTAGGCCGGTGATGAATGCGCCGGCGCTGCCGCCGATATAATAGATCGAAGCATAAAGCCCGACGGCCGACGAGCGCCCCTCCTTGGCAGATAGCGTGACATAGCCAGTGGACACCGCCTGGCACACCATGCCGCAGACCGCGCAAAGTGTCAGCCCCGCAACGATGAGCGCAACCGGGGGTGCCAACAGCAGCAATGCGCCGACAATCCACAGCGCGATGACGCCGAGGACGAATTGGCGGCGGCCGAACATTGCGATAGCGCGGCCGACCCATGGCACGATCGGGCTGCTGACCAGATAGGTGAGGAACAGGGCGCCAAGGAGCGTCGGCGAGAACTGGTAGGGCGGGGCCGCCAGATGAAAGTTCACATAAGTGAACGTCGCGACGAAATTGAACAGAACGCCAAAACCGATGGCATAGGTCGCGACCAGGCGGCGATTGCGCAAGTGGCGAACCATCTGCGCGATCGACGTGACGACCCCGCCGGAGCGCACGAAATTGCGCTCCCGCGGCAGCATGGTTGTCACAATGATCGCAGCAAACAGCGTAAGCGCCGCCACGACGGCAATAGCGGCGCGCCAGCCGATGATGTCGGTCAACAGGCCGGGAATGAACCGCCCGCAAAAACCGCCGATCGCTGAGCCGGAAATGTAGATTCCGGCGACTCGCGCCACGTCCGCTGGCGGCCATTCGTCGCCGATATAGGCGACCGCGACGGTAAAGATCGGCGGCAGCAATAATCCCTGGACGAAGCGCCAGACGGTGAGCTGCGGCACGTTGCCGGCAAAGGTCATGATCAGCGTCGGCACGACCACCGCGAACATCGCCGCGGCGATCAAGCGCTTACGGCCGGCAACGTCGGCAAGCGCCCCGGTAAACGGCGCTGATAGTGCGATTGCCGCGGTGCCGGCGGTCATCAAGGCGCTGATTTCCCCGGGGCCGACGTGGAATTCGTTGGCCAATTCCGGCAACAGCGCTTGCGGTGAATAGAGATTGACAAAAGCGGCAAAGCCCGCGGTGGCGACCGCGAAGCTTCGTTGATCGAAAGTCATGCGACATTATCGGCGAGCCGAGGCGCGAAAGCACGCCCCAATGCAATGAATTGCAATGATTTCAGCGTTCAGGCGCGTATCCGATAGACGTTGGCGGTGGGTCGCTCTTCATGCGTCAGCACGCCGTCCTCGATGTAGAGGATGCGATCGGCGAATTCGAGCAGTCGGGTATCGTGCGTCACGACCAGCACGGCCCGGCCGTGTTGCCTGCCGGCGCGGGCGAGTATGGTCATGATCGCCTGGCCGTTGGTGCTGTCCAACGCCGCCGTCGGCTCGTCGGCCAGGATCGCCGACGGTTCGGCGACAATCGCGCGTGCAATAGCGACGCGTTGTTGCTCGCCGCCGCTCAAATCGCGCGGGAACGCCGCGGTCTTTTGAGCAAGCCCGACCCTTTCCAGGACCTCGCGCGATTTGGCCTTAGCGCGCCGGCGTTGCTCGCCCCGGACATCGAGCGCGAGCTGAACATTTTCCTCGGCAGTGAGCGTGGGGAAGAGGTGAAACGATTGAAAAACGAATCCAATATGCTGCCGCCGGATTTCGGCGAGCCGCTCCGGTCCCGCGCCCTGCGTCGCATGTCCGCAAATGAACACGCTGCCCTCCGTCGGCGCCAGCATGCATCCCAGAATCGATAAGAGCGTGGTTTTGCCGCTGCCGGAGGGCCCCATCAACATCGTCAATTTGCCGCCGCTGATCGACAAATCGATATTTTTGAGCGCGCGCACTTGACCAGCGCCGGTACCGAGAACTTTGCTCACATTGCGCGCTTCAATGACCGGTATGATCATCGCGACATCACCATTACCGGATCGATGCGAACGACGCGGATGATCGCGGTCACCGCCGAGCCGATACACATCACCACCGTGAGCGCGAATAGGCCGGCGACTAGGCCCGGCGTGATCACGATCGGAAGCGCGCTTTTCGCCGTGAGTTGCACCACCACAAATCCAATCGCCGTGGCGAGGGCGAATCCGATCACGGCGTTCAACAGCGCCTGCCAGATGATAACCCGGTAGATGTAGCGGTTCGAGCAGCCGATCGCGCGCAGCGTGGCGAATTCGTAGATGTGATCCTTGGTACTGGAATAGAGCGTCTGGGCGACAATAACGGTGCCGACAATGACGCCGAGCAGAGCGCCGGCAAAAAGCGCGGCGCCGGCGCCGGTGCCGAACAGCCAGAACGATCGGCTGCGATCGCGAAACTGCGCCGGCGTCAGTACGTCAACATCGGGTACATTGGATTGGATATCGTGCTGGACATTGCTGAGGCTCGCACCCGGCCGCAACCGGATTATGAAATGATTGAACTTCGTCGGCGGCAGCCCGATATAGGCGCGGGCCCGCGAGAGTTCGGCGAATACGTAGGGTGTGGTCGTGAACGAGCGAATGCCGTCGGTGACCGCGGCAACGCGGGCCCGTTGGCTGCGAATTTCGGCAGTAGAGCCGATCCCCGAGACGCCTAAGTCGTTGAAATAGGTTCGATCAACCGCGACGGCGTTGGTCGCCCGCAGGGCGTCAAGGCTGCCATCGACCAAATTCCATGGCACCAGGGCGCCCGCGTCGAGGTCTGTTCCGACCACGAATACCGGCTTCACTCTGCTGTCGGTCTGCCGCCGCCAGTCGGCAAACCCAATCACGACCGGAATCACCTTGTTGACGCCATTAATACCGGGCAGGCGGTCGCGCGTTTTTATATCCAACAGCGTCAGGTCTTCGAAGCTCGTTGCCCCTTTGGAAACGACCCAGAGATCGGCGGCGGCATGATCGATCATCGTCGTGACCATGTGCCCGAAGCCGAGATAAAGACCCATCTGCACCATGACCAGCACGACCGAGAATACAATACCGATCAACGTCGCGATGAAACGCAATCGGTCTTGAAACAGATTTCGCGATGCCAGCGTTAGAGCAAGTGACATAGTTAATTCGCACGCGCTTTCGGTCCGGTGCAGTTCGATAGTGGTCAAAATCGCGGGCCGCCCCCAAGCCGACGACTTTGCCGTTCGACAAGCGGAACAACGCGTGATCAATCAGGCCTGTTCCAATTCTGGCGCTGGCAACGCGCCGCTCGGCATCATGACAGTTAAGTACCGGGAACAAATGAATTTCCCGCACGTTGATGGCGCGAGCGGAGCTTGTGACTTGTCCTGGGCGTGGTCGCGGGCATCCGCCAATTGCCGGGGCGCTTTTGCCGAAGGACCAAAGGACCGGTGCGAGGCCAGCGAAGATCCCCAGCAAAGCCTCAGCCAGATTTTCAGCGAAGACGCCGCGGCGGATAGCGGCAGCAAAATTGATGAATGCAGGAGCTTCCAATGGCGAGGCTCGACTTTCCTGGTTGTTCGGCGCTGCGGCCCTCGATAGGTCCGCCGAGCCTGCATACGCCGGCGATCGAGCCGGACTCGCCGTCGACACCGGTCGATCGCGTACCGTGGGACTGCCCGGGCGCCCGGGAAATCGGCTTCACGCTTCCGGAGCGCTACAACGCGAGCGCCATACTGTTCGATAATCTCGCGGCCGGCCGCGGCGAGCGCTTGGCCGTCGTCGGCCCCGGCGGCGCACGCAGTTACGCGCAACTCGTCGCCGATGCCGCGCGCTGGGGCAATGCTTTTATCGCGCTCGGCTTGTCGCGCGGCGACCGCATTCTTCTGGTGCTCGATGATACCCCGTTTTACCCGGCGGCGTTCTTCGGTGCCGTGCGCGCGGGTTTTGTGCCGATCTTGATCAATGTGCTCACGCCGCCAGACCTGCTGCGATTCTATCTCGAGGATTCCGGCGCCGAAACGGCGGTCGTCGAGGCGGAATTTTGCGACCGTTTCGAGACCGCATGCGGTGGGCGTACGCCGTTGCGGATGCTTGTTGTTGTCAACGGCGAACCGAGTTCGGCGCTGCCGCGCGTCGAGGTCAAGAAAGCGCAAGCATGGCTGACATCGTCTTCGGATCAGTTGTCCTGCGCTGACACCCACCGCAACGATATGGCATTCTGGATGTACTCATCCGGTTCGACGGGCCGACCGAAGGGCATCGTGCATCTGCAGCACGACATGACCTATACGCATCAGTCATACGCGCACTCTGTGCTTAAACTGACGCCGGACGACATCTGCTTTTCGGTGCCGAAGATTTTCTTCTCGTACGGCTTCGGCAATTCGATCACTTTTCCGTTTTCTGTCGGCGCGACATCATTGCTGATGCCTGGACGCGCCACGCCATCAGCGGTGTTTGCGGCTATTGCGCAGTACCGCCCGACAGTATTTTTCGGGCTCCCGACGCTCTACACGCTGCTGACGCATGCGCCTGAAATCGGTTACGCAGATTTTTCTTCACTGCGACTTGCGGTCTCGGCCGCCGAAATTCTGTCGGCCGAGATATTCAATGCCTGGAAGGCCGCGGCCGGCCTCGAGATCGTCGAGTGTCTCGGCTCAACCGAAATGCTCAATGTTTATTTGTCCAATACGCCCGAAACCAAGAAAGCCGGCGCGGCCGGTATGCGCGTGCCGGGCTATGAAATCGTGCTCAAGGATGACGCCGGCTACGAAGTGGCTGACGGTTGCGAAGGCGTGATGTGGATTCGCGGCCATTCCGGCACGCCGATGTTCTGGAATAGACCCGAGCGGACCGCGGCGACCATCCATGACGGCGGTTGGCTGTACACTGGCGATCGCTTCGTTCGCGATAGTGATGGATTTTATTTTTTCCGCGGCCGCAAGGATGATTTGATCAAGGTTTCCGGCCAATGGGTCAACCCGATCGAAGTGCAACGTTGTCTGCTCGACCACCCGGCGGTGCGCGAATGCGTGGTGCTTCCGGTCGAACTGCCGGACCGGCGCATGACGCTGAAAGCATTCGTCGTTATGAGCGAGGCGGGGCGGGATGAAAAGGCTGCGACACGCGCTTTACAGGATTACGCCAAGCAGAAACTCGTGCCGTACAAATATCCGCGCTTGGTCGAATTCCTCCCCGAATTGCCCAAGACCGGCACTGGAAAAATCGATCGGCAGGCGCTGCTTTGCCGAGCGCCCCCAATCAAGCGCTTCGGTCCGGTCGGGCGATCGCCACGACCCGTGGCGCAACGGCGGCCGCGGCGTATCGCCGGCGGCAAAGGCGGTGGCGCATGAAGACTCTGCGCGCCAAAAACCTGCAGCTGGCGGGTATCGAACTCGTACTGCCAACCGTGCTTTGCATCGATGGCCACCAAGCCAAAGGAACGCGCACGACGCTCACAGTCGGCTATGCCACCGGCTATGTCGACACAATTGTCGCGCCGCTCGTAGCCGAGTGGCTGGCGCGGCACTTCCATCGGCGATTCACGGAACACGGCCGTGGCGCCGAGGGCGATCTCGCTGCGGAAGCGTTCTACGATAAGCTCGCCTGCCATTTCGCGCGAGCGACGCCATTTCTGGCGGCGATCATCGCGCCGTATCAGGTAGCGGCTTCACGTACTACGGGCATCGATCATGTGGCGACTTGCGGTACCGCCAGACGGCACAATGGCGCCCAACGCCGCGTGAGCGGCGACACCCTATCGCGATTCATGAGCCGTGGTGGATTGGCGCGCTGGGCATTCGAAGGCCCAGTGCACGCTCTTATCAATCCGCACACCGGTGCCGCCCAAGTCGCTTTTGAACCGTTGCCCGGGGGCATCGAGTTCAACAGTACCAACAAATTTGATCCATCAGGCGCAAAACGGGCGAGTGAAGCAATGGCATGGTACGGCTTTGGTGTGCCAATCAGCGATCCCGCCGACCTCGTGCTTAGGCTCCGCAACGAGATCAGCGATCCCCGCCACGCGCATGCGAGGCGGGTGGTCCATGTCTGAATTGTCAGAAAGCTCTGAGCGGTCTGAACGGTCCAGGGGGTCTGACCAGTCCTGGCGCAGCCATTCTGACGCTGGTCCGGCGCGCCGGAGCACCAAAGCCAGCCAATCCGCGACCAGTCAAGCGCTGAGGAATTTGCGCGCCTTCGCCATTGTGGCGGTGGTCTCGTTTCATTCCATCCTCGCCTATCTCGCTTCGCAGCCCGCCGCGCCGGCGCCGTTTGACAGCCCGCCCTATCATTGGTTGGCGACGCCGATCCTCGACAGCCAGCGCTGGCTTGGCTTCGATATTTATGCCGCCTTCCAATACGTGTCGTTGATGCCGGTGATGTTTTTCCTGTCCGGCATCTTTGTCTGGCCATCGCTCACACGCAGAGGTGGCTGGCATTTCTTATACGGCAGATTGTTGCGCATCGGCCTGCCATTTGTGTTCGGTGTCTATTTGTTGATGCCGCTTGCCTACTATCCCGTGTACCGCGTCACCGCGGCCTATCCGACTTGGCTTGCCTACTGGAGGCATTGGACCGCGCTGCCGTTCTGGCCTGGCGGACCACTGTGGTTCTTGTGGCAATTACTGGCCTTCGACATTTTGGCGCTTGCGCTTTATCTCAGGGCGCCGCGGATCATCGAGATGCTGGGCCGATTTTCCGCCGCGATGGGCGAGGCGCCAGGCCGCTATTTTCTCGCGCTGCTGGTGATCTCCACCATTGCTTACGTGCCGCTTGCGCTAGTGTTCGGTGTCTCGAGCTGGGCCGAATTCGGTCCCTTCGATTGGCAGGCTGATCGGCCGCTACTTTATCTCGTTTACTTCTTCGCCGGCGTAGGGATCGGGGTGCATGGCTATGACCGAGGCTTGCTGCGGCCCGGCGGTCCACTGGCGCGCCATTGGCACATTTGGCTCGGTGGTGCCGCGATGGCGTTCCTGCTGTGGATGGCGTCGATGGCGCCGTCGGCCTTTGGCCGCAGCAATCTTTGGATCGATCTTTGCTCTTATGCCGCGGTAGCGCTGGTAGTTACCGTCGCTTGTCTTGCCTTCGCCGCGTTATTCTTGCGCTTCGCCGGCGCGCGCTCGGCGATAACTGATTCGCTGTCCGAGAATGCTTACGTGATCTATCTCGTGCACTACGTGTTCGTCGTCTGGCTGCAATATTCGCTGCTTGGCGTGGCGCTGCCCGCGATCCTCAAGGCCGTGCTGGTCTTCATCGGTGCGCTGCTCGTGAGCTGGGGCGTGGCATTGGGCGCGGGTCGAGCTTCCGCGCTGACGCAGCCGGTTCGCGTCGCACTCGCAGCCTCCATGGGCCCACGCAACATGCGGCCGAGCGCCTGACGGCGATCGCCCGCGCACCGCCGGCAATGTGTCGAAAAACCTACAGCTGACGGATCGAGTCGAAATTCCAGGCCACGGCGCTGGGATCGTTTTCGCCGACGCGTAGCGTTTTGTCGTTGACAAAACGGTAGGGCGGCACCGGCAGATTGTATGGCGCCGGCACGCCGGAGAAGACGCGACCTGCCGGATCGTATTTGGACCCGTGGCACGGACAGAAATAACCGCCGGGCCAGTTGGCCACCGGTGTCGTTTGGCTGGCGCTCGGATAAAACAGCGGAATGCAGCCGAGATGCGTGCAGATGCCGACGAGCACCCCAAGTTCGGGTTTAAGCGAGCGATGCCAATTGGTGGCATAAGGCGGCTGCTGCAACTGGTCCGAATTCGGATCGGACAGGAGCGATATCATCTCTTTACTCTGCATCGCGTCGAGCGTCTGCTTCGAGCGGCGGAAGACGAAAATCGGCCGCTGTCGCCAGCGGATGACGACCTGCTGGCCTTCGGCGACCTTGCTGATGTCGAGATCTACTGGGCCGCCGGCCGCCAGCGTCGAAGCATCAGGATTCATCTGATCGACGAGCGGCACCAAAGTCGCCGCTGCCCCGACGGCGCCCACCGTCGCAGTGGCGATATAGAGAAAATCGCGCCGGGTCGCCTCCGGGGGGTGGCCGGCCGTCGCGCTCGCTGCAGTGCTCGCCATAATCAGTCCTTTGCGATCCGTTTCGTCGGGTGGAGCTTATGTCGCCATAGCCATGGTTTAGTCAATCTCGCAGCGGGCGGCAGCAATTGACTCGCTCTCCCCAGTGGGGGAGAGGGTAGGGTGAGTAGGATCTGACGCGTAAAACTCGTGTTTTGCGATCTCCCTCACCGTTGATCGCTGGCTCGCACCCCTCCACGCCGGGAAAGGTGAGCAGTAGGGAAGACGCACATGATTTGCCAAGGAGACGCCCAAGGAGATGCCAATGCGCGGTAAGGACAATTTACGCAGTGCCGCCGAAGTCCTGGTCGACCAATTGCGCATCCATGGCGTCCGCCACGTGTTCTGCGTGCCGGGCGAGAGCTATCTGGCAGTGCTCGATGCGTTCCATGACAGCGATCTCGCGGTCACCGTCTGCCGGCAGGAGGGTGGGGCGGCGATCATGGCGGAGGCGCTCGGCAAGGTGACCGGGCAGCCGGGCGTATGCTTCGTCACCCGCGGCCCCGGCGCGACCAACGCCGCGCATGGCATCCACATCGCGCGCCAGGATTCATCGCCGCTGGTGATGTTCGTCGGCCAAGTCGGCCGCGATACCCGCGAGCGCGAAGCGTTTCAGGAGCTCGATTATCGAGCCGTTTTCGGTTCGATGACCAAGTGGACCACTGAAATCGATGACCCGGCGCGCGTGCCGGAGATCGTCTCACGCGCCTTTCATACCGCGGCCAACGGCCGGCCGGGTCCCGTCGTGGTCGCGATTCCCGAGGACATGCTGGTCGAGCGCATTGCGGTCGCCGACGCGCCGCCTTTCACCGCGATCGAGACATCGCCGGGCGCCGCGGAGATGCAAAAATTTGGCGAACTGCTTGGCGCCGCACGCGCCCCGATCGTCGTCCTCGGCGGCAGCCGCTGGTCGCAACAGGCTTGCGACCGTTTGGCGCGTTTTGTGGAGAAATATGCGCTGCCGGTGTGCACGACATTCCGGCGCGGTCATCTCTTCGATCAAACGCATCCCTGCTATGCCGGTGATCTCGGCATTGGGCCCAATCCAAAGCTACTCGAACGTATCAAATCGTCGGATCTGGTGATCGCCATCGGCGGCCGGCTGGGCGAATTGCCGTCGCAACGTTACACGTTGTTCGACATTCCGCGCCCGCAGATGCCGTTCGTGCACGTGCATCCAGGCGCGGAAGAGCTGGGTCGCGTCTATAGTCCGTCGCTCGCCATCAATGCGACGCCTGCCGCGTTTACGGCGGCGCTGGAACGTCTGACCTTCGCCCGCGCTCCCGCGGGCGAAGCCAAAGCGGCCAATGCGGACTATCGCGCCTGGACCGAAAAGCCGACTGAACAGCCCGGCGGCGTGAATTTCGGCGCGATTATGATCTGGTTGCGGGAAAACCTCGCTCCTGACGCCGTCATATGCAATGGCGCCGGCAATTACGCCGCCTGGATTCATCGCTTCTTTCGCTTTCGCCGCTTCGGTCAGCAGGTCGCGCCGGTGTCCGGCTCGATGGGCTACGGCGTCCCCGCGGCAGTGGCGATGAAACGACTTCATCCCGAACGCCAGGTGGTTTGCATCGCCGGCGACGGCGACTTTCTGATGAACGGCCAGGAATTCGCAACCGCGGTTCAATACGATCTGCCGTTCACCACCATCGTGTTCGACAATGGCATGTACGGCACGATCCGCATGCATCAGGAGCGCGAATATCCGGGCCGCGTTTCGGCGACGGAATTGCGCAATCCGGACTTTCAGGCCTATGCCCGCGCCTTCGGCGGCTTTGGCATTTCGGTCGAGCGAACAGAGGATTTTCCGGCAGCGTTCCAGCAAGCGGAAGCCTCCGGTAAACCGGCGATCGTCCGCTTGGTCATCGACCCGGAATCGATCACACCGGGAACCACGCTTGCCAAAATCCGCGCCAAAGCGCTCGCGGAGAAGAATCGCTAAAGCGAAATGACTTTAAGCTGTTTCGGTATTTCGCTTTAGCTTGTTGTTTGAGCGTGATCTTTTGCGAAAACCTTTCGGGAACATGCTTTAGGGCGTGTACTCATAAATTGGGGTCGATGAGCCAAATTGCGCTTTACCGCCGGAAGCGGAAGTCGCCCTAAACGTGTCTCCTCAGGCCGAGGCCAATTCCGATCCAACCCATTCCCGCAATTATGAGATCGATGCCGAGAAAGAGCCCAAGTATGTAAAGGCCTGACACCGGCCAATGAGCGAGAATTATCAGGCCGAGCAAAAAAGTAATGGCGCCTGAGAGTGCAACCCAGACCCAGGGCATTTCCTCCTTCATACTAAACGCTAAAGCGATCCGCATTATACCTGAGGCGATGAGTGCGAACCCGAGCACGAGAGTGAGCACGGCGGCGGCAAGAAGGGGATTCTCGAATGTAACAAAGCCGGCGACGATGTAGAGGACACCGAGTAAAAGCCAAAGGAGGAATTTTCCCCAACTTTTGATCTGAAATGAATTGATGACTTCGGCTACGCCAGCAATCAACATCATTACACCGACGACAAATACAGTCACGACGGTAGCAAAAACAACGCTGCCAAGCGCAATAATTCCGGCGATGACATAAATGACGCCAAGGGCAACGATCCAGCCCGACTTGGCGCGTAGAGGTGCGAGTCCGGTGGTCTCAGCTAGGCTGGACATGGTGTCTCTCCAATTGCATCCGCATCGATTCGACGACGCATCGCGAAATTAACGCGCGCAGCGCTGCGTCCCTCGGCGAGTTTGATATCCCCGTTGGCCGTTTAAGCAGGCTCAAATCGCCAGCAAATTGATTTAAGTCAAAGTCCGAGCCGCCGGGCGCAGACAGTAATCCATTCATAGCTCTCACATAACTGAACCGCGAAAGCGTGTGATCACAATCGTTCATGCCGCAATGCCCCGGCGCAACAGCAATAGACCCGTTCCATGGACCGGACACCGGTACTGATTGATCTTGCGCTTCAAGGTGGCGGCTCTCACGGCGCGTTTACGTGGGGCGTGTTGGACCGTCTGCTCGAAGAGCCGTGGCTTCGCATCGCCGGCATTTCTGGCACCTCGGCCGGCGCAATGAATGCCGCGGTGCTGGCTGACGGATGGGCTCAAGGGGGAGCCGAAGGTGCACGCAGCGCGCTTGAAGAATTTTGGCAACGCGTATCGCGCGCCGCGGCGTTTAGTTTGCTGCAGCGGTCTCCTGTCGACCGGTTCATGGGGCGTTGGACGCTCGATACATCCCCCGCTTATGTTTTCATGGACTTGGTGTCGCGGGTTCTTTCGCCTTACGCACTCAATCCACTAGACTTCAATCCGCTGCGCCGCATCCTTGCCGAGAGCGTTGATTGTAATCGGCTCGCTCATTCGCCAATCAAATTATTCATTACCGCGACCAGCGTGCGAACCGGTCGCGGGCGCATCTTTCGCAACGCCGAGATCACGGCTGATGTCCTCCTCGCTTCGGCGTGCCTGCCAACGATGTTCCGCGCGATTGAGATCGATGGAGAGGGATATTGGGACGGTGGATTCACCGGCAATCCCACGATCACACCGCTAGTTCGCGAAACCGACGCTCACGATTCCATCTTGGTACAAATCAATCCGCGCGAACGGTCGGACACGCCACGCACTGCCGCGGACATTCTAAATCGTCTCAACGAGATTTCCTTCAATTCACCACTGATGAAGGAGCTCCGCATGATCGCTCTCCTGCGTCAGGTAGCCGATCCCGGAACCGGCGAGGGTGGTCGCTGGGCGCAGATGCGCACGCATCGAATCATGACCAACATGCTGGCCCAATTCGGCGCCTCCTCGAAGCTTAATGCCGAATGGGAATTCATCGCGATGCTGCGGACCGAAGGACGGCGTGCCGCGAGCGAATTTTTGGCAGCGAACGGCAAAGACCTCGGCAAACGTTCGACCGCTGATTTGGATGTGCTGCTGGCGGAGTGTTGACCTATGGGCCAGCTTGGCGTCGCGATCCGCTCGGACTTTGGTCCACGGCCGAGTCTACCTCTAAGCTACTCGACATGCGCGATGTCGACGACAGCAACGTTACACAAGAGGCTTGCGGCTGATGAGACCCCGAAGCTATTGTTTTCGATGGGGCGGTTGCCGCGGCTGGAAGGACAGGCCATGGCTGTACGCATCCTCAACGCTGTCCGCTGTTTGTTGCTGAACGGTTTGGTTGCCTCGACGCTGTCGACGTTCCTTGCCGGCTGCAACCAGAGAACTGAAGCGGCCGCGCCTGAGCTTCGTCCGGTTCGAACCGTGACGGTTGAGAAACGCGAGGCCGGCACACCGGTCACGCTGACGGGCCGCATTGAAGCCGAGGACGAGGTAAGCCTCGGTTTCCGGATCTCGGGTCGCTTGCTCGAAAACAGTGGCAGGCTCGGCGATCGGGTTGAGACCGGCCAACTAATCGCGCGCCTCGAACCGCAGAATGAGATGAACCAGCTGCGATCTGCGCAGGCTAATCTCGCGGCGGCGCAAGCAGCGCTAACCCAGGCGCAAAATCATTTTGAACGCCAGGACACACTTCTCGAGCAGGGTTGGACCACACGTGCCAATCACGATCAAGCTAAGAAGGCGTTGCAGACGGCCCAAGCACAAGTTGACTCAGCGGAAGCACAATTGAAGGCCGCAAAAGACCTGGTCAGCTTCACTCAACTCGAGGCGGATGCGCCTGGTGTAATTACGGAAGTTGGGCCCCGGTCCGGAGCGGTGGTGCAGGCCGGGCAGATGATCGTCAGGCTTGCCCGTAAGGACGGGCGGGATGCGGTTTTCGACGTACCGGCGCAACTTCTAAGATCAGCGCCTTCGGACCCGCAGATCGTCGTCGGCTTGACGAATGATCCATCGGTTACCGCGCAAGGTCGCGTTCGTGAGGTCGCACCTCAGGCGAACCCCGTGACCAGAACATTCGACGTGAAAGTCGGATTGACCGATCCGCCGGCGGCGATGCAACTGGGCGCAACAGTTACCGGACGCCTGCAGATGGAGGCTTTTCCCGTCATTGATATTCCAGCGTCGGCGTTGACGAGATTTAATCAAAAGCCTGCAGTTTGGATCGTAGATCCATCGAGCTTTACGGTTTCGCTGCGAAATATCGAGGTGCTTCGTTATGATCCTGCGACGGTCGCCATTTCGGCGGGGCTCGACACTGGGGAAATTGTAGTTACGGCAGGCGTGCAGGCGTTGCACCCCGGTCAGAAGGTCCGCCTGCTCGGATCGTCATCATCATGACCGGATTGAACCTGTCGGAGTGGGCCCTCAAACATCGCTCGCTCACCGTTTACCTGATGATTGTGTTCGTGGCGGCCGGGATAATCTCATACCTCCGACTTGGTCGCAGCGAAGATCCTTCATTCGTCATCAAAACCATGGTCGTTCAGGCCGCATGGCCGGGCGCCTCGGTCGAAGAGACGTTCAAGCAAGTGACGGAGCGGCTTGAACGCACGCTGCAAGAAACGCCGCGTCTCGATTACCTGCGCAGCTTTACACGCGCGGGTGTTACGACGATTTTTGTCAATCTGGAGGGTAAGACGCCCGCAAGGGAAGTTCCCGACATCTGGTATCACGTCCGTAAGAGCATCGGCGACATGCGCTCCACGCTTCCGGTGGGCGTGGTCGGACCGGGTTTCAACGACGAATTCGGTGAAACTTTCGGAATCATCTACGGATTTACGGCCGACGGTTTTACGCATCGCGAGCTTCGTGACTACGTCGAAGATGTCCGCTCGAAGCTCCTGCACGTACCTGATGTATCGAAGATCGAAATTCTGGGCGCGCAAGACGAGAAAATCTACGTTGAATTCTCGATCCAGCAGCTCGCCACTTTGGGCCTTGATCGTTCGGCTCTGATTGCAGCGCTCCAAGCGCAGAACATTGTGCAGCCGGCCGGCACGATCGAGACTGGCGATGAGGTACTGTCGCTGCGGGTGTCGGGCGCATTTCGCTCGGAGCAGGACGTGTTGGCCACTAACTTCTTCGTCAACGGTCGCCTGCTCCGCCTCAGCGATATCGCGCAGGTCCGACGGGGTTATTCCGATCCCCCGCAGCCGCTCTTTCGGGTGAACGGCCAGCCTGCCATCGGCATTGCCATCGCGATGCGTGAGGGTGGCGATATTCTCGCCTTAGGCAAGAATATCCAGCAAGCAATGGCGCAGATCCAAAACAACCTACCGCTCGGCATCAATCCGGTGCTGGTCGCGGATCAGCCGGTCACGGTTAGATATGCCATTGCCGAGTTCATGACCTCGCTGTGGCAGGCGGTGGCAATCATCCTGTTCGTGAGCTTCATCAGCCTTGGGGTGCGGCCCGGCTTAGTCGTAGCGTTGGCCATTCCGCTCACTCTCGCGATCGTCTTCTCGGTAATGCAACTGACAGCCATCGACATGCAGCGCATATCGCTTGGCGCGCTCATCATTGCTCTTGCTTTGCTGGTGGACGATGCAATGACCACAATTGACGCTACAATGACCCGCCTCGCGCAAGGCGACGACAAGGTGCAAGCGGCGTCGTTTGCATTTCGCGCCTACGCCTTCGCCATGCTTGCGGGCACGCTGGTGACGATTGCCGGCTTCATTCCCGTCGGCTTTGCGGCCAGTTCGGCGGGAGAATATACATTTTCGCTTTTTGCGGTCGTCGCCATTGCACTCATTGCATCGTGGTTCGTCGCGGTGATCTTCGCGCCGATTCTCGGCGCACTGATCCTAAAGCCGCCACCCGCAACGCAGAGCGCCGAGCCCGGTTGGGTGTTTAGCACGTATCGGCAGTTCCTCACTCTGGCCATGCGGGGAAGGTGGCTAACAATTGCGCTGACACTGGCGCTTTTCGTCGGCTCCTTTCTGGCGCTTCCGCTAATACCTCGCCAGTTCTTTCCCTCATCGGACCGTCCGGAGCTCCTCGTTGACCTTACTCTGCCGCAGAATGCGTCGATCTATGCCAGCGAAACCCTCGCGGCGCGCTTCGATGCGGCGCTGAAGAACGACCCCGACGTCGCGCGTTGGAGCACCTACGTCGGCCGCGGCGCCATTCGATTCTATCTTCCGCTCAACGTGCAACTACCGAACAGTTTCTTTTCCCAAGCAGTCATCGTCGCCAAGGACGTCGCAGCGCGGCAGCGGCTCCAAATCAAACTGGAGAAACTCTTGGCGGACGATTTTCCAAGCGTCGTATCTCGCATCTACCCGTTGGAACTGGGTCCGCCGGTCGGTTGGCCAGTGCAGTATCGCGTAAGCGGTCCCGACATCTCTGAGGTTCGCGAGATTGCGGTGAAGCTCGCCCAAGTCGTAGCGAAGGACCCGCAAGCTGCGAACGTCAATTTCGACTGGATGGAGCCGGCGCGAGAGGTGCGAATTCGTATCGACCAGGACGAAGCGCGCCTGCTTGGGCTCAGCTCGCAGGCACTTGCTAGCGTCCTCAATACGGTGATGACCGGCGCCTCGATTACCCAGGTACGCGACGACATTTATCTTGTTGACGTCATTGTGCGCGCGACCGACGAGCAGCGCCTGTCGCTGGCGACCCTGTCTACTTTACAGGTTCCGCTGCCGAGTGGGCGCACGGTTCCCTTGAGCCAATTTGCAACGTTCGAATACGAACAGGATTATCCGCTGATCTGGCGACGCGACCGGGTTCCGACGCTAACCGTGCAAGCTGATGTGACGCCTGGAACGCTACCGGAGACGGTGGTCGACGAGCTTTCGCAAGCCGTTGGTGACTTTGCCAAAAGCCTGCCGCCGTCCTACCACATCGCTACGGGTGGCACGGTGGAGGAAAGCGCGAAGTCACAAGCCTCGGTCGTGGCCATGGTGCCACTCATGCTTCTCATCATGTTCACGGTTCTGATGTTCGAGCTGCGCAGTTTTCAGCGCCTGTTTCTAGTCCTCACCGTAGGGCCCTTGGGTCTTATCGGGGTCGTTGCGGCACTCCTTGTGTCGGGCAGGCCGCTCGGGTTCGTCGCCATACTCGGTATTTTGGCACTCCTCGGCATGATCACCAAGAATGCGGTTATCCTGATAGGTCAAATCGAAACCGAGAGGGCGCAAGGCAAAGATGTCTGGCGGGCAGTTGTCGACGCCAGCAGCACCCGCTTCCGCCCCATTATGCTAACTGCGGTGTCGACGGTCCTCGGTTTAATTCCAATTGCTCCAACTGTCTTCTGGGGTCCGATGGCGTTTGCGATCATGGGCGGATTGTTGGTGGCCACCATTCTTACGCTGGTTTTTCTTCCCACCCTGTATATGACCTGGTTTCGTGGAAAAGAAGATCGATCAGAGACTCGGTTTTCAGGTTCGACATGAGTCGATGAATTTATTCGCGTTGTGATGGTAACAGGAGGGTAACAATGTTGTTTGCTCAAGAAGGACTTACCTATCGAAGCTTCCTGATGGCGCTGCGTCGCTTTCGCCTGGACCATTAGTGAGAGGACGTTGGTCATGAATGCAGGAGACGTAATGACCCGCCAGGTTGTCTCGGTATTGCCTGACGAATCGGTGTTCGATGCGGCAAGGCTCATGTTGGAGAAGAAAATCAGTGGACTTCCTGTCGTTGATGATAAGGGAAATCTCATCGGAGTCGTTACGGAAGGTGACTTCCTGCGCCGCGCTGAAATCGGCACAAAGCGTCAGCGGCCGAGATGGGTCGAGTTCTTTATGGGCCCTGGCCGGCTTGCTGACGAATACGTTCGGTTTAGTGGCCGTAAGATTCGTGACGTTATGACCCATGATGTGCGTGCAGTGGCTCCCGACGCACCGCTATCTGACGTCGTACGGCTTATGGAACGCCACAATATTAAGAGGGTGCCAGTCGTCGAGGGCAGCAAGATGGTCGGCATTGTCACGCGAGCTAATCTGCTTCATGCGATGGCCAGTTTCGTTCATGAAGTAGCCCCTCCTCGCGCTGAGGATACTGCGATCCGCGAGCAATTGATCGCGCAGCTGGCAACGCAGCCTTGGGCACCGGTTACAGCCGTCGATATTACTGTCAGGGACGGCGTAGTTCAGCTCTCAGGTGCCATAACTGACGAGCGCCAACGCGAAGCCCTCCGTGTTGCCGCAGAAAATATTCCTGGCGTGAAGAAAGTAGAGGACTATATCACTTGGGTAGAACCCGTCTCGGGTTTCTATGTCGAAGCGCGAGAGACCTAGCACTTAAAGCGATTTAGGATCACCGGGTCCTGATCTTAACGGGCACCTTTTATTGCGGAGTCGTGCCTGCATTGCAACGCGATCTCGCACCTGTAGGTGCGCTCGCGAACTCTCCAAACAATGGATCGGCGCGATAACCTGTTTACTGCCGGCAAGCGCCGTCGAAGGTGTGGCAATACCTTCCTGGCCGACACAGCTGATGACTGCGGACATCTCCCGTGCGCCGGCACACGCAGATTTGTTTGACCAAACCGTCGGAGCAAGTGGGAAAATGTGCATGGCTCAGCGAGGACATCTCGCTTGAGTCGATCCAGCGGATACAAAAATCGCTGCTAGTAACACGGCAAACTTCTTCATATTTCTTCTCCCTCGCGTTCGCTATTTCAAACGAATTGACAAAAGCTTGGATTGGCGATTTTTCAAGGTAGATTAGCAGAGCCGTCAGAACGATCCAAACACTGAACCCAGCGCGATCACCGCTACGAGTGCTATGATCGCACTGACGACTGCGACCATCACGATGTCGAGATAGCTTTCGCGGTGGGTTGTCCCACAGACGGATAGCAACGTCACGACAGCGCCGTTGTGCGGCAG
>Ga0318533_10000005_pt1 | contig 71663 bp, 68 predicted proteins | sample GRESIP053b4f27_FD_203675 | JGI IMG/M metagenome (GOLD analysis project Ga0318533, IMG submission 203675) | Tropical soil microbial communities from Luquillo Experimental Forest, Puerto Rico - GRE.SIPMG.053b4f27 | ecosystem: Environmental > Terrestrial > Soil > Tropical forest > Bulk soil...
GGATTGGAGTCGGTTCCCATTTACCGTCAGCTTAGCGCGTGTTTCCTCGTAGTTGGTTTCCTGAAATCCAGTCAGTTTCTCGCCGGTGGGGCTTCGCGCGATGATGTCGACGAGACGGCAGGGCCCGTATTGCCGAAGGTGAAATTGGGGGCAGCCTTCGATCCGGTTTCTTGATGTTAGAATCACCACCGTCGATCGCCCGGCGATCGCCCGCTATCGGGTAGAGTTGTCAGAATCGCTGCGAAGAAGATCAGTGACTTGGCAGAGGTTCGAGTCCTCTCGACCCGACCTATCGGCGGCTATAGAAATTCCTGAAAATAGAACGCGAGCGTTTCCCACCAGTAGTAGCATCTTGACGTGGTCCCGAGCGGCCAACTTTTCAGTGCTTTGATTGTCTGACCCGCGGTGAGGGGCACCCTGAATATTTGCTTTGACGTTCAAAGCGCCTAATTCGCCCTCACCTGAGAAATAAATCATTGACATAAAAGCGGTGTCGTACTTCTCCCGGGACTCGAACCCGACCTTCGACGTGACACCGAACGCATCCAAGGGAGTGCTTTACCATTGAACGACCGATCGCGATGGTGGCGAGCAGTGTTATGGCTCGGGGCGGAGTCCCAGGCCAGCATATAAGAAATCCGCCCGAAAAAAGTCTGAGCGTTTCCCGACCGTCTCTGCCTTTGGTTCTGACAGCAGACATTAAAGTGCAAAGTGCGGTCCAACTGTTAGCTCGATCATGTCGCAAACGTGTCGCATGTAATTCCCGGCAATCTTTGCGAATGCCCGGAAATGCTCGGAAATAAAAGCGAACAAACAGCAACACGTTGCGACATGGAAATGGTTTGCTGTCCTCTGCGATTTTACAATTAGAACTGCAATATCATTAGCTTGGATTGGTAGCGGAGGACGGATTCGAACCGCCGACACACGGATTATGATTCCGCTGCTCTAACCAACTGAGCTACTCCGCCAACCCGCACCGACTGCCGCCCGCACCAGGGTCCACTCGCTGCCGCGACCCGCCAGCCTTTGCTGACGGGTGACGAGCCGCCTGCGCGGCGCCGTCGGTACGCAGGACGCACATTTATGACAGCAGCGCCCGCTTTCCAAGCGGGATTCTGCGCACCTATAGACTGCTTGCAGGCGGCTTGCTTGCGGCCGCTGGTCGGGCTTTATGCTACTGACGGTAAAGGGGTCTTGACGGCAATAACAGCTTGGAGAACGCGGCAGCGCGGCAGGCGCATCGCCCGGCAGGACCTCTGTGTGCCAAGCCAAAGCGATCGGTGCCAATGAACAGGCCTGAGGTGATGGATTCGGGTTCGACGGTGTCCGCCTTGGTGCGGCAGACGATCACCTTTGTGCAGGATTTTGCGGCATTTGCCGGCTTGGGCGGAATCTGGGCGGCAGCGCTCGCCGTCATAGCCGCGACATTCGAAGGCGTGGGTCTCCTTCTGCTGGTGCCTATACTCGCGATCGTTACCGCGACCGACGCCGCGCCGGAATCGGCTCATAGATTCGTTGCGCAGACGCTCGAACTTGTTGGCGCACAGACGCGCACCGCGCGCTTGTCGGTACTGCTCGCGCTATTCGCTCTGCTGATCGTCGTCCGCGCACTCATCGCCGCACGCCGCAATATAACGCTGTCGCAGCTCGAAACTGGTTTCGTCGAAACCGTTCGCGCCCGGATCGCCAGGCGGCTTGCCGCCGCGCCCTGGCCGGTGGTGTCGCGCCTGCAGCACGCCCGCGTCACCCATCTGATAAGCGGCGACATTCATCGAGTCGGTGCCACGACGCATTATATGGTGCAATTCTCGGCATCAGTGGTCGTCATCGGGGCTCAGGTCGTCATTGCCCTTTTGCTCGCGCCGCTGCTGACGATCGTCGCGCTCGTTTTGATCGCTATTGGCGCGGCCGTGGGCTTTATAATGCTCCGGCGGGCGCATGATTTGGGCGCGCAGCTCAGCGAAATGGGCACTGAGCTCGTGCATGAGACGAGCCAATTTCTCGGCGGGCTCAAGCTCGCTGCCGGGCAAAACCGCCAAGCCAATTTTGTCGCCGAATTTCAAGACAGTCTTGACAGGCTCACGCGCGAGCAACTCGCTTATATTCGTCTGGAAAATCGGAATCGCCTCGCCGCCTCCATCCTTGCCGGAATGGTCGGCGCGCTGATCGCCTTTGTTAGTCTGGTGCTGTTCGACATCCAGGCGGCGGTCATCCTGACGATGTTCGAGTTGGAGAAATTCCGCGTGCGCGGGAACCGCACTAGCGAATTGTTGCAGCGTCTCGCTTATCGCCATCGCCGGTCCGGAGATGCGGGTAAAGATAAAAAGCATCCGGCGGTGAACGCCAGCGGCTCTGTCTGGCCCGCGCCGTATTGCGGCGCCCGTTCCTGTTCGTGCTCGACGAAGCAACCAGCGCGATCGACGTTGCCACGGAACAAAAAATCATCCGGCGGATGCTCGATCTCAATCCGCGTCCAGCCATCGTGATGATCGCGCACCGCGACCAGAGCCTGGCCGAGTGCGACCGCATCGTCCGCTTACAAAACGGCAGAGCCGTCGCCGATGAGCGGGCGCCGACGCATTAGCGACACTGCGTTTTGAGTGATTTCCGTCCAGCTAGCCGGCGCTTGGCAATCCCGCCGGAACCCATACATGTGCGGAACCGATACCGGCTTGTCCCGGTTTAACGCCAGGTATGGAGCCCGAAACGGGAGATCAGAATGAAACGCAGCGTCATTGTCGCGGGGCTTTCGGCACTGTTGGCGGCGGCATGGTTATGGGCGTCGCCAAGCGCAGTGGCGAGCACGCGGTTCGACGGCGCATGGAGCGTACTTATCGTCACCGACCAAGGTACCTGCGATCGGGCCTATCGCTATGCGTTACGGATCGCTGACGGCCGAGTCTATTATGACGATCCGTCGTTCAGCGTTTCCGGTGGCGTTGACGGCGCCGGCCGTGTCCAAGTGGGCCTCAGCGCCGGCGGGCAGTCGGCGAACGGTTACGGCCGGCTGTCCGGCAATTACGGTGAGGGCTCCTGGAGTGGGCACTCGTCGACCTCGCAATGCTCCGGGCATTGGCAAGCTGAACGTCGCAGCTAAGACGAAATCATTTAGGTCGATTGGGTATTTCGCTTCAGTTTGGTGTTGTCTAAGCATCGTTCCCGACCCGGCTTCGACACTAAAATACGATGGCTAGCTACGCTTCGGGCAGGCGGGAAACCGGCGTCCACTTTTCGGGATCATCTTTAAGCACTCGCCTTCCGCGAAAACCGGATCAATGAAAAATGACCGAGCGGCGGCATCGCACGCCGCTCGAGGACCTCGACCCCACCATGCCGCGCCGCCCATTGCGCCAGCCGTTGCCAGCCGAATTCCGGATGCCAACCGAGCCGCTGCGCCAGCGGCGCGAAGCACTTTTCCCCAATCGCGCGCAGACCGGTCTCGGCGCCAAGATGATTGACCAAAACGATCTCGCCGCCCGGCCTGGTGACGCGGGCAAATTCATCGAGTGTCGCCTCCGGATCGGGCACCGCGGTAATCACATATTGCGCCACCACCACGTCGAAGGCAGCCTCGGCAAAGCCGAGATGCTGCGCATCCATGACGGCGAGTCCGTTGACATTGCCGAGCCGGCGGTCTGCTACACGCGCTTTGGCCTTGCGCAGCATCGGCGCGGAAAGATCGATGCCGACGAGCCGGTTTGATGAGGAATAATCGGGCAAGGACAGTCCGGTGCCGACGCCGACTTCAAGGATGCGGCCGCCAATCCGCTCCGCCGCCGCGACCGCCGCTTTGCGCCCGCGTTCGAACACCGCACCGAATACCAAATCGTAGACCGGCGCCCAACGCGCATAGGCTCTGGCGATGACCGCCTTGTCGAGTTGATCGGCCATTATTGGCGTCGGGCCGTCATTCGCTGAGCCTTGCCATCGGGCGAGCAACGGCAGCGGCAATCCTCCGAACCAATCATGCGCGGCTAAGGCTCATCGGGCGGCGAGCGCCGCATCGGCGGCGGTCGTCACCTGCGCCGCCTGCACGGTGCCGGCGATAACACCGCCGCCAAGCACACGCGCCTGGCCCTCGGCGGCATCGTAAAATACGCAGGCCTGCCCCGGCGAGACGCTGTCCTCGCCGCCGATCAACTCGACTTCGAAACCGGCGGCACTGCAGCGCAGCCAAGCGCCTTGTGGTGCGCGGGTCGAGCGGACCTTGACGAAGATTTCGGCATGATGCCCGACCGTTTCGACGATCGTGCGGTCGCCCAGCCAATTGACATCGCGCAGGCGAATCCGGCTGGTGCGCAGCGCTTCGCGCGGACCGACGACGACTCGGCGCGAGGCCGCATCGAGCCGCACGACATAGAGCGGCGAGCCGGTGGCGATACCAAGCCCGCGCCGCTGACCGACAGTGAAATGAATGATGCCGTCATGGCGGCCAAGCACACGGCCGTCGAGATCGACGATCTCGCCTGGGCCGGCGGCGCCGGGACGCAACCTTTCGATCACATCGGCGTAGCGGCCGGTTGGCACAAAGCAAATGTCCTGGCTGTCCTGCTTGTCGGCGACCGTAAGCCCGAACCGGCGCGCCAGCTCACGGGTCTCGGCTTTGGTCCGATCGCCGAGCGGAAAACGTAGCAGATCGAGTTGCGCGCGTGTCGTGGCGAACAGGAAATAGCTCTGGTCCCGCTCGGTTTCGCGTGCGCGATAGAGCGCGCGACCGCCGTCAGGCAGCCGGCGCGAGGCGACGTAATGACCGGTCGCCAAGGCCGCGGCGCCGAGCTCGCGTGCGGTCGCCAACAGATCGCGGAATTTGATCGCCTGGTTGCACTCGACGCATGGCACCGGCGTCTCGCCGGCCACATAGCTTTCCGCGAACCGGTCGATGACCGCTTCCTTGAAGCGCAGTTCGTAGTCGAGGACATAATGTGGAATGCCGATTCGCGCGGCCACTGCGCGGGCGTCGTGGATGTCGCGCCCGGCGCAGCACGCACCTTTGCGGTGGGTCGCCGCGCCATGGTCGTAAAGTTGCAGCGTGATGCCGACGACGTCGTAGCCCTCTTCGGCCAAGAGCGCCGCGGTAACTGACGAATCGACCCCACCCGACATGGCCACGACCACACGTGTGGCGGATGTGGGTCCTTCGATATCCAGCGTGTTCAAGCTCATGGGCGCAGACATAGAAGAGACATGGATACAGCCATCGATACACCCATCGCCTTGGAGCAGATGCGTCCCGCGACGGCAACATCCTGAAGTTTGAAGGCCGCGGCGACAAAGAGCGGCAGCATCGGCATCTGCCGCCCAAGCGTCGGACCGATGCCCCCATACTATAGGCGGCGCCTTCCCGCTCCGCCATGGCAGAGGAGCGGCCCAACCGGGCACAAGCCGGGCCGCCGTCAACAAATTGAAAAGGAGAACACCGCTAGCCGGCCCGACGAATGCGATTCATGCCGAAAAATGCCGCTAAACCGTTTGTTCCGCTTAGCCAAATCTTAAGTCGGGGCCGTTAGATTGACCCGCTGTAGAGTAGTCGAGTTCGCGAGAGTGCTATGACTGAACCTCATCGCCCGAGGGTTAAATATGTGATCGGGCCGGACGGTTCGCCCCTGACCGTTGCCGATTTGCCGGCACCCGGGACGAAGCGTTGGGTCATCCGCCGAAAAGCTGAAGTCGTCGCCGCCGTGCGCGGTGGACTGCTGTCGCTCGAAGAAGCCTGCAGCCGGTACACCTTGACGGTCGAAGAGTTCCTTTCTTGGCAATACTCGATCGAACAGCACGGCCTTGCCGGCTTGCGCACCACGCGCATCCAGCAATATCGCCAATAACGGCCGCCTAACTGTCCTGCCGATTGGATGAGCCGGTTCCCACCGGCGCGTGTTGCGATCGGTTTGCGCGCATGGCGACGTTAACTCGCCGCTAACCATGACACAGGCAAATCTTCCCGTGCGCAAATCTTGCCGCATCCACACCAGCGCGCGCCCCGGGGAGAACGTCGGCTATGGCCAATGTGATCGGTCTGGTCGGCCGTACGGTCGCCGAAGTCGAACGCGATTTGATCCTCGAGACGCTCCGGCATTGCCTTGGCAACCGCACGCGCGCAGCCGCCGTGCTCGGGATTTCAATTCGCACGCTGCGCAACAAGCTCAATGACTATGCCGCCGATGGGGTCACGGTGCCGCCGCCCGGGCGCGATCCGTGTGTCGCGGCATGATGATCGCCAAGTGAATAGCGAATAGCCCTCATATCTCACTTCGTCGCGTCACCGGCTTCAACGATGACGGTTTCAACCTCGCCGGCGCCAGCGCGTCGGAACGCAGCCGCCCCGTCGTATTCCTTCGACGTGAAGCAGGCGACGCCCTGCTCGAAGGTCGGAAATTCGATAACGACGAAGCGCTGGAACTTGTGCGGCCCTTCCATGATCTGAAAACGGCCGCCGCGGGCGAGAACCTTGCCGCCGTATTTGGCGATGATTGCCGGCACCCGATCGGTGTATTTCTTGTATTCGGCCGGATCGTTGATCTTGGAACGCGCAACCCAATAAGCTGGCATTGTTTTGACTCTCCCGGTTTGTCATTCCGGGGGCAAGCGAAGGGAGAGTCCGGAGACCATAACCACGGTTCGTGAATATGGATTCCGGATTCGATGCTTCACATCGATCCGGAATGACGAAGAAGAAAGATTACTCCGCGGCGCGGCGGGCGGCGACAATCTGATCAGCGGTGCGACCGGTGAGCTCGGCCATGTGATCGAATTTGAAGGTGAAGGTGCCGGCGCCGGCGGTCGCAGAGCGGATCTCGACGATCAGATCACCAACCTCCGCCTCCGGCATTTTGGCGCGGACCACGTCCCAGCCGTCCCAGCCTTCTCGCGTATCGAAGCCCAAAATTTGGCCGCGCCGGCTTGACATTAAAGCGTTGATCTTCGCGGTGGCGTCGTTTGGGCAGACGATTTCGACGAGGTGGATCGGCTCGAGCAATACCGGCTGACATTGCGGCAAGCCCTCGACAATGCCGATGCGCCCCGCGGTGCGGAACGCCATGTCGGACGAATCCACCGTGTGATACGAGCCGTCGATTAGAGCGACGCTAAGGTCGACCACCGGAAAACCAAGCGGGCCGTGCTTGAGCGCGTCGACGACGCCTTCCTCGACGGAAGGAATGTAATTGCGCGGCACTACGCCGCCTGTGATCCGTTCCTCGAAAGAGAATCCCGCGCCGCGCGGCAAAGGCTTGATTTCGAGCACCACGTCGCCGTACTGGCCATGGCCTCCGGATTGCTTCTTGTGGCGCCCGCGCTGGGTGACCGATTTGCGGATTGTTTCCCGATAGCCGACGCTCGGTGTGCGCCGCTCGATGGCGACGCCATAGCGATCGCTCAAGCGTTCGGTAGCGACTCGCAAATGCATCTCGCCCTGACCCCACAGCACGACTTCGTGTGTTTCCGGGTTGTGCACAATTGTGATCGAGGGATCCTCCTCGGCGAGCCTGTTAAGGGCCTGACCAAGTTTGACGTCGTCTTTGCGTTCTTTCGCGGAAATGGCGATAGCAAGCACCGGCGGATAGGGCGCGACCTTGGCAAGCGGCGAATGCGGCTGTTTGCCGGCCGTCAACGTGTCACCGGTCTTGGCTTTTTCCAGCTTGGCGAAGGCGACGGCTTCACCCACCGCAGCGGGACCGCGCTTTTCGGTCGACTGGCCGAGCAATTTGAAAGCGCCTGCCACGCGGCCCGCTTCGTCGTCGCCGGCCAGGAAAGTCGTGCCATCGCCGGCCTGTCCGGCAAGCACCCGCACGATCGACATTTTACCGCCGTGGATCGTGTGCAGCGTTTTGAGCACATAGGCGACGGGGTCGCCGCTCTGTTTCACTCCAAGCCGCTTGGCGGTTTCGGCGACGCCGGGCGACTCGTGACGCAACGCCTTAAGAAGGCGCAATACGCCGTTGGCGCGCGCGGCGGTACCCATCAGCACCGGGCATACGAGCCCCTCGCGCAATTCGCGGGTCAAATCGTCGAATACTTTGTCGCGCGGCGGCTGGATGTCCTCGAGCAGTTGCTCCATCAGCTCGTCGTCGTGGTCGGCGAGAGTTTCCAACATCGAAAATCGCGCCGTCTTTTCCAGATCGGCAGCGTCGCCTTCGAGTGGTACCAGCTGCGAGGGAGCGTATTCTTTGTAAACAAAAGCGCGCTCCAGCGCCAAATCAACAAAGCCGGTGATGATGTCGCCAGAAAAAGTCGGGATTTGCCGCAATATCAATTTGGTGCGGGACGCCGGCTGCAGCAGATTGAGCACATCCCGCACTCCGGCATCGGCCTTATCGATCTTGTTGACGAACACGATACGGGGGATTTTCGCGTCTTCCAATTCGCGCAGGATCAGCTGCAGCTGTGGAATCTTCTTCTCGTCCATTTCGCAGACGATGACGGCGGCATCGATCGCCGGCAGTATCGCCCGCATGTCGTGAACGAACTCCACCGAGCCGGGACAATCCAGAAACGTGTAATTGTCGCCCATGAAATTGGTGGTGGCGACCGTCAGCTCCACGCTCATCCGGTGATGCCGCGCTTCTTTGCTGGCGTCGCCGACCGTGTTGCCGGCTTCGATCGTGCCCTGGCGCGCGATCGCGCCAGTGCGGGCCAGGATCGCTTCGAGCAGGGTTGTCTTGCCGCTCTGGAACGGGCCAACCAGCGCGACGCAGCGCGGACCCGTCGCGCGTGTGCCATTGCCGCCATTTGTCGCCATCGTCACCTCCCGCACCGCCTCCCGAGGGCGGACCCGTCATCCAGCGCGGGCCGCGGGGAGTTATTGTTTCGTGAGGACGCTATCGTTTCAGCGGTGGCGGGGTTGGGTCAAGAGGCGTGACGTGGCGCCCCGCCGCGAGACGCGCGAAGACGGCCGATTTCGAAGTCGAACCGCGACGGCGCAAATGACGGCAGCGCCGGCACTTCAGCGCCAAGCCACTAAAGGTAATTACCGTGCCAAACTATTGTGCAAACTATTGCGCCAAGTGCAGATCCAATGCGCCGACACCCGCCGCAATGTTGAGTCCGACTTGACCCTGCACTGACAGCGGCTGCAGCGCGACCGAATGGTTCGAACCGCCAACCAGCACGTTGGCGCCAAGGCCCGCGGCGAGCGTGGCTTCGGCGGTCGCTCCGGCATACGTCCCGGTTAACATTCCGGCGAAGCGGTTGGTGTCGGTGAAGACCCCCCAAACCATCGCGCCACCGGTGGTGAAACCAACGTCAACGCCGACCCTGGTTATAGTTCCGGTATAGGCCTCGGGCGGGCCGTTATCCGGCTGGAAATTGCAGTTCACGTTGCGCTGAGAGGCCACGATCATCCCGACGCCGGCTGAAATCGAACAGGCCAGACTGCCGACTTGCACGCGTCGTGGCTGCGCCTCTGCCGGAACGGTTGCAGTCGCCGCCACCGCCGCTACTCCGATGAGCGCGGCCACAATAACCCTACACGACATACTTGCTTGCTCCCTCACGCGACCCACCGATGGGCCCTTTCATTATTCTAGGCGAGAATGCCGCCCGCGTCTCGCCTCGTTTTACCCATGATCAGGATCAAAACCCGCCATCCAACTTGTCGGGTAACTTGTCGAGTAATTTCTCACACAACCAGGGCGGTTAGAAAAACCCCAATGACTCGCAGCCCTTCCCGGCCGAAAAACTGCGCTTTGCGCGCTTATTCGGAATATCGATGATGTGCACCGAGCCATCGCCTTGGCAGGCGACAAACAATTCGTCGTCGCGAAACGCCATATCCATCGGCTGCGAGCCGACTTTAATCGCGGTTTGGTCGAGGAACGACGGATCGATCAAGCTGACGGTGTCGTTGTTGAGGCTAGTTACGGCCAGAAGACTATCATCCGGCGCGTAACGCGCGATCTGTGCCGGCTTCGGTACATCCTTGAGCACGATTTCCTCGCGCACGTGCCCCGCCTGCGTATCGATCAAGAACAAGGTCGGCTGCGCATCGTCGACCGCGACCACGGTGCGGCCGTCCGGCGAAATCGCAATGCCGGCGAGCGGCCGCGGCGTTTTGATCTTGCCGAGCAGTCTGCGCCGCGGCAGGTCGATCACCGAGACGGTGCCATCCTCCTCGTTCTCGGTATAAAGACGCTGGCCGTCCGGCGCGATGATCAACCGGTGACCGTTGGTCGAGCCGGAATCGATCGCGTCGATGACTTTATTGGTTTTGCGGTCGATCACCGCCACCACCGCTGAATTCTCACAGGTGATGTAGATAAAGCCGTCAGGCCCGAGCTTGAGCGTGTGTGGCGCGATATAGGGGCGTAGATCGATGGTGCCGACATGCGCGCGCTTGTGTAGATCGAACACGCAGAGGTAATGCTGCGGATTTGGATTGCGGCCATGAATGCCGTCGCCGAAGATCGGCACATAGGCGAAGCCGGTTTCCGGCACGACCAGCAATTCATGCACCGTGCGCGGAAAACCATCGATCACGACTTCGGTGTTATAAGTCTGCGGATTAAGGAACAGGACCTTGGTTCCGATCTTGTCGACCGCGATCATGCCATGTGAGTTTTTGCCGGTGGTCATTAGTTTCTTCCGTTGGGTGGGGTCGTTAGTCTACGTCCTCATGTCGGCGCTTGTCCCGGGGATGACGATTACCATGAAAGTCATAGGGGAGCCTGTCCGATGACTGCCGTTGCCAGCCGGAACATCAAATATGTCAGCCATAGCGACCAAGGCGGCCGCGGTGATGGCGTGCAGGTGATGGTCAATCGCGGCTACGCCTATATCGGTCACGGCTTCTCTAACGGCATCACTGTCATCGACGTGCGTGATCCGAAATATCCCAAGCCGGTCAATTTCCTGCCCTGTCCGCCGAACACGCGCGCGCATCACCTGCAAACCCATGAAGATCTGTTGTTGGCCGTCAACGGGCCGAGCGTCTGGACCATGCAAGTCAGCCAGGAAGCATATTTTTCGGGAACGTCAGCCGCCGCATTGGAGGGGCAGAAGTTCACTGGCGGTTTGCGCATCTACGATCTGGCCCGCGGCGAGGCGCCGCGTGAAATCGCGTTTCTGCCGCTTGGCGGCTTGGGGCCGCACCGCATCTGGTATGTCGGCGGTCGTTACGCTTATGTCTCGGTGCATCTGCCGGAATTTTCCGATCATGCGCTGGTGATCGTGGACATGGCGGACCCGACCAAGCCGCAAGTGGTTGGTAAATTCTGGCTGCCCGGCATGTGGACTGCCGGCGGCGAAACACCGAACTGGCCCAAGGGCAAGCGCTACGCGCTTCATCACGCATTGGTCGCCGGCAATCTCGCCTATGGTGCCTGGCGCGATGGCGGCTTGAGCGTGATCGACGTTGCCGATCCGCAAAAGCCTACGATGATTGGTTACCGCAATTGGGATCCGCCGTTCGGCGGCGGCACGCATTCGCCATTGCCCTTGCCTGACCGCAACCTGCTCGTGGTCGCCGACGAGGCCAATTTTGCCGATTGCAAGCTTGGCCTGCGTTACGTTTGGATTTTCGACGTTCGCGAGCCGTCCAATCCGGTGAGCATCGCGACCATGCCGATTCCCGACGAGGCGGATTATTGCAAGAAGGGCGGCAATTTCGGACCGCATAATCTGTGGGAGAACCGGCCCGGCGCGTTTCAAAGTTCGCGCATCATTTTCGCGACCCTGCACAATGCCGGCGTACGCGCCTACGACATCGCCAATCCATTCGCGCCGCGCGAGATCGGCTATTTCGTGCCGCCCGATCCCGAGCGCATGTATGATCCGCGGCCAAACCGGCCCAAAGTCATTCAATCCTGCGACTGTTTCGTCGACGCGCAAGGCGTGATGTATGTGACCGACTCCAATGCCGGGCTATACATTCTGCAATTCGAGGGCGGTTAGGCGGAACTTTGCCGGCGACGCTTGTGATGCGGCAGCCCGCATTGACAGCGGCGCGTCGGCCTTTCACATTTGAACTGATACGAGCCGCTCAAGCGGTCAAAGCAGTGCCAGGGGGAAGTGCCAGGGGAGGAATCGATGGCCCAGACAATCGAGGCTTTTGTCGGTACGGCGCTGGATGAAGCGAAGATTTCGCCGCTGCATCGCCGCGTGATCGCGCTGATCGCCGCCGGTTATTTCTTCGACGTCATCGACTTTACCATCTTGGGCTCCCTCATTCCGTACATCATCAAATCAGGGTTCACAACGGCCGGTGAAGCGGCGGCGATCGGCAGCGCCGCGATCTTCGGCATGTTCATCGGCACCGCCGGACAGGGCGAACTGAGCGACCGTTTTGGGCGGCGCTTCATCTATCAGTTCAATCTTTTGTTGTTCGGCATCTTCACCATCCTCGGCGCGCTCGCTCCCAACGTGACGCTGCTAGTGATTTGTCGCTTCATTGCTGGAATCGGCCTTGGCGCCGAACAGCCGCTGGCTTTCGCCTATGCCGGCGAATATTCGCCCAAACGCATCCGCGGCCGCATCTTGGCGATCGTGCATTTTATCGGCGGCGCGATGGTGTGGCCGATCGGTACCGCGCTCGTGCTCCTCTTCGGCAGCATGTTTGAGTCCGCCGACCATGTGTGGCGCGGCGTGTGGATCATTATCGGCATCGGCGCGCTGATTGTCTGGGTGTTTCGCTTCACGCTGCCGGAATCGCCGCGTTTTCTCGCGACCCACGGCAGAGGCGAGCAGGCACTGCAAGTGCTGAGCCGGCTTGGCATCGCCGGACCGACGCAACCGCTCGCGACAGACGCCGCCAGCAACACCAGGAGCGATCCGGTCTTGCTCGTATTGCGCATGTTCCCGAGGCGCGTCATCGCCGGCATGATCTGCTTCACCGCATTTTTCGGCATTGCCGTCGGGCTCGGCGCCTGGCTGCCCAACATCATGAACGCCAAGGGCTTCTCGATCACCAAATCGCTGCAATACACACTGGTGATGAATTTCGCGGTGCCGACGGCGAGCATCTTCATGATGTACGCGCTCGATAAATTCGGCCGCAAGATCACCTCGGTCTGCGCCTTCATCGGCGCCGGCATCATGGCGATCGTCTTCGGCAATGCCGGTACGCCGGCGCAGCTGATGGTTGCCGGATTCATCATGGTGTTCTTCGTGCAAGTTGCCGGCAACGCGATGCAGATTTTTGCGTCGGAAGTGTTTCCGACCAATGCGCGAGCCTCCGGCTTTGGGCTGGCCTCCGGCGTTGGCCGGCTGGCCACCGCCTTTATCCTGCCGACCATCCTATGGGTTCAGAACGGCTGGGGGCTTACCACGGTGTTTGTCTGCCTGGCGATCCTGTTGTTCATCGCCGCCGTGTCGGTGACGCAACTCGGTCCCGAGGCGCGGCAGAAGAGTCTGGACGAAATCGCACCGCCGACGGGGTGAGCGGCGCGACGACGGCCGGGATAAGCCCGGCCATTGTTACTGCAGATTGCCGCAGAAGCGCTGAATACGCGTGCAGGCCTCTTCCAGCGCGCTGGTCGCGGTGGCGTAGGAAATGCGGAACGACTGGCCGACGCCGAACGGCGTTCCTTGCACCACCGCAACGCCTTCGGCTTCCAGCAGCTCGGTGACGAAATCCTCGTCCGACGCGAGCTTCTTGCCGGTCGGCGCCATTTTGCCAATCGTACCGGCGCAGGACGGATAAACGTAAAATGCCCCTTCCGGCTTTGGGCATTGAATGCCACGCGCCTGATTGAGCATCGAGACACAGAGATCGCGCCGCTCCTTGAAGATCTTGTTGTGCTTGGCGATGAAATCCTGCGGGCCGTCTAGCGCTTCGACCGCCGCCCATTGCGCCACCGCCGTCGGGTTCGACGTCGATTGCGATTGGATCATCGCCATGGCCTTGATGAGGGGCTCCGGTCCGCCGCCATAACCGATGCGCCAGCCGGTCATGCAATACGCCTTCGACACGCCGTTCACCGTCAGCGTGCGCTCGTAAAGCCGGGGCTCGAGCTGCGCCGGCGAGTAAAACTCGAAATCGTCGTAGACGAGATGCTCGTACATATCGTCGGCCATGACATGGACGTGCGGGTGGCGCACCAGAACGTCGGTAATGGCCTTGAGCTCGTCGCGCGTATAAGCGGCGCCGGTTGGATTAGACGGCGAGTTGAAGATGATCCACTTGGTGCGCGGGGTGATCGCGCGCTCCAAGGCTGCCGGCTTCATCTTGTAGCCGGCCCCCATAGTCGTGACGACCGGCACCGGTTCGCCGCCGGCAAGCAGCACCATTTCCGGATAGCTCACCCAATAGGGTGCCGGGATGATCACTTCGTCGCCTGGATTGATGGTGGCGACCAGCGCGTTATAGAGCACCTGCTTGCCGCCGGTGCCGATGATGATCTGCGACGGCTTGTAGTCGAGCTTGTTCTCGCGCTTGAACTTGCGCGCGACTGCCGCCTTAAGCTCGGGGATGCCGTCGACGGCCGTATATTTTGAAGCCTTGCCGTCGCGGATCGCCTTGAACGCTGCTTCCTTGATGTTGTCCGGTGTGTCGAAATCCGGCTCGCCAGCGCCGAGCCCGATGACGTCGCGGCCAGCGGCCTTGAGCGCACGCGCTTTGTCCGTCACGGCGATGGTCGCCGACGGCTTGATGCGCATGATCTGGTCCGCGAGAAAGGCCATTGCGATTCTCCATTTTCAGGCGGGTCGCTAGGTAATGCCGACTGGGCGCTCAGGCAAGTGTTAAAGCCCGCCTCGCTCTCACATCTGCGGCATTTTCGGCTCGGCCGCGTTCCGTGCGCAACCCTGCCGCCGATGGACGCACTCAGCCGGCGAGCAGCCAGGGAACCCGCGGGCCTGCCACGACATTGCCGCCCTGAGGTCGTACCACTGCAACAGCGGCCCACTAAGTGAACCCCAACAGCAGCCGGAAAATTACTGGCAATGTTTACGCTTTATTCGATGGAGCGATCGGGAAACAGCTATAAAACGCGGCTCGCGCTCGCGCAGCTGCATGTCCCCTATCGGTTGATCGAAGTCGACATTCTCAAGGGCGAGAGCCATACGCCGGAATTCCTGGCCAAGAACCCGAACGGGCAAGTACCGCTCCTTGAAGCAGAGCCGGGACGGTACTTGGCCGAATCAAATGCCATTCTTTGGTACATCGCCGGCGGCACTCCGCTCGCGCCCGAAGATCGCATCGGCCGCGCCGAAGCGCTGCAATGGATGTTCTTCGAACAACACAGTCTCGAGCCCAATCTCGGCGCCGCCTATTTCTGGCTGACGCTGGTCAAAGGTGGGCGCGAATTGCAGCAGCACGCGCTGGAAGACTGGATGGAAGAAGGCAATCGCGCCCTTGGCGTGATGGAGAAACATCTCGCGCTGCACGACTTCTTTGTCGCCGGCCACTACACCATCGCTGACATTGCGCTCTACGCCTATACCCACATCGCCCCACAGTGCGATTACGATTTGACGCCGTTCCCGGCCATCCGCGCCTGGCTCGATCGCGTAGCCGAGCAACCTGACTATGTGCCAATGGAGTTTCGGCCGGCAACGGCAGTTCCCGCGGTTTGAAATCTAAAAAATGAAATTGAAGCTGAACTGGCGAGGTCGCCGATTAAAAGCGCCGTAGCGTGTCACTTCGCCATGATCTTTTCACGCTTGAGTCCGCCTTGATGCCGGCAGCTTTAATGATCGGCCACCATATTTCGATTTCTGCCTTTTGGTAAGCGGCAAGCGCCGCTGGGCCTTGCTGGTCGCGCGGAAAAATAACTTGGCCGATAGTGTCGAGGCGCTGGCGCACGCCGGGGCTCGCCAGGGCGGCCATCACGGCGGCGTCGAGGCGCTCGACTGCCGGTTTCGGCGTCCCTGCGGTGGTCCATAGGCCATGCCAGAAATTGACGACTGCTCCGGGAATCCCGGATTCGATCATGGTCGGGGTATCGGGCGATTTCGGCCAGCGCTGCTCACTCATCACGGCAAAGGCTTTGAACTTGCCGCCTTGGACATAAGGCAGTCCTGAACTCGCCTCGAGACAAGACAGATCGATTTGTCCGCCGATGAGATCCTGCATCGCCGGCGCGGCACCACGGTAAGGTACGTATTACAAGCGCAGTCCAGTCTTCTGGGCAAAATACAGACCGCACAAATGGGCAGCGCTCCCGGTACCGACTGTGGCGAAGGTTGTCGGGTCCGCTTTGGCTCGCATCCACGCGATCAATTCCGGCATGGTTTTCGGCGGCAATGACTCTTTGCCGATCATCCACAACGGCGACGCGGCAAGCAGCGAAATCGGCTACAGGTCGCGCAGCACGTCATAGTCGAGCGGATAGATCGCCGGCGAAGCGACGTGGCTTGACCATTGGCCGATGCCGATCGTGTAACCGTCGGGCTTGGCATGGGCGACACGGCCGGTCGCCATGGTGCCGCTGGCGCCGCTTAATGTTTCCACCACGACCGGCTGGCCGAGCGGCCCTTGCATCGCGTCGGCAATGATGCGCGCCAGCGTGTCGGTTGGACCGCCCGGCGGAAATCCAACCATCATTGTCACTGGCCGCGACGGGAAGTTCTCGGCCGCAGCCGGCGCCGCGGCGACGATGAGCGCGATCAATGCGCCGGCAAGACGCAGGCCTGTCATGCTCTTCACCTTCATCACGCTTGCCCGCGTGACTCATTTTCTGACTGCGCGGAACGATGACACGTGCTGTGCTGGGCGAAAAGGTCAATAATCCTGTCGTGAAGCGCACCTTTTTGTGCAATCCGATTGATGGCCGCCGGATTGACGCAAGCCGGATTGACCTAAACCATGCGCGGCCGTAACCAACGAAAATGTTATCGCGATTCGAACGAATCCTCAGGCCGACCGCGGCACCGGAACATCCGGAACCGCCGCCGAGCCTGCTCGCTTTCTTGTGGCACTTCGCCCGCCAGGCCAAATGGCTGTTCGCAGCCTTGTTCGTGGTGGAATTGCTGGTGGCGCTGGGCGATAGCACCGTGCCCTGGTTCATCGGCCGCGTCGTCACCCTCGTCACCAAAACACCGCCCGAGCGGCTCCTTGCCGACGGCTGGCCATGGCTGCTCGGCATGGCCCTTGTGGTGCTGGTCGCGCGACCGGCCGTGACGTTCACGCGCTACCTGATCACCAATCAGGCGATCGCGGCGCCGTTTACCGGACTGATCCGCTGGCAATCGCATTGGCACGTGGTGCGGCAGAGCTGGGCCTTCTTCCAGAACGATTTCGCCGGCCGCATTTCCAATCGGGTGATGCAGACCGGGCCGTCGGTGCGCTCGACGCTGACCGCAACCATCACGACCATCTGGTACATTTTGGTCTACGGCACTTCGGCAATCGCGTTGACCGCCGCCGCCGATCGCTGGCTCGCGCTACCGATCTTGCTTTGGTTCTTCGGCTATATCGCGCTGCTCGTGCATTTCGTGCCGCGCATGCGCGATCGCTCGAAAGTTTCTTCCGAGGCGCGTTCGGCGCTGATGGGCCGCATCGTCGACAGCTACACCAACATTCTCACCGTGAAGCTGTTCGCGCGCGCCAGCGACGAAGATCAATATGTGCGCAAGGCAGTCGACCGTCACGTCGACCTGTTTTCGGCGGCACAGCGACTGCTCACCGCCTTCGGCGCCATTCTCGATGTGCTCAATGCCCTACTGATCGCCGGATCGGGCGCGCTGGCTCTGTTATTGTGGCGCTACGGCGCGATCGAGGTCGGCGCCATTGCTATGGTCCTACCGCTGACGCTCCAGCTCACCAATATGTCGCGCCAGATCGCGATGCGGATTACCGAAATCTTCGAGGATGTGGGGGTCGTACAAGAAGGCATGCTGAGCATCGCGCGGCCGCTGCAGTTGCCTGATCCCGCCGATGCGCGCCCGCTGAATGTGCGCGCCGGACGAATCGAATTCAACAACGTTAATTTCGGTTATGGCCGTGAAACCGGCGTGTTGCAGGATTTCAATCTGACCATTCGCCCTGGCGAGAAGATCGGCCTGGTCGGCCGGTCTGGCGCCGGCAAATCCACCGTCGTCAATCTGCTGTTGCGGTTCTTTCAGCTGGAAGGCGGGTCGATCCTCATCGACGGACAGGACATCTCGCTGCTGACGCAGGAATCGCTACGCGCGCAAATTTCGGTGGTGACGCAGGACACTTCGCTGCTGCACCGTTCGATTCGCGCCAATATCCGCTATGGCCGGCTGACCGCCAGCGACCAAGACATCGAGCATGCCGCGAGACTCGCGCACGCTCACGACTTCATCCTCGAACTCGAAGATTGGCACGGCCGCCGCGGCTATGACGCTCATGTAGGCGAACGCGGCGTGAAGCTTTCCGGCGGTCAGCGCCAGCGCGTTGCCATCGCCCGCGTCATTCTTAAAAACGCGCCGATCCTGGTCTTTGACGAAGCGACCTCCGCCCTCGACAGCGAAGTCGAAGCCGCCATTCAATCGAGCCTCGGCACGTTGATGGCCGGCAAAACCGTGATCGCGATCGCGCATCGGCTTTCGACCATCGCGCAGATGGATCGCCTGGTCGTGCTCGAACACGGCCGCATCGTCGAGCAGGGCTCGCATCGCGACCTGCTCGCGCAAGGCGGCCACTATGCAACGCTGTGGCGGCGCCAAGCCGGCGGCTTCATCGACGCCCCGGCAATGCAGGCGGCGGAGTAGCAGCCATCGACTTCGCCCCTACCGAACTTCAGCAATCGGTGCGCGCCGCAATCGAAAAGATCTGCGCGCGCTTTGGCGACGATTACTGGCTCAAACGCGATAGCGACGGCAATTTCCCGGACGAGTTTTATCGCGCACTGGCGCAAGACGGCTGGCTCGGCGTTTGCATTCCGCAGGCCTTTGGCGGCTCAGGTCTCGGCGTCAGCGAAGCGGCGGTAATGATGCAGACGGTCGCCGCGTCGGGCGCAGGTCTTTCTGGTGCCTCCGCAATTCACATGAATATTTTTGGGCTCAATCCGGTCGTCGTTTACGGCACCGAGGAGCAGAAACAACGGATGCTGCCGCCGATCGCCGCCGGCAAGGAAAAAGCTTGCTTCGCGGTGACCGAGCCTGATGCCGGTCTCGAAACCGCCAAGATCAAAACACGGGCGGAACGGCGCGGCGACTTTTACATGGTTACCGGCGCCAAGATCTGGATTTCAACGGCGCAGGTTGCTGACAAGATGCTGCTGCTTGGCCGCACCGCGCCGCTCGGCGCCGGCCGTAAGCCCACCGACGGGATCAGCTTGTTTTATACCGCGCTCGATCGCCGGCATGTTGAAGTGCGCGAGATTGCAAAAATGGGCCGCAAGGCGGTCGACTCCAACCAGTTGTTCATAGACGGTCTGCCGGTTCCGCTCGCCGATCGGATCGGCGAGGAGGGGCGCGGCTTCGACTATCTGCTGCATGGCCTCAACCCCGAGCGCATCCTGATCGCAGCCGAAGCGATTGGACTCGGCCGCGCCGCACTGGCGCGGGCCAGTTCCTATGCCAAAGGGCGCGTCGTGTTCGGCCGGCCGATCGGACAAAACCAAGCCATTCAGCATCCGCTGGCGGAATGCTGGATGGAACTGGAAGCGGCGGATCTGATGATGCTCAAAGCCGCCTGGCAATACGATCACGGCATTGCCTGCGGACCGGCGGCGAACGCGGCCAAATATCTTGGCGCCGAAGCCGGATTCAAAGCTTGCCAAACCGCGATCACAACCCACGGCGGCTATGGCTATGCTAAGGAGTATCACGTTGAGCGTTATTTTCGCGAGATCATGATTGCCAAGCTTGCACCGGTTTCACCGCAGCTTGTCCTCTGCTTCATCGCTGAAAAAGTTTTGGGAATGCCGAAGTCGTATTGATGTTAATGCTTAAGGCATCGCCGCAGCGCGGTCGCAATTTGCGGCTATCCGCCGCGATGCGAGGAGGTTTTCCATGCGCCGTCGGCTCATCGCCGTTCTAGCAATCGCCGCCGCTTTGGCAGTTTGCGCCGAACACTCCGCCTCGGCACAGCAAGGCCAATTGCCGCTGCCGCCAGGCGGTTTCAAGCCGCCGCCACCACCGCCGATCAAACCGTATCAGGAGGTGCCGGTGACGCCGCCGGCGCCGTTGAGCGATCCAAGCTTCACCGCCTTTCGTAACCAGCTCGGTGAGGTCGCTGCGCACAAAGACCGCGCCGCGCTCACCAAGATGGTGGTGGCGCAAAATTTCTTCTGGATGCAGGACAAGAATCTCGCCGATCCGCACAAACCCGGGATCGATAACCTCGCCAAGGCGATCGATCTTGACGCGAAGGACGGTTCGGGCTGGCAAATATTGGCTGGCTTCGCCACCGAACCGTCTGCAGAGGAATCGCCGCAGCAGCCCGGCACTTTCTGCGCGCCGGCCGACCCCAAGCTCGATCCGAGCGCTTTGGATGCGCTTGCCAAAGCAACGCAGACCGATCCGAGCGAGTGGGGCTATCCGATCAAGACCGGCGTTGATGTGCACGCAGCGGCGACGCCCAACTCGCCCGTGGTCGAGAAACTCGGGGCGAATCTGGTGCGCGTCCTGCCCGATACTGCCCCGCCCGCCAATCCCAACGAGCCGTTTTTCCTGCACGTCGCTACGCCGTCGGGCAAAACCGGATATGTCGACGCGCAATCGATATCACCGCTCGGCGGCGACCAAATTTGTTACGGCAAGCAAGACGGCGCTTGGAAGATCGCCGGCTATCTCGGCGGCGTCGCGCAGCAGTAGGAGATTGTCATGGCCGGACTTGTTCCGGCCATCCACGTCTTGTCGCCTGTATCGTTAAGACGTGGATGCCCGCGACATAGGCGAGCGAAGCGACGCCGTTCTTCGAACGGCTATGCGCGGGCATGACGTTGACGGCAGGCGTGCAAAGCGGGTGCCATTATTTGCTGGCCTACCGCTTCCCCGCCATCGCCGCGACCGATTGCGCGGTCTGGCCGAACAGGATCGCGCGCTCCTCCGCGGTGCGAATGCCGCCTTGGCCGGGATTGATCTTCGGCGTCCATTCGTAAGCTTTGATCACCGCCGGACGCGCCTTGATCGCTTCGAGCCAGCGCTTGAGATGCGGGAAATCGGCGATGTTCTGGCCCTGCCGCTCCCACGGCACGACCCACGGATAACAAGCCATGTCGGCGATTGAATACGGGCCGGCGAGAAATTCGTGACCGGCGAGCCGCTTGTTCATGACGCCATAGAGGCGATTCACCTCATTGCGATAGCGATCGATCGCATAAGGGATCTTGTCGACGGCGTAATGGGCAAAATGATTGTTCTGTCCGGACATCGGGCCGAGACCGCCCATTTGCCAGAACAGCCACTCAAGCGCCGCGGTGCGGCCGCGCAAATCCTTCGGAATGAACTTCCCGGTCTTGTCGGCGAGATAGAGCAGGATGGCGCCGGATTCGAAAACCGAAATCGCCTTGCCGCCATCGGCAGGCTTGTGGTCGACAATTGCGGGGATGCGATTGTTCGGCGATACGCCGAGAAAATCGGCCTTGAATTGTTCGCCCTTGCCGATATTGATTGGAATAATTTTGTACTCCAATCCGGCTTCTTCGAGAAAGATCGTTACTTTATGACCGTTGGGCGTGGTCCAATAATGTACTTCAATCATGGTCAACCCGTCTGTAGATGCTGATGACCCTCAAGCCTAGGGCGCAAATCTAGTCTGACTTGGCGGCGCAATGAAGCCCACCCCGCGCATTGCTGTCATCGGCGCCTGTCATCGGGGCCCGATGGACAATTCCGGCCAGACCATGCTCGCATGCGGCATGCGACAGAATGGACGGCGGGTTAGGGCGAACTAGCAAAACAAGGACCGATCATGATCACCGAAATCGCGCAGATCGACGTCAAGCCGGGCATGGAGGCGGAATTCGAAAAAGGGGTGAAGCAAGCCGCCCCGATTTTTCAGCGCGCCAAGGGCTGCCGCAGCATGGAATTGCGCCGCTCGATCGAGAAGCCGGCGCGCTATCGGCTATTCGTCGGCTGGGACACAGTCGAAAACCACACCGTCGACTTTCGCGGCTCGGCGGATTTCCAGGAATGGCGCAAGCTGGTTGGTCATTGCTTCGCCTCGCCGCCGGAAGTGGAGCACGTAACGCAGACAGTGCGGGGGTTTTGAATCGGAGGTCGGAGGTCGGAGGTCGGATGTCAGATGACAGATAACAGATTGCGCGTCGTTGGCCACCTCTGAACTCTGACCTCTGACCTCTGACCTCTGAACTCTGAACTCTGAACTCTGACCTCTGACCTCTGTCATCCGATGATAATCAAAGTCCCGCTACTGAATATCATTGTCGCTCTGACCGTGATGTCGCTGCTCTTGGGCCGCGTCGCCGTTCTCGGCTTTACTTCGCCGGCAGCAGGTCAGGCTATCGTGCACGCGAAGCCACAATCCGAAGCGATGAGTTCATACAACGACGCCGTAAGCCGTTTCAAACAGGTCTTGCAGCAGCGTCGCACCCAGATCGATTCAAAACAACAGCTCCCGGACTTGCCGGGGCAAGCGCTCTACCTCGCTCGCAACAGTATGCTCAGTGCGTACAAGGATCTCACCGACGCGTTTCCGTCCAAAATCGGAAGACCGAACAAATTTAAAATTCCGCCGGCCTATTTCGACGCGGAGAATGAGCCGCTGCTCGACGAATATGCGAATCTTTTCGCTATCATGCAGGCGCCACCCGCGAATGCGCAAATGTCCGATACACCGTTTAAAGATGTGGTCGATCTCGGGATCGCGATTGCACGCGCCAAGGGTCTCGAACGATCAAACGCGGAAGCGGCCGGCCGCATTAGCCTAGGGATATTTTTTGCCGAGACTAACGGCAACCAAAACATCGGCAATGCCCGGTCGAATACGTACAAGGGAAGTTTGCAAACCGGAATGTCGGAAGATCAGGTCGGCCAAAGAAAATGGTCGGCGATCAAAGGAGCAATTGCCGCCTTTGATCCTGCGTTGATTGCTCGCGACGCCGAGGAAGAGAGGCGGATCGGCAATTTAGACCATCGGTTCAATCACTGGACTGCGGTGCGGGACGGCCTCGTGAATGCGCATGCAGATGTTTTCTTGCAAATCCCGGTGCTCGCAAAAGCCCTACCAAATCCGATCGATCAGATGAAGGTATTTGAATTGATCCAGATTATTCCGAGCCCGACAAAGTCCGCTCTTCAATCCGGGAATCTGTTGGGCTACAGAGTTTCCGAGCCGGTGATAATGGGTTATCTGCGCAACAACAGCATTTTCACTTTTGGCCAGGTCGACAGAGCAAAGACGTCGGCAACGTTCCGCGAAATTCTCGATGCGATGTGGCTTTTCAACGACAAGTTTGAACGAGCATCCGTGAAATTTGATGAGATTAAGTCACAGCGGGCGAATTGAAGCAGACGTCGCAGGTCAGAAATCGGATATCGGAGATCAGAGGTGCGAGACCGGGGGGTAGAAAAACTTGTCGTTTGCCCTCTGACCTCTGTCATCCGAGCTCCCCGCTCCACATTGGCAATCCGCGTCGGCACGCCGATCGAATCTGGAGGTGTAGGCACGAAACCATTAAGGCCGACCATTGCGCACGTCTTGATTGAATCATCGGGATGATACCCACTAAAATTAGGCATCGACGGATGCGAACCCGAATACGTATCAACAGCTGACGCCGTCCTCGCGCAAGGCGGAGCCACTGCGATGGAGAATCAAACATTGTCGGTCGAAAGCCGGATCAAGCTGATTTGGAACAGCGTTTTGGAGGCCGATAACCACATCGTTGGATTATTTATCTGCGTTTTTGCCGTCATCGACTGGACCGCCGTATATGACGGGATCGAGCCGCTCAAGATTTATTTTTCGCAGGGCATCTATACGGTGCCGTCACTGAGCGCATTGAACAAATTCTTCTCGGCCGTTTATCTGACCCTGGCCGCGATCATCCTGCTGTCACTGCGTCCGCCGCTCTCGCGCTATCAAACCGCTTTGCCGAATTTGGTCGCTGTCTTGGCGGCGTTTGCCGTTTATATTTTCGTGTACGTTCCGCAGGGCAACCTATTCCATACCAACATCGCAGTTGCGCTGGCTCTGATTGTATCGGGCGCGATCCTTGTCATCGGCGCTTTGGTATTTCTTCGCCAGGCCTTTACTGTCACGCCGCAGGCGAGATTCTTGGTAACTGCCGGCCCCTATTCGATCGTCAGACATCCGATGTATGTCGGAAATATCGTTTCGATTCTCGGACTGGCCCTTCTCATCGACAGTCTGCAAGCCATGTTGTTATTTCTCCTGTGCAGCGGACTTCAGGCCGGCCGCGCACTTTATGAGGAGCGGCTTCTGGCTGCGCAATTTCCGTAATATGCCGAGTATAAAACCAAAGTGGGTCGTTTTTTCCACGTTTGACGCCGAAACGCCTAACCAGCGTGTCGGCCTGCGGATTTGTGCTGTTGCTCCAGCCTTGCCAACCCGTCCAGGCTGCGGCGGTTTCGGGCACTCCCAGCTACTTCTTGTTGGACAATTCCGATCATGCCGGTAGTGCCTCGGACCAGCGGGTCGATAATATTGACGGCATCCTGGCCGACTCGAACGGTTACGGTGTAGTGCGTGTTGCGTCCCAGCCCAACTATGCAGGGAAGTGTAGTGCCTGGTCCAGAAAAGCCACGACCGGAGAGTTGTTTAGCGCCGACGAGCTGGCGGATATGGCCATGGCCGAAGTCCCGGATACGCCCGGGAGCAATTCCGCCGCCTGCAGTGCCTTCTTCACTCTTCGGAGTTCGTGTCAGGCCACCGACGACAAGTGGAATGACAATGAAATTAGCGACGTCGACTTCATAAGCAAACTCAAGGAAACCTCTCCAGGCTGTGAGGTTCTCGAAGCCGCCGATTCCTGTAAAGCATTGAAAAAAATCGTACGGCGCGGCGTTCCTCTGGCAAGTGACGATTTGGACTTTTTCGCGCAATGCGCCAGGGTGGAAGTAATCAACAGGCGTTTCGAACAAATTCGTCCAGCTATGTAACGGCCATCAGCGACAAATGAACAATATTGCGCCGAGTCTGCTCGAAACTCTGGACCTCGTATCGCTTGCAATCGTTGTCGCTTGCTTTGTCGCCGCCGTCGGCGGCCTCATCAGATATACCACGCGGCTGCCGGGAAATACGGTCAAAGTCTATTGGCTAATGAAACTCGGCATATTTGTTGGCGTTCCGTTCGGCATCGTGGGGATGGTCAGCGGATATATGACGGGATCGAGCCGTGTCGGCGCGATCTCCAATCTAGTGCCCGCGGCCCTGACCTTGATCGGCGCGGTCGCCGCCTACCTTTTCACGAAGGGCGGGAAGTCCGCAATCATGTCGGCCTTCGCCGTAGTGAACTTTTCTATCCTGATGCTGATCGGCGTGCTGATCGGCGGGTATGAGCGATTGCAAAACGAGAGAATCGAGAGCTCGCTCGAATACCAGGAGAACGAATTATACAAGGAATTGCTTCTACAACACGAGCGCCACGCGTTGGGGCTGGACGATGTCACGCGACACAAGAAAGAGCCAGCGGACCAGCAGTAACTAGAGTTTCTCGGGCATAGAACCTAGGCCTTTGAGCATAGAGCCCGCGGCTATAACGTTGAGTTGGACGCCGCTCCCAGGACAATTACGCCCTCGCCCGCTCCACATTCGCAATCCGCGCCGGCACACCGAACTCGCGGCGGCACACTTCGGCGAGCGTAGCGATGCCTTCGCGGATCGCCGCAGGCGAGGCATTGGCGAAACACAGCCGCGTGCGGCTCTTGCCGTAGCCCTTGTCTGTCGACCATTCGGCGCCGGGATTAATGGCGACCCCGGCGGCGAGCGCCGGTGCGAACAGCTTTTGCGTGTCGACCTGATCCGGCAATTTGACCCAGAGAAAAATGCCGCCTTTGGGATCCTCGAATTCGGCCGCGGTGCCGAATTGCGCATTGAGCGCATCCATCAGGGTTTCCAGCTTCGACCGCAAAGCGCGAGTAAGAACCGGCACATGGGCATCGAACTGGGACGGGCAGAACTCGCCTAGCACCATCTGCTCCAGCGCGCCCGAGCCGGCATCGGTTTTGATCGCGAGCATGCGTGCCAAAAGCGGCCAGGGCGCGACGATGTAACCGACGCGCAGTGCCGGCGCGACCGATTTGGAGAACGAGCCAATATGGATGACGCCGCCGTGCTTGCTCATGGCGTAGAGCGCCGGCGGCCGCTTGCCGTCCCAGATCAGATCCGAATAGCAGTCGTCCTCGAAGATCGGCACGCCGTGTTGCGCGGCGAGTTGCAGCATGTCGTGGCGCCGCGCTTCGCTCAAGATCGTGCCGGTCGGATTTTGCACCGTCGGGATCGTGTAGATGTATTTTGGCCGCACGCCGCGGCGCTTGAGATCGTCGAGAGCGGCGGCAAGCACATCCATGCGCATACCTTCACCGTCGAGCGGAATACCGACCGCTTCGACGCCGAGGCGTTGCAAGCGGGTGAGCGCACCTTGGTAGGTCGCCTGCTCGATGATGACGGTATCGCCGCGCGCCAGCAGAATTCCGTTCACCAGATCGAGCGCCTGCAGCGAGCCGGAGGTCATTAGAATCTCGTCGGCATCGCAGCGAATACTGGCAGTGTGCTCGAGCTTGCGCGCCAGAAATTCCCGCAGCCGCCGGTAACCGAGCGGCCCGCTGGAAAGCCCGTAAGTTGCGAGCGTGCGGCCCTCGCGCGTGAGCACGTCGTTCATTGCCTTGATCAGCGCCTCGAGCGGCACCTGATCAGCATCGTTGTGGCCGCCGATGAAATTGTATTTGGCGAAACCGTTCCATTTGACCGCCGGCGGCGGTAGGCCGGGCGCGAACAGCGGCGTGAAGTCCAATAGAGCCATAGACATTTCTCCCTTGGTCCAGGACATTAGCGTGCCATGGCCGGGCTTGTCCCGGCCATCTCGATTAGATTGCAAAGCCGCATGACACGCCGCGCTCAATTGATTCTGGTCATTATTGCTTTTGCATTCACAACGTCTGCGAAAGCGGAATTTCCCGACCATCCGATCCGCATGATCGTGCCGCAAGCCGCCGGCAGCGCCACTGACACGCTCACGCGCGTGCTCGCCAGCGCGTTGGCGGACGAGCTGCATCAGCAGGTCGTGGTCGATGATCGCCCCGGCGGTGCGCTAACGCTCGGCCTCGATCTCACCGCGAAATCACCGCCGGATGGCTATACCCTGTGCATGGGACCGATCGGCGCGCTTGCTATCACCAGACATCTGGTGGTGCCGCTGGACATCGCGCGCGACTTTCAACCCATCGCGCTTACGGCGCGTGGCCAGCTTCTGCTCGCGGTTTCGCCGGCGACACCGTTCCATTCGGTGCCGGAGCTGATCGACTACGCCAAACAAAATCCCGGCAAGCTTCTCAATGCCTCGTCGAGTAACGGCTCGCCGGGCCACGTCGGTGGCGAGCTGTTCAAATTCATGACCGGCACCGACATCGTCCACGTGCCATATAAAGGCGGCGCGCCGGCGATCAACGACCTGATGGCGGGGCGCGTGCAGCTGATGTTCGAAAGCCTCAATTCGATCGCGCCGTTGCGCGTTCCGGCGCCGTGCGTGCGCTTGCGGTCAGCGGCGATCACCGCTCGCCGGCCTTTCCCGATCTGCCGACCGTCGCCGAGGCCGGCGTTCCCGGCTATTCCGCGCCGACCTGGGCTGGCGTGATCGCGCCCACGGGGGTGCCGAGGCCGGTCGTCGATCGGCTCAATGCCGCGATCAATCGCGCGCTTCAGTCGGAGGCGATGCGGCAATTCTATACGACCGTCGGCGATGAGCCGGCGGGGGCAACACCGGAAGAATTCGCCGCGCTGATCGCCGCTGATTCACAGAAATGGGGCGAAGTCATAAAGCGCGCCGGGATCAGGTTGGAATAAACGCCCCGTCATAACGGGCCATAGCCGTTCCAAGAACGGCGTCGCGGAGCTTGTCATCGGGCCGGCCACTTCGGGCCGGACCCGTTGGCTCGCCTATCTGCCGGGCATCCACGTCTTGAGCGCTGCAACTCCAAAGACGTGGATGGCCGGGTCAAGCCCGGCCATGACGCAAAAGTAGTGTCACTTTCGCTACCGCCAGACTCGACCCATATTGTGACGATGGCGAAAGGCCCCGATCGGCCGCAGGCGCCGCACCGGCGCGATCCGGCAAAACATTCGAAGAAAGACCCAGCCAAGCCGACCCGCGCCAAGGCGGCGCGTCCGGACACGCCGGCGCTCGACCCGTCCTTGGCTGATCTGCTCAATCCCGGCATCGGACAGGGCCGCGCCGGCATTGGCGCGCAGACCGGCGATACTTCCGCGAGGCGTGGCAGCGGGCTGCAGCCGCCGCCGGACAATTCCTGGGACCGCCGCGCTGATTTCGCGCAAGCGCACCGCGCCCGCGCCTCGGTGGCGCGCGGTGTCGCCGAGCCGCCGCAAAAAGGCTATGTCGGCCGGACGCCGGTCTCGCCCGGCGAGCTCGATCCCGATCTCGCGCGCGCCTTGGGGATCGAAGAAGAAGACGAGGCGACGTCGTCACCGTCCGAGGGCGAGCGTGGCGGGACGATTAAATACGGCGAAGAGACATCTACTCGATCGCGCTTGGCGCGCCCACAGGGAGTGGAAGGAGGGATAAGCGCATTCGGCAGCGCGGCGAGTCAGCAGTCGCTGGACCGCCTGCTGCGCGAAGGCCGTCCGGAATTTCGCGAACATCCGTGGACACCGCATCGGCCGCCGCGGCCGGACAAATCCGAAGGCGGGCGGAGGCTCGCGATCAAATCTGACTTCGATCCCAAGGGCGATCAGCCGGAGGCCATCAAGGACTTGGTCGAAGGCGTGCGTGGCAACGACCGCAGCCAGGTGCTGCTTGGCGTCACCGGTTCCGGCAAGACCTTCACCATGGCCAAGGTAATCGAACAGACACAGCGGCCGGCGCTCATTCTAGCGCCCAACAAGACGCTCGCCGCGCAACTCTACGGCGAGTTTAAGGGCTTCTTTCCGGACAATGCGGTCGAATATTTCGTCAGCTATTACGATTACTACCAGCCGGAAGCCTATATCCCGCGCACCGACACCTATATCGAGAAGGATTCCTCGATCAACGAGCAGATCGATCGCATGCGCCACGCCGCGACGCGAGCGCTGCTCGAGCGCGATGACGTGATCATCGTCGCCTCGGTGTCCTGCATCTACGGCATTGGTTCGGTCGAAACCTATTCGGCCATGACTTTCACGATCCGCCGCGGCGAGCGGCTCAACCAGCGGCAATTGCTCGCCGACCTGGTCGCTTTGCAATACAAGCGCTCCGCCGGCGATTTCTATCGCGGCTCGTTCCGCGTGCGCGGCGATGTCATCGAAATTTTCCCGGCGCACTATGAAGATCGCGCCTGGCGCGTGTCGCTGTTCGGCGACGAAGTGGAAGCGATCCACGAATTCGATCCGCTCACTGGGCAGAAAACCGACGAGCTCGAATTCGTCAAAATTTACGCCAATTCGCACTATGTGACGCCGCGGCCGACTTTGTTGCAGGCGATTTCCGGCATCAAGCTCGAACTGCGCCAGCGGCTCGAACAGCTCAACGCCGCCGGCCGCCTTCTCGAAGCGCAGCGGCTCGAACAACGCACGCTCTATGACCTGGAAATGATGGAGGCGACCGGCAGCTGCGCCGGCATCGAGAACTATTCGCGCTATCTGACCGGCCGCAAGCCGGGCGAGCCGCCGCCGACTTTGTTCGAATATGTTCCAGACAACGCGCTGGTCTTTGTCGACGAGAGCCACGTCACCATCCCACAGCTCGGCGGCATGTATCGCGGCGATTTCCGGCGCAAGGCGACGCTTGCCGAATATGGCTTCCGCCTGCCCTCCTGCATGGACAACCGGCCACTGCGTTTCGAGGAATGGGACGCGATGCGGCCGCAGACCATGTGTGTGTCCGCGACGCCCGGCCCGTGGGAGCTCAACGAATCCGGCGGCGTCTTCACCGAGCAGGTGATCCGGCCGACCGGGCTGATCGATCCGCCGGTCGACGTGCGGCCGGCGCGGACCCAGGTCGACGATCTGGTCGGCGAGGTTCGCGCCGTGGCACAGGCCGGCTATCGCGCGCTGGTCACCGTGCTCACCAAGCGCATGGCCGAGGACCTGACCGAATACCTGCACGAGCAAGGCATTCGCGTCCGCTACATGCATTCCGATATCGACACGATCGAGCGCATCGAGATCATCCGCGATCTGCGGCTTGGCGCCTTCGACGCACTGGTCGGCATCAATCTTTTGCGCGAAGGCCTCGACATTCCGGAATGCGCACTGGTCGCCATCCTCGATGCCGACAAAGAGGGATTCCTGCGCAGCGAGACGAGCCTCATTCAGACCATCGGCCGCGCTGCGCGCAATATCGACGGCCGCGTCGTTCTCTATGCCGATGCCGTCACCGGCTCGATGGAGCGCGCCATCGCCGAGACCGAGCGCCGCCGCGAGAAGCAGCAGGAATACAACACCGCGAACGGCATCACGCCGGAGAGCGTGCGCAAGGGCATCGCCGACATTCTCGACAGCGTCTACGAGCGCGATCACGTACTGATCGCGACTGGCGACGGCGACGGCGAATTCGCGGAGGCCGCCACCATCGGCCACAATTTTGAGGCGGTCATAAGCGACCTTGAAACCCGCATGCGCGCCGCCGCCGCTGATCTCGATTTCGAAGAAGCGGCGCGGCTGCGCGACGAGATCAAGCGGCTACGCACCACCGAACTTGCGGTGATGGACGATCCGACGGCGAAATTTCTTTCTGCACCTTCTCCCCGCGGGCGGGGAGAAGGCTGGGATGAGGGGGCATCGCAGCCAGAGTCAGAATCGCGGCAAGGCCCCCTCACCCGCCGCGCTGCGCGCGGCGACCTCTCCCCGCAAGCGGGGCGAGGTAAATCCCGAATCCACAAGCCCACGCTCGACGAAATGGGCATTGCGCTTCATCATGAAGTCGCGCCGCATCGGCCGGGCGCCGTCAGCCAAGAGGCGAGGAGCGCCGTAGGCGCGACAGGGACGCAAAATCGCGGTCCGCGCAAGCCGACGCTCGATGAGATGGGCCCGGATGTCGAGTCAGTGCCGGCGCAAGAGGCGGGGAGCGCCCCCGGCCCGGCGGCCAGGGCAAGCTCCGGCGCGACAGGGAACGAAAAATCCCGCTCCGGGCCGCGCTCGACGCTGGGCCGCCCCGGCATGCGCGGCGGCTGGAAGCCAAGACGAAGATAAAGCGCTAATCTCCTTGCGCCGTTCGGCTATATAGAACCCTAGCCATGTCCAAACACAAACGCCTGGAACCAATACCGCCCGGTGAAATTCTTGCAGAAGAATTCATGAAGCCAAATCGCATCAGCCAGAATCGGTTGTCGCGTGATATCGACGTGAATCCTGCTCGTATCAATGACATCGTTCACGGCCGCTCGGCAATTACCGCACCCATCGCACTCCGGCCGGGAAAATATTTCGGCACCACGCCAGAGCTTTGGATGAATTTGCAAAGCTCTTACGAATTACGCCTCGCGCGCGCCGGGGACTGGCCAAAGATTGAGCGGCGTGTCCGCGTATTGGCGGCGGAATGATCCAGCCAACATGAAACTCGGCTTTGAGGAAGCTCAGCTTCCATACACGAGCGGGTCCCAGAGCGCCCGTGCGTGGACAGAGCGGTGGGTACGCGATCAAGTCTTTTGCCCGAACTGTGGTAACGCGACCATAAATCCATTTCCGAATAACAGTCCTGTAGCAGATTTCTTGTGCTTCGCTTGCAAAGAAGAATACGAGCTGAAAAGTCAAAAGTCTCTTTTTGGAAGCAAAGTTCTTGACGGCGCGTTTAAGACCAAATGCGAGCGCCTAGCCGCTGATAACAACCCCAATCTGTTTCTTTTGAATTACGACTTTAAGCAATTATCGGTCACTAATTTTTTCGTTGTTCCGAAGCATTTTTTCGTGCGTGATGTCATTGCCGAACGTAAGCCATTAGCGCAGACGGCAAGGCGCGCGGGATGGATTGGCTCGCCCATCCTGCTCAACAAGATCCCGCAATCAGGCAAAATTTATTTCGTTCGTGATGGCCGGGTAGAGCCTAGGGATTCGGTGCTTAAACAATGGCAAAAGACGCTATTTCTGCGGGACCAAGGGCAACAAGCCAGGGGATGGCTTATCGAGGTTATGAAATGCGTCGAGGCCATTGGAAAACTCGAGTTTCAAATCGATGATGTATACGCGTTCGAGAAAAAATTGGGTCACCTCTACCCAGAAAATAAAAATGTAAAACCGAAGATTCGCCAGCAACTGCAGTTCCTACGAGATCGCGGCTATCTCGAATTCGTTTCGCGCGGTTATTATCGTCTGCGCTCGCGAGAGTGAACGACTGGCAAAAATGAAAGTGAGCCGACAATATGGCCTGGTATCGCAATTACTACAAATGTGCTCGTTGTGACCACCAATGGCGGGATGAGTGGTCGTGCATGTGCGACGACGACTGCCGGCGTTGCGGTGCTCGGCACATGTCACCGTATGATGTAGACGATCTCACCACGATAGTGGAACAGCAGGGTGGTGAATTTGTCGTGCTACAATCGCCGCAAAGTGCGGGACATTCTGCCGATTATCGCGAAGTTGGCCGTTTTGCTAACCGCAAAAAGGCTGAAGCCTTTCTAGAAAGTTGTGACTAGAAGCCGCCTCCCTACATCCCCTTCGCCAAGACATCGGTGCCGGCTTTGGCGACCTGATCGTCCTGCGCCGACAGCGCGCCGGAGACGCCGATGGCGCCGGCGATCTTACCGTCGACCAGGATGAGAAGCCCGCCTTGCAGCGGGGTGATGTCCTTGAGCGCAAGGAGCCGCATGCCGGCGCCGCCGGCGGCAATGGCGTCGTCGAGCGCCTTGCTCGGCAGCTTGAATTCGAGCGCGGTGCGCGCCTTGCCGGCCGAGGTGCTGATGCCCGAGAGCTGCGTGTTGTCGCCCTTGTGGAACATGACCATGTTGCCGCCGCTGTCGAGAATGGTGATGGCGACCGCCCAGGAATTTTTGGCCGCTTCGAGCTCGGCCGCGGCCATGACCCGCTTGGCCTGATCGAGCGTGATCGGCGAGCCATAAGCCGGCTGCGGCGGCGGCGCCGCGGCGGGCGCCTGTTGCGCGATCACGGGCGTTACAGCAACCAAAGCAAGAGCGCAGAGCAAAGCGCAGACAAAAGCCGATACGCGAACCATTTGGTTGCCTCCTGGAGGAATCTGTTTACGCATGATCTTATTCGAAAACCGGTGCCCACTTTTCGGGATCGTGCGCTAAGCCGAATCCCAGCGGGCGGCACAATAAGCGGCAAATGCGGCAGGTGGAAGCCGCCGCAACGGCAGTGCGCTGCCCACTGCCTCCCCCTGAAAAGGGGAGGTCGGCGGCTGTCAGCCGCCGGGTGGGGGTCGACGTTCGCGCATCAGTGAAACCCTGACCCCTCCCCGGCACGCTAACGCGTGCCAACCCTCCCCTTTCAGGGGAGGGAAAATCTTGAATGGCCGGCCGCTAACGGAGAATGATTATCATCGCACGCAAAACGTGATCGCTGCGCCCCGATGCGGTCGGTGCGCGCCGCGCTTATATTTACTTCGAAATTCTTGCCCTCCCGCCGCGCCGAACCGGAGCCCCCGTCATGTTTTCATTCCGCAAGAAGCTGGAAATGCCCGCGCCCGAAGAGGCCTTGCCTGGCCGTACGACCCCGATCCCGACCGCGCCGACGCATTTCGTCAATGGCCGGCCGCTACAGGGCCCCTACCCCGCCGGCCTCGCCATGGCGATGTTCGCGCTAGGCTGCTTCTGGGGCGCCGAGCGCAAGTTCTGGGAGCTTGGCGAGGGCGTTTACGTGACCGCAGTCGGCTATGCCGGCGGGTTGACGCCCAACCCGACCTACGAAGAAGTGTGCTCCGGCCGCACTGGGCACAACGAAGTCGTGCTCGTGGTCTATGATCCGAAGAAGATCTCCTACGAGCAGTTGCTCAAGACGTTTTGGGAGAGCCACGACCCGACCCAGGGCATGCGCCAAGGCAACGACGTCGGCACGCAATACCGCTCCGCCATCTATGTCTTCTCGCCCGAGCAGCGCGCCGCGGCGGAAGCCTCCAAGGCCGCCTATGGCAAAGCGCTAGCAGCGCAGCGGATGGGCCCGATCACGACCGAAATCCTCGACGCGCCGCCGTTCTATTTCGCCGAGGACTATCACCAGCAATATCTCGCCAAGAATCCACATGGCTATTGCGGCCTCGGCGGCACCGGCGTGAGCTGCCCGATCGGAACGGGTGTTGCGGCGTAATCAGAGGTCAGAGATCAGATGTCAGCGTCATCCGACCTCTGAGATCCGGCCTCTGTCCTCCTACTTCACATGCTTTCCCAGAAACGCCATCGCGCGCTGCCAAGCGAGCTTGGCGGCTTCGGCGTTGTAACTGCCGCGCTCGTCGCAATGAAAACCGTGCTGCGCATTGGGATAGACGTAGATTTCACAATCGCCGCCGCGCTTCTGTTTGATCATCTCGACATCGCTCATCGGGATTGACGCATCCTGTTCGCCGAAATGCATCTGCGTCGGCACTTTCGGCTTTTCATCGGCATTCTTGGCGATTTGTCCGCCGTAATAGCAGACCGCCGCCGAGAGGCCGTTGAGCTTGCAGGCGGCGAGGAACGAAATGGTGCCGCCCATGCAGAATCCCATGATGCCGACGGGACTGTTCGGTTTCAGCTCATTGATGGCCGCCTGCACGTCGCGCAGCATCGCGTTAAAATCCGGGTTGGCGACGAACTTGCGCGCATTGGCGATCTCGTCGGGCGAGTAACCGGATTCGAAATTCGGCTGCTGGCGATCGAACACCGCCGGCGCCACGGCCGTATAGCCTTCGCCGGCAAGGCGATCGCAGACGGCGCGAATGTGATGATTGACGCCGAAGATTTCCTGGATGAGGACGATGCCGCCTTTGGCCTTTCCGGCCGGATCGGCGCGGTAGGCGCCGAGCTTGAAATTGTCCGAAGCGGTCAATGTAAAATGCTTACCCAATGTGATCCTCCATCAATGTTCAGTCGCGGATGTTTAGACGGCGCGGCCGCATGGCACCGCCTGGCGGCAATCGCCGGCCAGGGAGCCTATCGGCGCCTTTGGTCGCGCTCAAGCCACGTGTAGCCCGGGATTGCTGCGGCGGCTTATCGGGTCACGACAATGAAGTCGGTGCCTTCGCCGGTTTCATCGCCCAGACCCTGATCCGAGACGATGAGCGAGGCGCCGGGGCCGATCATTTGCGCAATCGCTTCGCTCACGTCGGCCGGAATCTCGATGCGGGCAAGCACTTGCGCCGGAGTTTGCGACGGCTGCGAATCGGTCGCCCGCTCGTCCTCGATCTCGCGCCGCCGCGAGCGGCCATGTTTGCCATGGCGGTCTTCGACATAGCGCACGCGCTTTGCGGTCTCGCCCGGAAGCGAGACCACATTCCAGCGCAGTGAGGTGTGGTCTGCGCCGGTAAATTCGAGCGCGCTGAACACATGCGTGCCGAAGGGGGCGTCCTGCTGGTCGATCACAACCGGTGCTTCGAACAGCGGCTCGAAATCTTGCCGGATGTAAAGCCGCTGCTTCTTGCGGCTGATGAAGATCGAGATCGGCGTTTTCTTCGCAATCGCGCGTTGCGCCATTTCGGCTGCCTTGGAGGGCGCTGTCGCGCCCGCATCGGCAGAAGTCGCCGCATCGGCCGGGTGAGCGGCGTTTTCAACCTTCTGATCGCCGTCGCCTACCACCGGCGCCGCCGCAGCCGGCGGGGCCGCAGCGTCCGACTCAACCGGCGGAACAAGGACAGGCGGATCGGCATGCACCACAAGCTCGGCCGGCTTGACGGTTACGGCCTCGGCGCCGTTCGGCGCCGCCATGGCGATCTCGGGCGGCTTTTCCTGATGCACGAAAAGATGCGGATCGGCGAAATCCACCGGCTTTAGCTCGGAGCGAGCGATAACGACGCGCGTGTTGAGCTTAGTGAGCCGGTAAAGGCGGATGGCGAAATCACGCGGCATGCGGATGCAGCCATGCGACGCCGGATGGCCGATATTTTCGCCTTCATGCATGGCGACACCCGACCAGGTGATGCGCTGCATGTAGGGCATTGGCGCATTGCTGTAGATGTTCGAGCGATGGAAAACCTGCTTTTGGATGACGCTGAAGACGCCAAGCGGTGTCGGCAGGCTGGGCACTCCGGTCGCGATCGAGGTGTCCGCGACATGCACCCCATCGCTGTAGACGTGCAGCTTCTGCTGATTGATCGAAATAAAAATCTGCAGCGGCCCTTTCGGCACCTCGCCGGACGATTCCTTGCCGGCATGGTCGACGGCTTTTGATTCGTGGGTTTTGTGGGCCGGCCTATGTTTGTGGTGGCCACTGTACCCGCCGTTCCAACCGTCGGACCAATAAGCGGCCGCCGCGGGAGATGCAGCCGCGGTCACGGCCAAGCTCGCGACAAGCGCGACTACGTAGTGGCCTCTGCCGCCGCGGCGACGATTCGGCCGAAATGATGCCTTGTGGCGCAGCGCGCTTGCAGTGACCAATTTCGCCCCCAGCCGACGTGAAATGGTCCGAACTCGGTCGCGAACCCTAGTGGACAGGATCATTTTCACCAGATCGCGAGTGTGTGTCGCAGTCATGGCAAAATGCGCTAAAATTTCGGTAGATGAAGCCGGAGAGCTCATGAAATATTTTAGCGCGACCGGGTCGCGGCCGCGCATTCCAGTTCGTTTTGCTTGGCATGCGAAATTGCGTGGGGGCAGTCGGCCACCCGACACAATCATCGCGGCAACTCAAAGACTTCCGCCAAGAGCTGATAGGAACGTCGCCGCGCGGCATGGTCGTAGACCATCGTCGTGATCATAAGTTCATCCGCGCGCGCAGCCTGCGCCAGGGAAAGCAGCCGGTCCTTTACGGTGGCGGCGCTGCCGACCGCCAAGCGAACGCGATGCCGGGCCAACCTTTCGCGATCGATCGGCGTGTAAGGATAGGCCGCAGCCGCCTCCGGCGACTCCAGCGGCAGATATTCGCCATTGGCGCGCCGCACGTAATGCAACTGCGCACTCGCGGCGATGCGCTCGGCTTCCGCGTCGCTATCCGCGGCGATCGCCGCCGTGGTCAGAATGGCGTAAGGGCGCGGCAGCATCGGTGTTGGTTTGAAGCGCTCGCGGTAGCTGAGCATCGCACTCGTCGCGTCGTAATCGGCAAAATGATGGGCGAAGGCAAAACCGAGCCCAAACGCCGCAGCGAGTTCCGCGCTGTAGCCGCTCGAGCCGAGGAGCCAGATCGGCGGCAGCGCCACGTCGCTCGGCACGGCGCGAACATTGCGGAACGGATGACCTTCCGGGAAACCGCCGTGCTCGAGGAGCAGTAATTCCTGAAAGCGCTCGAGAAATTCGTCGCCCGCGCGCGGATCCTGCCTGGCGCGCAGCGCGTAAGAGGTGACCGGATCGGTGCCCGGTGCGCGGCCAAGGCCGAGATCGATGCGTCCGGGAAACAGCGCCTCCAGCACTTTGAAACGTTCAGCGACCACAAGGGGGGCGTGATTGGGCAACATTACGCCGCCGGAGCCGACGCGAATCCGCAATGTCACCGACGCCACTTGCCCAATCATGATGTCGGGCGAGGAGCTGGCGATATTCGCCAGATTATGATGTTCGGCGAGCCAGTAACGCGTGTAACCGAGCTGATCGGCGAGCCGCGCCAAATCGAGCGAATTACGCAGGGCCGCGGAGCCCGGCGTGGCCGTGGTCACCGGCGAAAGATCGAGAACGGAAAGCGGGATCACCCGAACTCTTTGCGTTACGTTGCGAGCATCGCCGGCTATCAGCGCGCCGCCGCTGCCGACGTCAATCCCAGTCTTTGGTTACTGGCCGCCGCCTATGCCTGCGGTGAAAGCCGAGGGCGAGAGCTGCTGGCTGGATTGTCGCCGCTGCGTCGGCTGTCGGCTACTGTGCGGCCGGTGCAGTTCGTTTGACTATACGATACCGCCTCACGATCACCCGACGGGCGGTTTGGGCGGGTTGAGCCTGTTGAGCGGGTTGAGCGGCTTGGGTGACTTGGGTGTCGGGCCACTGATAGGTCGCCAGCGCGAATTGATTAGCCGGCTGCGCCGCCACTGTAGTCGGTGTTTGGCGAACGCGAACAGTCTTGACCGTGTGGCGCACTGGCGCAGTCGCCCGCACCGTTCGGGCCTGCATCTTTGCAGCTTTGCGTGCTTTGGTCGGTTTGTCCGTAGACTTTTGATTCTCGCCGGCGGCCGGATGAGCGGGCTCGCTTTGCGCCGCACCAACGTCGCTTACCGCCAACGCCGTGGCCTCAGTCTCGGCTGAGGCGGTCGCATTGTTTGGCTCGGAGTTCGCTTCCGGCACACTTAGTGCGGCGGCTTCTTGGGGACTCTGTGCGACCTCGACGCTTTCGGTTTTGCCGGCGGATGGTTCTGTCGGGAGCGGAGCGGCGAGGCTTGCCTCATTCTTCTGATCCGCTGGCGGCCCAGAATCGATATTTACTCTGTCACTCTCAGTCGCCACGCCAATTTCCTGATCGCCCGCCGCCGCGCCAACCGCCGAATCGGCTTCGGCGCGATCCGCGGAAGCACTGGGCGGCGCAACGATCATCGGAGCTGAAACCGGTTTCGCCTCGCCATTGGCCGGCAATCGCGCATCAAATGGCAACCGCGCGTCCGCCTCCGATACCAGGTTATTGAATGCAAGGTGCAGCGGCGGCCCGCCCTCAGTCAGCCGTGCCAGCGGCTCGTGATTGACGCGAAAAGTCGCGAACAAGCCCAAACCACAGCCGATTCCGGCAATCGCAGCCAAAACCGCTACGACCAGCAGACGGACATTGGGGAACATGAGACCTCGCTGAATGCCCGCGCGATCTGCGAAGAATCACGTCTGACCGAGCTTCACGATCAGCACCAGGGCGCCGCTGAACGGGTGAATCCGACTCATGCAACCTTAGCTGAGTCGGGCAAAAACAAACTAAAAAAAGACAAAGCGATGCCGGACGTGCGCCGCGGTCAAATTGGCTGAGGGAAGGTCGTTGAGCCGTGCGCCTAAAGCGTGATCCCGCGAAAGCCGGCCCGGACTCGATCCAGGCTGGCTAGCGGTTTCCTGCCTGCGCGAAGCTTTGGCTACAGTTTATCGTTGCCTCGGCGGGGCGAAGGCAGCCCTGAAAAGATTGTGCTCAAACACCAGGCTTTAGCGGGCGACTGACGAGTGTAGGGCCGCCGCGTCCGGATTGCTGCCTGGCAGGACCACGACCCGCGTGCCGATGCTCACGCGGTTGAAGAGATCTTCGACGTCATCGTTGGCGAGCCTGATGCAGCCCGAGGACACGAAGCTGCCGATGGTCGACGGCTGATTGGTCCCGTGGATGCGATACACCGTGTTGCCGAGATACAGCGCCCGCGCGCCTAGCGGATTGCTTTCGCCCCCCGCCATAAAGCGCGGCAGATACGGCTGCCGCTCGATCATCTCCTTCGGCGGGAGCCAATCCGGCCACTCTTTCATGCGGGTGATGCGTTCGGTGCCGGACCAGGTGAAGCCTTCGCGGCCGACGCCGACGCCGTAACGAATGGCTTTGCCATTGCCGAGAACGAAATACAGATACGTGTTCGGCGTATCGATGATGATGGTGCCGGCCGGCTCGGGAGTGGTGAAGTCCACGATCTGACGACGGAAGCGCGGTGGCAATTCTTTCGCCGGTCCTTGTTCCGGCTGATCTTCCGGCGGCAGGGAGGCGATGACGTTTGCGCCGGCGCGCGGCGGCACGGCACTGCCGGGCTGGAAGTCAGGCGGCGGCGCTCCAGGCACGGTGCGCATTGAACCGGTCACATCGGCGGAAGCCGCCGCGCCGTCGAGGTCGGCTGGCGGTCGCTGGATTTGCGTCCCGCCGAGGACTGGCATCGGCTGTGGCGGGAAGAATGGCCGGCCGACCGGACCATCGTAAACTTCTTCCCCTGGCGCGGGCTGGACGTAGCGCGGATCGATCGGAACCCCGCGAGCGTCGCGGTAGACCGGGGTAGGCGCACCATAAACAGGCGCCGGAGGCACCGGGTAATCCTGGGGTGGATAATACTGCGCCGCGGCAATGCTCGACGTGCCGGCTAGCGCCAAGGCGACGATGGTAAAGCTGACACCTGATCGCAAAAACAGCCCCCCGTTGGGTCCCCGACTTTCGGCCTAGTCTTGCCGGTAACATTAGGCGGGAAAAAGGCAAAGACCTGCGATTTTCCGGCCGGTTGTGCCTATGAAACGACACTTCACTGCCATGGTGAATGCTCGGTAAATGCTATGAACAATAATATCCTGATGGTATAAAAATTCTCATCAACCCCTTTGGTGCAGCGGAGGCGGACGATGAGGCGTAGAGCTGTCTGGGTCCGCCTTTTTGCAGTACTCACTTCGACCCCGCTTTATGCCCAAAATGCCCAAAACGCGGATGCGATTAATGACCTCAAGGCCAAGATCTTCGACGCGCGGTTGGCGCAGCGCAATTTTTCCGCTGGCTTGCGGCATTGCAGTGAACTGAACGGCACCAATTTCTATTTCGAGCAGCGTGATCGCGTTCTCAATCTGCAAGATTATCGTCGCTCACTTGATAATCTCGTCACACAGGGCGCCTTCAATCCCGAAACCAGGCGGCCTTGGAATAAACAGGATGCCGAAGCGAGGTGGGCGCAGGTGCAGAAGCAGGCAACCACCGATCAGGCGAATTGTGCTGCAGTTGCGAGTTTGCCGTTTCTTGAGAAAAAGTTGAAAGAATTGCAGCACTAGTCGACCTCCCCCGCAGCAAGCGAAGCGACCGCCATTGATCAGACTTTCAACAGGGGCAGTAGTATGGATTGGACGGAGCGGCGGGAGCGATTGCGCTCTCTCATCGCAGGACCGCGTTGCATTTATCCGGGCTCGGTTTACGACGCGATCTCGGCGCGTATCGCAGAAGATCTCGGATTCGAGGCCGGCATGTTCGCCGGCTCGATCGCGTCATTTACGGTGCTTGGCGCACCCGACGTTGTGGTGCTGACGCTGACCGAGTTTGCCGAGCAGGCCTACCGCATCAATCGCGCCGGCAAATTGCCGCTGTTGGTCGATGCCGATCACGGCTACGGCAATGCGCTCAGCGTCAAACGCACCGTGGAGGAGCTCGAAACCGCTGGCGTCGCTGCAATGACAATAGAGGACACTACGCTGCCAACTTGCTTCGGAGCGAGCGGGCCAAGCCTGATCCCGATCGCGGAGGGCGCCGGCAAGATGAAGGCGGCACTCGCCGGCCGCCAGGACAAGCGGCTTGTCATCGTCGGCCGTACCAGCGCGATGGCGATCACCGGTGTCGCCGACACGATCGCGCGTTTACAAGCCTATGAGGAAGCGGGCGTCGATATGTTGTTCATGGCTGGGGTCAAGACCCGGGCGCAGCTCGACGCGGTGGCCACCGCGGTCAAGCTGCCGCTGTTTCTCGGCAGCCCTGGGCCCGACCTTTATGACCTGGACTACCTCAGCGCGCGCAATGTTCGTGTCTGCCTGCAGGGTCACTTGCCGTTTATGGCTGCTGTGAATGCCGTGCACGAAACGCTCAAGGCGCTGCGCGCCGGCACGCCGCCCGCCAATATCAAATCGGTCGCATCGCCCGACTTGATGAAGCAGGTGACGCGTCAGGCCGAGTATTCGCGATGGTCGAAGGAGTTTCTCGACGCGAGTCTTTCAGGTGCATGATCGCCAGTCAGGCTGCGATCGGGCTTGATCGCGGCAGAAAGCGTCAACACATAGCGGCAACGGCATCTTGCCGGAGACCTCTACTCGGCTGCAAAATCCTAAACTGAGCTGCCGCGACTGGGGAAAAGCGAATGCCGTCCGTTAGCGACTGGAAAGTGCCAAACGCGGTGCAACCGAAGCCGGAAGATTACGGCTACGACCTCGAGCACGCGCTGTCGTGCGTGGTCGGTCTGCACGCGATTGTACCGGCGGATGCTTTCACTGCCGACACGCTCGGCACCGAGCGAGCCGGCAATGGCGTGTTCATTCGCGACAACGGCCTGATCCTGACCATCGGCTACCTGATCACCGAGGCGGACAATATCTGGATCGCACTCAATGATGGCCGCTCAGTGCCCGGTCATGTGCTTGGCTATGACCAGGAGAGCGGCTTCGGTTTGGTCCAGGCGCTGGCCAAACTCGACGTTCCGTCTTTGGAGATCGGTGATTCAGCTGCAGCATCGATTGGCGAGCGCGTCGTTGTCGGCGGCTTCGGCGGACGGCAGCGCTCGGTTGCGGCGCGCATAGTCGCCAAGCAGGAATTTGCCGGCTATTGGGAATACGTGCTCGACGAAGCGATTTTCACCGCGCCGGCACATCCAAACTGGGGTGGCACCGCTTTGATCGGTCCCGCCGGCGACCTCATCGGCATCGGCTCGCTACAGCTCCAGCACGCCGGCGAGCGCGGCCAGCCACAGAATATCAACATGATGGTGCCGATCGATCTGTTGAAGCCGATCGTCGACGATCTTATGAAGTTCGGCCGCAGGAACGCGCCGCCGCGACCCTGGCTCGGGCTTTACGCGACCGAAGTCGAGAACCGCCTCGTTATCGTCGGTCTTGCCGACCGCGGACCGGCGAAGAAATCGGATTTGCGCACTGGCGACATCATTCTCTCAGTCGCCGGCAAAGACGTGCGCGATCTCGCGGGCTTCTTTCGCCGCATCTGGGCGCAAGGCCAAGCTGGCGTGGAAATTCCGCTGACGATCTATCGCGACGGCGAGTCGATGCAGCTGCGGATCAAATCCGGCGAGCGTAGCCGTTTCCTCAAAGGGCCGAGCCTGCATTAACATTGCCGGAATGAAATTGCCGATACAGGCTGCAGCTTCCGTAACCCTGCTTTTGTTGGTTGGGTTCGCCGCGATCTTCGTGGGCGCGGAATTGCTTGATTTCTTCGTCGATTTCGCGGATTGGACCTATGCATCGTTTCTTTCGCTATCCGGTGTGCTCGCGATCACGATTGGTCTTCCTCTGATCCTCGCAGGTCTCCTGAGCATCTGGGCTGCCATTTCGGTTGCGGGAAAACATTGGCGCGATGGCCGGCGCACAATGGCGGATTCTCGTTCTCGGCATGGGTAACTAGTTTGTCTCTGCGAACAACGCGCGCAGTCCGTCCCGATAGGTCGGATAACGCAGAGCGACACCGAGTTCGCGCTTAAGTTTGTCGTTGCGCACGCGCCGGCACTCCTGCCAAAAGCTCAGCGCCATTTCAGTCATTGACGGCGCGGCTGCCGTAAATGGAATCTCCGGCGGCGGCTCGCGGCCCATGAGCTGCGCCGCAAAGACGATCGGATCGGCTGGCGAGCTGGGCTCATCATCGGCGATATTGAATAAGCCGCCGGCGCGGCGCGCCAAAGCGCCTTCGATCGCCTGCGCGATGTCACCGACGTGAATACGATTGAAAATCTGTCCCGGCTTGACGATCCGGCGCGCCTTGCCGCGCGCCAGCTGCACCAGCGCGTTCTGTCCGGGACCGTAAATGCCGGCGAGACGCAATACGGCGACGGGAACGCTATTGCGAGCGCCGAATTGCTGCCAAGCATTTTCGGCGGCCACGCGCCACCGGCCGCGATCCGAACTCGGAGCCGGCGGCGTTTGCTCGTCGACCCAGCCGCCACGGTGATCGCCGTAAACGCCGATCGTCGAAAGATAAACGACCGAACGCAAGTTTCCGCCAGCGAGCGTGTCGCCAAAGACTGCAAGCACCGGATCGCCGTTTTCGTCCGGCGGAATCGAAATCAGCACATAGTCCGCTGCAGCGATGGCGCTTTCGAGCGCGGGCGTTGTGCGCACGCCGTCGAACGGCAGCAGCCGCAGTTCTTTGCCGGCATAGGCGTTCATGATCGCGGCGCGATCGGCGCCGCGCACCGTGCCGACAATGCGCTCGAACTTCCCACCAAACTCCGCGACGAAATGTTCCGCGCAATAGCCAAAACCGAAGCAGATGAGCGTGGCCATCAATGCCGGCCCTCGCCCGCTGCCAGTGCCGCATTCCATTCCGCGATAAGCTCTGGATCGGCTTCGCGGTCGCGACGCGTCGCGCACCGCCTAAGCCGAGCGTGATCGAGCCGGCCAAGGGCCCAAACGGCGGCGCCGCGCACCAGTGGCGATTCATCGTCGAGCAGCAGCTCGGCCTCCGCCGCAAGCTTGGCATCACCGGAATTGCCGATCGCGATCAGCACATTGCGGACGAAACGTGCGCGCCCGACGCGCTTGACCGCGCTCTTGGCGAATAAGACACGGAAGCCGCCATCGTCGAGCCGCGCGAGATCGGCGAGCGCCGGCGCGCGCAATGCTTCGCGCGCAGCGAGTTTCACTTCGCGGCCGGCGACGGCAAATTTGTTCCAGGGGCAAACCGCGAGACAATCGTCGCAGCCGTAGATGCGGTTGCCTATCAATGGTCGAAGTTCGCGCGGAATCTGGCCTTTGTGCTCGATGGTGAGATAGGAGATGCAACGCCGCGCATCGAGGCGGTACGGCGCGGGAAAGGCGGCGGTCGGGCAGATGTCGAGGCAGGCTCGGCAATGCCCGCAATGATCGGTCGCCGGCGCGTCCGGCGGCAGATCGAGCGTGGTAAAGATCGCGCCCAGAAACAGCCAGGAGCCGAATTGGCGCGACACCAGATTGGTATGCTTGCCTTGCCAGCCAAGGGCGGCAGCGGCGGCGAGCGGCTTTTCCATGACCGGCGCGGTATCGACGAAGATTTTCACGTCGCCGCCCGCACGATCAATGAGCCAGCGCCCGATCTGCTTGAGCCGCGATATGATCAGGTCGTGATAATCGTCGCCGCGCGCGTAGACCGAAATGGCACCCTTGTTGCGCTCGCGGAGGATGGCGAGAGGATCGCGGTCCGGACCGTAATTGACGCCGAGCATCAGGATCGACCGCACCTCGGACCACAGCACGCGGGGGTCGCCGCGCCGGGCAGCATTTGCCGCCATCCACGCCATATCGCCATGGGCGCCAGCGGCGAGAAATTCGGCCAATCGCGGCGCCGCCTGTGGGATGGCGTCGGGCCGCACCACTCCGGCGGCATCGAAGCCGTGCCGCCGCGCGGCCGCGATCAGCTCGGCCTTGAGCGCGCCAAGATCTAAAAGTCGAGATCGGCGTAGGTTTTCGACGGCGGCAGGCCGGGCAGCACCTCCATCAAGAGCGCGCGGAACGACGGTCGCGACTTGATCCGCGCGTACCAACTTTTGGCGGTTTCGTCCTCGTCCCACGGCACATCGCCCAGATAATCGGCGACGGACAGGTGCGCCGCCGCGCTCAAATCGGCATAGGTCAGGCTGTCGCCGGCGAGCCAGTCGCGCGTGCGGCTGAGCCAGCCGATATAGGCTAGATGGTACTTGATGTTGCTTTTTGCAGCACGCAGCGTTTCGGTATCCGGCGGTCCGCCGCCGCGACCGGCCGGAATGTAGCGTTTGTAGACCCGCTCCATGACCAAGGGGCCGCTCGCCTCTTCGAAAAATTTGTCGTTAAACCAGCTCATCAGGCGCCGCACCTCGATGCGCGCGCCGCGTTCGCTCGGCAGAAGACGACGCTCCGCCGCGTCGGCGCCGAGCGTCTCGTCGATATATTCGGCGATGATGCCCGCGCCTGGCGCCGCCGGCGCTCCCTCCTCCACCAGAACCGGTGTGGTTCCGGCCGGATTGAGCATCAAGAACTCGGGGCGCCGCTCCCACACCCGTTCCTCGATCAGCTTTGGCGTCAAGCCGTATTCCTCGAACACGAGGCGCACGAAACGCGAATGTGGACAAATCGGATGATGGAACAGCGTCAGCATTGCGCGGCGAGCCTTGATAGCGAGTCTTGGTGGTGACCTTGCCGGAAACTCGGCGTTACAGCATGATCGCAAACGAGCACTGGGCGTGGCAGAAAATTCATTTTCACGAAAAAACCCTAGTGTGGTGGATTTGAAGTTCCTACAATTAAGCGGCTAGCTCGGATAGGAACTTCAGATCCAAAAACCACACTAGAATTATAAATTTGCTAGTGTCGCCTTGATTCCGAAGTTCGCCTCACAGGCACCGCAAAGACTTGCGAACTTCGGAATCGGGACACTAGAGGCCGGCTTTGATTTCGTCAAAAGCAGCCTTTAGGGCATGATCGCAGTGGTGATGCGCTTTCGGAACACGTTGTGCTCTCCAGACCCGAAAGCCTCACCCAAATAGCCGCTACTCGATCCCTTCCGTCGCGGAGTTGACATGACATTGGACCTGATCAAGGCGGTCTTCCTCGGCATCGTCGAAGGCCTGACTGAATTTATTCCAGTATCGTCGACCGGCCATCTCCTTTTGGTCGGCCATTTCTTTGGGTTCGACGACGAATCCTTCGGCAAGAGCTTCGACGTGCTCATCCAGCTTGGCGCCATTCTGGCGTTGCTGTCGATTTACTTCACCCGGCTATGGCGCCTATTTCTCGGCATGTTCACCAACCGCGAAGATCAGCGATTTGTCATTGGCGTGTTGGTCGCTTTCTTACCCGCCATGGTGATCGGGGCGCTGGCCTACGGAACCATCAAAAGCGTACTGTTTAATGTTTGGATCGTTTGCATCATGCTCGTCGCCGGCGGCTTGGTGCTGTTGTGGATCGATCGGCTGAACCTCAAACCGCGCTATCACGACGCCACCAAATTCACGCTGCCGATGTATCTCGGCATCGGCGCCATGCAGTGCCTGTCGATGATGCCGGGGGTATCGCGCGCCGGGGCGACGATTGTCGGGGCCATGCTGCTGGGCGCCGACAAGCGGGCCGCTACAGAATTTTCCTTTTGGCTGGCGATGCCGACCATGGTCGGCGCGTTCGCATTCGAAGCCTATAAGAACCGTGGTGAATTCACTGGCGGCAACACGCTCATCATCGCGGTTGGCTTCGCGGTTTCGTTCGTCTGCGGCTGGTTTGTGGTGAAGACGCTGCTCGGCTACGTCGCCCGCCACGGCTTTGCGCTGTTCGCTTGGTGGCGGATTGTGGTCGGCGCCTTGGGACTGATCGCGCTCTTGGTGGGCCTGTGAAGCGGTTAACACCGCCGCCGAGACTTTTCTGAGCTGCCTTCGCCCGCCGAAGCATTCAAATAAGAATGTCTAAACAACGCTCCGGTTTCAGAGGGAGAAACCGGTATGCACTTTTCGGGATGATGCTTTAAGATCAAGTCTGCACGGGCGGGATTGAACAGCCTCGAAGGGATCAGTTCATGGCCAAGAAGCAATCGGCGGAAAGCGTTTATCGCATTGTCGACGTGGTCGGCGTCAGCGAAAAATCCTGGGAAGATGCAGGCCGGCGCGCCATTGAAACGGCCGCGACTTCGCTGCGCGATTTGCGCGTCGCGGAAGTCACGCAGATGGATATGAAAGTCGAAGACGGTAAAGTCACCGCGTTTCGCACGCGCGTGGCACTGTCGTTCAAATACGAAGGCTGAAATTGCAGCCGGAGCGGCGGCAAGGATGCCGCCGCTCTCGCAATATCGGCCGCCGGCCGCCGTTGCGGCTAAAGCAAAATAATTTTAGTCGATTCGGGATTTCGTTTTAGCTTGCTGTCGCATTTGCCGCCGTCCGCTATGGCTGAGCGACGTGCGGATTGAATTGTCCGGTCTTGCGGAACCGCCACAGATAAGTCGGCACGATTGCCTCGATCGATTCCGGGGTGATGCCGATGCCCTCCAGCACGCGTTTATCGCGTTTGGCATCCTCAGAGACCACGTTGTCGCGTTTGAGCAGTTCGACCTGATCGGGAGTGATCGGTGGCTTGGGCAGAAATTGCAGGATCATCGCTTGCAGCTTCATCACCGCAAACGGCACCGGAACGAGCAGGCGGCGGCGCTGGGTGACGACGAGAACGTATTGCATCAACTCCTTGAAGGTGCGGACGTCCGGACCACCGAGTTCATAGATCGTCGCCGGCCGCAAATCGCCGTCGACCGCTTTCGCAATCGCCTCGGCGACGTTGCCGACAAAGACAGGCTGCGTGCGGGTGGCGCCGCCGCCGACCAGCGGCAGCGCCGGCGCAATACGAGCAAGCGCACCGAAGCGATTGAAGAAATCATCCTCTGGGCCAAAGATGATCGAAGGCCGGATGATCATCGCGGCATCGTGCGCGGCCAGCACCAGCCGCTCGCCTTCCGCCTTGGCTTTGGCGTAACGCGCGCTCGATTTTTCATCCGCGCCGATGGCCGAAACATGAATGAGCGGCGCCGAGATTGCATTTGCCGCCTCGGCTACGGTTTGGGCGCCAGCGGCCATCACCGCGTCAAAGCGCTGACGGCTGCGCTCAAACAAAATGCCGACGAGATTGATCACCACGTCGGCATCGCGCACTGCCGCCGTAACTGACTGCGGAAAGCGCAGATTAGCTTGGACGGCATGGATCTGGCCGACTTGGCCCATCGGCTGCAAAAATCCGGCCAGCTCCGGCCGGCGCACCGCAACGCGGATCCGGTAGCCTCGCTTGGCCAGCGCACGCACGACATGACGGCCGAGAAAACCCGAGCCGCCGAACACGGTGACAAGCGTTTCGAGCGTGTTCCTGAGCGCCATGTTCCTAACTGCCACGGTTCCTAAGTACCATGGCGGCGAGATACATGATCGATTTTGCGCTGTATAGGGGATCGGCGCCTTCGATTGACCTTCGATTGACAAGGGCACGAGCCCTTTCTACCTATCGCCGCGACCGCCCGTTGCTACTCGATTGAGCGGCGCCAAGCGGCACCATGCGGTGCCAATTGGCGGGAGCCCAGGTGGCGGAATTGGTAGACGCACTAGTTTCAGGTACTAGCGCCGCGAGGCGTGGAGGTTCGAGTCCTCTCCTGGGCACCAAACGTTGAAACAGCCACCCACATAGCGCGTACGGTTCTCGGGGACCAACCCGTTAATGCACATAGATTTCCGTCCCGCGCTCTCCGCAGTAAGACGACAGAAATTGGAAACATCAGACGCCGACACCGGCAGCCTTCTGTGGCGGCGGACCTCCATCATCCACGCCCACGACGCGAGCTCCTTCGTCTGGACCGCGGTGGCGCCAGCCGTCTTCGTCGTGCTGTGGTCCAGTGGCTTCATTGGCGGCAAGCTCGGGCTGCGTTACGCGGAGCCGCTGACCTTTCTCGGAGTCCGCTTCGCGATCGCTACCATTGTCATGCTGGTCGCCGCTCTGGTGGCGCGCGCCGAGTGGCCGAAGGGCGTCATGATCGCCCATGTTGCTGTGGTCGGGCTCCTGATGCACGGCCTCCAACTGGGCGGCGTGTTTTCGGCGATCCAGATCGGCTTGCCGGCGGCGTTCGCCGCAATGATCATCGGTCTACAGCCGATCCTGATCGCCGCAGTGGTCGGACCGATCTTGGGCGAGCGCGTCAGCTCGCTTCAATGGATCGGCTTCATCCTGGGTTTTGGCGGTGCCGCTCTGGTCCTGGGTGAGCGCTACGGATTATCGGCCGGACCTGTCGGACTCACCGCACCAGCACTTGCTGTGTGCGGCTTGATCGGCGGTACCGCGGGGACGCTTTATCAGAAGCGCTTTTGTGCCCATGCTAATCTGTGGACCGCTACCGTGATCCAGTACGCCGCGGCGACGGTGCCAGTAATGCTTCTGGCTGCCCGCCTTGAGACCATGGCTATCACGTGGTCGCTTCCCTTCATCGCTGCACTGGCCTGGCTTGTCCTGGCGCTGTCCGTCGGTGCGATCTGCTTGCTCTATCTGCTCATCCGGCGCGGCGCCGTCTCGAAACTCGCAAGCTACTTCTTCCTCGTCCCTCCGACGACGGCGCTGATTGCCTGGGCGATGTTCGGCGAACATCTGGGACCCCAGGCTTTGGTTGGAATGGCGATCGCGACAATCGGTGTGGCCGTGGTGCAGAAAGGATGAGTCCCGAAACCAATCGGCTGTCGATCTGCTTGGCACGACGCTCTAATACCTTGGCAGACTTCATCGTCGCCAAGAATAACTGCCAAGAATAACTGCCAAGAATAACTGCCAAGAAAACCGTTTCCGATTTCTAACTCTGAATGTCCGCCCGCAACCGCTGCATCAAAAAGCAAGGCCGCCACGACGGCGGCCCTGCAGCGGGCCGCAAATACGCGGCCCGTTTTTTACTCGTTACCACTCTTGCCAGCGATCACCTCTCCAGTTTGCGACAGCACCCGGTCCCTGCCTCGGCAAAATCCATGGCGAGAAAAACGTTCCAGTGGCCGCGCAAAAAATCAACCGTTCCGAGCGATCGCCCAAATAAGGCCTTGGAATCCGATGAATCGCGCGCGATAACGGCCGCATGACCATTCGACTGCATCGCGGCGATCTGCCCGACATCTCGCGCTACAAGGGCGCGGTCGCAATCGATACCGAGACCATGGGCCTCGATGTCACCCGCGACCGGCTCTGCGTCGTGCAGTTATCGCCGGGCGACGGTTCGGCCGATGTGGTGCAAATTCCGCCGCACAGCAGTGACGCGCCAAATTTGAAACGGCTTCTCGCCGACAAAACGCTGCTCAAGATTTTTCACTTCGCGCGCTTCGATCTCGGCGTTCTCTGGAAGACCTTTGGCATCATGGCTGAACCGGTTTATTGCACCAAGATCGCATCGCGGCTGGCGCGAACCTATACCGACAAGCACGGGCTGAAAGATCTGGTGCGTGAAGTCTTGGGACAGGACTTGTCAAAGCAGCAGCAATCCTCCGATTGGGGCGCGCTTGAATTAAGCGAAGCGCAGGTGGCCTACGCGGCCGCAGATGTAATTCACCTCCACGCGCTCAAAGAGCGGCTTGACGCGATGCTGGCCCGCGAAGGCCGCGAGCAATTGGCCGCGGCCTGCTTTCGCTTTCTGCCCGACCGGGTCCGGCTCGACCTCGCCGGCTTCGCGGGCGAAGATATTTTCGCCCATTCGTGAGTCGCGGCTGCACTAACCCACTGAATTAGTAGCCTTTGCCGGGCCATATTCGCAGGCATATTTTGGCGAGACAAACCACCCCAAACCATGATCTAAGTCCGACACGAGGGGCGGCGTGAGGGATCAGGGCTTGGCCATTCTCTACCCCGGGCACGCGGCGAAGGCATTTTCGGTGAATTCCCGCGGCGATCTTGAGCGCGGCTATCGTGCGGCGCTGCGGCACAGCCGGCACGTGCGCTGGCTACGGATTTGTGTGCCAGCAGGCATTGCGGCGCTACTTCTGACCGTCATCGGCATCAATTACCTGCCCCCGATCGGCGGTTTTCGGCTCCCGGGCGAGCTCGGCAAGCTTGTCATCCACGGCACCAAGATCACGATGCAGCAACCACGGCTGTCCGGCTACACGGTCGATTCCCGCGCTTATGAATTTTCCGCGGATGCCGCTGGACAGGACATCACCAAGCCCAATCTTGTTGAATTGCATCAGCTCCACGCCAAGATGGAGTTGGAGGACAAAAGCACCGTTGAGATGTCTGCCGTGTCGGGCGTCTATGATGCCAAGACGGAAATGCTGACGTTGAGCGAAAATATCGAACTGGTTTCCTCGACCGGCTATGAGGGACGCTTGGCCGAGGCGGTAATCGACGTGCGCAAAGGCAATGTGGTCTCGGACAAGCCGGTCGCGGTGAAAATGCTCGACGGCTTCCTCAACGCCAAGCGACTCGACATCATCGACCGGGGCAGCGTGGTCCGTTTCAGCGGCGTCGCCATGACGCTGCTGCCGGGCAAGCGAGCATCGGCTGAGAATTCCCGCGCGGGCGAGCAGTAATGCAGCGGTTCGCAATTATTCTACTCGCGGCATTGATCCCCGCGGCGCTTACCGCCTCGGCGCCAACGGTTTTTGGGCAAACGCTGCCGCCGCAAGGGACCGCCACTTCAAGCCCGGCCAAGCCTGGGCAAGTCGACAAGGACGCCCCGGTGCAGATCGAGGCCGCCACACTCGAGGTTCACGATAAGACCAAAACCGCGACGTTTTCCGGCAATGTTCAAGTCGTGCAAGGCGACACGACAATGCGTTGCCGCAGCCTCGTGGTTTTTTATGGCCAAGAGGTCGGTCTCGGCGACGCCACCAGCGAGGTAACCACGGGGACAGTCAGCAAACCGCCGCTTGGCGGAGCCAAAGGCGCCCAGAATGTTCGCCGCATTGAAGCGCGCGGTGGCGTGACCGTTCTTACCAAGGACCAAAGCGCCACTGGCGACCTTGGCATCTACGATCTCAAGACCAAGACCATCACGCTGAGCGGCAATGTCGTGGTCAGCCAGGGGCAAAATATCATTCACGGCGAGCGGGTCGTCGTCGACACCGAGACCGGCAATGCGCGGGTCGAATCGGGCGGCAGCGGCGCCGGAACGGGTGCCGCGGGATCAGGCCGCGTCCGCGCCTTGATCCAACCGGGCAAGGGCCAAGGCGGCCCATCCAATTTCATGACCATCGGACCGGGCCGGCCGAATTGAGTTGCCGCGCCAACACCGCAGCCGCGCGAAATCGGCTAAGCTTTGCAAATCAACGGGCAGTGGTTCGCAATAGCGCGAGCGCATTTGCGAGACCGGCTCACGAGGATAATGAGTTTTGAGCCTCGACCTTTTTTCATATTTCCGCCGCCGCAGCGCCGGCGCGCACTCACTTCCCCTCGCCGACCACGAGGCAATTGATCTCGCCTCGATCGGCGGCGCCATGAGCACGATCTATGTCGACATCGCGTGCGTTGTGCCCGCGCACAAGGTGCGCGCCAAAAGCCCGCCGGCACCGGCACCGCCGCCAAGTCCGGTGTCGCCGCCAAGTCCAGTGTCACCCTCAAGTCCAGCATCGCGCCCAAGTCCGGCATCGCACCCAAGTCCTGCATCGCACCCAAGTCCTGCATCGCACCCAAATCCAGCATCGCCGCCGAGCCAGGCTCCGGCGATGCCGTCGCGACCGCAGCGCCAGCCCGCACCGCCCAGCAGTCCCAGCGTCCCGCGCCAAACGGCGCGGCCGCGCCGCCGCTCGAGCGGCAACGGGGCCGCACCCGCCGAACGCAAGGCACTGCTGTCGGTTCACGGCGTGGTGAAGAGCTTCGTCGGCCGCAAGGTGGTCAGAGGCGTGAGCCTGTACGTGCGCAAAGGCGAAGCGGTCGGGCTACTTGGGCCAAACGGCGCCGGCAAGACCACGGTCTTCTACATGATCACAGGTCTGATCAAAGCCGATGAGGGCCGCATCGAATTGGACGGTTGCGACGTGACGCAGCTGCCGATGTATCAACGCGCACGGCTCGGTATCGGTTATCTGCCGCAGGAGGCTTCGATCTTCCGCGGCCTGACGGTCGAGCAAAATATCCGCGCGGTGCTGGAAGTGGTCGAGCCGGATGCCCAGCGCCGGGATCGCGATCTCGAGGCGTTGCTCGAAGAATTCAACATTGCCCGGTTGCGCACGACGCCGGCGATCGCACTTTCCGGCGGCGAGCGCCGCAGGGTGGAAATTGCCCGATCCCTGGCGACGCGGCCGAATTACATGCTGCTTGATGAACCGTTCGCCGGTATCGACCCAATCGCCGTCGGCGATATCCAGACGCTGGTGCGGCATCTGACCAATCGCGGCATCGGTGTGCTGATCACCGATCATAACGTGCGCGAGACACTCGGCCTGACCGATCGAGCTTACATCATCTATTCCGGCGAAGTGCTGATGGAGGGGCGGGCCGACGATATCGTCAACAACCCTGACGTGCGACGGCTCTATCTGGGCGAGGAATTCCGCCTTTGATGCTTGTGCGATGTCCGCGGCAAAACCGCTGGCGACCCTGCTGCCGATGATGTAAGCACACAGAAGCAAGAATCGGACCAAGTCGCACAGGCCGGATATGGCGCTGACCCAAAGACTGCAAATCCGGCAGAGCCAAGCGCTGGTGATGACGCCGCAGCTGATGCAAGCCATCAAGCTGCTGGCGCTCACGAATCTCGATCTGGCTGCCTATGTCGAAGCCGAACTTGAGCGCAATCCGCTGCTTGAGCGCGGCGCGGACAATGAACCCGCGGAACCCGCGCCCGGCGTTTCTAGCGGCGAAGCGACGTCCCGCAGCTCAGACGACGACAGTGACCGACGTGCCGGCGAGCACAGTGGCGATGGCGCTGCCGGCGGCGAACCGCCGGACGATCGGCTCGATGAAGCGTCGCTCGACGACGGCGCGCCGGTGCGCCCGCGTCTCGGGGATATGCCGGCCGGCTATTCCGAATGGGGCGCAGCCGCAAGCGGCCCCCGTAACGACGTTGAATATAATCTGGAAGCATTCGTATCGGCCGAGCCGACATTGGCGGAATGGCTGAGGGAGCAGGTCACTCTTGCCATCACCGATCCCGCCCAGCGCATGGTCGGCTATTATCTCGTCGATCTGGTCGACGAATCCGGCTATCTCGCCGGCGATCTCGCGGCGGCGGCGGAAAAGCTCGGCACTGGCATCGCCGAAATCGAGGCGGTTCTCGCCATTTTGCAAAGCTTCGATCCACCCGGCATCTGCGCCCGCGACCTCGCCGAATGTCTTGCGATTCAACTCAAGGAGCGTAATCGCTATGACCCGGCCATGGCTGCCTTGATCGGCAGGCTCGATCTTGTGGCCCGCCGCGATCTTGCCGCGCTGAAGAAAATTTGCGGCGTCGGCGACGAAGATCTCGCTGAAATGATCGCTGAGATCCGCCAGCTCAATCCGAAGCCCGGGCTTGCCTTCGGTTCGGCGGTAATCCAGCCAATCGTGCCCGACGTGTTCGTGCGTGCTACGCCCGACGGCGCTTGGTTGGTCGAGCTCAATTCCGACACGCTGCCGAAGGTCCTGGTCAATCAGACTTATTACGCGACGGTTTCGGCCACGGCGCGGCGCGATGCCGAGAAGTCCTATCTGGCCGAATGCCTGCAGAACGCCACTTGGCTCGTTCGCGCGCTCGATCAGCGCGCGCGGACCATATTGAAGGTTGCCAACGAGATCGTCCGCCAGCAGGACGCGTTTTTTGCCCGCGGCGTCGAGCATCTGCGTCCTCTCAACCTCAAAACTGTTGCCGAAGCGATCGGCATGCACGAATCTACGGTGTCGCGCGTCACTGCCAACAAATACATGGCGACCAGCCGCGGCATTTTTGAACTGAAATACTTCTTCACGTCGGCGATTGCTGGCGCGCATGGCGGCGAAACACATTCTGCCGAGGCGGTGCGTCACCGCATACGGCAATTGATCGACGCGGAGGGCGCATCCGAATTTTTGTCGGACGACACCATCGTGGAAAAATTGCGCGAGGCCGGCATTGATATCGCGCGGCGAACAGTGGCCAAATACCGCGAGGCCATGCGGATTCCTTCCTCGGTTCAGCGGCGGCGAGAGAAGCAAACCGCAATCGTGAACTGACGTTACAGCCGCGACAGGTCCATCTTTAGGGAAGTAAAGAGGCTGCCATGCCATTTCGCGTGTCAGGAAAGAACCTCGATTTGGGCGAGGCGCTGCGAGAACGTATTAGCGCGCGGATAACACAAGCTCTAAACAAGTATTTCGATGGTGGCTATTCGGGGCATGTCACGCTGGCCAAAGACGGCTTCGGCTTTCGCACCGAATGCGCCATCCACCTCGATTCCAAAATCACGCTGCACACCGAAGGCATGGCTCCTGATGCTTATGCCAGCGCCGATCAGGCCGCATTGCGGATCGAAAAACGGCTCCGCCGCTATCACCGGCGCCTTAAGGAGCATCGACCCGAGCGGAGCGATACTGGACCCTCCGTCAGCGCCGCCAGCTATGTGATCGAGGCGCCGCGGAGCGACGACGACGCCGACATCGACAGCTTCACTCCGGTCATTATCGCCGAATCGACGACGACTCTCAAAAAGCTCTCGGTCAGTGAGGCGGTGACCGAGCTCGATATGACCGGAGCGCCGGTGCTGGTGTTTCGTCACGCCGCACATGGCGGAATAAACGTCGTTTACCGGCGGCCGGACGGCCATTTCGGCTGGATCGATCCCACAGCCCATTCGCCCCATTGACGCGCTCGCACCCGGTCCCTATGGTCCGCCGCCTTTAAGCACCATCCCGGAACTTCGATAGCGCTCGCCGGGAGGATCACGCCTAGAAATCGGCGCTGCAAAAGTTTGTCCTCAGGTTCCATAAATGCCGCTCACCGACCTGATCGCGCCAAACGCGATTATCCCGGCGCTCAAAGTCAACAACAAGAAACAGGTGCTGCAGGAACTTGCGGCGCGTGCGGCCGCGCTCACCGGGCAGAACGAGCGGGCAGTCTTCGATCTGTTGATGCAGCGGGAAAAGCTCGGCACCACTGCGATCGGCAACGGCATTGCCATTCCGCACGGAAAAATGCCGACGCTAAGTCGGCTGTTTGGCTTATTCGCGCGTCTCGAGCGCCCAGTCGATTTCGACGCTCTCGACAATCAGCCGGTCGACCTGGTTTTTCTGTTATTGGCCCCGGAGGCGGCGGGTGCTGATCATCTACAAGCCTTAGCGCGCATTGCCCGACTGATGCGGGATCGGACTATTGTGCACAAATTGCGCGCCACCCACGACGCCGAATCGCTCTACGCGGTCTTGGCCATGCCGTCGGCTTCCGCGGCATAGGGATCGGAAGTCGGTAGCCAGACATCCGGGATCAGAAGACGAAATTGAAAACGGGGCCGCGATAGTTTCGCAGGCCCCGTTCTGATCATCGATTACTGGTCAGTGCACGCTCACGGTTTCGAGCTCCTGGCTCCAGGCATTGGCGATCGCAGCTTCGCGACTGTCGGTGAGCATGATCGGCGTACCGTCAGCGGCATGCAACGCGAACAGCTTTTGACCTGGCGCCATCTGCGGCACGTCGGCTTGCGGAAATAGCGCGCGGACGTCTTCGGACCGGATGGTCTTGACGTAAGCGATACGGCCGTCGCCGAGCTGCGCCAGCGCCTCTGGGGACATTTCGAATTTCGTTTCAGTACTGTTCGTATTGTTATTCATGTCGCTCGACTCCTTTCTGTTTTTGGTCGAGCCGTCTCTTGTTAATCACAGTCTTTGATTGAGATCGATTTTATGACGCGCTCGGGCTCCGGGCGCACCAGATCAATCGATAGCAATCCGTTTTTAAGATCCGCCCCCGACACTTCCATTCCATCTGCGAGCACAAAGGTGCGCTGGAACTGGCGCGCGGCGATGCCGCGATGGATGTATTGCCGGCTTTTGTCGTCGTGCTGGCGGCCCCGAATAATCAATTGGTTCTCCTCCACGGTGACTTCAAGCTGATCGCGCGCGAATCCGGCGATCGCAAGGGTAATGCGCAAGCGCTCGGGAGTGTTCCCCTCACGCGGAACTCGTTCGATATTGTAGGGTGGATAACCGTCTGCGGCCTTGCCGACACGATCAAGCACGCGCTCAATCTCGTCAAAGCCAAGCAAGAACGGACTCGAAAGCGACGACACCCTGGACATAAATTCCAAAGCCCTTCTGGGTAAGCGACTTTGCGGGCCCTTACGGCGCCCTTGCCGGGCGGAACGCTTCCGCTTCGACACCACTAAATATGGTGGGCTCAGGCGGCAGGTTCAAGGAACTCGGCAGCGTTAAGACGCGTTCACGGCAGCTTGAGCGGGCCGGGCAGAGCGCGTTCGGCTTCGGCGGCCAGCTGCGCCTCGTGCCGATGAATGAAAATGCCGCCGATGATGAACGCCAAAACCGTGAGCAAGGCCAGAACAATGACGATAGGCCCCTGCAGGCGCTTAAACCCAAGACCCAGCGCATAGGCGGCATAACCGTAACTCAAGGCCCATAGTGTCGACCCGATGATATTGGCGATGAGGAAATCACGCCACGGCATGACATTGCAGCCAGCGAACAGGCCCGCGACAGTGCGCAGCACCGGCACGAATTGCGCGATGAAAACAATCTTGCCGCCATGCCGCATGAACAGATATTGGCCAAGTTTGATCCTGCTCTGCGTCATCCGCACGTAATTGCCGTAACGAAGCAACAGCCAATAGCCGTATTCGCGGCCGATGACGTAGCCGATCATTCGTCCGACAATGGCGGTGGCCCCAGCAGTCACAATGACCGAGACGATGTTCAAATCGTGCTTGGTGCCGGCATAGACCGCCGCGGCGAGCAGCGCCGTTTCGCCGGGCAACGGAAACCCAATGCATTCCAGGCCAACGACGGCGCCCACGGCAAGGAGGCCATAGGTGTGGATCAGGTGCTGAAGAAGGTCCATTGCGGGGCCCGGCTGCCGACGCTCAATTAAACACGTTCAGCGCAGTTAAACATAGCGGTGCAAATATAATGCGTCGACTTTGCCAGCGGTGAACCGGCGCCGCTTGCTCGACGCACTTTTTAGACTTTTGCAATGTCGAATGTCGACGCATGAAATAGTTCTTCGATCTCTACTTTGCGATCCACCAGGCCTTGTTCGTGGAGATATCGCGTCAATGCCTCGATCTCGAGGCGGTTTTCCGACGCCCCGTATTTCCAGAAATCTTCGCCCATGATCGCGCTGGTCTCGCTGGTCTCCGCTTCGAGCCAAGGCAGCGTCACCGCGAGCGCGTTCACGTCGCGCAGATCGACCATGGCCAGCGCCTTGGCTTCGCAGAACGCCTTATAGAGGCTGGTGGGCAGCCACGGATATTTTTCGGCCAACGATTTGCGGATGCCGACAAGATGCATGATTGGGAACAGGCCGGTCTTTTGGTAATAGGCTCGCTCTGCGGCTCGGGTATCGGCAAACAGCCGCGTGATGTGCGGCTCGCCTTTGCGAAACGACGACGGGGCCCGGGCGGTAAAGAGCGCGTCGAGCGCCCCATCCCTGAGCATCTCCACCAGCGTCTGATGCTTGCCGATCGGTTGCAGATCCAGCCCCGCGATCGGTTTGAGGGGGGTACGTTCTTCTCGCCCAGGCTGCTCCTGACCGCCGCTGCGCCAATAAATTTCCGACGGCAGCACGCCGTATTCATGCTGAATCATGCCGCGCATCCATACCACGGCGGTGATCTGATATTCCGGCACGCCGACCCGCTTGCCCCGTAAATCTTGCGGTTTTTTTATGCCGGCGCCCTCGCGAACGTAAATTCCGGAATGCCGGAAAATCCGTGAGACGAAAGCCGGGATTCCGATATAGGCGGCGGTGCCCGCAGCGACTGTGCGGATATAACTGGAAAAGGAGAGCTCAGAAACGTCGAACTCCGCAAATCTGAAAACGCGATGGAAAATCTCCTCGGGATAGAGGGGCAAATAAGTAACCGTGCAGCCTTCGACCTTAACTGTTCCGTCCCTGATCGCCCGGGTGCGGTCGTAATTGCCGCAGGCGATTGTAACCGGCACTTCTACCATCCCCCCCTCCAATTCCCTTCGGCACGTATTCGCCAAAGCACTCCTTGGCAGTTGTGCTCGCCATTGCGTTGCCTAACCGCGCCGGGCAACTGACCGCGTTAAAGCGTACCGGCTCGGCCAACGCATGGGAAGCGCGGGGCAGGGGAAGCACCGGGTCGCCTAGTCAGTGTGATGATCGCCTTGTTGCCGCTTTGTGCGCGCGATATTTTTCCTGCCAAGGAGACAGGCCATGATGTCGACTGTGATTGGCGGCGCCATGCTGCCGCACGCGCCGCAGTTTTTCACCATGCCGGAGACAGAAGACAAGGCGGTGGTCGCGCATGTGCGCGAGGTCGCCGCCGATATCGGCCGGAGGCTGCGCGCACTCAACCCCGATCTTTGGATAATTTTTTCCAATGATCACGCCGAGCAATTTTTTCATACCACGGCGCCGCCGTTCACGATCCATGTCGGCGGCGAGGCGAGTGGCGAATTCGCGGGACGAAAATTCCACTGGAAGATTCCGAGCGAGATTGGCTTTGAATTGGTGCGGCAGCTTTACCGGCAGAACTTCGATCCCGCATTCACCTCGACCGCGAAGATCGATTATGCGATCGGGATTCCGCTCACTCATCTCGGTCACACCGGGCCGGTGCTGCCAATCTACGTCAACGCCTATTTGCCGCCGCAGCCCACCATGGAACGCTGTTTCGCCTTCGGCCAGGCTGTGGCCCGCACCGTGACTGCGCTCGCCTTGAAGACTGTCATTTTGTCGAGCGGCGGCATGTCGCATTTTCCCGGCACCGATCGGTACGCCAATCCCGAACTCGGCTGGGATCGGCGCGTGTTGGACAAACTTGCCGCCGGAAATCTTAAAGCGCTGATCGGATTTGACGAAGCTGAACTCGATGATACCGGCAATATCGAGCTGCGCTGCTGGGCCTGCGCCGCCGGCGCCTTGGGCGAACGCAAGCCCGACGTGGTTTCGATGAATCCGAGCTGGCATCACAACTACGCTTCGCTCGGCTGGATCGGCGGCGAGGTCGAGCAGCGCCATGCCGCTCATTATCCTTCGATCAAGCCCGAATTGGTGGAATTGACATCGGCACTGCACGGGCTTGCTCACGATCCGAAACAGCGCGCGCAGTTTTTGGCAGATGCCGGCGCATTCGCCGATCGGTTCCGGCTGCCGCCCGAGCAGCGCGAGGCGCTGATCCAGCTCGACCTGCCATCGATGGTGAGGATGGGTGCACATCCATTGACTCCGTTCTTGGCGCAGTTGCAGATCGAGCGGCTGCGCCCGAAATCCACGCAACAACCGGACAAGGAGCGGCGCTGATGCGAAAGCTCGTTCTGGAGACGACGGCACCCTTTCAAGGGCTGCCGGAACTGGTCGCCTACGACGAAGGCCTGTTCGCCAAGGAAGGCCTTGAGATCGAGTGGGCCGACCGCGAGGTCGGAGTCGAAAAGAAAGTTGAGGCCAATGTGACGAGGCCACAGGGTCTCGATCCATTCGTCAGCCACGGCAGGCTGTTGGAGCAAGGCAAGGCCGACATGTACAACGCCTGCGAATGGGGCAATTACTGCCGCGTTCAGGATACCGGCCAGGGCAGCCGCCAGCTCGGCCGGCGCGCGATCGTTTCCTTCGCGGCGATCATGGTTCGGCCGGATTCGCCGGTCTACACCCCGCAGCAGCTCGCCAACCGCGCCGTCGGCGTACCGTTCTATTTCGGCACGCACTATCTCGTGCTGCATTTGCTGGAAGGATTTCTGCCGCGCGAGATGATCAAGTTATGCCGCGCGCCGAACGGCTCGCGCTACCGGTTCGATGCCATAATGCGCGGCACTTTGGAGGCCACCGCGCTGACCGAGCCATACATCGCGCTCGCCGAGAAGAAGGGCTGCCGGATCATTTGCTCCGCGTTCTTCCACGGCACCGAAGTTGCCTCCGAACGGGTCGATGCCGAAACTTATGCCGCTTTCAATCGCGCGGTGCGCGAGGCGGTCCGGCGCATCAATGCCGACAAAAGATCCTATATGCATTACTTCATCGACTACTACGCCAAGACCGACGGCGAGGTCGCCGCGCTCAAAGTTGAGGACTTGCGCGAAAGTAGGCTGGTGGTGTGCGATCCGGCGCCGATTCCGCTCGATGAGATGCAACGCACCTATGAATGGCTCAAGAGCTGGGGCATGCTGGAAGAGACCGCTTCACCGCTCGCGCTGGTCGACTTGAACGTGCAGAGCCAGGCTCACCAAGCCGCGGAGTAGCTTTTGCGAAACGCAACCTTGCTGCTCGGCTTGACATTCACGCTCGGCGCTTGTGGGCACAACCTTCCCGGCAGCGACGACGGGATCAATACCTATCCGGCGAACTACAAATCCGACATTCTCGCGGCCATGCACGCTTATCTAAACAATCCGACGGGTATCCGTGACGCCGGGTTGTCGGAACCGACGTTGAAATCGTCTGGCAACGTCACGCGCTATGTCGCGTGTCTGCGATTCACGGCAAAAAAGAACGTCAGTGAATATGCCGGGACAAAAGAGATTGCCATCGTGTTCATGGGCGGCCGTTTGGATCGATTCGTCGAAACGCCAAAACAGGAGTGCACCGGTGCCACTTACGCAGCCTTTCCAGAGCTTCAGAACCTACCGCCCTGACATGGCGTCAAACTAAGCAGCACGTTTTGCAACACTCTTGCCGCGAGCGAAGGAGCATCCCCATGCAGAACAAACACTATGATCGCGCTGCGCAGGACATCGGCAACATCGTCAATCTCGGTCACGTCAATGTCTGCATCAGCGATCAGCACATCGCCACGCATTATTACGTTAGCGGACTAGGCTTCACCCGCGATCCTTTCCTTAATACCGGCGCCGGCAATATGTGGATCAATGTCGGCATGAGCCAATTCCACCTGCCGATGGGCACGCCGGAAGTGCTGCGCGGCGTGATCGGACTGGTGGCGCCGGAGCGCCGTGCACTGCTCGATCGTCTCGCGCGCGTCCGCAAAGCGCTCGCTGGGACCAAGTTCGACTTCCGCGAAAGCAACGATTGCGTCGAGACGATGTGTCCTTGGGGCAACCGCATCCATGTGCACACGCCCGACAAGGCGCGCTTTGGCCGGGTCCAACTTGGGATGGCTTTCGTCCGTTTCGACGTTCGGCCCGGCACCGTGGCCGGCATCATGCGGTTTTATCGCGAGGTGCTCAACGCTCCGGCGGAGGTCGTCAAAAATGGCGCCGGCCCAGAAGCTCGCGTGCAGGTCGGCGAGAAACAATATTTCTATTTCCGCGAGACCGACGCGCCGGAACGGCCGTTCGACGGCCATCACGTGCAGATTTACATCGGCGATTTCTCTGGGCCGCACCGGCGGCTCCGAGAGCTGGGCTTGATTACCGAGGAAAGCGACGAATACCAATACCGCTTTGCGGATGTGATCGACCTCGACAGCCGCGACGTGTTGTTCACGGTCGAACACGAGACGCGCAGCCAGACCCATCCGATGTACGGCCGGCCGCTGGTGAACCGGAATCCGGCGCAGACCAATACCGATTACAAGCCCGGCCACGACGGCTTGTCCTGGGCGATGCCGTGATTCTGCACTCATGAAGCGCCGCGCCCTTGTGATCGGCGGATCTCTGGGCGGGCTATTGGCCGCGCACCTCCTGCGCTGCGCCGGTTGGCACGCCGTCGTGTTCGAGCGCAATGAAGAAGAGCTGACCGGCCGCGGCGTCGGCTTAGGTACACATCCGCAGCTCGTCGCCGTCCTGCGCCGCGCCGGCATTGCCTTTGATGAAGGCATGGGCATCAGGGTGCCGAAAGTCGTTTGTCTCGACCGCGCCGGCAAAATCATTGTCGAGCAGCCGACGGCGCGGACCATGAGCGCCTGGTCGCGACTGCATCGAGCGCTGCGCGATGCACTGCCGGTGCAGGACTACCGGCTCGGCAAAAAACTGAATCGCGTCGAACAAGACAGCGACGGCATTCGCGCAATATTCGCGGACGCCACCGCCGAGCGCGGCGATTTATTGATCGGCGCTGACGGCATCCGTTCCACCGTGCGCGAGCAATTTCTCCCGCAGACACAACCGGTTTATGCAGGTTACGTCGCTTGGCGCGCGGTCCTGGATGAATCGCTGGTGCCGCCCGACATCCGCCGGCAGATTTTCGAGCTCTATACATTTTGCCTGCCCGAAGGCGAGCAGCTGCTCGCCTATCCGGTACCGGGCCGCGATGACCACACCGGCGTCGGCGACCGCCGCTATAACATCGTCTGGTATCGGCCCGCCGACCCGCTCGCGCTCGACGACATGTGCACCGATGCATCAGGGCGGCTGCACGCCAGCGGAATTGCGCCGCCACTCATTCGCAATGACGTGATCGCTTGCGTCAAGGCCGACGCCGCGGCCGTGCTGGCGCCGCAGATCGCCGAGATTTTCTTGCGCAGCGATCCATTTTTTCAGCCGATATTCGATCTCGAGTCGCCGGCGCTGGTGTTCGGCCGCGCGGTGCTCGTTGGTGATGCCGCCTTTGTCGTCCGGCCGCATGTCGGCGCCGGCGCGACCAAGGCCGCTATCGATGCGGCGGTTTTGGCCGACTGCCTGCGCGACACCGAAGACATTCAAAACGGATTGATACGGTTCGAGCGCGCGCAGCTGCCGTTTGGCCGGGATATGGTCGCGCTGTCACGCCAGCAGGGCGCTTATCTTTCGGCGCAAGTCAAGCCATTGGCGCAGCGGCAAAGCGGCGAACTGCGACGCGACGTGGAAGCGCTTCTCCACGCCCATGGCACCCGCAGCGATCAGATCAGCGAAATTGTCGCGGCGCGCGGTCTCGACGTGTACCTTTCGGCGACGCGCTGAGTTCTAATACCGATACGGCTCGACCTCCCACAGCGGAAACGCCGACAGCACGTGTGGCGCATTGGCGGGCGTCGCCGCCTGCAAGTAGGAGCGGTCGAGCTTGCCGAAACTGGTGAGGCCAAGAAGGCCGAGAGCGCGCGTGACCTCGTCTTCCATGATCTCCAGCATCCGCACGATCCCCGCCTGCCCGGCAGCAGCGAGGCCGTAGCACTGCATGCGGCCAAGCCCGACCAGATCGGCGCCGAGCGCCAGCGCCTTGATGACGTCGGTGCCGCGATTGATCGCACCGTCAGCAATGATCATTGCCCTACCCGCCACCGCCTCAACCACTTCGGGCAAGACCTCGGCCGAGCCACGACCGTGATCGAGCTGACGGCCGCCGTGGTTGGAGACGTAGATGATCTCGACACCATGATCGAGCGCGATCTTGGCGTCCTCGGCAGTGCCGATGCCTTTGATCGCGAACAGGATCTTGTACTTGCTCTTCATGCGCTCGACCGTGCGCCAGTCGAGTGCCATCTGGAAATCGCGGCCTTGCACGCGGCGGCGGCCGGCGGTGACGTGCCGTTTGGCGATATCGCGTTCGCGCCGGCTGTAATGGGCGGTGTCGACGGTAATGCAAAACGCTGCGTAATTGTTTTTCATCGCGCGTTCGACATGATCGTCGGCCCAGTCGGCGTCACCGCGCACATAGAGCTGAAACATGCGCAGCGCATCCGGCGCCGCCTTGGCGACCTCTTCGAGCCCAGGCTCGCAGACTGAACTGAGCATATGGGCGACGCCGAACTCAGCCGCCGCTCGCACGACCGGCTCGGCGCCGCGCGGATGAAAGCTCTCCAGCGACCCGACCGGACAGAGCACCACAGGCAGCCGCAATTTGCGACCGAGCACTTCGACCGAAGGGTCGACTTTGCTGACGTCGCGCAACACCCGCGGCCGCAACGCGATCGAATCCAGCGCCATGCGATTGCGCCGCAATGTCGTTTCGGTCTCGGTGCCGCCAACTATGTAGTCCCAATCGTTCTGATTGAGATTGGCGCGCGCTTTGCGCACGACTTCGTGCAAGTTGTAGAACTGGCTCGCCGCCGCCGCATTGGCTACGGCTTTCGCTTCATCGGGATTTTGACTGGTCATCGCTCACGCCTGATTGTGACTGTTGTGACTCGAATTCATCTCTGCTGGCGGTCCCGACAGGACTCGAACCTGTGACCTTCGGTTTAGGAAACCGCTGCTCTATCCGGCTGAGCTACGGGACCAAGTCGTTGAGAAACGGGGGCTTTATGCCGGCACACCAACTTGCAAGGCAACGATTCACCGAAATTACTACCGATGCGTTCCAAGTCGTGCCAGCAGCACGCGTTATAGCACCTTCGAATGCAGCGTCGAGCGGGGTTGCCGCCACCGCCTCATTGCATCGTGTCCGTCGCACGTGAATGGAGATCCGTGCTAGGCGTGATCGCCGCATGACCCTAGGCGCTCCTGGCGATCTTCAGAAGTATACGGCCGGTAGAAGTTGTGTGGCGTGGCTGTGCCGAAGATCATGTGGCAGTGTTGACGGCGCGCGAAAGAGCAACGGCCGGTGTCGTGAATTCGGAGGGGTTGGTGCGGCTGGTTTATTACTCCTTGGCGTCTTTTGGAAAACAGAAATATGAACGGCAATGGGTCCAAAGTATCAGGAGCCTCAGAGCACATAACAAATCGGTACCAGTTCACCTGGTTCACTACAACGCTCCGTCGGACTCGATGCTTCGAGAGGCCGAACGCCAGCAGGTCACAATCCATCATGTCGGCGATTATCGTGATCGACTGGAGGAGGCGCTGCCTGGATGTGCCCGCGTGCTGACTCATTACCCCCTTTTACACAAGATACTTTCACTGCGATTCCTGCCGGCGAAAAGCGCTTCTCAAGTCCTATATCTCGATTGCGACACATACTTCTTCGGCGACGTTGCAAACCTTTTTAGTAAATATCAAAAACATCATTTCTATGCACGAGAGGAACCTCGTTCAAGGCGAAGTCCCTACGGATACGATCCTTCGTATTTGAACGAGGAGATTTTAGCGGAAATATGCAAAAAAGAGGGATTACACTTCATCCCTCCCTACAATTCCGGCGTGTTAATGTTTAATCACGGCCTTCACGCCCATCTTGTTGGGGCAGGCAAGGCGTTTCTTTGGTACGCATTGCGACTATTGCTGGGAATTTCTGAAAACGAACGACTTGCTCGGGAATGCAAGCCCGCTCTTCTTCACGAGGTGAACGCCCTGAAGGGCTCAAATGCATTGGCACCTTTGCCTTACCCATCCAGGAATTGGTGGATTTTGGATTCAATCACCATGCTGTTTACTCTTGGCGGCGTCGCGGACCTGACCCATGAGGCGTTGCTGCGAAATGATTGCTTACAGAACGGGGAGCCTTACATTTTGTTTCGTCCGACCTTGATTCATTATTACAGCAACAACGAAGACAGTTTTTTTGAGCATGTAAAGCGCCTGCAAACGGCAGGTATCAAAATTCCACACACTTAACCGGCTGAGCTACGCGGCTGGCATCTCAACCTCCGACAACAAGATGAAGAACCCCCGAAGGGCGGTGGGAGCGTGGTGTGTGATGGCGCTAGCGGGCCTTTCTCTACTGCGCGGCGATGTGATTGGCGCGGATTACGTCGCCCCATAATTTGACCTCGCGCTTGAGCAAAGCCTGCGCCGCTTCGGGAGTTTCCTCGTCGGCCGGGTAGAGACCCATGCCGCCTTCGGTGAAAGTCTTGCGCAGTTTGGCGTCGGTGAGCGCCGCGCGCAGCGCGCCATTGAGCTTTTCAACGATTGGCCGCGGCGTGCGAGCCGGCACCAGCAGCATATGCCAGAAATCGATATCGGCCTTTGGATAGCCGAGTTCGCCCATGGTCTTTAATTGCGGCAGACCAGCGAAGTCCTGCTTGCCGATGAGCGCATAGGCCTTGAGCTTGCCGGAATTCACTAACGGCGTGGCGACGACGGCCGAGATCGGGCCTAGGTCCACTTGTCCCGCCAAGAGGTCCACCAGCGCCGGACCCGCGCCGCGGTACGGGACTTGCGTGACTTTGACGCCGAGCTCCTGGAAGATAAGCACCTCCGCCAAATGGCCGAACGAGCCAACGCCGGGATGTCCGATCTTGATGGTCTGGCCGGGCTTCTTCAGCCAGCGCAACAGCTCGTCGAAATTATTTGCTGATAGCGTAGGACGCCCAGCCAACGTGTTGGTCGTGGTATTGACGAGACCGATCGCCACAAAATCCTTTTCGGCGTCGAAGGTGCGATCAGGATAAAGCGTCATGCCCGCGGCCAGGGCGTCCTGATGCAGCAGGATCGTGTAACCGTCCGGATCGGCATGCGCTACCTTGGCGGCGGCGATCATGCCTCCGGCGCCGCTGACGTTCTCGACTACGATCGGCTGACCCAGCGCCCTCTGCATCGGGTCCTGGAGGATTCGCGCGGTGGCATCGTCGGCGCCGCCGGGCGCGAATGCCACCACGAGGGTGACCGGGCGATCGGGATAGGTCTGCGCCGAAGCGGCGCTTGCAAAAATGGACGCGAAAAAAAACGACGCCGCGAGCGCGCGTATGAAATTCATGACACTCCCCTTGGGCTGTCCCGCCGGTTTCTGCCGAGGAATCGAAAAATCCGGGGTTGCGCTGATTCAGCGCCTTTCCCAGACCGCACGCAAGCGCGCCGGATTTTACCTCTGGCGCTGCCGCAGGAACGCCGTATTCCGGCCTTTGGCTTGGCCGCCATGGCGGGTTGGCGGGGCGCGTACTTGATAGCGGCAATCACGGCTGGATTTGCCGCAGCGTGCGGCAAGGTGCCGGCGCTTGCCGAAGGCCAGCAACTCAACCAGCAATCGACAGGGGTCTGCGGCGGTGATGAGATCGCGCGCGGCACCGTCCGTAGGGTTGTCGATGGGCGCACTTTCGTGCTCGAGGACGGACGCGAGGTCCGCCTCGCCGCGATCGAGGTTCCTCCCGTCGCCGCGCCACGGGATACCGCCATAGCGCCGCCTGGAGGGCGCTCCGCTGCGGCGGCGCTGGAGGCCCTTGCCGGCGGGGATAACGTCTTGTTGCGGCAGGCTGAAACCGGGCTTGATCGCTATGGTCGCCTGCTCGCCTACGCCTATGTGCTTCGCGATGACGACGCATTCTTGCTGCAGCGAGAACTGGTCGCCGATGGTTTTGCGCGGGTCGCCAGCCGTGGCGCCACCGCTTGCACCGTCGACCTCTTGAACCGGGAGAAAGCCGCCCGCGAGGCCAAACTTGGCCTATGGGCCGATCCGTATTATGAGGTGCTCGACGCCGAGGCGCCAAAGGATGTGCTGGCGCAGCGGGGCCGATTCGCGCTGGTCGAGGGCAAAGTGGCGTCCGTGCGCGAAGGCGGGCCTATAATTTACGTCAATTTCGGTCGACGGCGGTCTGGGGACATCACGGTTACGGTCCTGAAACGAAACGAGCGCAATTTCACGGCGGCGGGTCTCGATCTGAAGAGCCTGGCCGGCCGCCGCATCAGAGTCCGAGGTTGGATCGAGCAACGCGGCGGGGACCGCGCGTGGATCGAAGGCCGAGCGTCCGGGGCAGATCGAGATCGCGGAATGATCGATCAGCGGCCGGACGGCATGCTGGCACGGAATCGGGTTTAGGCTTGTTTGGGTGACGCGGTGAGACGGGGACGGTTTGAGGTCATAACCAGCCGGCTTGGTAGGGCGGTGGCGCTGCTTACCGCCTTGCTCCTTGCTGGCTGCACGGCCTCGTCGTCCGCCTATGCCCCGCAAACTACGGCTTCCACCTCGGCAAAAATGACCGAGGCGCCGATGGCGCCCGACGTACTGCGCGAACACCAACGCATTCTCGCGGCCTATAGTGGCGTCTACAACGAGCCGCGGTTGCAAGCTCTCATCGAACGGACCGTCGAACGCCTGGTCGCCGCATCGGATCGGCCGGACCTGCATTACCGAGTCACCGTGCTCAACTCGCAATCGGTCAATGCCTTCGCGCTGCCGACCGGACAGCTTTACGTCACGCGCGGCCTCATCGCGCTGGCTAACGATGATTCCGAGCTTGCTTCAGTGCTGGCTCACGAAATGGGACACGTCATCGCCAACCATGCCGAGCTACGCGAAGAACATGCGCGTGAAGCCGAACTCGTCAGCCGCGTCGTTTCCGACGTTGTCACCGATCCCGCGGCCGGTGCGCTTGCGCTCGCTAAGTCGAAGCTTGCGCTGGCGAGTTTTTCGCGCGCGCAGGAGTTTGAAGCCGATGGGATCGGTGTCGCGATCGCCGCAAAGGCCGGCTACGATCCTTACGGCGCGGTGCGATTTCTGACCGCGATGGAACACAATTCGCAATTCAAGCCAGAGCAAAGCGGAGCGATCAATCCTGCCGCTCCCGACTTCCTGTCATCGCATCCGGCAACGCCCGAACGCATCACCAATGCCATAGCCGCCGCCCGCCAATATCGTTCGCCGGCCGATGCCGGAGGCAATTTTGCCCAGGCCAAGGCCGCTTATCTCGCCGACATTAATGGTATCGTCTATGGCGAGGATCCCGGCGAAGGCTTTGTGCGCGGCCACCGTTTCCTCCATCCCAAGCTCGGCTTCACCTTCACCGCACCGGAGGGTTTTACACTCGACAACACGGCTCAAGCCGTGCTCGGCATCAAGCGTGGCGGCAGCGAGGCGCTGCGGCTCGATGTCGTCCGCGTACCGGCGGAACAGACGCTTGGCGCCTACCTGACTTCGGGATGGATCGAGAATATCGACCCGAGCACGGTGGAAGACATCTCCATCAATGGATTCTTAGGGGCAACGGCAGCCGCCAAAGGCGATCAATGGGATTTTCGCCTCTATGCAATCCGGTTCGGCAGCGATGTGTATCGCTTCATTTTTGCAGCGAAACACCGCACTCCCGAAACCGATCGCGTCTTTCGCGACTCGGTCGGCAGCTTCCGCCGCATGAGCATCGCCGAGACCGAACAGGCCAAGCCGCTTCGGCTTCGCGTCATGACAGTCGCACCGGGAGACACGGTTGAAAAACTGGCGGGCAAAATGGCCGTGGCCGATCGCGCGCTTGACCGTTTCCGGATCCTTAATGGACTTGACTCGGGCGACAAGTTGCAGCCGGGTAGCGAAGTCAAAATCGTTGTCGAATAGGTCGAGTGGTCTGGTCAACGCCACCTGACTGAGACTCGTCGCGGGTTAATTTTCAGCTATTCTCGGCGCTGCGCGCGTCGGCTACCATTATCGCCAAAGAGCCGACAACGTCTGCCGGGGAAACGCATGTACATTCTCAGACGGGCTACGCCCGTAGCGGTAGTGATTGCCGTTGTTGCGATAGTCACCGCAATTTTGTGGCTGTTTCGAATTTTGGCAGTCGGCCCGCAACACCTCGTGTTCTTTTATCTTTTGCCAATCGCCTTGGTGGCGACGCTCTATGGCAGCCTATTCGCCATGCTCTATGGAATCACGGCGACGCTTTGCGCGGCCTTTTTCCTCTACGAGCCGCTTTATAGCTTTTACGTCACCAGCCCGCTCGATATTGGCGAACTCGTGTGGTTCGTGGCCTTGGCGCTGATCAGCGCGAAATGTGCCGCCGATCTTTTGCAACCCCTCTCCCTGCCAAGGGAAAATGCGGCGAGTGACGAGTAGCATCCGCCCAGCGAAATGATCTTAGGTTGATTCGGTATTTCGCTTTAGCTTGTTGTTCGAGCATGATTTTTTCCGACCTGGCTTCGCCCGCCGAAGCGGGGACACGAGAACGCTAGCGGCTACTATGGCTCCGCGTTGGCGGGAAACCGGTATCCACTTTTCGGGATCATGCTTTAGTTCAGAATTGCGTGGCGAACTGATCGAGGCCGATGACGTGGGCGATACTGCGAACTTCTTGCTTCTGTTCGGCAGAGAAACTCATGATCAATGGAACTGCCGCCGATTTTAGTCCTTGCACCGCGTCGGGATCGACTGCCGCCGTTTGCGCGTTGCGTGCGCCGCCGCGCGCCGCCACCTGCTGCCTTCGCTGATAGGCCATGTTACGCAGCGCGGCCTCGACCGCCGGCCACAGACGTTCCTGATCCGGCGTCAAATGCAGCCGCGCTTTGATGCTTGCAATCTGGGTATTATCGAGAACATAACCGGGGCGGTTCGCGACCGGCAGACGCGCGGGCACAGGCGATGCTGCCCTGACGGGCGGTTCCAGCGACAGTGACGACGATGCCTGTGACGACTCGCCTACATCTGCCGCCGTCAGACCGATGCCGTCGAGCGACGCGGTGCGCGCGATGCGCTGGTCCGCAGCAGCCGTCGACGATTTTTCCGCGACGGCCTCTTCCGGACTCGATTGCGAATGCGACGGAGGAACCATCGGAACCGGGCTGAACAGCTCAGCGTCGGGCCGCAAACTCCGCATCGCCACTACCGTGATCGCCGGCGCCACACTCCATTCGCGTGGAAAGCGCAGCGCAACAGCCTCTGCCGCGGCACTTTGCCTTACATCGCGTAGTGCCGCCACGTGCCAGGCACCGATCAAGTAACCGATGATGCAGGCGCCAATGAGCGGCAA
>Ga0318533_10000014_pt1 | contig 44039 bp, 39 predicted proteins | sample GRESIP053b4f27_FD_203675 | JGI IMG/M metagenome (GOLD analysis project Ga0318533, IMG submission 203675) | Tropical soil microbial communities from Luquillo Experimental Forest, Puerto Rico - GRE.SIPMG.053b4f27 | ecosystem: Environmental > Terrestrial > Soil > Tropical forest > Bulk soil...
ATCTCGACGATGTGGACATCGGCGCCGCGCGCGATCGCGACCGAGGCAAATTCGAGGCCGATGAAGCCGGCGCCGACAACGACGACGTCATGTGCCTCATCCAATCGCAGCCGCAGCGTATCGGCATCGGCGAGGGTTCGCAGCGGCAGCACGCCATCGAGCTCAGCCCCAGGGACAGCAAGCGGACGATATCGCGCACCCGTGGCGAGGACGAGATGGTCCCAGTTGATCTCGCTCCCAGAGGCTAGTCTGAGACGGCGCCCCGCTCGATCGATCTCGGCGACCGTATCGCCATGGATAAGTTCGATTTGCTGCTTGGCATAGAACTCCGCCGGCCTCAACCACAGATCCTCGATCCCGGTTTCCCCGGCGAGGTAGGATTTCGACAGCGGCGGCCGCTGGTAGGGCAGAACCGGCTCGTCGCCAATCAGCACGACGCGGCTGTCAAACCCCTCCTGGCGCAACGAGGCAGCGGCCTGAAAACCGCCTTGTCCGGCGCCGATGATGGCGGCGACCGGAGCCGGCATCAGACCTGGGTCTCGGGCAGGTAGACGACGAGGCCCTCGAATTCGGGGGTTGCGACCAGCTGACAGCTCAGCCGGCTGTTCGGCTTGCGTTCGCTCGCGGTGAATTCGAGCATCGCCTTCTCGTCGTCAGACTGTGGCGGGGTGCGGTCGAACTGGTCCGGCTCGACATAGACGTGACAGGTCGCGCACATCATCTCGCCGCCGCACTCGGCGACGATGCCGTCGACGCCGTTGAGGATCGCCGCGCGCATGACGCTGGTGCCGAGCGGGATGTCGAGAACCTCACGCGCTCCGTCGGGATGAACATAAGTGACTTTAGGCATTGCTTTCCTATCGATTGAGAGCCGCGGCGAAGAATGGTGGATCTAAAGCGATCCCCCCCACCCGGCGTCAAGCCCCGAGGTCGATTTGGCTCTCGTCACCCCATCTGGTGAGCTTGGCACCGAGAGCAGCACTCTCCTTGGCAATCATGTCGAAGGCGGCGCCTTCGTCGATGAGCGAGCGCAGCACGGTCCGGTTGCGATCATCATGCCGGACAAATTGGAACGCCACCCGCTCGATCCGTCCCCGTTCGCATGACACCCGCACCATCATGCCGAGCCAGTCGTCATGCCTCAACCCGCCATGCCCGGTATGGAACGAGAAGCTGCCGAGCCCGTAGAAGATCGGCTTGCCCCGGTAGATCTCGATCGGCAGCGAGTAGTGCGGACCATGGCCGATGACGAGGTCAGCTCCGGCATCGATCGCGGCATGGGCAATCTCGCCCATGTATTGCAGAACCTCCCGGCCCACGCCCCAGTGGCAGGAGGCGACGACGATGTCGGCCTGCGCCCGCAGCGCGGCAACGTCCTCGGCAAACCATTGCAGATATTGCTTGTCGGCCCAGGTCAGGATTTGCGGCGGCAGTCCCGGCCGGTTGGCGCGCGGGCGGCCGCCATGCATCGGGATCTGGTAGGCGGTGTGGCCGCGGATCACGGCGATGCCCGCCGAGTTGTCGCCCGCCTCGTGATTGGTCGGCCAATAGACCGAGCTGCGCTGCAAAAAGCCAAACCGCGTCCTGTCGCGCTCGAGGATCACCGGCGCGCGCGCCGCGGCACGGCCCGCGCCGGCGCCCGTATGGGCGATACCGAGCTGATCGAGCCGGGCGATCGAGCCCAGAATCGCCGGCTCGCCGTAATTGACGTTGTTGGCGATCCCGACCGCCTGGATCCCGGCCGATGCCAGCGCTTCACCTGAGACGAGCGGATCGGCAAAAAATCCCTCATTCTCCGCCGCATGCCCGTCCGGCGGCTGGTGAAGGCAGCATTCGAGGTTTGAGAAGACGAGGCCGGCGGCACGGAATTCGTCTTTGACGAGAGCAAACGGCAGCGCCGGATCGGCGACGTTCATCAGGTTGACGTCGCCGGTCAGGATCATCGTCGTCATTGCGCGCCTCTCTGCATGGCAGCCGCGGGCGACGATAGTGGCGTCGCCGGCAAAGCGCCACCGACAGTTGCGGCGCCCCGACTACAGTCCCGGGAGCTTGGGCGTCTCCTTCCATGCCGGACGGGAACGCAACGTTTCGAGATACGAAGTCACGCGCGGAAATTCGCGGAAGCTGAAGCCCGCTTTCTCGATCACGTTGAGGATCGGGCAATAGCCGCAGTCCACCAGGCTGAATTCGCTGCCCAACATCCATTTGTTTTTCGCGAGCTGCCCCTCGACGACCCTGAGCGGGTCGGGCAGCGCTTTCTCTCCGTGGGCGACCGTGGCTTCATCGACGGGAATGCCGAGCACCTTGGCGCGGATCCGGAGTGCCACTTCGCCGGCGAGCGGCATGATGTGCTGCGACAGGAAGAAGAGCCATTGGAGCGCCGCCGCCCGACCTGCCGCTGTTGCCGGCCACAACCGCCCCGTCGTCTCGCCGAGATAGACGAGGATCGCGTGCGACTCGCTCAGCGTCACATCGCCGTCGACGAGAACCGGGACCCGCCCGGCCGGGTTGACCGCCAGAAACGCTGGCTCGCGCTGTTCGCGCTTGGACAGGTCCACTGAGATCTTCTCACAGTCGAGCCCAAGCTCCAGCAGCGCAAACGTGACTTTCTGCGGGTTCGGCGACGGGAACTGGTAGAGCTTCATTGTTTATCTCCTCTGCTGTTCCTCCGGGGCGGCAAGGATATCCCGAACCCTTGCCGCTGTAACCTTAACCCGACAGAATGCCGTCGCAGGAAGGAGCGGACAATGGGGCGCATGGAGGAATCACCGCTCGCCGTCTATCAGGCGCATCTCGAAAAGGGCGAGCTCGCCTATCAGTGGAGCCCTGAGGCGCGGAAGGCAGTGTTTTACCCGCGTGTCATCTGCCCGTTCACCGGTATTGACCGGCTCGAATGGCGGCTCAGCGCCGGACTTGGCACGGTCTACGCCACGACGGTCGTGCATCCGGCGCGCGAGGGTGACCCCTACAACGTCGCGCTGATCGATTGCGACGAGGGCTTTCGCCTGATGAGCCGGGTCGAGGACATCCCGCCCGAGGCCGTGCGGATCGGCATGCGCGTCAAGTTCCGAGTCCATCGCCCAGGCAGTGATGATCCGCCTTACCCGGTCTTCGTGCCGGCAGAGGGCGCGTGATGAACGGGCTGCAGCGCGGCTCGGCCGCGATCGTCGGGGTCGCGGAATCCGATCTCGGCGCCGTCGCCCAGGACATGAGCCCGATCGACCTGATGGCGCAGGGCATTCACCGCGCGCTCGCCGATTGCGGCCTCGGCTTGCGCGATGTCGACGGCCTCGTCTGCGCGACAGCGCAGAGCCGCACCTCGGGCCTGGCGCTCGTCGAGTATCTCGGGATTTCGCCCGCGTACATCGATACGACGATCCTCGGCGGCTCGTCGTTCATGTTCCATGTCGCGCACGCCCAGGCGGCACTGCAGCTCGGCCTGTGCAAGGTCGCGGTCATCGCCTATGGCTCGACCCAGCGCACGATCGGGCGGCGGCACGCTTCGGTGCGCGAATACAATCCCTACGAGACCCCATTCCGGCCGTTCCTTCCATCGACCGCCTACGCGCTCGCCGCTTCGCGCCACATGCACCGGTACGGAACGATGCGCGAGCAATTGGCGGCCGTCGCTGTCGCGGCGCGCGAATGGGCATTGCTGAACCCGGCCGCCTGGGAAAAGAAACCGCTGACGATCGCCGAGGTGTTGTCGGCGCGGATGATCAGCTATCCGTTCACGGTGCGCGACTGTTGCCTGGTGACCGATGGCGGCGGCGCGGTAATCATGACCACGTCGGAGCGGGCGCGATCTTTGAAGAAGGCGCCGGTCTATGTGCTCGGCTGCGGCCAGGCGATCACCCACGCCAATATTTCGAGCATGCCCGATCTGACCGTGACCGGCGCACTGCCCTCGGGCCGCGCCGCCTATGCGATGGCCGGGCTCGGGGCCAACGACATCGACGTCGTCGAGCTCTACGACGCGTTTACGATCAACACGATCCTGTTTCTCGAGGATCTCGGCTTTTGTGCGAAGGGCGAAGGCGGCTCGTTTGTCGAGAGCGGTCGTATCGCGCCAAAGGGCAGCCTGCCGGTCAACACCAATGGCGGCGGGCTCTCCTACTGCCATCCCGGGATGTATGGGCTGTTTCTGCTGATCGAAGCAACGCGGCAGCTGCGCGGCGAATGCGGCGCGCGTCAGGTCGCCGGCTGCGAAACCGCGATCGCGCACGGCAATGGCGGCGTATTGTCGTCGCAGAGCACGGTCATTCTGGGGACACAGGGTACGGTCTAATCGGGAGGACATGACATGGCCGAAGGCGCACTGGTTCGCTTCGAGAATGTCGATGGGATCGGCGTCATCACCGTCGATAACCCGCCGGTCAACGCGCTCTCACCCGGGGTCCCCGAGGGCATTGTCGAGAATGTCGAGCGCGGCAATGCCGACCCTTCGATCAAGGCGATGGTACTGATCGGCGCCGGCCGGTCCTTCATTGCCGGCGCCGACATCCGCCAGTTCGGCACGCGCCGCCCGCCGCCGGTGCCGGGCAAGCGCACACACGAGGTGCTCGACGCGAGCCAAAAGCCGGTCGTCGCGGCAATCCATGGCTATGCGCTCGGCGGCGGATTAGAGATCGCTCTCGCCTCGCACTACCGCGTTGCCGTGCCGAGCGCCAAGGTCGGGCTGCCCGAGGTGCTGATCGGCATATTGCCCGGCAGCGGCGGGACCCAGCGGCTGCCAAGGCTGATCGGCCCGAAGGCGGCAATGGAAATGATCGTGTCGGGCCGTCATGTCCCGGCCGACGAGGCCAACAAGCTCGGCATTATCGACGAGCTGGTGCCGGAGGGCAGCGACCTGCGCGCGGCAGCAATCGCAGTGGCGCGCCGCGTTGCCGACACAAGGCCATTACCGCGCATCCGCGACCGCGATGACAAGCTGGCGCAAGCCGAGGCCGATCCGGGGATTTTCGAGGCGATGCGCAAATCGATCGCGAGGCGTGCGCGCAACCAGAAGGCGCCCTACCATTGCATCACCGCGGTCGAGGCCGCGTGCACGATGCCGTTTGATCAGGCCATCCAGCGCGAGCGCGAGCTCTTTGACGAGCTCGAAAATTCGGCCGAGGCGCGCGCCCTTCGTTACGCCTTTTTCGCTGAGCGCGAGGTCGCCAAGCTGCCCGACATCCCGCGCGAGACGCCATTGCGGCCGATCGAGACCGCGGCGATCGTCGGTGCCGGCACGATGGGCGGCGGCATTGCGATGAGTTTTGCCGAGTTCGGCTTCCCCGTGAAATTGCTCGAGGTCAGCCAGGAGGCGCTCGACCGTGGCCTCCAGCGCATCCGCAGCAATTACGAGACCAGCGTCAAGCGTGGCAGCCTGACCGAGGCCGAGATGGAGCGCCGGCTGAAACTGATCGAGCCGGTCAAGAGTTATGACGACATCGCCCAATGCGACGTCGTCATCGAGGCGGTGTTCGAGCGCATCCCGGTCAAGGAGGAGGTGTTCAAAAAGCTCGACGAGGTCATGAAGCCGGCTGCGCTTCTCTACACCAACACCTCGGGCATCGACATCGACATCATGGCCAACGCGACCAAGCGGCCGCAGGACGTCGCCGGCACGCATTTCTTCGCCCCGGCCAATGTCATGAAACTGTTCGAGGTCGTCAAAGGCGCGAAGAGTGCGCCCGACACGCTGGCGACCGGGATGGCACTCGGCCGCAGGATCGGCAAGATCAGCGCGATGGCCGGCAACGGCGACGGCTTTGTCGCCAACAGGAGCCGCACCCCGTTCGGCACCGAGATGAACATCATGGTCGAGGAAGGAGCGCTTCCCGAGCAGGTCGACAAGGTCATGGTCGATTTCGGCTACCCGATCGGCCCCTTTGCGACGGCTGATCTGTCGGGGCTCGACATCGGCTATGACAGCCGCCAGCGGCGCGCCACGGAAAACCCGAACTACCGCAAGATGCCGATCGCCGACATGATCGTCGAGGCCGGCCGCTTGGGCCAGAAGACCGGAGCCGGCTGGTTCCGCTATGAGAAGGGCGACCGCACCCCGCATCCCGACCCCGAGCTTGCCCGCATGATCAAAGAAAAGACCGCCGAGCTCGGGATTCCGCAGCGAAGCTTCACCGACGAGGAGATTCTCCGCCGGCTATTGTTCGCCTCGGTCAATGAGGCCTGCAAGATCCTCAAGGAAGGGAAGGTCTACCGAGCCAGCGATATCGACGTGATGTGGCTGGGTGGCTTCAACTTCCCGCGCTACCGCGGCGGGCTGATGTATTGGGCCGACACAATCGGTGTCGCCGAGGTCTACCGCCAGATCCAGGCCTGGCACCAGCAATATGGCGAGCGCTGGGCCCCGGCCCCGCTATTACGTCGGCTCGCCGAAACCGGCACTCCCTTGCACGAGGCCACGCCCGGCCGTCCGATGTAGCGGTACCCGGATCAACTTGGGGGCTTCTCCGACGATAGGCTGTCTAGCAACTGGTGCAGCCCCTCCGGGTTCTCGATCCCGGCGAGGATGACGCTAATAATAAGGGTGTCTTCGGCATCAAGCCCTGCGCACAGTGCGTCAGCGCTGCGTTCTCCGCCGAGGATGCGGCGAACGCAGGCGACGACGGCGCTCCAATCGTTCCGCTCCATCTGCTGCAATACCGGATCGAGCTGGGACCGGAGTTCCGGCTGGCCCACTGCGGCGATCACGGCGCTAATCAATGGCAAGTGTCTTTCTAGCCGTTGGCCCAGGTCGGCGGCCTGGGCATCGTCAATGGCGGGTTCGGCGGAGGGAATCACCTTCAGGGATTCCGGATCGACGATGCCCCGCAAAACTGCCCCCACGATAACCGAATCCTCGTCATCCAGAGGCTCGCACAGCGCGTCCTCCTGGCGCTCACCGTCGAGGATACTGCGGAGTGCCTCAACCAATTTGGTCCAACCGCCCTGGGCCATTTTGGCAAGGACCTCGTCCAGGGCCGAGCGCATCGACACATCGAAAACTGCGGCCACCACACCCTTCACGAATACTCCGCGGCGGCGAAGCGTCTCCTCGCCGACAGGCGCGGCCGCGTAGCTTGCGCGAGCCTCGCGACGGTAACCGCGAGCGGTATTATCGTCTCCTGCCTTTCCGACAATCTGAGCGAGGATTCCATAAGTTTTCCAAATCTCCGTCGCGGCTGGGTCCAGCGTTTTCTTAATGGCGAGGGCCTGCTCCGCATGGGCCCGCGCGTCGCTGAGCCTGCCTGGCCGATCTTTTAGGAGATCGGCCAGGTTATTAAGGACGACACACTGCTCCGCCTCGGTTCCTTCCGCCTGCAATGCTCCTACCGCCTTCATATACCAAGCTTCGGCTTCATCCAGCCTACCCGCCCGCTCTAGAACTTGCGCTAGTTGACCCCAACTGCGAGCGGCGCCGACGCGAGCACCGTGTCGCTCTTTGAAGCGCGCCGATTCACGGTAGGCCTTTTCAGCCTCGGGAAACCGTCGAGCCTCCTGATACACGATGCCTAGCTGGTGCCACACCGTCGCTTCTTGAGCGGGTTCGCCGAGCGCCCGGAAGGTTTCGAGCGCCTGACGGTAACGCTGCTCAGCTTCGTCGAGCTTGTCTTCCTCCAGCGCCAATGCCCCTAGCTGGGCGAGAGCCACAGCAACGCTCCGATCGTCACCACGTTCTCTAGCGATCGCGAGAGACGCTTCATATTCCACTCGCGCATTGCGATATTGTCCTCGCTCCGTGAGCACGTCACCGAGATCTGCTCGCGAGTAGCCTATTAGTCCGTGAATATCAGGGGTTGATTCAAGCTGTGCCCCCTCGGCAAGAACTTGCCTGAGGGTAGCCTCTGCCCGAGACGCTTGTCCTTGCAGCCGATAGCAGCGGCCCAGCCGGAGCAGTGTGGCACACCGCTGATAGGACGGCACATTGCCAATGTGGGCGAGGACATCGGTAAATGCCGCTTCGGCCTCACGAATATTGCCCGCCGCAAAGAGCTGCTCTCCAAGACCGGAGCGAGCGAGGTACCAGTCGGCCGAGCCCTGCTCGGCGGCCACAGCCTGCGCCCTTTTTGCTAGAGCAGCCCTATCGCGGCTAAGCCCGAAGAAGCCAAGGAATGTGTTAGCCTTATTGACAAAATCGACCGCCCAGGGCGTCCCGGTATCAAGCGCTCCATTGACCGCAGCCAGCAGGTTGGGTAATTCCCGCCGTGCGATTGCGCGCACTGCGGCGACCGCCTTAGTGTCCTGTTGGTAAAGAACACCGGAAACGTGATAGTAACGCTCCTGATACCGAGCGGTCAGCACAGCCTGCTCTTTGGCGGGCAACCTTGCCCATAACGCGGGGGCGAGGGTCGGGTGGAAACGAAGGAATGGCGATGCAAATCCTTGTACGTTTTCCGCTTGGATTAGCCCGGTCTGCTCCAGTCCTCGCCGCAGCGGCTGCCATTGTGCCTCGCCTAGTTCACAAATCTCCATTAGATTAACTTCGAATGCACCCCTTTGAAAAACTCCCAAGCGAGGCAGATACGATGCGCTCTGAAGATCGAGGCGCTCGAGTGACAGGTTCAGGGACGCGAGCAGCGGGTTGCCCGTCTGTGTAAGCAAAGCCTCCAGCCGTTCACCCAACTCGGCAATGCGCCGCGTCTTCAGCTCGCGGGCGAGCATCCCGACCGACAACGGGTGGAAACCGACCTTGGCGAAAAGGCTCAGCAGTGGATCCCGCTCCGGGGCTCGGACCTGCGGCTCCGGCGGCAGACGCATCAGCGCCTGAAACCAATCGAGCGCATCATCTTCCCCTAAGCCTCTCAGCAATAGATATCGACAAAAGTTGCTTTCTTTGGTGGGAAAGCTCGGATGGCGAAGGTCATCGGCGCGAGTGGTAATCAGCACCCGGCTGGTCCCCGCCTCCGACCACCCGACCACGGCATCGAGCAGCTCCTTGAGCGCTCCTTCTGCGAGGGCTTCCAAATTGTCGAGGATTAGGAGGGTCGGTGTTTTCTTGAGCGCGGCGACCGCAGCCTTAGGGTCTAGCAGGCTCTCGCCGAGCGAGCTTCCCAACGTGCTGACCGCGAGCCCAACGGGATCGGTGCCCTGGAAGCCGGCATAACCGACAAGGCAGGCTCGCTCGAACATACCCCTGCGCTGCAGCCAACGCCCGGCCTCTAGCGCCAGGTACGTCTTGCCCTCACCGCCAAAGCCGTTCACGACCACCCGCCGTGTTCCGCCGACGAACCACTGCTCGATGTCCCAAAGCTCGCGCCGGCGGCCGTAAAATCCTGAATCTTGTACTTTTGGCAAGTCGTCCGGTGCGGTTTCGACGGATTGTTCCGTCGCGGTTTCGGTCAGCAGTCCGATATCCACCCCAGGCTGATAGAGGGCAGGTAGAAACCAGTCTTGGAGAGTGAGCGGGATTGGCCCCTCCGTGCGCTGTCGAACGCCTCGCGCCGGTTGCGCGTAGAGCTGGGTGCGGGCATTGTCCAAGGCGGTTCCGATCGTCTCGCCGCGAGCCAGCTCTCGGTAAAAGTGGCCGAACAGCTCACGCGTAGTGCTGACCAGCACTGAATGCGTCATCGCCAGTACGGACGGCAGGCCAGCATGGGTGAGGCGGGCAGCGACACTCCCCATCGGATCCTCACCGCCGACAGTAGCCGACTGGCACGCTGAGAGGACGGTCAGTCCCACTTCCTTGCGGTGCAACAGGTCCGCAAGCATGCCGGCGGCAATTGGAGCGCTCGTGCCGTCCGGTTTTTCAAACAAAAGATATCCCTGATGGGCCTGCGCACCAGCGGCATCCTTTAGGCCGTGGCTCCCGTCAGCTGCTGTTGCGGCCTCCTTTGCTCTCTCCGCCAGCCGCCCATCCCAGTCGTAGGCTCCGTGCCCGTCGAAATGGAGGATATCCACCACCGGCAGACGTCTGTCGTCGAGCCGTCTGATCAATTTGTCGACGGTAGCCGGCCGCAGGAACTCCCAGGTCACCCTGCCCGGTGCTTCTGCATCGATTGCATCCATGACCGCCTGGGCATCGGCGCGCGGATCGATGAAGCCGGAATCCTTCGGCCGGCTGACAACAAACAGCAAATGCAGCCGCTCTTTCGGAGTGACGTCGAACGGCGACCGGCCACCCCCGGCGCCGGCAAGCTGCCGCCGAATCGAAATCTGCGGCTCATCCAAAAAGAGAAAGGTCCCCTTCGGGTCGCGCAGCAACTCCCAGGGCTGGGCGAGCACGGCAGGATGATCGCTGCTGACGGTAAGAACCTTTCCTTCGTCTGTGGAATCTTGAAATCGATTGAATAACCGTTCTGCCTCGCGATCGGAAAACGTTGCGTTGAACAGCGCCGTACCCCAGGTTGGAATTCGCTCCGCAACTCGGGAGGCCCGCTCGTCGTCAATCTCGGTCGTGTATTGAACCGGATAGACTTCGAAATACCATTGCAGATCGCGTTGCACCTCGGCGTCGAGCGGCGGCTTAAACGGCTGCTCTTGGGCTCTCTGCACGCGGCCGCCCTCATTCAGAGAGATACTCACGTGATTTTGGTCGCTAAATTGCAGTAAAAGTTCGTACGTCACCGTCATCCCTCCTGGCAGAATGCTTCTACGCCGAGATAAAGGATATAAACGGCGATCGCGACGACCGCGATTTGCAGTGCGCTTCCCGAGAGGCCCATCCCAACCAGAATACCGCCAAAGGTTTTGACTATGTCTTTGTTTGCGAGATCCTTCCACTTGGCCCACTGAGTGTGGAGGACGCCGCCCTTCTCGCAGAGATCCTTCCGCGCGGCGGCCTTAAAGCGCGCAAGAAAGCTCGTCGCCTCTTCTCCAGTAGCCGCCTCGATTGCGCGCCTTTGTTTTTCTCCGAGCGCTTCTCTAGCAGTGCGCCCCCTGTTGAGGGCGGTGCCGGGAGCACCCAATTCTCGCAAATCCGCGTCGATCGCGGCGGACAGCTTCTCGATGTCCTCCGGCGTGAAGGGATCGCCCACCTCTGCCTCCCTGGGATGCGGTTAACGTCAATTCGTCTTAGGCCGTTTGGTAGGAATTAACTGTGAAGTAGATCACGCTTGGGCGGCAATGGCGACGGCTTTGTCGCCAACGGCAGCCGTACCCCAGGCCTGGCACCAGCAACATGGCGAGCGCTGGGCCCCGCCGCCCTCCTCCGCCGCCTCGCCGAAACCGGCGCGCCACTACGCGAAGCCAAACCCGGCCGGCCGATGTGATCCCACACCCCTCGTGGGGGTTAATACCCCAAGGTGACATCGACCTCTTGCAGCAGCCGGCCGCCGGCTTCGAGGCTGCGGATGTTTGCAGCGATCTCCGTTGCGAGCTGAAGGACGGTCGGCCGCCGCGCGACATGCGGCATGACGGTGACTTTGGGGTGCAGCCAGAGCGGGCTTTGCGGCGGCAGCGGCTCGGGCGACAACGCATCCAGCGCGGCATGCGCAAGCTGGCCCGAATCGAGCGCAGCGATCAGGTCCTGCTCCACCACGTGTCTGCCGCGCCCGACATTCACGAGCATCGCGCCCCTCGGCATCATCGCAAAGGTGCGGGCGCAGAAGATGCCGTCGGTTTCGCGGGTCAGCGGCAACAGGCAGACCGCAATGTCGGTCTGGTTGAGGAACGGCTCGAGCTGGTCGGCGCCGTGGAAAATCGGAATTTCGGCTTCCTCCCGCCAGTTGCGAACCCAAGCCGAAACCGGAAAGCCGAGCGATTTCAGCACCAGCGCCGGCGCCTTCGCCATCAGGCCGAAGCCGAGAAAGCCGATCCGCCTTTCCTCGGGGCGGACGATCCTCGTCCGGCGCCACTCCCGCCTCGCTTGGGCCGCCTGATAGCCCGGCATGTCGCGATGCAGTCGAAGCACGTGCATGACGACATATTCGGTCATCATCGGGTCGCCGCCGGGCGGCTCGACCTTGCCGAGCGGGGCTTTGGGCAGCTTCGGATGGTTAACGAAAGATTCCACGCCGGCCGAGCGGCTGAACATCGCCCTTAAATTCGGAAATGAAGGCAGAGCATCGAAATCGGGATGCATGAAGGCGAGATATTCGATCTGCGCCACCTCTCCCGCATCCGGCCAAAAGCGAATATCCAAAGCGGGAAGCTGTTCCGCGAACGTGTCGCGCCATGCCTTTGCATTGCCGATGCGGTCATGTAGATCGACGACGAGCAGCGCCATACCCCCTCCTCAGTCCTATGAAGGAATTGGTTCGCAGACCATCTATCCGCCTCCCCGGCGGAAGCCGGGGCCCATTGCTTCGGCGCACGGGCGTTTCCGCCTACCCGTACACCCGGCGATAGAGATCGATGATCTGGTCGCTCGTCGGCACGCGCGGGTTATTGGCGGGTGAACCCGATGCGAGCGCCTGGCTCGCCATTACCGGAAGCAGCTCCTCATAACGGCCGGCATCGATGCCCCAGGCGCGTGGGCTCGGTACCTTCAGATCCTCGTTGAGCCGGCGCAGCTCGTCGAGCAGCCGCGCGACCGCTGCCTGGCTCCCCTCCCCTTCCTCCGCTACCCCCATCGCGCGGGCGCAATCGGCGTAGCGTTCGAGCGCCGCTGGCACCGAAAAGGCGGTGATCTCGGGCAGCAGCATCGCGTTCGACAGGCCGTGCGGGACGTGGAAAAAGGCCCCGATCGGCCGGCTCATACCGTGCACGAGGCAAACGCTCGCATTCGAGAATGCCATCCCCGCCGTCGTCGCGCCGAGCATCATCGCCTCGCGGGCCGCCCGATTGTCGGGCTCGGCGCAGGCGCTGCGGATGTGCCGTGCGATCAACTCCATCGCGTTCCTGGCGAGACCGTCGGTGAAGGGATTGGCCCGGCGGCTGACATAGGCCTCGATCGCGTGGGTCAGGCTGTCGAGCCCGGTATCCGCGGTCAGCCGCAGCGGCATTGAGAGCGTCAGCTCGTAATCGATGATTGCCGCGACCGGACAGCAGGCGAGACCGGCGATCAACATTTTCTCGTCGGTTTCGGTGTCGGTGATCACCGTGAAGCGCGTCACTTCGGACCCAGTGCCGGCGGTTGTCGGGATCGCGACGATCGGCGGACCCCGTTTCGGGATGTCGGCGGGGACCTTGTAGTCGCGCATACGCCCGCCATTGGCCAACAGCACCGACATTCCCTTGGCGGTGTCGATCGAGCTGCCGCCGCCGATCGCCACGAGGCTGTCATAGCTGTCCTCGGCGAGCCGGCCGGCACCGGCTTCGACAACCGCCGTCGTCGGGTCGGCGACGGTCTCGGAAAACACGCTCCAGCTAATGCCGGCGCGATCGAGAATCCCGGTCGCCCGCTCCAGATGGCCGGATTTCACAAGAAAGGGATCGGTCACGAGCAGCGGCTTGGCGAGTTCGAGGCGCCGCAGGACACCCGGAAGCTCGGCGAGCGCGCCGCCGCCGATATGCATCAGCCGCGGCGTCGTGATCATTGCCACCATAGCGGAGCCCTCAGCCCGGTTTGCGCATGCGAAAGCGCAACACGCCGCCGGGCTCCTCGCTCATTTCGAGCAATTGGCAGCCGGTGGTCTGACAAAAATGCTCGAAGTCCTTGATGGCGCCCGGGTCGGTCGCGAGCACCTCGAGCACCGCGCCCGGGGCGAGCGGCTTCAGCGCCCGCCGCGCCTTCAGCACCGGCAGCGGGCACAACAGGCCCGTCGCGTCGAGCGTGGCGTCGGCTTTCAGATCGCTCGCTTGCGTCATTTCTTGACACCCAAACGGCCGCGTTAGCCCCAACGTAGCAAATCCGCGCGAGTACCGACAACCGCCCTACCCCCGCGGGGGTGAGCCCATGCGCCGGATTCTGAGATGGTCTGACGCGGTGTGGTGGACAAGCTTGTTATATAGCTTGTTATATTGACAAATTCTCTTTTCTATGATATTGTTTTATATGATTAATGCAAAAGTTAATGCCTGTATTTCTCCTGCAAAAACAGGTGGCGCGGGCGCCGGTCCGGTTCATGAAGCGGCACTCGGCAATTCCGATGGCACGCTGCTGAGATGCGCAAATCTACATTACCCAAACTGGTTGGAGCGCGGGAAGCCGCCGGGGACGAGGCGGCCGGCGGCGCCGCGGGCGCCGCGCCACGGGGTCAGATCGATTTCGGTGCGAGTACGGTTCTCGCCTTGCCGCCACGACAGGCCTTCGGACAGATGAAAGACCTTGGCGTCGGCGAGGCCGCCGGATTTGTAGCGTTGCAGGATGACGCCGCGTCCACGCGTCATCAGCGGGATGTCTTCGAGTTTGAGGATCAGCATTTTGCGGTTGTCGCCGACAAGGGCGACCGCATCGCCGAGCTCGGCCTGAAGGCAGACCCGCGCGACGGCGCCCTCACCCGGCGTCAACACCTGCTTGCCGGCGCGGGTCCGCGCCACCGCCTCCTCGCCGTCGACGACAAAGCCGCGGCCGTCGCTCGCCGCGACCAGCAGCTCCATGTCGGGCCTATGCGGGAATATCGCGACGATGTCGTGCTCGTTCGGCAGGTCGATCATCAGCCGCAGCGGCTCGCCATGCCCGCGGCCGCCGGGCAACCGATCGACACCGATCGTATAAAACCGGCCGTTGGTGCCGAATACGATCAGCCGGTCGGTCGTCTCGGCATTGACCGCAAAGCGCGGCGCGTCGCCCTCTTTGTATTTCTGCTCCGCCGCCGGGATGTTGTGCCCCTTAGCGGCGCGGATCCACCCTTTGACCGAGCACAGCACCGTCACCGGCTCGCGCTCGACCAATGCCGCTGCGGGGATCTCGATCGGCATTGGGGCGGTGGCGATCTCGGTGCGGCGCCGGCCGAGCGGCGTGTCGCCGCCAAACTCGGCGCCGATCTCCCGCACTTCCTTGGCGATCGCGCGCCATTGCCTCCTCTCGCTCGCCAGCAGGGCCATGAGCTGCGCCTCCTCGGCCGAGAGCGCATCGAGTTCCTTGCGGATCTCGATTTCCTCGAGCCGGCGCAACGCGCGCAGCCGCATGTTGAGGATCGCTTCGGCCTGCACTTCGGTGAGGCCCCAGCGGGCCATCATCTCCGCCTTCGGGTCGTCGCCCTCGCGGATGATGCGGATCACCTCGTCGAGATTGAGGTAGACGATGATCTGGCCGCGCAGGACTTCCATGCGGTGCGCAACCGCCGCGAGACGGTGATGACTCCGGCGCTCCAGCACGACCCGGCGGTGATCGAGGAAAGCCTGGAGTGCCTCTTTGAGGTTCAAAACCCGAGGGACACCGGCCAGGTCGAGCACGTTGAGGTTCAGCGGCACCCGCACTTCGAGCTCGGTCAGCCGGAACAGCTGCTCCATCAGCATTCCGGCTTCGACGTTGCGGCTTCTCGGCTCGATCACGAGCCTCACTTCCTCGGTCGATTCGTCGCGGATGTCGGCGACGAGCGGCAGCTTTTTCTCCTCGAGCAGGGTGGCGAGCTTCTCGACCAGCCGGCCCTTCTGGACCTGAAACGGCACCTCGGTCACGACGATCTGGTAGAGGCCGTGGCCCAACGTCTCGGCCGTCCAGCGCGCCCGCAGGCGGAAACTGCCGCGGCCCGTCTCATAGGCGAGGCAAATATTTTCCGGCGGCTCTACCAGGACGCCGCCGGTCGGGAAATCCGGCCCGGGGATATGCGCGCAAAGCTCGCCGACCGGGCAGGCGGGATGGTCGACCAGATGCAGCAACGCGGCGGAGAGTTCGCCGACATTGTGCGGCGGAATGCTGGTCGCCATGCCGACAGCGATGCCGGAGGCGCCGTTGGCAAGCAGATTGGGGAAGCGGGCGGGCAGGACCACGGGCTCGCGATCCTCACCATCATAGGTCGAACGAAAATCGACGGCGTCCTCGTCGATGCCGTCGAGCATCGCCCGCGCGACCGCAGACAGGCGGCTCTCGGTGTAGCGCATCGCGGCGGCGTTATCGCCGTCGATATTGCCGAAATTCCCCTGCCCGTCGACGAGCGGATAGCGCTGCGAGAAATCCTGCGCGAGACGCACGAGGGCGTCGTAGACCGCAAGCTCGCCATGCGGATGGAACTTGCCGATCACGTCGCCGACAACCCGGGCGCATTTCTTGTAGCCCGACGCCGGGTCGAGGCGGAGCTGCTGCATCGCGTGCAAAATCCGACGATGCACCGGCTTCAGCCCGTCGCGCACATCGGGCAGCGAGCGCGACATGATCGTCGACAGCGCGTATGAGAGGTAGCGCTCACCGAGCGCGTCGGCGAAATCGACGTTGCGGATCTCGCCGGAGAGCGTTGTTACGGCCATCAGTGAATAACCTCAACCAAAAGTCGTCGCCCCCGCGCAAGCGAGGGCCCAGGGTCAGCGTTAGAGCCCTACTCCCCTGGATTCCCGCTCACGCGGGAATGACGGAAAGGAACGCTAGCCGCGCATCCTATCAGCCAGCGCTGCTTTCTGCAGACGCTCCGCCAGGCGCACCCGCGCTGCCGGCAGTGTCCGCTCCTGTGACGCGAACACATGACGGACCAGAAAATGCTCGGTCAAGGCGATGCCGAGCGCGAGCTGATGCACGTCGGCACGTTCGCCGCACCATAAAAAACCGGGTAAGGTCAACAACTTATCGCGATATGGAAGCCCCGCTGCCCGCGACACGGCACGCCCGGTGCGGGGCGAGACGTAGGCGAGATCCGTCGCGACCCCGGTGAGCGCACAGCGGCCGAGATCGAGCCCAAAACCGAGCGCGGCGAGCAAGTCGCGTTCCCATCCGATATACCGTGCGAGCCAATCCGTCCCCGAATCGAGAGCCTCGATGAGGTCCTCAAACGACGCAAATACCTCCAGTTGGGGCTCGCGCTCGGGTAAAGCGGCTGCGATGATCGCCGTTGCCGCTGCCAGAGCAGCCAACCGGTCCGGATCGTCGAGGAAGCGCGCTGCATGGGCCCGCACCAGCTCGCAGGAAAGCATGCCGAGGTGCTCGGCGAGGCGTCCGCGCCATGTGGCGACAACCTTGTTGCCGGGCTGCAGGACAGCGCGCAGCTTCGGCGATTGTCCGCCGCGAACCAGTCCAGCGTGCCGGCCGTGCACAGAGGTCAACACCTCGACGATGAGGCTGCTCTCGCCATGACGGCGGCCAGCCAGCACGAACCCGGTATCACGCCACTCCATCAGGCGTCGTAATCGAGCCCGAGAGACGCAAAGCGTTCGCGGTCCTCGGCCCAGTGCTCGCGCACCTTGACGAACAGAAACAGGTGCACCCGCCGGTCGAGTGTGCGCTCCAGCTCGGCTCGTGCGCGAGCGCCGATCGCCTTGATCCGATGCCCTCCCTCGCCGAGCACGATCGCGCGCTGACCTGGCCGCTGGACATAGATCACTTGCTCGATCCGCACGCTGCCGTCGGGCCTCGCTTGCCAATTCTCGGTTTCGACCGTCGAAGCATAGGGCAGCTCTTCATGCAGTTGCAGGAAAACCTGCTCGCGTGTGACCTCGGCCGCGATCAGACGCTCGGGGGCATCGGAGAGCTGATCCTCCGGAAACAGCCAGGGCCCTGGCGGCAGGCTGGCGGCGAGATGTTGCTTCACGTCCTCGACCCCGTCTCCAGTCAGGGCGGAGATCATAAAAATGGGATCGAAACGGCCTTCACGCGACAGCTCACCGGCGAGCACGAGCAGGTTCTCGCGGTGGACCCGATCGATTTTGTTCAACGCGAGGATTGATCGGCGGCCGCGCTCGGCGAGGCGGTCGAGGATGCGGCGCGCGTTCTCGTCAGTGCCGCGGGACGCATCAACCAGTAACAGGGTTTCGTCGGCGTCCTCGGCACCGGCCCACGCCGCCGCCACCATCGCCCGGTCGAGCCGGCGGCGTGGAGCAAAGATGCCGGGGGTATCCACGTAGATGATTTGCGTCGCTCCTTCGATCGCGATGCCAAGCAATCGTGTGCGCGTCGTCTGCGCCTTCGGAGTGACAATCGCCAGCTTGCGGCCGACGAGCCGATTAAGGAGGGTTGACTTGCCGGAATTCGGCGCCCCGATCAGCGCGACATAGCCGCACCGGTTCTGTCCGGCTCCCGCTTCCACCACCGCGTCAAGCTGCGTGCTGTTTTGCCCAGTCGACGACCTCGGCGTGGGTCCCGAACCACACGCCCTGCCGGGATTTGGCATGGCGGATGATCTCGTCCAGGATCCAGATCCGCGAGCGATAGCCGATGATGTGCGGGTGCATCGTGAGCTGAAAGATGCCGCCTTCGTCGTAAGCGGCGTCGAATTCGCGTCTGAAAATATCGAGCACGTCGGTCGGCGGGGTGTAGGGGCGGAGGGATTGAAACCGGTTCATCATGAAATAAACGGCATCGTCGCGGACCCATTCGACCGGAAATTCGACGACTCCGGTCGGCTGGCCGTCGAGCAGCAGCTCGTAGCAATCCTCATCGCTCATCAGCGAGGAGTCGTAAAGCAACCCCATCTCTTTCTCGATTTCTAACGTGTGCCGGCTGAAGTCCCACGATGGGGTGCGCAGACCAACCGGGCGCACCCCGGTAATCTGCTCCAGAGTGTCGGCCGATCGGCGCATCAGGTCTCGTTCAGCTTCCTGCGGCAGGATCGAGTTCAGTTCGTGGATCCACCCATGAATCCCGACTTCATGGCCTTCCGCGACGACACGGCGCTGCTCGTCGGGATGGAGGAGCGCGGTGACGGCGGGAACGTAGAAGCTGGCCTTAACGCCATGCTTTGCCAACAAGCTCAGGATACGCGGCACGCCTACCCGGGCGCCGTACTGACCCCAAGCCATGCGGCCGATCGACTTGCCGCCGTCACGCAACTCGCTCGTCTCGTGGTCGGAATCGAAGGATAGAGCAACGGCGCAGCGGGCACCGGCCGGCCATTCGTCCGGACGCAACTTCCGCCCCGCGCGGACGCGGTTGACGAGCTTGCGCCAACGCTCCTCGGGCCATTGCCAAGGTTCGAGATCGGGTTGGGGGGTATTCATCTCGGCCTCCTCCTCGGTTCGTGCCGGCGGAGAGGGGAGGCTGGTCGGAGCGGTGAGATTCGAACTCACGACCCTCAGCACCCCATGCTGATGCGCTACCAGGCTGCGCTACGCTCCGACCGGGGCAGCTCTGCTGACGGGATCGATCATAGTGATCTGTCCCGATGGACGCAACCGGCGGGCCACCGAGGAGGCTCGTCCCGATGCCCTGGCTTCACGCCGACGGCATCTTGGCCGCGGTTGCGCCCTTTACCTTATTCCTGGTTGGACTCGCGATACCGTGATTGATCTGGTCCTTCAGTGCGTGAGAGGCGCGGAAGACAAGAACGCGCCGCGGGCTGATCGGCACTTCCTCGCCGGTCTTCGGGTTGCGCCCGACGCGTTGGCCCTTTTGCCGGACCGCGAAGCTGCCGAACGAGGAAATTTTGACCATCTCTCCGCGTTCAAGCGCGCCAGAGATTTCGGCGATCACCGATTCGACAAGCTCTGCCGATTCATTACGAGATAGACCGACCTCATGATAGACCGCTTCGCTCAGCTTGGCGCGTGTAATGGTTTCTCCGGTCATGGGGTTCCCTCCCGTTCTTCCCGGAAGGTTAAACCCGCACGAAAATCGCGTCAAATTCCAAAGCTTTGGCCTGCGGAAGTGCGACGGCTCGGCGGCGCGACTACCAGCGCACCAGACTTGCCCCCCAGCTGAGCCCGCCACCGAGTGCTTCCATCAACACCAGATGCCCGGGCTTGATTCGCCCATCATCGACCGCGGCATCCAAGGCAAGCGGTATGGAGGCAGCTGAAGTGTTGGCGTGACGTTCGATGGTTATGACCACCTTTTCCGGAGCCAAGCCGAATTTTCGCCCTATGCTATCGATGATGCGGCTGTTCGCCTGATGCGGGACCAGCCAGTCGATATCGGCCGCAGTAAGGCGATTGGCACGCAGCACCTCGTCGATGACGTCGCTCAAATGCTGAACCGCTTGGCGGAACACCTCTCGGCCCTGCATGCGCAACAGCCCGGTGCTTCGCGTCGAAGACGGGCCGCCATCGACATAGAGAATCTCGTATTGACGGCCATCGGAATGCAAATGGTGCGAGAGCACAAATCGACCGCCGGGGGATGGGACCGAGACCGCTTTCAGCACCAAAGCGCCAGCTCCGTCGCCAAATAGGACGCACGTGCTGCGATCGTCCCAGTCGAGAATACGCGAGAACGTCTCCGCACCAATCACGAGGGCAGTGCGCGCCTGTCCAACGCGCAGCGCATTATCGGCGACGGATAGCGCAAAAATGAAGCCGGCGCAGACCGCCTGAACATCAAATGCGGCTCCCCGCGTCATCCCGAGCCGGGCCTGCACCTTAGCGGCCGTCGCGGGAAACGTGTTGTCGGGCGTCGCCGTCGCAACAACGAGAAGATCGAGATCGCTAGGGCAGACGCCCGCGTTGGTCAGAGCCCGTTCACCCGCACGAACCGCGAGATCAGAAGTCAGCTCTCCGGGAGCGGCGACGCGGCGCTCGCCAATCCCGGTTCGTTGACGAATCCATTCATCCGAGGTGTCCAGTCGATCGGCGAGCTCGAGGTTTGTAACAACGCGCTCGGGCAGATAGGCGCCACACCCGGCGATTTGAGACCGCAGATTCATTTACGCGGGCGCTTACAGCGCCGGCTCCTGGGCGGAGGGCGCCTGGCTGAGGCGCGCCAACTCCACCCGGATCTTGTCGAGAACACCGTTGACCTTCATGTCGACGGCGACTCCGATCGCATTGGCGAAGCCAAACGCATCGGTCGAGCCGTGGCTCTTGACGGCAATGCCGCTCAAACCGAGGAATATCGCGCCGTTGTAGCGGCGCGGGTCACTGCGCATGCGCAATTTCCTGAGCGCTCGGCGGCAGAACAGGTAACCGATGCGCGCCGAAAGCGAGTGGCGGAAAGCCGCCTCGAGAAATTCCCCGAAGAGCTTGGCCATGCCCTCAGCGGTCTTGACAGCGACGTTGCCGGTAAACCCGTCTGTGACGACCACGTCGACTGTGCCTGCCGCGATATCATCGCCCTCGATGAAACCGTAGAAATGAATCGGCGTCATGGTCTCGCGGAGCCGGGCGCTCGCGGCGCGCACGGCATCGTTCCCCTTCACATCCTCTGACCCGACATTCAACAGCCCCACCGTCGGCTCTATCAATCCTAGAACCGTCCGCGCGAAGATATCGCCCATCAGCGCGAACTGAATGAGATTTTCCTCATCGCATTCGACATTGGCGCCTAAGTCCAGCATCACGCTTTCGCCGCGGCGCGTAGGAAAAAACGACGCGATTGCCGGGCGGTCGATCCCCGGCAACATCTTGAGCACGAATTTCGCGATCGCCATCAATGCGCCAGTGTTACCGGCGGAAACCACACCGTCGGCGCGGCCGTCAGCGACGGCGTCGATCGCCAGACGCATACTCGACTGTCGCCCCGTCCGCAGCGCCGTTGAGGGCTTCGCATCATCCGCTACCAGCTCACTTGTGTGGTGCATGGTTACGGCTCGGCCGAGACGCGGGGCCTTGGCCAAGAATGGACGAACCTCCTCTTCCACGCCGAACAGCAGGAAATGCAAGTCAGGATATCGCTGAAGTGCAATCTCGGCGCCCCTGACGACCATGCCCGGGGCACGGTCGCCGCCCATCGCGTCGAGGGCGATCGTGATCTCTTCGCTCACCTTGTGCTGCCCTCGCGCCGAAGCCTTCTCGTCAGTCTGTCTCCGTTCGCGTCGGCGTCACCTCCCGCCCGTCGTAATACCCGCACGCCGCACAGAGGTGATGCGGACGCCTTAGCTCGCCGCAATTCGGGCATTCGGCATAAGCAGCCGGCTTGAGTGCATGATGCGAGCGCCGCATATTGCGGCGTGAAGGCGAGGTCTTCTTTTTTGGAACAGCCATTGGAAGCTCGCTGATAGGGGTCGCGGTGTGGAGGTAGCCCGGTAATTAGCCAAAAACCCGAGCGGCGGCAACATCGATACGGAAAAGAAGGCTCAGCATTCCCGCCTCATGCGTAGACGCGCCAACGAGGCGAACGGGCCCTCAAGCGGTTGTGCCAGTTCCAAATCATCGATGACGGCATCAGGATCCCGAGGGAGTTCCGGAAGAGCTAACGACAATTCCTGGGCAACGGCCTCGCCAATATCGATCGAATCGCCCCGCAGTGGTTCAAAAGCGGGTTCATCTCCACTGAGGATGAGTTCCTTCTCATCTTCCGACGCTCGGCCGTAAATGAGTGAAAAGCGCTCGGAGACGGTGCCTCGAACCGGCTCGAGAGTTATGACACACCATTGTTCGAACTCCGCTTCAAATTTTGCCTCCAAAAAGATTATCTCGGCACTTTGGCGTCGAAGCTCCACCTCGGCGACGAGCCGGTGGAGCGCCACAAGATCGACGCGCCGGGCCAGCTTTTCCCGTTCCTCGACCGTCGCTTCGATCCGCTGCAAGAACGGTTTGCCGCCGACCTGCTGGAGTGGAACCGTACGGGAGAATTCCGGTGCTGGCTCGCTCACGGCGATACCTCGGACAGTTGCGAGCCCGCCCCAGTAGAAAGGCTTGGCGAAGCCTCGAATGGAATGTGCCCTGCGATAAGCGTGCCCGCAGCCCGGCTGCGCAATCCCTTGACCGCAGCGCGGATATAGGCCGCCATCGCGCCGGCCGCGAGTGCGGAAGCCGCTACGGCACCAAAGATGTTCCGAGAGACTGTCTCTGCCAGTACCACGTCATTCCCCGCCAGACCCTCCTCATGGGCGAGGATGCGGCCGTAGAAAGCTCGCGCCATTCATTCCACGTGCTTCCCCAGGCTCAAATCCCCGGTCCCCATACCGCGTAAAGTACGATCGAAATCGGCAAACACCCGGTCGAAGAAGCTCTGACAGAGTCGATTCGCTTGCGGCTGCTCTGCCCCGAGACGATAAAGATATAAGAACGCATGCGGACAAATTAGTTCGAAGCGTCCCTCGTAGAGTGTCGGGCGCGCGATATTCCGTCAAGAAAACCGATTGTCGAGCCTGCTCAACCAAGCGCCGGTAGGCTAGTTCGGCAGATTTACGGGTCGAATTGCGTGCGGAGAGAGATTTCGCCGCGACGCCCGCACGAACCACAGACGTTGACAACCAACGGCTTAGGGTTAAACCTTTCGTCCCGAAGATGGGGCGGCTTAGACGCGATTCAACAGAGCACCGGTCGAGTGATCCCACCGCTGCGCCCCGAGGAACGCCCGTGCGCCATTCGCTTGTCCTTCTCGTCGCCGTTTCGGGAATTGCCGGTTGCGCTCCCTCGGTGGAGCAGCGCGGTAATTTGCCTAGTCCGGACAAGCTCTCGGAGATCCATGCCGGCAGCACTACCAAGGACGAGGTCACCAAGATTCTCGGCACGCCATCTAGTGTCAGCGTGTTCAATAATGATAGGTCGTGGTATTATATAAGCCGGCGCACTGCGCAGACTGCTTTTTTCGATCCCACTGTACTCGACCAACAAGTCTACATTGTCAAGTTTGACGACCAGGGGGTGGTCAAGGCTCTCGACCACAAAGTCTTGGAGGATGGGAAAGAGATTACCCCGGTCGCTCGGGCGACGCCAGCCCCAGGACGGGAGCTATCGTTTCTCGAGCAGCTGATCGGCAATCTCGGTAAGTTCAATGGCAGCAGCGAGGGCGGCAGCAGCAGCGGCGGCGGTGGCCGCCCTCCAGGGCCTAGCCCCAATGAAAATAAGTAATGGGACAAGCACTCAACTCATCCATCTGGCAAGAATAGCGAGCAGCAGCAGCGCGACAATGTTAGTGATCTTGATCATCGGGTTGACCGCAGGGCCAGCGGTGTCCTTATAGGGGTCGCCAACCGTATCGCCGGTCACCGCGGCCTTGTGGGGCTCCGATCCTTTGCCCCCGTGATGACCTTCTTCGATGTACTTCTTGGCGTTATCCCAGGCTCCGCCCCCTGAGGTCATCGAGATCGCAACGAAGATCCCGGTTACGATGGTTCCAAGCAGCATAGCGCCAAGCGTGCTGAATGCAGCGGCTCGGCCAGCGATGATTGCGATGACGATCCAGAGCGCGATCGGCGCCAGGACCGGCAGCAAAGACGGTACGATCATTTCCCGAATTGCCGCCCGCGTCAGCATGTCGACGGCTAGGCCGTAATCGGGCTTCGCGCTACCCTGCATGATGCCGGGAATTTCGCGGAACTGGCGGCGCACCTCGATGACGACCGCCGCCGCCGCCCTACCGACCGCCGTCATGCCCATAGAGCCAAACAGGTAGGGTAGCAAACCGCCGATAAACAGGCCGATTACCACGTACGGGTCCTGAAGCCCGAAATGGACGTCGAGATTCGGAAAGTAGTGATGGAGATCCTCGGTATAGGCGGCGAACAACACCAGCGAGGCGAGCCCGGCCGAGCCGATAGCATATCCTTTCGTCACGGCCTTGGTGGTGTTGCCGACAGCATCGAGCGCGTCGGTCGTCCGCCGCACCTCACGCGGCAGATCGGCCATTTCGGCGATCCCGCCGGCGTTGTCGGTGACCGGACCATAGGCATCGAGCGCGACGATCATGCCGGCGAGCGCCAACATCGTCGTCGCCGCGATCGCGATACCGAACAGACCGGCGATCAGGAAAGACATCATGATCCCGATGCAAATCACGATGACCGGCAGCGCCGTCGCTTCCATCGACACCGCCAGCCCCTGGATAACATTGGTGCCATGGCCGGTCGTCGAGCTCCGGGCAATGCTGCGCACCGGCCGGTATTGGGTTCCGGTGTAATATTCGGTAATCACGACGATGAACCCGGTGACCGCCAGTCCGACGATCGCGCATAGCCACAGGCCGAGACCCGTCACTGAAACCCCTGTGCTCATCGGCAACGGGTCCGAGAACCCGAACAGGAAATGGATCAACAGTGCGATCGCGACCACTGACAAGATCCCGGTGGCGAAAAGGCCCTTGTAGAGCGCCCGCATGATCCCGTTATCGGCCCCGAGCCGAACGAAGAAGGTGCCAATCACCGAAGTCGCAATGCACGCCGCGCCGATTACCAGCGGCAGCAGGAGCATCTTGTCGCGAACCGGCTCTGTGAAAAAGATCGCCGCGAGCAGCATCGTCGCCACGATCGTGACGGCGTAAGTTTCGAACAGGTCGGCGGCCATGCCGGCGCAATCGCCGACGTTATCACCGACATTGTCGGCGATGACGGCAGGATTTCGTGGGTCGTCTTCAGGAATGCCCGCCTCGACCTTGCCGACGAGGTCGGCGCCGACATCGGCACCTTTGGTGAAGATCCCGCCGCCGAGCCGCGCAAAAATCGAGATCAGCGAAGCGCCGAAGCTCAGTCCGACCATCGCCTCGAGCACAAGGCGCAGATCTTCGCTCGGTATGGTCGCCCGCAAAATGAAATAATAGATCCCTACTCCAAGCAAACCGAGCCCCACCACCAGCAACCCGGTGACCGCGCCCGCCTTGAACGCGATCGCAAGTCCGGCTTTGAGGCCGCTGCGCGCCGCCTGCGCGGTTCGCACATTGGCGCGAACCGAGACATTCATGCCGACATAGCCGGCGGTTCCCGAGAGCACCGCTCCGATCAGGAAACCGATCGCAACACGAAGCCCGAGCGCCACCCCGAGCACGATAAGAACGACCACCCCGACAGCTGCAATGGCGCGATATTGGCGATTGAGATAGGCGCGAGCGCCTACCTGCACTGCGCCGGAAATCTCCTGCATCCGAGTGGTGCCGGCATTAGCGGCCAATACCTGGCGGCTGGTGAACCAGCCATAGGCCAGAGCCAACAGGCCACACGCGATTACCAGGAAGTATGCAGACAACATCCGAAAAGTCCCCAGAAATAAAAACGCCTGCACTCGTTATACCCGGCGTGGCGGAAGCAGGTCGCGGCGCGGAACATGCCAGAATAGTGGCCGGCTAGCAACGATACAGTGGGTGGCATGCTAGTCGGTAAGCGGCGGCATCTGTCAGAAATGGCGATAGCCCGCTTGCTCTACCACGATCGTTCGCCCGTAGGCATCGGCGAGCCGGACGCCCGCGCCGGGTTCGATCCGCCCGATCCTCGCGATCGGGACGCCGAGCCGGGAAGAGAGCGCAACGATACGCTCCGCGGCATCGGCCGGCGCCGCAAACAATAATTCGTAGTCATCGCCTCCAGTCGCAAGCCGCGGGCGCATGGCGGGGTCCCGTTCCACGATCACCTCCGCCGCCGGTGAAAGCGGCACTAAATCCAGTTCGACGATCGCAGCGGCCTGCGAGGTCTCACAGACGTGTGCGAGATCGGCGAGAAGGCCGTCGGAAACGTCAATCATCGCATGGGCGATGCCGCGCAGAAGAGGACCGAGCTGTGTCCGGGGGTCGGGGATTTGGAAACGACGGACCAGGTAAGCACGGTGCTCCGGGGAAAGCTCGGAATATTCCCCGCGCAGCAGGCGCAGCCCGAGATACGCATCGCCGATCGTCCCGGAAACCCAGACAAGATCCCCCGGCTTAGCACCACTCCGCCGCACAGCCTTTCCCGCCGTTACCTCACCGATCGCCGTCAGCGACAGAACCGCCGGGCCGACGGTACCAACCGAATCGCCGCCCAGTAGATCTATCCGGAACCGGCGTTGATCCTCACCGAGGCCCTCGGCAAATCGGCCGAGCCACTCCGGGTTGATCTCGGCCGGGAACGCGGTCGTCAAAACATAATGAAGCGGTCGGGCCCCCATGGCCGCGAGATCCGAAAGGTTGACCCGCAGCAGCTTGCGCGCGACCAGTTCGGGCGGATCGTCCGGCAAATAGTGCACTCCGGCGACAATAGCATCCGCCGTAACGACGAGCTGCCGTCCCGCCCGGCACTCGACGAGCGCCGCGTCGTCCAGGAGCCCGAGCCCGCCCGGCCCCGCTAGGGGCGCGAAGAAGCGGGCAATTCGCTCGAATTCCCCGAGCTCGTCCGCCGCCATCGGCGCCTACATCTCGGCGCCGCGCAAGGAGCGCCCGAGATTATCGAGCACGCCGTTCGCCAGCCCCGGCTCCTTGCCCGAAAAGAAGGCGTGGGCAACCGTCGTGTATTCGCTGATCGAGACACGGGGAGGAATATCGCGCCGATGCACGAGCTCGTAGGCGCCGGCATGAAGAATCGCGCGCAGGACGGCATCGAGCCTGGACAGTGGCCATTCCTCGGTAAGCACCGTCGAGATCGTTACATCCAGGCGTTCGCGGTCGTGCGTAACCCCGCGGACAATATCGGCAAACAGCACGGGGTCGGCTTCGCCGTACTGGTCGCCATTGATCTGGTGGCCAAAACGGTACCGGGTGAACTCGCGCACGACTCTTTCCGGATCGCTCTCTCGGCTCAGCTCAAGCTGGTACAATGCCTGCACCGCCAACAGGCGGGCAACACTTCGGCGTCGGCTCGCGCGCCTCGGATGCCCGTTTGCGGCCTCACGCTCGTTCGCCCGCCGAACGACGGGCGGTGGCTCGATCGGCGTGCTCATTTTCCTCCCCGGTGAAGCGGCGCTTTAGATCGATTAACGCCAGGCAAGCGCGCACCGCCTCGCCGCCCTTATCTCTGCGCTCCGCGGACGCGCGCGCCAGGGCCTGCGCCTCGTTCTCCACCGTCAGCACGCCAAAGCCGATGGCGATGCCTTCGCGTACCGCAAGGTCCTGCAGCCCCCGCGAGCACTCTGCACAGATGTGATCGTAGTGCGTCGTCTCGCCTCTGATCACGCAACCCAGCGCGACAAAACCATCGAACCGGTTTGTTTCGCGCGCCACGAATCCGATCGCCGCGGGTATCTCAAAGGCTCCGGGGACGGAAACGATCTCATGCGTCGCGCCGGCCGCAACCAATGCACGTTCGGCGCCGCGCCGTAGCGGGTCGGCGATATGAGCATAATAGGGCGCCTCGACGAGGAGGATATGAGGCGGCCGGGTCATTAGACACCCTCCGTGCGGGAACCGAGAAGCCTAGCGACGTAACGCGCGATCAAATCGACTTCGAGATTCATCTGCTGCCCGGGTACAGCCGTGCCAAAGTTGGTGCACGCCAGCGTGTGCGGAATGATGTTCACGCCGAAGCGGGCGCCCGAAACCTCGTTCACGGTGAGGCTGACGCCATCGAGCGCGACCGATCCCTTCGAGGCGATAAACGGCGCCAGTCCCAGGGGCGTCTCGAAAACGAAACGGACGGATTGGGCTTCGGGCCGCCGTTCGACAATGCGCGCAACACCATCGACATGGCCGGAGACGAGATGGCCGCCGAGTTCATCGCCGACCCGTAGCGGCTTTTCCAGATTGACCGCTATGCCCTCCTCCCACGAGCCGACCGTCGTGCATGCAATCGTCTCGGCCGATGCCTGCACCGAGAACTCCCCAAGCGTAACCGCCACGACCGTAAGACACACACCCGAACAGGCGATCGAGGCACCGAGCGGAATGGCCGAGGTGTCGAACCCCGTCGCGATCGTCAAATCGACGAGGTCGGCACGGCGCGCCTGTTTCACTCGGCCGAGGTCGGTGACGATGCCAGTGAACATCCGGGTAAGCTACGGTTCCGTGACATGATTTGCCACGGTGTCTTCGCGGGGCAGGAATGCGATTGCGCTGGTCGAGGAACAGCGTCGAGGCCCCTTACCTCTAGGACGCGGCCGCCGCCCGAGCCGACCGCGGAGCGTCGTGCTCCTGCGAGATGTCGCGGTTGGTAAAGTCCGGCAGAAAGGCTGTGGCGGTGACGCTGACGATCGCGCAGAAGAGAATGTAGAGCGCCACCGAATACCCCGATCCGGTCGCCGCGAACAATGCTGTCGCAATCAATGGCGCCGGACCGCCGGCGACGATCGATGCCAGGTGAAACCCGAGCGAAGGCCCGCTGTAGCGCAGCCGCGCGGTGAAGCATTCGGCGATCAATGCTGCTTGCGGCCCGTACATCATGTCGTGCGGAATAAAGGATAGTACGATCGCCAGGAAAATCAGCGCCGGCACCATGCTGTTCATCATCGCAAAATAGATGAAAGTGAACACCCCGACTGAGACGGCGCCGATCAGGTACATCCGTTTGCGACCAATGCGGTCGGAGATGAACCCGGACAGCGGGATCGTCACCGCCGACAGACCAGTCGCGACCAACAGCGCAGTCAACAAGAAGTCACGCGACATGCCGGATACCTTTGTCCCATAGACAAAGACAAAGGCGGCATAGACGTAGAACGGACCTTGCTCCGCCATCCGGCACAACGCCGTCAGGATGATCTGTTTCGGCTGGCGTTTGATGACTTCGACCACCGGTGTGCGTTCGATGCGGCGTTCTTCGATAATTCGCCGGAACACCGGCGTCTCGAGAATGCCCAGCCGAATGTAAAGCCCAATGCCGACCATGACGATCGACAGCCAGAAGGGGACGCGCCAGCCCCAGGTCAGGAACTGGTCACCCGAAATCGCGCTGAATATTAGCACCGCGACGTTGGCAAAGAACAGTCCGGCCGGGCCGCCCCATTGCGGCCAGGACGTGATGAAACCGCGATGCGCGTCGGTCCGGGCCCATTCCATCGCCATCAGGGTGGCACCACCCCATTCGCCGCCGATGCCGAGACCCTGAATAAACCGGACCGTCGTCAGGATGATTGCGCCCCAAATTCCGATCGAGGCGTAGCCCGGGACGAAGCCCACAGCGAAGGTCGACAGGCCAGTCAAGAGCAATGTCGCAATCAATGTCGCCTTACGCCCAATGCGGTCCCCGTAATGGCCGAACAGCGCCGCGCCGACGGGGCGGGCAATAAAGCCGACCGCGTAAATACCGAAGGCCTGCAATATCCCAACCAGCGGGTCGGATTCGGGGAAATACAGCTTCGCAAAGACGAGCGGCGCCACGAGAACGTAGAGCAGGAAGTCGTACGCCTCGATGATTGTCCCGACCGTACTCGCGATGATTGCGCGGCGGAGTTGCCGGCTGTGCTCGGCTGCGGAAAGGCTGCTCGCAACGGTTTCGGTGATGGTCATTCGAATGTCCTCCCTCGACGCTAGTCGGCCTGGGCCCGGGCAGGCTGAACCGGCCGAGTTTTGTCGTATTCCTCCGAGATGTCCCTGTTGGTGTAGTCAGTGAGCATCGTCGTGGCGCTGATGCCGATTACGGCGCAGCCGAGGATATAAAGGGCGATCGGGAAGCTCGAAGCGAAGGCAGCTAACAGCGCCGTCGCGATAAACGGCGATGGACCGCCGGCAATGATCGAGGCGAGCTGATAGCCCAGCGAGGAGCCGCTATAGCGCAGCCGTGGGGAGAAGGATTCGGCGATCAGTGCCGCTTCGGGGCCGTACATCGTCATGATCGGCAGGCCTGAGAGAGCCACGGCGATAAAGATCACCATCGGTATTTTCGTATCCAGCATGGCAAAGTATACGAACCCGAACAGGGCGACGAAGACGCAGCCGATTATGTACATGCGCTTGCGGCCGATGCGGTCCGACAGATGCCCGGCTATCGTCACCCACAAAAAGCCGAGGACGGCTTGTACGAGCACCGCAGTCAGCAGAAAATTGCGCGACGCGCCCAGGACCGTCGTGCCGTAGGTGAAAACGAACGCGCCAAAGATATAGCCGGGAGCTTGCTCCGGCAGCCGCAACAGAGCGGTCAGCGCGACCTCTTTCGGTTGGCGTTTGAGTACTTCGAGCACCGGCACGCGTTCGATACGTTCCTCCTCGATGACTTTGCGGAACACCGGGGTTTCGAGAATGCCGAGCCGGATCCACAGCCCGACCCCGACCATGACGATGCTGATGAGGAACGGGATGCGCCAGCCCCACACCAGAAACTGATCCCCGGAGAGCCAGCTGAACACCAGCACCGCCAGATTGGCCAGAAAGAACCCGGCTGGGGCCCCGAATTGCGGCCAGGACGAGATGAAGCCCCGATGATGATGGTTCGTGCCCATTCCATCGCTAAGAGCACCGAGCCGCCCCACTCACCGCCGACCCCGATGCCTTGAATCAAGCGGATGACCGTCAACTGGATGGCGCCCCAGATGCCGATGCTCTCGTAGGTCGGGACGAGGCCCACGGCGACCGTCGCAAGCCCCGTCACCAACAATGTCACGATCAAAGTCGCCTTGCGTCCGATCCGATCGCCCCAATGGCCGAATATCGCCGCTCCGATCGGCCGGCCGACGAACCCGATAAAAAACACGGCAAAGGCCTCGAGCACACCGACTAATGGATCCGACTTCGGGAAGAACAGTTTGCCGAAGACCAGCGCGGTTACTTGGCCATAAAGCAGGAAATCGTACCATTCGATCGTGGTGCCGACAGTGCTGGCAACCAGCGCGCGACGCAACTGCGCGCGGTGCTCGGCTTCCGGCAATGCGCTGATCGGACTATCGATAGCAGTCATCGCAGAATCCTCCCGCGTGATCCGCTAGTGTCCGATGCCCAAGCGTTGGGCAATCGCGGCAAGAGCCTGCCGGAACCCGTCGGAGCAGTTCAGACCCGCTCGTATTCGGCAGAGATGTCCTTGTTGGTGTAATCCGTGAGCAACGCTGCCGCGATGATGCCGAGCACCCCGCAGCCGAGAATATAAAGGGCAATCGGAAAGCTCGACGCGAACGTAGCGAACAGTGCCGTCGCGATGAACGGCGACGGACCGCCAGCGATTATCGAAGCGAGCTGATAGCCCAGCGAGGTGCCGCTGTAGCGCAGCCGCGGAGTAAAGCTTTCTGCGATCATTGCCGCCTGTGGGCCATAACACGTCGTGACGGGAAGCAACGACAGCGCGATGGCGATAAAGATCAGAGCCGGCACTTTCGTATCGAGCAGGGCGAAGTAGATGAAGCCGAAGATCCCGGAAAAGATTGAGCCGATTATATACATGCGCTTGCGCCCGATGCGGTCGGACAGATGCCCGGCGATCGGGACCCAAGAAAATCCGAGTACGGCCTGAACGAGGACGGCCATCAGCACAAAATTGCGCGGAGCGCCGAGCACCGTGGTGGCATAGGTAAAGATGAAGGTGCCGACGATATAGCCCGGCGCCTGCTCCGGCATCCGCAAGAGCGCGGTTAGCGCCACTTGCTTCGGTTGCCGCTTGAGCACTTCCAGGACCGGCACGCGTTCGACCCGCTCTTCGTCGAGCACCTTCTGGAAGACCGGGGTCTCGGAGATGCCGAGCCTGATCCATAGCCCGATACCGACCATGACGATGCTGATAAGGAACGGAATCCGCCATCCCCAAACCAGAAATTGGTCGCCGGACAGCCAGCTGAAGAACAGCACCGCAAGGTTCGCCAGGAACAGCCCCGCCGGCCCGCCGAACTGCGGCCACGCAGCGAGGAATCCGCGGTTTTTGGTGGTGCGCGCCCACTCCATCGCCAAGAGCACGGAGCCGCCCCATTCGCCCCCGACGCCGATCCCCTGAATCAGGCGGATGATCGTCAGAAGGACTGCTCCCCAGATGCCGATGCTCTCATAGGTCGGTACGAGACCGACGGCTACGGTGGCAAAGCCGGTCACCAGCAGGGTCGCGATCAACGTCGCCTTGCGTCCAATGCGGTCGCCCCAATGGCCGAAGATCGCCGCCCCGATCGGCCGTCCGACAAAGCCGATGAAGAAAACGGCGAACGCTTGCAGAACACCGACAATCGGGTCGGACTGGGGGAAGAAGAGCTTGCCGAAAACCAGCCCAGTCACCTGGCCGTACAGCAGGAAATCATACCATTCGATCGTGGTTCCGACCGTGCTGGCGATCAGGGCGCGGCGCAGTTGCCGCCGGTGTTCGTCGGTGGAAAGGCCGTTCCTCGTCGCAGCAATATCGGCTGTTGTCATCGCGGCTTCCTCCCTGGGCCGGGGGAACCGGGCGCCGGCTCAGCTTTTCCTCTCGACGATGCAAGAGGCGTTAACGCTTTCAAACCGAAGTTACCAGCCGAGCGCAAGAGGAAAAAGGGTTCAGCGGCTAGCCAATTCGGTGAGGAGCGGGTTGAAACGTTGGGCCGCCTCGTACTGGACCCAATGCCCGGCTCCCGGGATCACCACAAAACGGGCGGCGGGTTGAACGTTCCGCAAAGCGCGGGCGCGATCGTCCAGGTGTGGATAGGCGGTGGCGTCGCGTTCTCCCCAGATGCCGTCGATGCGGGCCTTCATGCGAGGAAGGGCGCGGGCGAGTGTGTCCGCCCGTGAGAACCTGCGGCTTTTGATCCGGCCGCGCGGCGCGTTTCGTGCCTGGATATAGACTGCCAGCTTGTCGATTTTGGCCGCATCGGCGATCATCAGGGCCGCGACATTGTGGCGGGCGACGGCAAGCGCCTGGACCTCGGATGCGCCTTCCGGCAATCGTTGGAGCGCTGTCGGCTGGCGGACCAGACCAAGGCCGTTCGATCCGACGATCGTAAAGGCGTGCACTCGATCGCCGAGCCGAGCCGCAACATGACCGCCAAGCACGCCGCCGAACGAAAATCCGGCGAGATGCAACACAGCATGTGATGGGAAGACGGCATCGATTCCCTCGACGATGATCCCGGCGAGACCCTCGGCGGTGTGGGGCTCCGGGGGCGTCGCCGAGTCGCCGAGCCCCGGCAAGTCGGGAGCAGCGACCGTGAACCGCCGCGACAGCGGCGTCACATTGCGGATCCAATGCATCCACGAACCGTAGCCGCCGTGCAGCAAGACGAGGGGTGGGCCGCTTCCCCACACGCGCCAGACCATGCTGCCATCGCCGCACGGCGTTTCCAGCCGCTGCGCTTCGGCCGCGATGCCGTCCACGAAAGCCACGGTTTTTTCTCCGATCAGACCCACCGTTCGCCTCTCTGGCAGACCTTTCCGCAGGCTGATAACCGGTTTCGCGGCAGACGCCTAGTCCCAGCGCGAGGCGGAGCAGCGGCCAAACTGGTCGCTTCGCCCGGCCCGCTTTGCGGAAAGAGAACTCCCCCCCTCCCCCCGCACGCACTATATGTGTCGAGATATGAGTCGACGCGGCCCCATCGCCGGGCGGGCCGCACCGCTCGGAGCCGATGATGCCGCAAAGACCGTTCGAGATGTTGATGTGGGCGCGGGCCTGCGAGGCGATGGAGCGTGCCGAGCGTCTCCATCGTCAATTTTTCCACCGCGCCCCTGCCACCTCATGCTGGGAAGCGCCGGTCGATATTTTCGAGACCGACGATCTGCTGACCATCGTAATCGCCTTGCCGGGGGTGGATCCCGACCGCGTGCAGGTGACACTCAGCGCCGGCGTGTTGATCGTCAGCGGCGAACGGCCTCTGCCCGAGGAATTGGGAGATGCCCGCATCCACCGGCTCGAGATCCCCCACGGGCATTTCCAGCGGCGGATCGAGCTGCCACCGGCCCGATTGAAACTTTCCCGCCGGCATCTTGCCAATGGCTGCCTGATGCTCCAGCTGCAAAAAGTCGGGTGAGCGATATGGCTCTGGACCGCGACCTGCGCACGTCGGGAACTACCGCGCCCTCCTCCCCCGATGCCATCGAGATGACGGGCTCCAGCGTTCCAGCACTGCCGGAAGACGCGCTGATCCTGATTCCGACGCGTAACCTCGTACTGTTTCCCGGCACGGTGTTGCCGGTCACCCTCGGCCGCCAACGCTCGGTGCTGGCAGCGCAGACGGCGATGCGGCTCAATCGCACGGTTGGCCTCGTTCTGCAGCGCGACCCTGGCATCGATGATCCGATCCCGCTGGATCTCCATCGCGTAGGTACCGAAGGGAGCCTGTTGCGTTACGTCACCAGCCCGGATGGCACCCATCACGCGATCTGCCAAGGCGAGCGCCGTTTCCGCATTCGCGATTTTCTCGACGGCTACCCGTTTCTCGCGGCCCGCGTCGAACGCGTCACCGAATCCGATGAAACCACCACGGACATTGCCGCGCGCCTGCTCAATCTGCGCAACCAGGCGATGGAGGTGCTGCAGCTGCTGCCGCAGACGCCGGCAGAGCTTGTAAATGCGGTTCAGTCTGTCACTTCTGCAGCGGCGCTCGCGGATCTGATCGCGAGTTTCATGGACATTACCCCGCCCGAAAAGCAAGAGATCCTGGAGACCGTCGAGCTCCAACGCCGGCTCGAACGCATCTCGGAAATGCTGGGCTACCGGCTCGAAGTGCTGCGGTTGTCGCGTCAGATCAGCGAGCAGACCAAAGGCAAACTGGATGATCGGCAGCGCGAATTCCTGTTGCGTGAGCAATTGAAGACGATCCAGAAGGAGCTCGGCGAGGGCGAAGATGCCAAAGCGCAAGAGATCGCCGAGCTGACCAAGAAGATCACCGAGGCGAAAATGCCGTCCGAGATCGAGGAGCATGCCAAAAGGGAAGTCTCCCGGCTCGACCGAATGCCGGAAGCCTCCGGCGAGTACTCGATGGCGCGCACCTATCTGGAATGGCTGACGGAGCTCCCGTGGTCGGTTGAATCCGGCAAGCCGATCGATATCGCCGAAGCGCGCCGCATTCTCGATGCCGACCACTATGGCCTGCAAAAGATCAAGCGGCGCATTCTCGAATACCTCGCGATCCACCAGCTCAACCCCGGCGGCCGCAGCCCAATCCTGTGCTTTGTCGGGCCGCCTGGGGTCGGCAAGACCTCGCTCGGGCAGAGCATCGCGCGAGCAACGGGCCGAAAATTCGTCCGGGTGAGCCTGGGCGGCGTGCATGACGAAGCCGAGATCCGTGGCCACCGCCGCACCTATATCGGGGCGTTGCCCGGAAACATCATCCAGGGGATCCGCCGGGCCGCCGCCTGCGATTGCGTGATGATGCTCGACGAGGTCGACAAGCTCGGCCGCGGCATCCAGGGCGACCCCGCCTCGGCGCTGCTTGAGGTGCTCGACCCCGAACAGAACTCGACCTTTCGCGACGCCTATCTGGGCGTGCCGTTCGACCTGTCGAAGGTGATGTTCATCACGACGGCCAACGTCCTCGACAGCATACCGGGGCCACTGCGCGACCGCATGGAGGTCATCGACCTGCCCGGCTATGTCGAGGACGAGAAGTTCGAGATCGCGCGACGCTACCTCGTCACCCGGCAGATCGAGGCTAACGGATTGAAGGCCGAGCAGGCCGAGATCGACGACGCGGCGCTGCGCGCGATCATCCGCGACTACACGCGTGAGGCCGGCGTGCGCCAGCTGGAGCGCGAGATCGGTGCCGTGTTGCGCAGTGCCGCGATGCGCATCGCCGAGGGCACGGCGCACCATGTCCGCATCGAGCCGGAAGATTTGACAGAAATCCTCGGGCCGCCGCGCTTCGAGGGCGAAGTCGCGATGCGCACGAGCATCCCCGGCGTCGCGACGGGCCTCGCCTGGACCCCGGTCGGCGGCGACATTCTGTTTATCGAGGCGACCCGCATCCCGGGCAACGGACAGCTGATCCTGACCGGCCAGCTCGGCGACGTCATGAAGGAGAGCGTGCAGGCCGCGCTGAGCCTCGTCAAAGGGCGGGCATCCTCGCTCGGGCTCGATCCGGGAATCTTCGAAAAATCCGACATTCACGTTCATGTCCCGGCCGGCGCGATCCCCAAAGACGGTCCGAGCGCCGGCGTGGCGATGTTCACCGCTCTCATCTCGCTGTTGACCAACCGCACGGTGCGCAGCGACACCGCGATGACCGGCGAGATCAGCCTGCGCGGGCTCGTGCTTCCCGTTGGCGGCATCAAGGAGAAAGTCGTCGCCGCAGCGCGCGCCTCCCTCTCTACGGTCATCCTGCCGGCGCGCAACCGCAAGGATTACGAGGACATCCCCGAGAGCGCGCGCAGCAGCCTGCGTTTCGTGTGGGCCGAGCGGGTCGAAGACGTCATCGAGGCGGCTCTGGAGCCGGCGCCGCAGGCCGTCACCAGCTCCGCTGCCTGAGTACCGATCGACAGGAAAGCCCCTCGCCTCAACCCGTCGTTGGAGCCCTCCAAACGGAGAAGGGCTTTTCCGGCCGACGTGCCGAAACGGGCACGTGTATCGCGCGCGAGATACAAAAAGTCACGACCAGGCCGTTGAGATTCCTCGAGTCCAGGTCCGGGAAACAGGCGATAGCAGAGGGCGGAGGCGGCTCGGCAACGATTTCCAGCATCAGCGGCTGTGAGGCAAACGAGGGTAGTTGCTCGTGACATCGCGGCCCTGCATGGCCGCCGCCCTTAGCCCAATGCCCCCATCCAGCCGGCGATGGCCTGCCCGATCTCGTGCGGCGAATCCTCCTGGACGTAATGGATCCCCGCGACCGTCACCTCGGTCTGCGCCGGCAACCTGCGGACGAAGTCGAGATCCGTGTCGGCGGATAGGATCCCGCCGGGTTCGGCCTTCACGAACAGCTTGGGCACATTGCTCGTCTTGAGCCATTCCCCAGAGGCGGCCACGATCGCAGTCACGTCGGCGGGCTCGCCGTCGATGGGGATCTGCCGGGGGAAGGTCAATGTCGGCCGTCGCCCCTCGCCGGGCTCGGCGAACGGCCGTCGGTACGCCGCCATCTCCTCGGCGGAGAGGGTGCGCAGGATGGCCTTTGGCAGGATCTGCTCGATGAAGAAGTTGTCTTGCAGGACCATTTTCTCTCCGGCCTCGGAACGCAGTCCCTGCAAGGCTGGACGCATTCCGAACTTGTCCCAGTGGTCCCAGCGCTGCGGCACCACGATCGCCTCCATGTACGCGATGCCCTTCATGGCCTCGCGGTGCCGGTTGGCCCAGTCAAAGCCGAGGGCCGAACCCCAGTCATGGATGACAAGGGTGACCCGCTCGCGCACATCCAGGGCCTCGAGCAGGGCGTCGAGATAGCGGCGGTGCTCGACGAAGCGATACGAGCCGGGGCCACTGTCAGGCAGTTTGTCGGAGTCGCCCATGCCGATCAGGTCGGGGGCGATGCAGCGGCCTAGTGGCTGCAGGTGCGGCAACACGTTGCGCCAGAGATAGGACGAGGTGGGATTGCCGTGTAGCAGCACGATGGGGTCGCCCTGTCCCACCTCCACGTACGCCATCTCGCGGCCGAGGACCCGCCGCCGTCGTTTTTGGCACGGAAATCCCGCGGAGATCGTGTTCGTCATGTTCACTTCTCCTGTAGTAACCGACTAAGAATGTCTTCGAGCAACACTGCCGGCACCTGACGGCTTATAGATGAGGCTGTCGAGGCCGCCGAATTTCTCCAGCACGATCGCGCGCATGGCAATTCGCCCGGTACGGTCAGCGGGCGAGGAAGGCGCGGATTGCCGCAGCGATTTCGTCGCAATGCGTCTCGAGCGCAAAGTGCCCGGTGTCCAGGAAACGCACTTCGGCACCCGGAATGTCGCCCTTGAACGCCTCCGCGCCCGGCGGCAGGAAGAAGGGATCGTTCTTCCCCCAAATCGCCAAAAACCGCGGCTTGTGCCTGCGGAAATAGGATTGGAATTCCGGGTACAGCGCGACGTTGCTCTTATAGTCACCGAAAAGATCGAGCTGCACCTCATCGGCACCGGGACGCGCCAGGTAGAAGCTGTCGAGCGAATATCCGTCGGGAGAAACCGCGGAGGTGTCAGCGACGCCGTGGGTGTACTGCCAGTACGTTGTCTCCGGTGTGAGGAAGGTTCGGAGGGCCGCGCGGTTCGCCTGCGAGGGCTCCTGCCAGTAGGCGCGGATCGGGTCCCAGCCGTCGCTCAGGCCCTCCACATAGGCATTGCCATTCTGCGAGATGATGGCGGTGATGCGCTCGGGATGCCGCATTGCGAGGCGGAAGCCGGTCGGCGCGCCATAGTCGAACACATAGAGCGCGAAGCGGCCAAGTGCGATCAATTCAGTGAAGCGCTCAATAACACCCGCAATGTTGTCGAAGGTGTAGTTGAACTTGGTCCGTTCCGGCATGTCCGATCGTCCAAACCCGGGCAGGTCAGGCGCAATGAGACGAAACTGATTGGACAGCTGTGGAATGAGATCGCGGAACATGTGACCGGCACTTGGAAAGCCGTGCAGCAGCAGGAGCACTGGTGCGGCCTTCGGCCCTGCCTCGCGATAAAAGATGTTGAACCCGTCGACATCGACTTTCCGGAAGCTCATCTTGCGCATTGTCGGACCTCTTCAAAGCGGTTGGGTTCGGTCACGCCGAGGAGCTCGCCACGGCTTCGAGAATCACTTCGATGACGAGTTCTGGCGCGGTAACTAATGGCGTATGGTCGACCTTCTCCGATCGGATTCGTGCGCCCATGCGTTCTGCCATAAAGAGCTGAGTAGCTGGGTTGATCATTCGGTCTTCTTCGGCGACGAGGTACCAAGACGGCTTTACTTTCCAAGCAGCTTTCGGCGCCTTCTCCTGAATGCATGCAACAGCGATCGGCCGCTGCGTTGCAGCAAAAAGCGCCGCCCGTTCGGGGGAGGCGTGTTGCGCAAAAGCAGTGGCAAATCCCTCTTGCGGCATCCAGATGAACCCATGCGAATCAGGTGCCAGCTGCGGCGCCTGTGGATGCGGCTTTTCGCGATAGAAGACTTCGGCGACTGTCTCGCCTTCGTCAGGCGCCAAGCCCGCCACGAAGATCAGCGATTGCACTCTCTCGTTGGTGCTCGCCGCTATCACTGCGCCAGCATAAGCGTGTGCTGCCAAGACCACAGGTCCATCGGTGCGTTCCAGCGCGCGGTCGAGCGCAGCGATGTCATCGGACAAGGACGTCAGTGGTATCGGAGCCGCCAGGGCATTCAATCCTTTGCAGAGCAGCGGCCCGATAATGTCGTTCCAGCTCGAGCCATCAGCCCATGCACCGTGCACCAAGACGACACTAGCCCTTCGCTTGGAATCGCTCATGTGTCATCCCCTTCACGTCCGAACTCAGTGGTCTGCGCGCGGGGATGTAGGGACTTCGCGGTAGCGGTATAACGAGGTAATTTTACAAAGGACCCTCTCGATTTTTGGAAGGTTCGCGTGGACCGGCTTGAAGCTATGGCAATACTCGTCGAGGCGGTTGATGTCGGTAGTTTGTCGGCCGCCAGCCGCAAAATGAACGTGCCGCTCCCGACCGTGAGTCGAAAGATCGCGGATCTGGAATCGCATCTCGGGGCTCGGTTGCTTACCCGCTCAACGCGCAAATTGACACTGACAGACGCCGGAGCTGCGTATGTCGGTGTCGCGAAGCGGATCCTTGAAGAAGTTGCTGACGCCGAACGAACGGCTGCAGGTGAGTATAGTACGCCGAGAGGAGATCTTGCCGTTACAGCGCCTATCGTTTTTGGACGCCTGCACGTGCTGCCGCTAGTAACGGATTTCCTGACCCGTTATCCTGAGATCAACATCCGCCTCGTGCTTTCGGATCGCAACGCGGATCTTATCGACGAGCACATGGATATGGCGATCCGGATCGGTGCGCTTCCCGACAGCAGCATGATCGCGACGCGCGTTGGAGCGGTTCGCCACGTGATTTGCGCGAGCCCCTCGTTCCTTGCGTTTCACGGCGTCCCCGAAACGCCGGCTGCACTCGCGACACTTCCATGCATCTCTCACGATTTCCTAACGGCGCCGAGCGCGGCGTGGTCATTTCGCGAACCGGGAGCCAAGGCCGACCTGATGGCGCCGGTTCGCGTGCGGTTGGCGGTGACGACGGCGGAGGCTGCCGTCGATGCGACGATCGCCGGAATTGGCGTGACCCGCCTGCTTTCCTACCAGGTGGCTGAAGCGGTCGCACGCGGGGGCATTGCGGATTATTTTAGCGCAATATGAGTGCGAGCCGATGCCCGTCAGTATCCTTCATGCAGGGCAAGGTATGTTGCCACTCAAAGTGCGGGCCTTCCGCGATTTTGCGGCGCCACGATTGCATGCGGCGCTGGGCTCGGCGAAGCTGAACCCACCCAGTCGGGCGAGATAGCCGAGGATGTCGGCTCCGGCCGCCAAACAGTGAACTTCCACTTGGCGGCAACCATCACCGCGAGGCAGCACAGCCCAAGCGCGGGACTGGGTTGGCAACGGGCGGCGATTTTCGCGGGTCAGCCCGGCTTGCGAAATTTCAGCACGTAGATATCGACCGGTTGCGCCGCGGAATGCGAGGGAGTGTCTCGGGCATCTCCGGGAACGTGGAGGAAATCGCCGTGGTCGACCAATTTGAACCCCGCCGCCTCGATTTCCGACCTGACCAGCGCTTCGTCCGAACGGTGCAAGGTCTGGACGACGCTCGCGCCCGCGCCGGGCTTGGCCGAGTAATCGCCCACGACTAATTCACCGCCCGGCTTCAGCGCCTCGTAGAAAGCCTTGATCATCTTGGCGCGATCGACACCAAGGTAAGTAACGTCGTGATAGGCATAGAAAAACGTCACGAGGTCAAAGTCATGCATATCCGGTGGCGCCGGATCCTCGAATGGCCGCACCACCGAGACGATATTGGCGGCCGCCGGGGTCGCGAGCCGCGCATCGAGCCGATCCTTGACGCGCGCAAAGGCGGCTTCCGAATTTTGCGCATAAACTTTGCCGCCCGGCGTTACGGCGCGCGCCAGAAGTTCTGCCTTCCACCCGTATACCGCGAAGATGTCGAGGATTTTCATGCCGGGCTTGGCGCCAATGAACGCCAGCCACTGCGCCGGTGCGCGGTTGGTATCGAGCTTGCGATCGGCGTCGCTGCGCTCGGGGGCAGCGACAATCGCAGCGTAGTCCGGGGCCGTCTGCGCGATCACCACCGGCGTGGCCGCGATAGCGGACACGGTCAGCAGGCAAGCGAGGATCTTATGTTTCAACATTTCGCTCCCCAAATTGCTCGCTGTTTGAGTTAGCGCCGCGACACCTACTGCAAGCAAGCCGATGTGTACAGCCGTAGAGTTTTGAGAAGTGCTCCGCGCCGATCCGCCCAGCGGCACCACGATGTTGCCCGAGGGGGGACATCAGCGCAGCACGTGTAGAAGCCCGGCAGGAATGCCCGCTGTCCACCCAACTCGACCGGTCCGAGCCCGCCGGTCGGGTCTCTTGGATTCTTTTCGGACATTGTTCAGCCTCGCTGGTGCGGGGTATGGTGTTCGCGATCGGCGCCACCGAGTAGGGCTCGACGTCGCCGCGACCCGCAACGAAGGGCACTCGTATGATCCATCACGTATCGATACCGGCGCGTGAACCGCAGCACGTGGCCGGAGTGCTGGCCGAGCTGATGGGCGGAAAGTGCTTTCCGTTCGGCCCGCTCGAAGGCGCCTTCATGGCGGCAAGCGGCGACGCTCACGGCACGATGATCGAGGTCTACCCGGAGCGCGCGACGCTCGACATCCCGGACCGCGACGATCAGGTCGTCTTCGGCGAAAACCTGTCGCCACCGCAAACCTGGCCTTTCCACGTGTTTCTGTCGGTGTCGCTGGAGCCGGATCAGGTCGAGCGGATCGGCGCCCGCGAGGGCTGGCGCGCCAAGACCTTCGGCCGCGGGATGCAGGGCCACAAGCCGTTCTTTCACGTCATCGAGTTCTGGCTGGAAAACCGGCTGATGATCGAAGTCGTATCACCGGCAATGGCTCGAGAATACGAGAACTTCCTGAAGGACGCACAGACGGCGATGATGAGCGATCCCGAATCGCTGCGGCTGATGCGGGCGACCCATTTGAAAGAGCCGGTCAAAGAGCCGGCCTGACAAACGGAGGACCCAATGCTGGAGCTTTCGGACATCAAATCTTCGGAAGCAGAGCTGCAGGACTACTACACGCAGCTCAGTACGCAGCACATCACACCGGCCTGGATCGGTGGCGGCATCAGCGTCGAGCCTCAAAGCAAGGCGGTGCCTTATTTGTGGCATTGGCGCGATCTGCGACCACAGGCGATGCGGGCAGCCGAGCTCGTCGGTACCCAGCAGGCCGAGCGCCGGGTGCTGCGCCTGACCAACCCCGAGCTGTCCGGGGTGTCGGCCAGCAACACATTGGTCGCCAACATCCAGATCGTCATGCCCGGCGAGATTGCCCGGGCCCATCGGCATTCCGGGGCGGCCCTTCGCTTCATTATCGAGGGTCGGGGCGGCTACACGGTCGTGAACGGCGAGCGCGTCCCGATGTTCCCGGGCGATCTCGTCCTCACCCCCAACTGGTCATGGCACGACCACGCCAACGACACCGATGCGCCGATGATTTGGCTGGACGGCCTGGATACTCCGCTGGTGCGGATGCTCGAAGCTGGTTTCTACGAGGAGTACCACAAGGAGCGGCAATCCTTCGGTCCGGCCGTCAATTCGTCGCCGTGGCACTACCCGATGTCGGAGATGCGGGCCGCCCTGCAGCGGCTGGCCACCGCGGGTTCCGCCGACGCAGCCGATGGGATCATCCTCGAATACACCAACCGGCGGAGCGGCGGTCCGGTGATGCCGACCATCGCCTGCCACATGCAGCTATTGCGTCCCGGCGAGCACACGCGGGCCTGCCGCCGCGTCTGCTGCACGAACCTGCACGTGGTCGAGGGCACCGGCTACTCGATCGTGGGCGGCCAGCGGTTCGACTGGGACGACAAGGACGTGTTCACGGTGCCGACCTGGACCTTCTGCGAGCACGTCAACAGCGGCGACCGCCCGGCCTTCCTGTTCAGCTTCAGCGACGCGCCGGTGATGAAGGCTTTGAGCCTCTTCCGCGAGGAGAAGAGAGCATAGAGGCGCCATCCGGCTGACCTGTTTCGACCCGAACACACCTTCAGGATCGCGGGACCACGGCGGCTCACTCCTCCGGCAGGCCAGCCAGACGCAGGCCGGTGACGAAGAGTTCGAGAACTTCCGGTGCCAGATAGTGAGAGAACACGCGATAGCCGGCGATGGTCAGCTTGGGGTCGATGGCGAGCACTCGACCGAGTTCGGCGCGCGCCTCGTCAAGCCGGCCGAGATGCGCCAACGCGACGACTTTGACCCGCATCGCTCCGACCGTGTGCTGCTGCTCGTGCAAGGCGCGATCGGCCCATTCGGTCGCCTGTTCAAAGCGTCGCGCGGCGAGATGCGCGAAAGCGATATTTTGGGCGTAGGAAAAGGCATATGGATCAAACGGGCTCAGGCGGCGCGCCCGTTCGCTGGCTTCGATCGCCGCCTCGGGCTGGTTGCGAAGCGCGTGGATTTGTCCCCTTGCCATCCAGGCGTGCGCCGCGTTTGGGTTGAGCGCCAGGGCGCGATCGAGAGCCGTCGCCGCCATCGCCGCCTCGCCGGCGAGGACAAACAGCGTCCAGGCAGCCTGCCAAATCGTTTCGGCGTCATCGCGCTCCGCCTCGAGTGCCTGTCGCGCCAGGCGGCAGGCTTCGCTGATGTCGCCATC
>Ga0318533_10000015_pt1 | contig 43658 bp, 37 predicted proteins | sample GRESIP053b4f27_FD_203675 | JGI IMG/M metagenome (GOLD analysis project Ga0318533, IMG submission 203675) | Tropical soil microbial communities from Luquillo Experimental Forest, Puerto Rico - GRE.SIPMG.053b4f27 | ecosystem: Environmental > Terrestrial > Soil > Tropical forest > Bulk soil...
CGCGGGGCAGGAATTCATTCTCGCGCAGGAACGGGGGAAAGAAAGATTCCTGCAAGCCGTGAAGGAGTTGTCGGAAGCGTTTGCGCTGGCGGTGCCGCATGACGAGGCGATTCGCATCCGCGATGCAGTCGGGTTCTTTCAGGCCGTCCGCGCCGCGTTGATCAAGCACATCCCGGATAATCGAAAACCTCCCGAGGTGCTCGACCAAGCGATCCGCCAAATCGTCTCGAAGGCACTCGTTTCCGGCGAGATCGTCGATATCTTTGCCGCCGCCGGGCTGAAGAAGCCCGACATCTCGATCCTCTCCGACGAGTTTCTTGCCGAGATCCGCGGCATGCCGCAGCGCAACCTCGCCGTCGAGCTGTTGCGCAAGCTGCTGGTCGGGGAGATCAAGGCCCGCTCGCAGAGCAATGTCGTGCAGGCGCGTTCTTTCACCGAGCTGCTGGAGCGCTCGATCCGCCGATACCAGAACCGCGCAATCGAGACCGCGCAGGTGATCGAAGAATTGATCGCTCTTGCCAAGGACATGCGCGCGGCGAACGCGCGCGGCGAGAAGCTCGGGTTGACCGAGGACGAGCTCGCTTTCTACGACGCACTTGAAACCAACGACAGCGCGGTCAAGGTGTTGGGCGAGCCGACCTTGAAGACGATCGCTCGCGAGCTGGTCGCGATCGTGCGCAAGAATGTGACAATCGACTGGACCCTGCGCGAGAACGTCCGCGCGCAATTGCGCGTGGTGGTCAAGCGGATCCTTCGCAAATACGGCTATCCGCCCGACAAGCAAGAAAAAGCCACGCAAACCGTACTGGAGCAGGCGGAGTTGCTCTCGGAAACCTGGGCGGCCGCTGCCTGACGGGGGCTTTCACGTCCGCGGGGCGGGAGGCACCCCGCCGTCAAAATAACTCAGCTTGCTCAGGCGGATAGGTGATGCGGACGCCCTCCACCTGTGCGAACCGCGTGAGTTCATGCATCCGCCAGCTGCTCTCCGACAAAATCTCGACGACCGGCACGCCGCGCACCCTGAGCGCATCGGCCACCAGGGAACGGTGGCACCGCCACGGCACCGCTTCGGCGCACATGATCGCGACGCGCCTTTCGCGGCTCAGGCGGATGAGCGCCGAAAGCGCGGCCTCAAACTCCTCGGTCTGCATGTAATCGGCAAAGCCGCGAAAACCTTCGTTGCGCCAGCCGGTGTTCGAAGAATCCTTGCGCGGACGCCGCAGACCGCCCAGCGCTTTCATATGCACGTATTCGAGACGCTCCGCTTTCAGGCTCTCGGCCAGGGCAGTGCCGTTGAATTGCGGATTATGGCGTGACCGGGGGATCGTACGGATGTCGACGAGGCGTTCGATGCCATAGGCTTGCAGCACCGTGATGAAGGATCCGATCGGCAATGTGGAGTGCCCGAGGGTAAAGATAGCCCCTTCGGGCCAATGCGGTTCGCGGGGCGGAGGAATTTCGCTCATGACCGTTGTGGCGAGCAGGTGCACCATAGCGCTAACGGCCCAGCGTAGGTGAAGCTCCGCGAATTACGGAGGCTGGATTGGACTCTATCGAAAAACTGAAGCGTTCCGTCGGGCTCTGCATGTTTGACCAGTACGGGACGGTCGTCGACATGCAGTCGGGGCTGACCGAGGCCTCGACGCCATTTCTCAAAAGCAAAGGCTGGCCCGGCAATGCGAACTCGTTCGTGACCTGGTGGCGCCGCACCCATTTTGAGAATTCGATGATCGACGCATTGCTGCACAGGGAGCACACGCCCTATCGCGAGATCGGTCACCGGTCGCTGGCTCATGTCCTCGAGCGCGCCGGCATTTCCTACACGATGGACGAGGTCCGCGATCTCGTCGCGCAGATAGAGAAGCTGCGGCCCTTTCCGGAAGTGCCGGAGGCGCTCGCGCGGCTGCATACGCGCTACAAGCTCGCCGTGCTCTCGAATGGCGATCCCGACATGCTCGAGGCGGCACGGCCGTACCATGGGATCGCGTTCGACCGCCTGATCTCGGTAGCGGCCGCCAATTCCTTCAAACCGCATGTCGCGACCTACACGAAAGCGCCGGAGCTGCCCGGGGTGCGGATGGACCAGGTGCTGTTCGTTGCCAATCATGCCTTCGACTGCATCGGCGCCAAATCCGCCGGCATGCACACCGCCTTCATCGACCGGCGGCAGCGCCCCTTTGGCATGACGCCGCACCAGCCGGACATTGTGGTTCGCAATATGACGGAGCTGGCGGACCTCATGGTTTGAGTCTGCCCCGCTCAATTTCGACAAGCGGCGCAAAGCCCGCCCGGATCACCATATAACCTCCGACGCGTGAGATCCTTTGGCGTTCCGTGAACACCACCTACCTGTTTCATCCGGCGGTTGCCGAATGGTTTGACCGCAGCTTTGCTGCCCCGACCGCGGCCCAGGCGGAGGCGTGGCCGGCGATTCAGAGCGGCCGGCATACGCTGATCGCGGCGCCGACCGGCTCCGGCAAGACGCTGGCCGCGTTTCTCGCGGCGATCGACACGCTGGTGCGCCAGGCACTCGATGGCGGGCTCGAAGACGAGACGCAGATCGTCTACGTCTCGCCGCTGAAGGCGCTCTCCAACGACATCCAGCGCAACCTCGAGGCGCCGCTCGCCGGCATCCGCGAAGAGCTGCGCCGGCAAGGGCTGCTGGAGGTCGACATCCGCACCTGGGTGCGCACGGGCGACACGGCAGCCGGCGAACGCGAACGCATGCGGCGATCGCCGCCGCACATCGTCATCACAACACCGGAATCGCTCTACATCCTGCTCGGCTCGGAATCCGGCCGCAAAATGCTGGCGACGGTGCGAACGGTCATCGTCGACGAAATCCATGCCGTCGCGCCGAACAAGCGCGGGTCGCATCTGGCGATCACGCTCGAGCGTCTGGCCGCGCTGTGCGGCGGCCACCTGCTGCGCATCGGGCTGTCGGCGACGCAGAAGCCGATCGAGGCGGTGGCGCGTTTCCTGGTGGGCCCTACCGGTGAGTGTCAGATTATCGACACCGGCCATCGCCGGGCGCGCGATCTGGCCCTCGAAGTTCCCGCCTCGCCGCTCGAAGCGGTGATGTCGGGGGAAGTCTGGCAGCAGGTCTACGATCGCCTGACCGAACTGATCGAAGCGCACCGAACGACCCTGATCTTTGTCAACACCCGCCGGCTCGCCGAGCGCGTGACCCGCCAGCTCTCGGAGCGGCTCGGAGCCGAGCAAGTGACCGCCCATCACGGGAGCCTTGCCCGGGAGCAGCGGTTCGATGCCGAGCAGCGGCTCAAATGCGGCGCGCTGAAAGCACTGGTCGCGACCGCCTCGCTCGAGCTCGGCATCGACATCGGCGAGGTCGACCTGGTGTGTCAAATCGGCTCACCGCGCTCGATCGCCAGCTTTTTGCAGCGCGTCGGGCGCTCGGGGCATGCGGTTGCCGGCACCCCCAAAGGACGGCTGTTCCCGCTGTCGCGCGACGAGCTTGTCGAGTGCGCGGCTCTCATCGACAGCGTCCGCCGTGGCGAGCTCGACCGGTTGATGATCCCCGAACAGCCGCTCGACGTGCTCGCGCAGCACATCGTCGCCGAGGTCGCTGCGCAGGAATGGAACGAGGACGAGTTCTATGCGCTGGTCCGCCGCGCTTGGCCCTATCGGTTGCTGCCGCGCGAGGATTTCTCGGCGGTGGTGGCGATGCTCGCCGACGGCTTCACGACCCGCCGTGGCCGGCGCAGCGCGCTGATCCATTACGACGCAGTTAACCACAAGCTTCGCGGCCGGCGCGGCGCGCGACTGACCGCGCTGACCTCGGGCGGCACGATCCCGGACAACGCCGATTATCAGGTCCTGCTCGAGCCCGAAAATCAGGTTATCGGCACCGTCAACGAGGATTTCGCGGTCGAAAGCATGGTCGGCGACGTCTTCCAGCTCGGCAATACCGGGTACCGCGTGCTGCGGCTCGAGCGTGGCACCTTGCGGGTCGAGGATGCGCAGGGCGCCGCGCCGAATATTCCTTTCTGGCTGGGCGAGGCGCCGGGCCGCAGCGACGAGCTGTCGCAATCGGTCTCGCGCCTGCGGGCAGATCTCGCGGTCCGTTTGCCGGCAGGCGACAACACTTTGCACTGGCTGGTCGAAGAGATCGGCATTGCCGAGGCGGCGGCGGAGCAGATCGTCGACTATCTGGCTACGGGCCATGCCGCGCTCGGCGTTCTGCCGACCCGCGACACGCTCGTCATCGAGCGCTTTTTCGACGAGATCGGCGGCATGCAGCTGGTCATCCATTCGCCCTATGGCAGCCGGCTCAACCGCGCCTGGGGACTGGCGCTGCGCAAGCGCTTCTGCCGAAAATTCAATTTCGAGCTGCAGGCGGCGGCGACCGAAGACAACATCGTGCTGTCGCTGACCCGGGCACACAGCTTCGATCTCGCCGAGGTCGCGCGCTACCTCAATTCCGCCAACATCAGGCAGCTTGTGACCGAGGCGCTGCTCGATGCGCCGATGTTCATCACCCGCTGGCGTTGGGTCGCGGGAGTGTCGCTGGCGCTACCGCGGTTCCGCGGCGGCAGGAAAGTGCCGCCGCAACTCGCTCGCATGGCTGCCGAGGACCTGCTCTCAGCGGTTTTTCCGGACCAGGTCGCCTGCGCCGAGAATTTGGCAGGCGCGCGCGAGATCCCCGACCATCCGCTGGTTCGCCAAACAATCAGCGATTGTCTCATCGAGGCCATGGACGTCGACGGTCTCGAAGGGCTGCTCAAGGCGCTGGAGGCCGGCGAAATCCGCGTCATCACGCGCGATCTGACCGAACCCTCGCCGCTGGCGCTCGAAGTGCTGTCGGCCCGGCCCTACGCCTATCTCGACGACGCGCCGCTCGAAGAACGGCGTACCCAGGCGGTGATGAGCCGGCGCTGGCTGGCGGCGGAGGATGCAAGCGAGATCGGCCGGCTCGATCCGGAAGCGATCGAGCGGGTGCGCAGCGAAGCCTGGCCCGAGCCCGCCAACGCCGACGAACTGCACGATGCGCTGGTCTGGCTGGGCTTCCTCAGCGCAGATGAAATCCCGCCAACGTGGAATGAGTGGCTTGCCGAACTCATGCGCGAATGGCGTGTCACATTGCTCTCTATCCGAGCGAACCCCACCGTCGCCCCCGCGAAAGCGGGAGCCCAGGGCCGCCTGGATTCCCGCTTTCGCGGGAATGACGATCATAAGGCTTCGGAGTCAAAGTTGTGGGTCGCAGCCGAGCGATTGCCGCAATTTCGAGCAATTTGGCCGGAAGCCTCGCTCGACCCGCCGATCTCCGCGCCACAGATCCATGCCGAGCGCCACTGGTCGCCCGATGAGGCGCTGATCGAAATCCTCCGCGGCCGATCGGAAGGCTTGGGACCGGTCACCGAGGCGGCGTTGGCGGAACCGCTCGGGATCAAGCAAAATGAGATCTCGGCCGCGCTCATCGCGCTCGAAACCGAGGGTTTTGCGATGCGCGGCCGCTTCACACAACAGGCGCCAGCCGAGGAATGGTGCGAACGCCGGCTGCTCGCCCGCATTCACCGCTATACGGTGGGCCGACTGCGCGCCGAGATCCAGCCGGTGGCCGCGCGCGATTTTCTGCGTTTCCTGCTCGGCTGGCAGCGGGTAACACCCGAAGCGCGGATGGAGGGGCCGGACGCTCTCGAGGTTCTGGTCCGTCAGCTCGAAGGCTTCGAGGCGCCGGCCGGAGCCTGGGAGACCGAGATCCTGCCGGCGCGGCTCGACGGATACGAGCCCTCCTGGCTCGATGATCAGTGCCTTGCAGGGCGGATCGCTTGGGCCCGGCTGAGACCTCGCGGGCCGCGGCCCAACGGCGTGGAGCGCAATGCCACGCCGGTGCGGACGACGCCGATAACGTTGCTGGCACGCCGGCATGCGGCGCTCTGGGCCTCGCTGTCGTCGGCAGAAGACGCGCCCGCGCCGAGTTCCCGTTCGCAAGCCGTCGCCGACTTCATCCGGCAATATGGTGCTTCTTTCTTCGACGAAGTCGTCGAAGGCACCGGCCTGTTGCGCCCACAGGTCGAGGAGGCGCTGGCCGAATTGGTCGCGCTCGGCGTCGTCACCTCCGACAGCTTTGGCGGGTTGCGCGCATTGCTGCGCAAGCCCGATAGCGGCCGGCGGCGGCGCGCCGCGATGTTCGGCATGGAGAGCGCCGGCCGCTGGGCGCTGGCGCGCCGTGGGCCGCCTCGTAACGATGCCAAACCCGAGGCTGCCGAGCATCTCGCCCGAACCCTGCTGCTGCGTTACGGGGTTGTGTTCTGGCGGCTGCTGGAGCGCGAGGCCCCCTGGTTGCCGCCGTGGCGCGACCTGTTGCGCGTCTATCGTCGCTTGGAAGCGCGCGGCGAAATCCGCGGCGGCCGGTTTGTCGCCGGCTTTGCCGGCGAGCAATTCGCACTCCCCGACGCGGTCGGCATGCTTCGCGAGGTGCGCCGTAAGCCGGCAGCAGGGATCTGGGTCTCGCTTTCCGGCGCCGATCCGCTGAACCTCGCCGGCATCCTGACGCCGGGACCAAAGCTTCCCGCCTTGACCGGCAATCGCCTGCTCTACCGCGACGGTCTGCCGATCGCACTGTTCACCGGAGGCGAGGTGCAATGCCTCGAAACCCTCGACCCCGGCACGCAGTGGGAGGTCCGCAAGGCGCTGCTGCGCGGCGCCGTCCCGCCGTCGCTCGTCGCGCTCGCCTGACCCGGCGTTTTTGCATCGTCCCGATTACCGTCAAAAACTCGTCTGCGGGTTTCCATCGGCGCCGTCGGCGTTAAGTTTTGTTGCAGCGCTGCGGCGGCGCGGGTGGTGACGAACGTGATCGCTTTTCCTGCCGGGGCTGGGGGGCCGCCCGCACTGGAAAGTGGGCCAGCCGCAGCGCTTTTTGCTCCCTTATCTTGCCGCCAGCCCTCGCAACCAAGTTGCGATGCGATCTTGTACGCGGTCATAGACCTCCTGCTGGCCCATGCCCGCACGCTTGGGAACCCTGAACGAATGGTCGCCGCCCTCGACCACATACAGATCGGCGGGCGGCTCGAGCCGCGTGATGATCGGCTGCAGCTCTCCGGGCGTGCCGAATGCATCGCGCGAGCCTTGAACGAACAGCATCGGAGCCCTTACGTCGTGCAGATGGGCGGCGCGCAGCCGCTCGGGTTTCCCTGGCGGATGCAGCGGATAGCCGAGGAACACCAATCCCGCCAACTCACCGGCGCCGCCGGCTGCGACTTGAGAAGCGATGCGCCCGCCCATCGATTTGCCGCCTATGGCCAGCGTGGTGGATTTCCGCTGGCGTACAGCCTCGATCACAGCGCGGAAGCAGGCTTCGAGCCTGGCATTCGGATCGGGGACGCGACGGCCGTGCTCTGCGTAAAGAAAATTGAACGTGACGATGTCGATCCCACGCGCCGCCAGCGCTGCCGCGAACTCTACGATGAAGCCACTGGTCTGACCGGCACCTGCTCCATGTCCGAGGATCAAACTGACCGCCGCCCGGTTTGATGCCGCGGCGGGATATTCTATCGCCGTGATACTTTGTGCCGACGCGACCTCGACGCGAAACCGTTCGGGCATCCGCGCTACGATGAACCATCGCAGCAGCGTGTCACGGCCGCAGGACGAGACCTTCCTGCGCGACGATCGTGCCGGGCCGCGCCGCTGCTGCGTCCGCGGCCACCCGGTCCATGAAATCGTCGTCGTGACCGGGATCATGATGGAAGATGACGAGGGTTTTTACCCCTGCCGCATCGGCAAGGCGTACCCCTTCCTGCCAGGTCGAGTGCCCCCAATCCTTGTGGGCGGGAAATTCCTCGTCCGTGTAGGAGGCGTCATAGATCGCCACGTCGGCGTCCCTGATGAGTGCGATGACGTTGGGGTCGCGTTCGCCGGGCCGATGTTCGGTATCGGTGATATAGGCCACGACCTTGCCACCGTATTCGATGCGATAGCCGGTGGCACCGTTGGGGTGGTTGAGCGGTCCGGTGCGAAGGACGATCCCGGGATATGGCCTCAGCTCGTCGCCCGCAGCGAAATCGGCAAACTCCATCTTGGCTGTAAAAATACCCATCGGGATCGGAAAGAGCGGGGCGATCATCATCTTGTTGAGCACCGCTTCGATGTTCTTGCCATCATTCAGATGGCCCGCCCAGATGCGCAAGTGGCTGCGCGCGTCATAACACGGGGCGAAGAACGGCAGCCCGCAAATGTGGTCGAAATGCGTGTGGCTGTAGAACAGATCCAGCTCGGCGGGACGCCCGGAAACCATCAACTCGTTACCCAGCAAGCGGATGCCGGTGCCGCCGTCGAATACCATGAGGTGGCCCCCGCAGCGGATTTCGACACACGAGGTATTGCCGCCGTAACGCACGGTATCGGGCCCAGGGCAAGCAATGCTCCCGCGTACGCCCCAAAATCGCACCGTGTAATCCGGATGGACCAATGTCCAACCTCGTCCTGTCACCCCTCCCGGCCCGCATATATCGTCTAGAGCCCGGCAAAACGCCAGCCGACTCGCGCCGGTTTCCGCGAATTTCGAAAACTTTTTTAGAGGTATTGCTCTAAACCCATCATTAACCGGTTTCGCTCTAACTAGAGAGACCCGTTGACCTAGCGAGGGAAACCGTCATGTCGGATGCCGATTACGAGGCGGCGGTTGCCGCTTTCTTGAAGACGAAAGGTGTGACGCGGTGCCCGACGGTCTGCGCTGTTCCGACCCAGGCAACCGTCGCCGAGGCAGACCGCGCCGCCTACCGCGACTACGTCACGGCACAGGAAGCTGCGCGCCTCGAAAAGTTGAAAGCTACCCAGCACATAGTCGATCTTTCGTCCTTGCCGCCCATCTAACCTGCTATTCCCACTGTCGTCGCTACGATCTGGCGGCGCGGGAGGGCAGGTTCGGAGGGTGATCGATGGATGCGGCCGAGATCGCGGTCCGCTGCTGCATCGCGGGTGGCGGCCCCGCCGGCATGATGCTGGGATTTCTGTTGGCGCGTGCCGGGAATCCGGTTCTCGTCCTCGAGAAACATGCCGATTTCTTGCGTGATTTCCGCGGCGATACGATCCACCCCTCGACACTCGAAGTAATGCACGAGCTGGAGCTTCTCGACGAATTCCTGCGGCGTCCCCATCAGGAGGTAAAGACCCTCGGCGCCCAGATCGGGGACGAGTTTCTGCAAATCGCTGATTTCCGGCATTTGCCGACGCATTGCCGGTTCATCGCCTTTATGCCGCAATGGGACTTTCTCGACTTTCTCGCCGAGCAGGCCAAGCGCTATCCCGGTTTTCAGCTCCGGATGGAGGCCGAGGTTCGTGAGCTCATCGTCGAGGGCGAGCGTGTAACCGGCGTGAGAGCGACGACCCGAGACGGAGAACTCGAGGTCAGCGCCGACCTGGTGGTCGCAGCTGACGGCCGCCACTCGACCGTACGCGAACGAGCCGGCCTCGATGTCATTGATCTCGGGGCGCCGATGGACGTGTTGTGGATGCGGCTGTCGCGGCGTTCGGACGACCCGGGACAGACGCTCGGCCGTGTCGACGCCGGCCGCATCTTTGTGATGCTCAACCGCGGTGAGTATTGGCAGTGCGCCTTCGTTATTCCGAAAGGAGGCCACGACGAGATATGCCGCCGCGGCCTGACCGCGCTGCGCGAAGAAATCGCTGGCCTTGTCCCGCACTTCCACGATCGTGTCGACGAGCTGAGCGATTGGTCCGACGTCAAGTTGTTGAGCGTTGCGGTCGATCGCTTGCGAGTGTGGCACCGGCCGGGGCTGCTATGCATCGGCGATGCCGCGCATGCGATGTCGCCGATCGGCGGTGTCGGGATAAATCTCGCGGTGCAGGATGCGGTCGCCGCCGCCAATATCTTGGCGCCGAGCCTGCTCAGAGGCGCGGTCTCCGAACAAGACCTCCGTGCCGTGCAGCGTCGCCGCGAGTTTCCCACCCGAGCTACGCAGCGGCTTCAAGTCGCTCTGCAGAAGCGGGTGATCGGCCGGGTCCTCGCGAGCTCAGGCAAAATATCGCCACCGCTGCTTTTGCGACTGTTCGGGTGGATGCCATTTCTTCGGCGCCTCCCCGCCCGGGTGATCGGTCTTGGCTTCCGCCCGGAGCACCTAAGCGCCTCGGCCTCAGCTTGACGAGCGGGCGTCATACCTGAAGTGCTGCTCTGCCCTGTCGCGCCACGGCCCGACAGCGCTGGGTTTCGCAATCCTTTTTAAGACGTCGGACGTTACTCGAGGTCGGTGAACCGCAACTGGTCCGCGAGGCCGTAAGATTCCGCAAGGCTACGCAGCTTGTACCAGGTGGCGTCCTCGACCTCGATCCCGTTCTGGCGCCGGTCCTGCTCGCGCATGTGCTCGATCTCGCCAGGATAATACACGCCGCTGCTACCTTCGGCCGGCTTTGTCGCCTTCAAATACGCGGCGAGCTCGCCGACATCCTTTTTGAATTGCGCCAGCGGGCGGAAGGCGTCGACCTTGAACGCCGCCATAAAGCAGCCGTCATTGTGGCGGCCGGTCGGCTCGACCCCAAAGCCGAGGCCGGTCAGCAGGCCGCAGAGGATCTCGACCATCACCGATAGGCCATAGCCCTTGTAGCCTTCGCCGCCGCCGACCGGCAGCAATGCCCCGCCCTGCCGCAGCTGGCTCGGGTCGTTGGTCGGCTTGCCGTCGCTGCCGATGATCCAGCCGTCGGGTACCGGCTGGTTGCGCGCGACGGCGAGCGCGATCTTCCCGGCGGCGGCGGCCGAGGTCGCCATGTCGAGATAAAGCGGCCCTTCGAGGTCGGACGGCATTGCGATCGAGATCGGGTTGGTGCCTAGCCGCGCCTCGCGGCCGCCGAACGGCGCCACCGCCTTTGGCGAGCGCCCGGAATCAGCGGTCGCGATGCCAATCATCCCTTCGCGTGCCGCCATCAGCGTATAGGAGGCTACCCGTCCGATATGCCCCTGGCGGAACACCGTGGCGGCTGCGACATTGGCGGATTTGGCCTTTTCGATCGTCAGCTTCATCGCCCGCTCGTTGACCACGTAGCCGAAGCCCCAATGGCCGTCGACGACCGTCGTGGTCGGCGATTCCTGGACGATCTTCCAGGGCGCGCCCGGCACGATGTGCCCAACCTTGATGCGCTCGATATAGGTCGGGATCTGGATCACCCCGTGTGAGTCGTGGCCGGCGAGATTGGCGTTGACGACGTGCCGCATAACGATTTCCGCTTCCGCCGGCGGCGTGCCCGCCGCAATGAACAGGGCGCGGCCAATCTCGCCTAGACGTTCGGCCTGGATTTTCGGCATTGTGCTTCCTCCCTAATGGGCCACGTCAAAGCCGGCGGGGTCGACCTTTAGCCCATAAAAACGGCGTGGGTTGTCGAAGAATATCTTGCGCTTGAGCTCGACCGGGACGTCGTTGCGGTCGGCGAGGGTCGCCACGGCATTCGGGAACTGGCCGTCCCAGTGCGGATAGTCGGACGCGAACAGGATGTTATCGGCCGGGAAGAAGTCCGGCACGTAACGTAAGGTCTTCTCCTCCGGCTCACAGGATACGAATACTCGACCGCAGGTCATGTATTCCGATGGCTTGGCTTTCAACAGTGGCGCGTCGAAGGCACGGTACTCGTACTCCTCGTCCATATGCTCCATCCAGAACGGGACCCAGCCGATTCCGGCCTCTAGAAAGGCGATGCGCAGATCCTGATACTTCTCCAACAGGCCGCTGTAGATGATCGCGGTGCAGGCGATCAGCTGCTCCGGCGCGTGCGATAGCGTGTGAACCTGCAGGAAATTGTCGAAGTGGCACAGCGGGTCCATCGTGTCGCTGCCCGAGGCGTGAAAGGCCACCGCCACACCCTGGCGGCCGCACTCCTCGTAAAACGGCCAGAAATCACGATGCGCAACGTTGCGGCTGCGATCGAAGGTGTTGACCATCACGCCGACCATGCCGAGCTGTGAGACCGCCCGTTCCATCTCGGCGATGGCCGCCGTCACGTCGACGTGCAACGGCACGAGCGCCACACCCGTCAGGCGCTTGTGGTCGGCCGAGCACCAATCGTGGAGCCAGTCGTTATAGGTGCGGCACAAGGCGACGGCGTAGTCGGCCTCGCGCACCCGCGACAGGAAGAGCCCGCCGGTCGGATAGATGACCTGCAGGTCGATGCCTTCACGGTCGTTATCCGCGAGGTTCTGCGCCGGCGTTTCCGGGCGTTTGCTGATCGTGCCGTTTTGGTTGCGGTCGAAACCGTCACTAGGGTGGATGAAGTTGCGCTTGCGGTAGCACTCAGGCAGCCGCTCGCGATACATGGGCTCCGCATCGACGGCGTGGCCGTCGGCGTCGATGATCACCATGCCGTTCTTCATCAGGCGAACCTCCGATCGGAAAGGGTTTCTATATCATCAAACCCGAGCGTCGTCGCTCGGAGGTGATAGCGCGGGTTGCGGGCGGCCCGTTCGCATCCCCCGCCCCCGATCCAGGCCCGTCAAGTTGATATACGAACTTCCGGTTCAAGACACGAGATCACACTCCTGCCATGGCGCAGCTCGGAGTCAGGGACCCGTGGGACGAGTGGAAGCCCAGCGCAACTGGCTATCTCGTCATGGCCATCAGGCGGGTTACGTACCCCTTAGGCTCCTTGCGCCGATCACGTCGCGGTGAAAGGGCTTGCCGCGGCCTTCGTCGAGGTCATCGCATGCTTTACGATCGCCCGCAGGAAACAGCAGGGGAGGACGCAATGGACGGACCAGAAATCGGATTAGAAGGATTTTCGCCGCGCACTCATTGGTCGCGGCGCGGCTTTGTGATGACCTCGCTCGTGACTGGGTTTACATTGCCAGTGCGGCCGGTTTCGGCGCAGACGATGACGACGGACACCAACGGTCTGGAGGCCGGCGAGGTCAAAGTCCCGGTCAAAGATGGCACCATTCCCGCCTATCGGGCGATGCCGGCGCAAGGCGGACCATTCCCGACGGTGCTGGTGGTTCAGGAGGTCTTTGGCGTGCACGAGCACATCAAGGACATTTGCCGACGCCTGGCAAAACTCAGGTATTACGCGATCGCACTTGAACTCTATGCACGCCAAGCCAACCCGGCGCAATACACCGATACTCGGGAGCTGATCCAGAACATCGTCGCAAAGGTTCCGACCGATCAGGTGATGTCCGATCTCGACGCGGCGGTCGCCTACGCCAAAGCCTCGGGCAAAGCCGATACGAACAAACTGGCGGTGACTGGCTTTTGCTGGGGCGGATGGGCCACCTGGATGTATGCGGCGCACAATCCAGGATTGAAGGCCGCCGTTTCATGGTACGGAACCGACCGTCCGGTCACCGAACTCACGCCGAAAAACCCGCTCGACATTGCTGCCGACGTCAAGTGCCCGGTTCTTGCCTTTCATGGCGGCCAGGACAACAGCATTTCGACGGACGCGATCGAAAAGCGGGAAGCCGCCTGCAAGGCGGCAGGCAAGGGCTGCGAGTTCAAGGTCTATCCGGACGCCCAGCACGGTTTCAATGCCGATTACCGCCCGAGCTATAACGCCGATGATGCCAAAGACGCGTGGGCGCGGATGCTCTCGTGGTTCAAGGAGCACGGGGTCGGCTGAGTGAACCTCTCGGCGTTGTTGTTCGATGTCGCCCGCCGGCAACCCGACATGCCGGCGGTCGACGACAGTATTCACGCCTGGAACTACCGCGAATTCGCCGGTCGCATTTCCTGCCTGGCGGGGGGGCTCGTCAGCCGCGGCGCGCAAAGCGGCGATCGCGTCATGCTGTGCATGGAGAATTGCGCCGAGTTCCTGGAATGCCTGTTCGCTTGTTGGGCGGCGGGCCTCTGGGCGGTCCCGGTCAACGCCCGTCTGCATGCCCGCGAGGTCGAATACATTGCACTGGACTGCCGGGCGCGGCTGTTGCTCGCGACGCCGGGTCTTGCGCAAGCGCTAGCGTCGCTCGAGGAATCTGTCGAAACATTGTCCGCGATCATCGCGACCCGCAGTACGGATTACACGGCTCTTATGACCGGCGACGCGCTGATGCGCCCGGTCGACGGCGCCCCAACCGACCGCGCGTGGCTGTTTTATACGAGCGGAACCACCGGCAGACCTAAAGGCGCGGTGCTGACGCATCGCAATCTGCTGTTCATGAGCCATTGCTATTACGCCGACATCGACGCGGTAGACGAGCGCGACACCAATCTCCACGCAGCGCCGCTATCGCACGGCGCCGGCCTCTATGCCGTGCCGCACTTATTGCGCGGCAGCCGTCAGGTGATACTGCCCCACTTCGAAATTGACGCCATTGTCGATGCGTTGCGACGCTTCTCGCAGGTCTCGATGTTTGCGGCGCCGACGATGCTGACCCGCCTCGTTCATGCGCCTGCCGTCGCCGACGCCGATCTGCGCAATCTGCGCACGATCTGCTATGGCGGCGGCCCGATGTATGTCGCCGATCTGGAACGCGCGCTGCAGCTGTTTGGCCCGCGGCTTTATCAGCTCTATGGCCAGGGCGAGTCGCCGATGACGATCACCGGGCTCAGCCAGCGCATGCATGCCGACATGGCCCATCCGCGCTGGCGGGAACGGTTGGGTTCGTGCGGCGTGCCCCGCACCGGGGTCCTCGTCAAAGTCGTCGACGATGGCGATCATGAACTGCCGCCCGGCGAGATCGGCGAAGTCGTCACCAAGAGCGACTGCGTCATGGAGGGCTATTGGGAAAAGCCCGAGGCCAGCGCCGACACCTTACGCGGCGGCTGGCTGCACACTGGCGATCTCGGCAGCTTCGACGAGGACGGGTTTCTGACCTTGCGCGATCGCTCCAAGGACATGATCATCAGCGGCGGCAGCAACATCTATCCGCGCGAGATCGAGGAGGTCCTGCTGCGCCACCCCGACGTTGCCGAGGCTTCGGTCGTCGCGCGTCCACACCCCGAATGGGGCGAGGAGGTCGTCGCCTTTGTCGTACCGCGGCCGGACGCAGAAATCACGAGCGAGACGCTCGACCGGCTGTGCCTCGACCACATCGCCCGCTTCAAGCGTCCACGCGATTATCGCTTCCTTGAGGCGCTGCCCAAGAACAATTATGGCAAGGTATTGAAGACCGAGCTGAGGCGGGTCTTGGCCGAACCGGACCGCCGCTGAGGCGGTTTGTCGGCTGAGTCTTTCCGGAACGTCACTATTGCACGGACCGTTTTGTCGAGCAAAATTGCACAAATTTGCCGGAGAAGGGTATGGCGCTCAAAGACCTTCTTGTTTGTATCGATCCGGGCTCTCTGAGCGATGCGCGTCTGCGGCTCGCCTTCAATCTCGCGAGAGTCCATCGGGCTCATCTCACCGCCGCCTATGTGATGCCGAAGGCGGAGGACCTGATCGCCCACCCGCCTGCCGGGGTAGTGCCGCCGGGTGAGCTCGGTGGGCTCGTGCGGGGTGGGGGGATGCACCCGGCGGCGCGGTTAGCGAAGTTCTGCGCGAAGCCGAGGAGGCCGAAGCCGTCGAGCAGCGCTTCAAAGCCGAGCTGCATCTGAGCGGCCTCGAGGGCAACTGGCACCTCCTCGACGCCGGCGAAGAGGCGGAATTGATCGAGCTCGCAAAGTCGTTCGACCTGATGATAACCGGGCAACTATCCCCCGACACCCGGTTTGCGGCGTTCGCCCCGGAGCACATCGCGGTGGGGACGGCGCGGCCGGTTCTCGTCATTCCTTATGCCGGCGTTTTCGAGAGCGTGGGGAAACGCGTGCTTGTCGCCTGGGACGACAGCCGCGAAGCAGTGCGTGCGGTTAACGACGCATTGCCGCTGCTCGGCGAAGCCGAAGCCGTAACAGTGATGTCCATCGGCCCACGCGAGACGGAGCTCGAACGGCGGCGGACATCGCTCGAGCGGATCATCGGTCACCTGCAGCGGCATGCGATCGCGACCCGGCTCGAAGAAAGCGTGCAAGGCGGGATTGCGGTATCGGATGTCCTGCTCTCCCGCGCCGCCGATCTCGCCGCCGACTTGATTGTCGCCGGCCTTTATCACCACTCGCAGCTGCGCGAAGCCCTGATCGGCGGCGTCAGCCGTGATCTGCTCGATCACATGACGGTACCGGTTCTGATGTCGCACTAGCGGCGCTTCACCGGCCCAACTGACGTTTGCTTGCCCACCCGGCACCGGCGGCATATCGTCCGTCGCTCAACCCTACGACAAGGAGCCCGGACATGCCGTTGCCGCAGGACATCAGACCCGCCTTCCAAGACATTCAGGACACGCTGGTGCGCTCCGACGCGCCCTGGATCGAGCAGACGCCGCTCTCTTCGGTCAAAGTGCTGTGGGTCGGGCGAGAGACCGGAACCTGGGCCTCGTTGCATCATTGGAAAAAGGGCTACGTCGCGCCGCCGCACAAGCACCTTGCCGGCGCCCATGCCTATGTCATCTCGGGCAAGCTGCAGGTCAGGACTGGGGTCTTGAAGGCGGGCGACTACGTCTACGAGCCGTCAGGAGTTCTGCACGACGCGACGACTGCGCTCGAAGACTCGACGTATCTATTCATCTGCAATGGCGCGGTCCTATTTTTTGACGAGAACGGCTTTACCCGTTACACAAACTGGGAGGTGATGGAGAAGTTGCGCCAGCAGCAGGCGGTGGAGGTGCGCGCCGAGGCCGCCGAATAACGGGCCTCCGCGATGAAGGCGGTCGTTTGTGAGGCGTTCGGCGGACCCGAAGTGCTGGCACTGCGCGAGGTGCCGGAGCCGCCGCTGCCGGGGCCGGGAGAGCTGCAGGTGCGCATCCAGGCGCGCGGCGTGCAATATGTCGATGTGCTGATGCTCGCCGGCAAATATCAATACCGGCCGGAACCGCCCTTCGTTCCCGGCGGCGAGGGAGCCGGTGAGGTCGTTGCGGTCGGCCCCGGCGTCGGCGGCTTCAAACCGGGTGACCGGGTGATGAGCCGCCAGCGGCTCGGCGCGTTCGCCGAACTGGGCAACTGCAAGGCCGACGACTGCGATCCCATCCCCGCGGCGCTGAGCCTAGAAGAGGCCGCGGTGTTTCGCGGCGCCTATAGCACCGCCTATCATGCGCTGTTGCAGCGTGGGAGGCTGGCCAAAGGCGACAGGGTGCTGATCCACGGCGCGAGCGGCGGGATCGGCATCCCGGCGATACAGATCGCCAAGCTCTTTGGCGCTGAGGTGATCGCTACTGCGAGCACCGACGAGAAGCGAGCGGTCTGTCTCGCCGAGGGCGCCGACCACGCGATCGATTATCGGGAAGGGTTTCGCGACAAAGTCATGGAGCTGACAGGAGGCCGTGGCGTCGACATCATCTACGATCCAGTAAACGGCCCGACGTTCGAGGAATCGCTGCGCTGTTTGGCCTGGGGCGGGCGCATATTGATCTTGGGCTTTCTCGGCGGTGAGCCGGCCCGCGCCCGCACCAACTACTTGCTGATCAAAGGCATCGAGGCGATCGGTGTGCGGATCGGCGGGCTCAACGAAGCCCACCCGGAGATCGCCGCCGCCAACAGCAGGACGTTGCTCGACCTCGCCGGGCAAGGCAAGCTCAAACCGCGCATCTGGCGCCGCTACGCGCTGAGCGAGGCGGCTGGGGCGGTGCAGGCGCTGATCGATCGCCAGGTCATCGGCAAGGCCGTGGTCGTCGGCTGACGGAGGAATTTTATGAAGATCACCGATGTCACGATCACCTTGTTCGGTTGGGAGAGCATCCCGTCGACAATATACGGCCATCACACGGCGCGGCCGACCGGCAAGAGCGATGTCGGCCTGTTGGCGGTCATGACCGACGAGGGCATTACCGGTCACGCCTTTCTCGGCACCTCGTCGAACCCGGCGAGCCTCGACGGGCCGGGGCTTATGCGATTTCTGAAGCCGGTCATGATGGGTCAGAACCCGCTCGACCGCGAGCGGTTAAATCGATTGCTGTGGGCGCGCGCCCGTGCGGCGACGATACGCTCGATCGGCGCCTGCGACGTGGCGCTGTGGGATATCGCCGGCAAGGCGGCGGGGCTGCCGATCCACCGGCTGATCGGCACCTCTCGCGACAATATCGCCGCCTATGCCAGCTCCGAGATCCACGCCTCACCCGAAGCCTATGTCGAGCAAGCGCGGCATTACCAATCGACCGGCTGGCGAGCCTACAAGATTCATCCGCCGCAATCCTGGCGCGAGGACATCAAGGTCTGCGAGGCGGTGCGCAAAGCCGTTGGCGACGACTTTACGGTCATGCTCGATTCGACCTGGAGCTACCGCTACGAGGAAGCACTGCGGGTCGGCCGTGCGATCGAGGAGATGGGCTTTTATTGGTATGAGGACCCGCTCGTCGAGCAGGACATCTACAGTTACGTCAAACTAAAGCAAAAGCTCGACATACCGATCATGGCGACCGAATTCCCGATCGGCGGCCTCGACATGTACGCGCCGTGGATCGTCAACCAAGCCACCGACATCCTGCGCGGCGATGTCGCGGTCAAGGGCGGGATTACCACTCTGGTCAAGACCGCGCATCTCGGCGAGGCGTTCCGGATGAACTACGAGGTGCACCACGGCGGCAATTCATTGAACAATGTCGCCAATCTCCACGTGATCATGGCGATCCGCAATACCGAATTCTTCGAGGTGCTGTTGCCCGACGCGATGCAGAAATACGGCCTCGTCGAAGACATAACCGTCGACCGCAATGGTCTCGTCCACGCCCCGACCGAACCCGGCCTCGGCGCGCACATCGACTTCGACTTGATTGAGCGCAAGAAGATCGGGGTGCTGAGCTAAAGGTGCATGGAGTTTGCAATCGTCCCTATCGCCGCGGAGCATATTCCAGGCTTCCGCGCGGTGGTTGATGCCGTTGCGCGTGAAAAAAAGTTTCTCGCGTTCCTGGAAGCGCCGCCGCTCGACGAGACGACGAAATTCGTCCTCAACAACATCGAGCAGAAAAACCCGCAATTCGTGGTGCTGCGTCATGCCAATGTTGTCGGGTGGTGCGACGTGCTCCGCAACGCGAAGAGGACCGTGTACTCGCACTGCGGCACGCTCGGCATCAGCCTCTTGCCGGAGTTCCGCGGCCGGGGCATCGGGCGGCAGCTCATGCAGGCGACAATCGACGCCGCCTGGGGGTGCGGAATCACGCGTATAGAGCTGACCGTGAGAGAGCACAACGCCAATGCGATCGCGCTCTACAAGAGCCTCGGCTTTGAGGTCGAGGGACTTCAGCGCAATGCTGTTCGCATCGAGGGGCAATACCAAAATGTCTATGCCATGGCCCTCCTTAAGACGTAAGCAGCGCTGTTCACCAAGTCTCACGAGATTGCTTCGCTACGCTCGCAATGACAACAGTTCGGCGCCGAGATAGCGGGCCAACGTTTCCATACCAAAGCGGCCGGCGCGGGCCTCGGCGTCGGGGTTGTAGTTCGTGTTAGTGTTGACGTCGTAGGTATAGACTGCACCCTCGGCATTAGTGATGAATTCGATGCCGGCGACGCCAATGTTGTTGCGGGCGAGGAAGGCCTCGTAGCGGCGCTTCAGACCAGCGTCGATATCGTCGATGATCGTAAACTTGGCCCGGGCTTCTTCGCCGACAGGGCAAAACGCATCGCCGACCGCGCATTGATCGGCAGGGCACAATTCGAACCCGTCGCTGGTATCGACTTCGACTGCATACATGAAACGGCCACCGATAAACTCGGCGCGGGTGATCAGCGGCACGGGTGCGCGGATGTATTGCTGCAGCAGATTGAGACCGTCGACCGGCGGCTCGTAATCCGCGCTTTCGACGTAATCGGCGAGCGCCTCTGGCGACTGAAGCAGCCGAACACCCAAGCCTTTGCCGCCGCGGTTCGGCTTGAGAATAAAGGGATCGGCGCCGAAGCGCTGCCGCGCCGCATCGGCAAGCAACTCCTTGCCGGCAATCAGGACCGTGTCGGGCGTGCAAATGCCGGACGCTTCGAGAGCGGCGTATTGGCGCGCCTTGCTGATCTCGAGATCGAGCGCGCGGCCGCCGTTGACGACGCGCCGTCCGTGAGCCTCGAGCCAGGCGAGCACCGAGGCGGTCAGTTCCGCGGCGTAGCGGTGGTCACGGGTATGCGAGGAGGCGCTCATCCGGTTGTAGAAGACGCCCTCGGGCGGCGGACGCGACAGATCGACGACGCCGTGGTCTAGGAACCAGTCGCGCCAGAGCAGCCTTTGCCGATCGAGGGCCGCGGCTAGTGGCTCCAGCCAGGCCGCGTTTTCGTGGATCACGTGGATGTGCGGCATGGCCTTTCCTCCGCTGCTGCTCACCGCTGCAAGGGATATAGTGCCGAACGGAAACATCGGGGAGAATTGCGATGGGACGGGTCGATGGCAAGGTCGCGCTCGTTGCGGGCTCCGGTGGGGGGATCGGCGGGGCCGGTGCCGCGGGTCTCGCCCGCGAAGGCGCGGCGGTCCTCTGTGCGGACATCGATGCGGCTGCAGCGGAGGCGACGGCCGCGCGCATCCGTGACGCCGGCGGCCGTGCCAACGCGTTCGCGCTCGACGTCCGTGACCGCCCGGCCGTCGACGCGGCCGTAACCGCAGCGGTGAGCGGGTTCGGCCGCCTCGATGTGCTGCTCGACTGCGCCGGCGTCAGCCAGACGGCCCCCTTCCTCGACCTCGATCCCGGCGAGTGGAATCGCGTCATCGCCGTCAACCTGACCGGCATGTTTTATCTTGGGCAGGCGGCGGCGCAGCAGATGGTGCGCCAGGGCAGCGGCGGCAGCATCATCAATGTCACCTCGCAGCTCGCCGAGGTGGCCCGTCCCGAGCGCGCCGCCTATGTCGCCTCGAAGGGCGGCGGCCGGTCGCTGACCCAGGCGATGGCGCTGGAACTGGCGCCGCATGGAATCCGGGTCAACGCGATCGCTCCCGGTCCCACCCTGACCGGCCTGACCCGCTCCAGTTACGCTGACCCCGAACGGCGGCGCGCCACGATCGCGCAGATCCCGCTCGGCCGGCTGGGTGAGCCCGAAGATATCGTCGGCGCGATCTTGTTTCTCGCCTCCGACGGATCTCGCTGGGTGACCGGCAGCACTGTCACGGTCGATGGCGGCTATCTCGTGCTGTGAGCGGAAACCGGAGTCAGTAATCGTAATTGTAATTGAGGCCGATGCCGGTGCTCCCGGATTGGCCGGCCTCGCCGCCGACCGTAAGATGCGGGCGCAGCTCGATCTCGACGGTGACTTTGCTCGTCGGCGGGGAGATGCCCTGGCTGACCCCGATGGAGACCCCCGGGGCAATGTACTTACCGGCACTCAGAGAGGTGCCGCCTACGGTGCCGGTGCTCGTCGCCGTTCTCGGGTTTAGCCTTCCGGTGGTCGGGCTGGTCGGGCTCGAACCCAACCTGAACCAATCCAAACCAAGACTGCCGCGCAGCTTGTCGAGAACGCCGGGACCACCGCCGGCCAGGGTGGCGGCGGCCGCAGCCAGCTGCAACCCCTCGCCGGCGCTGAGCTGACCGACGTTGCGGTTGAACAACACGCGCGCGAGGATCTCGTCCTGCGGCACGGGCGGTGTCGAGCTCAATGTCACTTTCGGCGCCGAGGCAACTCCGCTGATATGAACTTGTGCGGTAATGTCGGCGGTGCTCGCCTCGGCGACGATGTCGAGATCGGGATCCAGCGTTGCGCCGCCTGCAAATGTGATCCGGCCGCGCGTTATCGTGAAGGTCTTGCCCAGCAGGTCGACGCTACCGCGGATCTGCTCGAGCGAGCCGCTGATCACCGGTGCCGCGCTCGTTCCGGTGATCGTCAGCTTGCCGCGCCACTCGCTGTCGAGCCCGTGCCCGCGGACGAATATGTTGCCGGGCAGGTCGATCTTGATGTCGAGGGTCGCCGGGAGGGCTGGCGTTTGGTTTGCAGCGGCGGGCGGGGGTGGTGATTTCCGGCTCTTGCTGCTGGTTTCGACGACCTTCAGCACGACGACACTGGGCGGCAAGCTTTCAGGAAGGTTGATCTCCGCGCGGTCGATTGTGAGGTTGGCGCCGACCTTGGGCGAGGTCAAGGCACCCGCAATGGACACGGTTCCCGTTGCGGTAGCGACTGCCTCGTCGCGCGCCGCGACACGAAAATTGGAAAGCTTTGCCGAGAGGTCGGCGGTCGGCCCGGCAGGCCCCCGCAATGCGACGCTGCCCCGCGCCGTGAGGCTTCCGCTGGCAGTGTCTGCCGCTGAGAACGAGGCCAAACTGAAGCGGTCGCGGTCACCGACAACATCGGCTTGCATCTTCGTCAAAACCGTTCCAGTCGCAAAGTTCTCGTATCGCGCATCCGAGAGCCTGAGTCGGCCGCTCGCGGCTGGAGCGGCGATGGTGCCGTCGACGGCAGCGTCGGCCGCGAAGCGGCCGCTGACCCGGTCCTCGCCCAGCGGCAGCAGATCAGCCAGGTGCGCGAGCTGTCCGGCACCTCGCAGCTGCACACTCAGCCGTCCGGCCGGCGGCATCGAAATCCCCAGCGGCGACGGCGTCAGCAGCAGCGGCGCCGAGCCGGCGAAGCTGATGGTGTCGCCTTTGAGGCCGGTGACCTGGCCCTTCACGTCAATGTTTCGCCCGTTCCAATTACCGTCGACACCGAGCCCCAAGGCCTGGAGCTGCGAGCGCTTCGACGAGGCGAGAGAGAGACCGCTTGCGTTCAGCGTCAGATGCCCTTGCGGCGCACGCAGCGTGCCGCCGAGCGTCGTCGCGAGGTTCAGATTGCCTTGCGCCTTGGGGTAGCCCAAAAGCCGGGCGCCCGACGCGACCGACAAATTCGCGGCATTGAGCGCGAACGAAAGCGACTCCCCTCGTACGCCGCCGCTGCCGGTGATCCGGCCGGTCCCGAAATCCAGGGCAAGGCCGGAAAAGGTAAGGTCGGCACCGCGCTTTGACAGCGTTAGCGGCTGCTCGAGAGATATCCGGTCGCTGCCGAGCGATCCGGCGAGCCGGTTCAGCCGCAGGTCGATCCGGCCCGGTTCCAGCCCGCCATCGCCAGCGAGCGTCAAGTTTAAGGGCTGGCCCTTGGCCTCGCCCTGGAACGTAAAGCGCCCCGGCCGCGGCGCGTCGAGCGCCAGTGTTGCGGTGGTGAATTCGGTCGCACCCAAGCTCGCCGAGTTCAGTGACAGGCGTCCTGTTCCTGCCGGTGCCCGGAAGACATCGGTGAACTTGGCGGCCAAGTCGAGGCGGCCGATCCCTGAGCGTGACAAGCCTGTTCCGGCGGTAAGCCGGGATCCGGTCAGCGACAGATCGACGAGCTGACCGCGGCGATCCTCGAACTTGCCGACAAAATCGAAGCTGCCGCCAAGCGGTGTTCCGGCGAGTTTGGAAAAGCGCCCGACATCGGGTACACGCCCGCTGATCGAGCCTTGGGTTAGAATCGAGCCTTGGGTTAGATAAGTGTCGAGAGCGATGCGCAGGCTGCCCTCGATCGCGCTGTCCGCCGCCGTCAACCGAAAGCGCGGCAGGACGAGCTCGGAATTGCCCTTCGCTTCCGCTGTCACGCTCAAGGTTCCATCGAGCCCGTAAGCGCGATAGGTGCCGTCGAGCGCCGCCTTCGGCTCGGCCAGATCGGCGAACTCTCCGGAGAGCTGCAGCCGCTCGATCCGTGTTCCGCTGGCCGCAATGTCGTCACCCGCGACCTCGCCCTTGAGCCGGAGATGATCGAGCGCTCCCTCGCCATCGATGCGGGCCGATACGGTGCCCGCCATTTCCGTGCCGAGCGCGGGACCGAGGGGTTTCAGCTGCGGCAATTGCAGTGTCAGCGCCGCGCTGAGCCAATTCGAAGCCGGATCGAACCGCGCGTTGCCCGAGAGATTCGCCGCTGCGCCGGCGAGGGCGAGCTGATCGACGCTCAGTTCACCTGCGGCGTCTCGCTGCGCCGAGCCGGTCAATGTTACGGCGTCGCCGAGAAGTGCATCACCGGCGGCGATGCCGGTACGCAACCCTTTGGCCGAGCCTTGGATCCGCGCCTTGAACCCGGATGTACCCTGTCCCTGGGCATCGGCCGCCAGCTCTATCGAGCCAGCAACGGGGCGACCGGCGAATCCGGAGAACGGGCGGAGATCGGCGATCGCTACATGCAAATTCCCTTCGACCGTCTGCCCACCTCCGGTGAGTTGTCCTGCTCCGGTGAGAGCAAGGCCCGCGCCCTCGGCGGAAAGGCGGCTGAGAGCGACGACGGCGCCGTCACGCGCAGCATTGCCGGCGAGCGACCAATCGATATCACGCCCGAGCTCCGGTGGCATTGCAACGCCTTCCGGTACGACGAGCCCCTCGACCCGGCCCTTGGCTGCGAATTCGATCCACGTCTCCGGGTTATCGAGATCGCCGGTCGGAGCCGCCGACATGCTCGCGTCCACATGCTCGGCGCCCGTCGTTGCGACGCGGACCTCGCTTGCCGAAAAATTCAAGGCGAGCGCGGGCCGGTTCTGCGTTCCGCTGACCTCGGCGGTGAGCGAGGCCGAGCCGTTCAGTTGATTGCCGAACAAGCTCGACAGCAAAGAAAGCTGCGGCACATTTGCCTGCAAATGCGCGGCAACAGCGTTCTGCGCGCCACCAAACGCCGCATCGCCCGTCAATGTCCCTGCCGCGATCGCGAGCGACAGCGCGTCGAGGACGACGCGCTCGCCGACACTCCCATGCATAGTCAGCGTCAGCCGATCGCCGATGAGGGTGGCGAACTCGTCCGGGAACAGCGGCGCCAGTGCCGCTGTGCCAGAAAGTCCGAAGACAGTGTGGTCTGTCACCGCCAGCGCCACAACGGCATCAAGATGGGCGAGCGTGCCGGCAGAGGCGCTGACGCGCCCGCGCCAATCCGCGAGCGGTCCAGCGCCGTTGACGGCCAGCGCGAGCGGCGGGCGGTCGGTGCGCTCCAGCAGCCGGTCAGCAAGAACCCCTGTAGGCTCGTTTCCATCCACCCGGAGGCTCAGAACCGGCGGATTTCCTGCAAGGTCCATCGCCAACGCGATATTTCCGGCAAAGCCGTCCGTGCGGTGCAGGTCGAGCGTGACGTGGGCCGTCTCGCCCGCGAGCCGGGCATTTCCGCTAACGGTTGCAACAAGGCTTTCGCCGAGCACCGGTGGTGCAAGTGCGAGGCGACCGATCGAGAGCCGGTCGATAACGAGGCCCATCGGGGCTTGCGGAACTTTCAGGTTTTCGGTCCAGGGTGTGGTCGATGGCGCTGTGCTGAGCCGCGCCATGTCGATCCTGGCAAAGCTCAGCGACCGAATATGTAGCTGCCGCGAAAGTAATTCGGCCGCCGAGATGTCGAGGCCGAAATCGTGCGCCGTAAGATACGTACCGTCGCGGTCGCCGATCTCAATCCGGTCGAGCTTAAGATTAAAAGGGACAGTCCCATGCAGTCCCGTTACTGCGATGGTGAAATCCGGGCTGCTTATCGTGCGCTCGATGGTTCGCCCGAGCCAATCTTGTCCGGCCTGCGTTTGCAGCAGGCCAAAGGCCCCGAGAAGGACGACGATCAGTAAAGCGAGGGCGGTGCCAAGCCAGCGAAGGATTCTTGTTGCGGTCTTCATCAGAAGGCCTGTCCGAGGCTGATATAGACCTGTATTGGCGAATCCGCGCTGCGCTTGCGCAGCGGCGTTGCCAGGTCGAGCCGCAATGGCCCGAACGCGGTGTAATAGCGCGCACCCAGGCCGACGCCGTAAAGCGGCGTGCGGCCGGGCTGCGGCAGCGGGCTCTCATAATAGCTGCCGGTGTCAATGAAAGGGACGATGCCGATCGTTTCGGTGATCCTGATGCGGGCTTCCATATTGAGCACCAGGCTCGATCGCCCGCCGATCGGAACATTATTGGGGGCGAGCGGTCCGGCCATCTGGTAGCCGTAAGGGCGAACGGATCCGCCGCCGCCGGCATAGATCCGCTGATCGGAAGGAAGTTGCGACAGCGACGCGCCGTCAAGCGAGCCGACCGCCAGCCTGCCGGCGAGGACGGCACGCTGCTCCGCACCCAGCGCCCAATAGGTGCTGCCCAACAGCAGGTTGGTGCTGAATGTCAGGTGCGAGCCCGAGAAGGTATGGGCGGGTGTAACGTTGAGCTGCGCGCGATAGCCGCTCGTCGGGTTCAGCAGATTGTCGGTTCCGTCGAGTTTGACGTAGGCCGGCAGGCCGACCAGCTCGTAATGCTGCGTACCGGTCTTTGGGGTGACATCGGCGAGTTGGGTGACGCTCGCTTTTTCAGTCAGAAAAGAAAAACCGCCGGTCAGCCAGCGGTCGAGCCGGCGCTCGATCCCGGCAGTGGCGATTGCCCGCCGGCTGTTGTAGGCGATCGGGATGTCATTGGCGACCTCGGCGGTCGCCAGGAAGTCCTGATCGACTGCCAAAAAATCGGGACGCCGGAAATTCGCGCGGAACGCGTCGAGCTGCTGACCGACCTCGCCGGAAAGCCTGAGATTTTCCGCATTGCCGAAGAGATTGCGATTTTCCCAAAAAGCGCGGCCGCCGAAGCCTTGGCTGGTGTTGTAGGCGAGCCCGGCGCCGATCGTGCGATGCACTCGCTCGGTCGCATCGATCGTCATCCGCACCTCTCCGGGGCGCTCGGGATCGGCGATGGGCGTGATCTGGACCGTGCTGAACAAGCCGGTTTCGATCAACGCCCGGCGCGTTTCTTCGACCTTGCTCTCATGGTAGATTTCGCCGCCCTGCCAGCGCACACGCCCCTCGACATAGACGGGGTTGAGCCTTTCGAGTCCGGTGATCGCGACTGGCCCGAACCGCATGACCGGACCTGGGTCGAGCGTGTAGGACACGTCCATCGTCTTCGTGTCGCGGTCGATCTGAACCCGCCGGTCCGCAGCTTTCGCAAACGGATGACCGCTGTCACCGAGCGCCGCCACTAATGCTGTCTCGGTTGCAACAACCGGAGCAGTGCGTGCCGGATCGCCTGGCTTGAGTGGCAGCTTCTTTTCATCTTGTGGGATCGACAGCGGCTGCCCCTCCGGTCCCAGCACCTCGATCGAGGTAACATGATAAAGCGGTCCCGGATCGACCTTTACCGTAACCGTTACCGGGTCGACCTCGGTGTCGATCTCGTAGGAGAATTCCGCATCCCAATAGCCGAGACTGTGCGCGGCGTCGGCTAGCCGACCGAGATCTCGATCGGCGCGTCGGTGCAGAGCTTCCTCGGAAACCGGGGGCTTGTCCTCCAGCGTCTTCAGCTCGGAGACCTTGTCCAGCAGATTGGCGAGATCGCTGTCCTCCACGCCGGTAATCTCGGTGCGGTAATTCAGATCTGCATGTGCGCCCGAACCAAAAGCGAGCGGCGCAGCAAACAGGAAAACCAGAAGAAACCCCCGAACCCCCATCCAACCCTACGCAGAAACGCCGGCTCGAAGCGTCTTACTCTCCAGGCGGATTGCTCACCCGACAGATCGATCTTCGGTCAGCCGCTCCGTTTAATTGACCAACTGGTATCGCGAAACGCCTTTACTGTCTGCGCCGAGGCAAATCGGCACCCCAGGACTCTCGCAAAAGCGACTAAGCCACACAATGTGCAAAAAATGACACACGAAACAGACGATTAATTTACCGTTGGAGCGGCACGTTACCGGCACGGAACCATCCGTTCCAATGTTCAACTTTGGGGGCACGAGATGGGAGCATCAAATGCGTTCAACTCTCGCCATCACGATCCCCGTTCTCTCGTTGATGGGTATGGGGGTGGCCGAGGCGGCCGATCCGATGCTGCTTGCCGAAACCGGCGGCTTCCTGCTCGGCAATGCTCATCGCTGTGGCGTGCCAATTGAGCGCATCGAGCGCGCCGGAAAAGTGATCCACGGCTTTATCGAGATCGCCGCCGCCGATCCCAGCGAAGCGGCGGCTGCGGATCGGCGTTTTGCCGAAATCTTCCTGACGAGCACTCTCCCAGATCCCGACCCGCAAGCGTTCGCGTCCTGCACGGTGGTAATCCAGCAATTCGAAAGGCTCGAGCGGCACCACGAGCAGGCCGGTAGTAGCCGCGGGACCCCTACCACAAGTCCTTGATCGGTTCCGCCGCCGGCCGTTGAGGGGGCTGCCCGCTCAGCCGAGGGTGTGCTAGAGCACGATCCTGTTAAGCTGAAGCATAACCGGCGTTGACGAGGTAGTTGGCGCATTCCTCGGGTTTGAAGCGATCGAGGAGTGAGCCGATACCGCGCCAGGTGGCCTGGGTGGTGCGCGGATCGGTTTTGCGCAGCAGGGTCTTGAGCTTGGCGAAGACCTGCTCGATCGGGTTGAGGTCGGGCGAGTAGCGCGGCAGGAAGAACAGCTTGGCGCCGACGCTGCGGATCAGCTGACGAACCGCTTGGCTCTTATGGCTGCCGAGGTTGTCCATGATGACGATGTCGCCGGCGCTGAGGGTGGGGACCAGGAACTGTTCGACCTAAGCGCGGAAGCTGGTGCCGTTGATCGGCCCGTCGATGACGCAAGGAGCGGCGATCCGGTCGCAGCGCAATGCCGCCAGAAAGGTCAGTGTTCGCCAGCGGCCGTGCGGCAGCTGGCGATCAGGCGGGTGCCACGCGGCGAGCGCCCGTGGCGGCGGGTCATATTGGTCTTGGCCCAGGTTTCGTCGATGAACACCAGGCGCTTGGGGTCAAGCCGGCCCTGGTATTGCTGCCATCGGACCCGCCGGCGGGCGATGTCGGCGCGGTCCTGCTCACTGGCGTATAGGCTTTTTTTTAAAACTGATCCCTTCGCGCTTGAAGAACCGCCACACTGCGCCGTAGCTCGCCGGCGTGCCGCGCTCAGCCAGTTCGCCCACCACGGCGCGCAAGGTCAGATCCGGCTTCTCGGCGATCCGCGCCAGCAGCCACTCCCGTTCGCTTGTCAGCAGCAGTTGTTTCCAGCCGCCCATCGGCTTGGCCGCCGCGCTGCCGCTCGCCCGCCAGCGCTGCGACCACTTCACAACGCTGGCCACGCTCACCCCAAACAGCGCCGCCGTCGCCCGGCACGTGCGGCCGCTCGCAACCGAACCAATCACACGATCCCGCGGGTCCTGCGAATAGGGTCTTGCCATCTGATGCTGGCCCCCAGCCCCAGCCAGCATCTTGAATCACAAAACTCTAAATATGGGAATCCTCTTTTTGATTCAGCCTGTTAGAATCTTGCTCCAGGGGGGGCGAGAAACGAGATCAGCAAAAGGAGTGCCAATCTGATGACTATGCCAGGCTTCACCGCACAAGCATCGTTGGGCCGGGTGAGCGGCACCTATCACCTGTGTTCGGGAAATTTGTTACAACCTGCCGGACGGAACCGGAAGAACTATTAGGGTCTGTCACTGCGTTGATTGAGTGTGGCTGGTGCAGCTTCGCGCGGCTCGGCGCGCTCCGGCGCGCTCTCGACGATCTGCGGCGAGACAACGCCCATCGACACATAGATGCTCATCAAGGTTTCGACGCCGATATTGGCGGGCTTGACCCAGGCTGCCGGGACATAGACGAGGGCGCCGCCAACCGGCACCGGCGCGGACGGCACGAGCACGGCATAGTAGCGCTCGCCGCCAATCATGATCGGCTTCGGCATCGGCAATAGTCCCAGCACCCCGGCGCCACCCTCGCCGCCAAAGAAGCACCATACTGGGCTCATGCTCTTCAGGCCGTCCTCCTCCCGTCTGTCCATGATCGCGACAAACCGTTTGGTGACATCGTAGAGATTGCGGACGAATGGGATGCGCTGCATCAGCGAGTCGATCAGATGCCGCACGCGGGTTTCGAGCCGGGATTCGACGGCGAGGCCCAGCAGATAGATCAGCCCGACGACAATGACGGTGCCCAGGACATAGGCGGCGACCGGCGAGTCCGACAAACGGAAGCCGATCGAGATCAGAATGCGCCCGATCGGGCCCTCGGGGCCGACATAGGCGTAGATGAAGGCGCCGACCCATACAATAACCGTGATCGTCAGGGCGAGCGGCAATAGGACGAGAAACCCTGCCAGAAAGGTGCGTAAACGGGTAATCATCGGACCTCAACGGTAACTCCGCATCATTTGACGGCCTGGCCGGGAACGCTATGCTCAGGTGCCAAGGATCTCCCAAAACCATGCAGCTTCTTGACCCGCTCCCACAAGCCCGGGAACAGCACAAAGAGGCCCTGGAACAGTCAATCCAGCAGGGTCGCTTTGCCGCTCGCCAAATCGTAGTAAGCGGCGGCGATTGTGAGCCGGTTCAGTTTGACCTGCTCGGCGAGGACAGGAGATGACTGGCGCAGCAGCCTGGCCTGGATCTTGGCGTTGGCCTTGATCGCCGCCTCCAGATCGGACCCGCCCTGGTCGGCGGCGGGACGAATATAAGGGAAGAGCGTGCTGATCTGACCGGGAACCGCCTTTCCTTCGATCGTAGCCTTGACCGCGCCGCAATTGGTGTGGCCCAGAACCATGATGGCTTTAGTGCCGAGCACCGCGACCGCGTATTCGAGACTGGCGATCATCGGCGAACTGGCGATATTGCCGGCAACGCGAGTCACGAAGAGGCGCCCGATGCTCTGATCGAAAATCAGTTCGACAGGCACGCGCGAATCCGCGCAGGAGAGCACAGCGGCGAACGGCTGCTGGTTCGCCACCGTCTTCGCTTTCAGCATCTCGAGATCCTCGTCGAACGAGGTCATGCGGCCCTCGGCAAAGCGGCGGTCGCCGTCCGTCAGCCCCTGCAGCGCCGTCTCGGGAGAGAGCGGGGCTTGCGCCTCCGCTTTAGAAGACAGTTTGAATTCTCCAAGCATCGCCACCGCTGCTCCTGCGAGAGACCAACGGTGGAATCTGCGCCTTGAGCAAGTCATTGGAGGGTCTATATCGCTCAAAGGCCGACGAGCCGCGCGCTTTCGCCCCATAGACTGCGCGCGAGATCGTTGTCGAGCGCTGCTCGATCTGGGCAGGCCGGCATTTTCCTTACCACATAGCCGCCCTGGAAGGGCGTGGGGTCGGGGACCGTAGCAAGGTACATGGACGTCTCGGCACCCTTTTCCGCGGCGATCATGAACGGCTTCATCAGGCGCCATCCCAGTTCGACAATCCCGCCCCGCTGTCCGATCGCGGTGGCGACAACGCCGGGATGAAGGCAAGTCGCCACGACTTCCCCGGGATCGAGCCGTCTCGCCAACTCGCGGGTGAATAGAATATTGCAGAGCTTGGAACTGCCATAAGCCCTCATCATCGTCCAATCGTGCGCGCGGGTGAGATTACCGATGTCGATGCGGTTACCGCGATGCGCCTCCGACGCGACGGTTACGATGCGCGCTGGCGCCGAGGCCCTGAGACGGTCGAGCAACAAGTTGGTCAGCAGAAATGGCGCGAGGTGATTGACCGCAAAAGTGAGTTCGAACCCGTCCCCCGAAAGCCGGTATTTCGGCGAAAGCAACCCGGCGTTGTTGACCAGCAGGTCGAGCCGCTGGCAGCGGGACAAGATGTCGTCCGCCAGCCGGCGCACCTCGGCGAGGCGCGAAAAGTCACCGAGCGCGATCTCGACCCGGTCCGAGCGCGATTGCTCGGTGACGAACCGGCGTGCGGCTTCGGTTCGACCCCGGTCACGGCCGGTCATGACGACGCGCATCCCGGAGCGCGCGAGTCCCAGCGCGGTGTAGAGGCCGATCCCCGAGCTCGCACCGGTGACGACCGCGACCCGCTCCGCTGCGCTCGCGGACATTGTTTAAATGCTGTCGATCCCGAACGCCCAGCGGCGGGCAATCTGGTGGCCGATCGCAAGCGGCGGCGGTAAGGTGACGACGAAGGGGGCCGGGTCGTCGGAGCGCGAGTGCTCGACCATTGCGCGAACCTCCTCCCGTTCGAACCAGCGCGCCTCGCCCAGTTCTTCGGGATCGATCGTGATCTCCTCGGTGAGCGCCTCCGCGAGACAGCCGATCATCAGGGTCGACGGGAATGGCCAAGGTTGCGAGGCGAGATATCGCACGAGGCCGACGCGAATGGCAGATTCTTCGAAGATCTCGCGCCGCACCGCTTCCTCGAGGGTTTCACCCGGCTCCATAAACCCGGCCAGACAGGAGAAGCGGGTGCCGACGCGACGGCGATTGCGGCCGAGGAGGCAACGCTCGCCCTTGACCGCAAGCATAATGACGACTGGGTCGACGCGCGGATAGTGCTGCGCTTTACAGTTCGGGCACTGCCTTATCCACCCTCCCGAGGCGGCAACGCTCGGCGTCCCGCATTGCGCACAGAAGCGGTGGCGCGCGTGCCAGTCGACTAGCGAGCGCGCCTCGGCGAGGATCGCCGCCTCACCACCATCGATCATCGCGGCGGCCGCGCGCGCATCCATCGTCTCCGTCTCGCCGCCCGCCGGGAGCTCTGCCGCGGTTGCGTCGAGCGCGAAATAAGCGCGACCTTCTCGGACGCCGAGCAGGATAAGAGTCGCGCCGGAATCGATCAGCGGCCGCCAAGGCGCAACGCCCTGCCAGTCGAGCGCCACGGCGGAAGAATGACGGGTTTGCGGCTTGAGCCCGTGCAACGGCAGCAGCCGGCTCTCCGGATCCTCCAACAGTGATGTGACCCAGCAGGCATCTTGCCGGCGCTGGCTCACACGATCGAGCGGGTTGCCCGCAAAGCAATAGATTTCTTCCATCGGCGCAGCTTCATCCCTTGACGTCGGTGGCGGTCAAATCGACCCCCCATTCTAGCAGCCTGCGTCTGTGTTAGCTCTGATCATGATTCTGGCAGCCTGAGTGCTCTCCTCGATTCGACCCGCCGCGACGTCCGCATGCACCGTTGCAGCGTCGGGGTAACCTCGCCTACGTCACCCGCTTTGCCGACGCGTGCGACGCGGTTCCCTTCCCGCGCGCCGCCGAGTTCCCGCCCCGAGGAGCTAACAATTTTGATAATTGCCTTTGCGGTTCGACCGGGTAGTCCTTCGCCAAATGACGGACGAGTTCGCGGGCATAGAGCGGTAAGTCGGCTTGGCGGCGCAGGCAGATCGTCAGCCTGCGCACCGCCCATTCATCGGTCAGCTCGATGCGGCGGATCGACATTGTCTTTGAATGGCGTTCGGCGGTCGTCGCCGGGACCACGCCGATACCGACATTGCATTCGACGAGCCGGCAGATCGCATCGAAGCTTCGCAGCTGAACCCGCAGTTTGAGGCGCCGGCCGATCCTCTCCGCTTTTTCGCACAAGAAGCGTTGCAGCGCGCTCGCCCGGTCGAGACCGACAAAATCGAAGTCGAGGATGTCGGCAAACGCACTCTGTTCTGCCGCCGCCAATGGGTGGTTCGTGGCGACGACGAGTACGAAGCGGTCGACGCGAAACGGCAGCACCTCGAGGCCCGCCACCTCGACCGTGCTGGCGACGATCCCGACATCGGCTGTGCCGTTGGCGACGGCCGCGACGATCTCGTCGCTGAGCCGCTCCTCCAGCTCGATATTGACCTGCGGATGAGCCGCGAGAAAGGCGCTGAGCGCCTCCGGCAGGAATTCGGTCAAGGCATTAGTGTTCGACATCAGCCGGACCTGCCCGCGCAGGCCACCGGCATATTCGGCCAGGTCTTCGCGCATCCGGTCCGCCTGCTGCAACATCACGCGGGCATGATGCAACAGGGTGCGCCCGGCTTCAGTCGGCTGCACACCCTGACGCTCGCGGTTTAGCAGCGGAGTTCCCAGGGTGGCCTCCATGTCGCGGATGCGCGTGCTCGCCGCGGCAATGGCCAGGCGCATGCGTTCGGCACCGTGGGTGATGCTGCCCGCTTCGACCACGTGTAAGAAAAGCCTGAGATCGGTCAGATCGAAACGCATCGCCACGGTGGATGCCTTCGAATTTCGCGAAGTCAAGCTACGCCGATTGCCGGTTGTGTCAAGCAGAAGACCGGTACATCTTGCAATAGATGCGAAGGCGGTTGACGAGTCCTGGCTCGCGCCCGGTGCGCTGTGCTCGCTTTCCAACGGTTGCAATCCGATAACGCACTGAAAGCCAGGGAGGCCGGAACTTGAGTGAAGACCGGTCGGAGTCGGAGCGGATATCGCGCGCCTATCTGCGCTTTGCAGAGGTAGAGGCTCGCGGCCGATCGCCACTCTATGAAACGTTGGCGCGCGGCGTCGCAGCCGATCCGGAGATCATCGCCTTTCTCGCGGCCCTGCCGAAGGAAAAGCGGCAGCCGAACCTGCTACTGGCTGCCGTGCGTCACTGTTGCGGTACGCCGGGCAGCTGGGATGAATTTCGCTGCGCCGCCATCGACAACGCCGACGCCGTACGGGAGATCATGCTGGCGCGCTCGACACAGACCAACGAGCCCGCGCGCTGCGCCACGCTGCTGCCGGTTCTCGCCAGGCTGCCCCAGCCTCTGGCCTTAATCGAGGTCGGTGCATCGGCCGGTCTTTGTCTACTGCCCGACTTTTATGGGTACGACTATGGAGGGCAGCTGCTCTACCCGCACGGTGCGGCGCGGCAGCATCCCGTGTTCCCGTGCGCGGTCGATGCCAAAACCCCCATTCCAGCGGCGATGCCGCAGATTGCCTGGCGGGCCGGGCTCGACCTCAACCCCCTTGATGTATCGGATCCGGAGCAGGCGGCATGGCTCCGCACCCTGGTGTGGCCCGAACAGACCGACCGGTTGGCGCGGCTATGCGCAGCGATGAAATCGCAGCGTCGAGCCAGCCTCGCCTCGACGCTGGTGATTTGCGGCATGATCTGGCGGCCCTGGCAGCGGAGGCGCCAAAATCCGCGACGATCGTCATCTTTCATACCGCCGTACTTGCCTATGTTGCAGCGGCCGCCGAGCGCGCCGAATTCGCCCGATCGGTCAGGTCGCGATGCCATTTTTGGCTGGCGAACGAGGCGCCGCACGTCTTTCCCGAAATTGCCTCACGCATCGGCGAAACAGGGTTGCGGGGCCGGTTCCTCGTGTCGGTGAACGGTTCACCGGTGGCCTGGGCGGACCCGCATGGCGCATCAGTTGCCTGGATTGCCGATCCGCCGGCTACTCTTTGAGCGCCTTCGAATTTCACGAACTCTGACTACGTCTGATACCGATTGTGTCCAGGGCGGGGAGGCCCCAAGCTTCGGGAAACACGAAGGCGGCTGACATGAGCCAGTCTTATCCGATCGAGCACCACAGCTATGACGTCGTCGTGGTCGGTGGCGGCGGCGCGGGATTGCGTGCGACCCTCGGCATGACCGCCGCCGGGCTGAAGACCGCGTGCATCAGCAAGGTCTTCCCGACCCGCAGTCATACCGTTGCAGCGCAGGGCGGCATTGGTGCGGCGCTCGGTAATATGGGTGAAGACGACTGGCGCTGGCATATGTACGACACGGTCAAAGGGTCCGACTGGCTCGGCGACCAGGATGCGATCGAATACATGTGCAGGAATGCGACGGCCGCAGTCGTCGAACTCGAACATTTCGGCGTGCCGTTCTCACGGACCGAGGATGGCCGGATTTACCAGCGGCCGTTCGGCGGGCATACGGTGCATTGGGGCAAGGATCTCGCCGAGCGCGCATGCGCCGCCGCCGACCGCACTGGGCACGCGATGCTGCACACGCTCTACCAGCAGTGCCTCAAACACAATGCCGAGTTCTTTATCGAATATCTCGTACTCGATCTGGTCATGGATGACGGCGCCTGCCGGGGGGTCATCGCCTGGAGGCTCGATGACGGCAGCTTGCATCTGTTTCGCGCGCATATCGTCGTGCTGGCGACGGGCGGCGGCGGCCGCGTCTATTTCTCGACGACCCAGGCCCATATCTGCACCGGCGACGGCTATGCGATGGTACTGCGCGCCGGCCTGCCGCTGCAGGACATGGAATTCATCCAGTTTCACCCGACTGGTATTTACGGCGCCGGCTGTCTGATTACCGAAGGCGCGCGCGGCGAAGGCGGCTACCTGACAAACTCGGAAGGCGCGCGTTTCATGGAGCGCTACGCACCGACCACCAAGGATCTCGCGGCACGCGACGTGGTCGCCCGCGCGATGGCGATCGAGATTCGCGAGGGTCGCGGCTGTGGTCCACACAAAGACCACATTCTCTTACATCTCGAGCATCTCGACCCCAAAGTGCTGCACGCGCGTCTGCCCGGCATCTCGGAAACAACGAAGATCTTTGCCGGGGTTGATATCGCGTGCGAACCGATCCCGGTATTGCCAACCGCGCATTACAATATGGGCGGCATTCCGACCAATATTCACGCCGAGGTGCTGGACCCGACCGCCGATGATCCCGAACGCACCGTCCCTGGGCTGATGGCAGTCGGCGAGGCCGCCTGTGTCTCGGTGCACGGTGCCACCCGGCTCGGCACCAACTCGCTGCTCGATCTCGTCGTCTTCGGCCGCGCCGCGGCCGAGCGCGCCGCCGAGATTGTCGAGCCGGGTGAGTCGCACGGTTCCATATCACCCTCTGCGACAGAGCCCGGCATCGCGCGGTTCGACCGGGTGCGCCACGCCGCGGGAAGGCTCAAGACGGGCGAGATCCGCCTCGCGATGCAACGCGCGATGCAGGATAACTGTTCGGTTTTTCGCAGTGCTTCCGTACTCGAAGACGGCCTGCGCAAAGTGAGGGTTGTCCGCGAAGCCCTGGGTGATCTCGTTGTCGCCGATCGCTCGCTGATCTGGAACACCGATCTCGTCGAGGCGCTCGAGCTCGACAACCTGATTGGCCAGGCGGCGGTGGTCCTCCATTCCGCGCTCTACCGCAGCGAGAGCCGCGGCGCCCACGCGCGAGAGGATTACCCGCAGCGCGACGACCGCAACTGGCTCAAACACACGCTGACTTGGTGGGACGGCGATGAGGTCCGCCTCGGCCACCGACCCGTGCACCTGCACCCGCTGTCAAACGAGGTGCAGCCTTTTCCGCCCATGGAACGCGTGTATTGATTATTTCCGGAGCTACGGGACGCCCCATTTTTTGGCAAGGCGCCCATAAGCTCCGTCCTGCTTGATCTCTGCCAGCTTGGCATTGACTGCGGCCAACAGGCCCGAATTATTCTTGTTGAGGCCGATCCCGAGCGGCTGCGGGTCGTGCGGGATTTGGGCCACAATACGCAGACCAGGGTTCTGACGCGTCAGCCAGGCGGCAACTGGATAGACCTTCATCACCGCAGTAATCCGTCCAGCCGTCAAGTCGGTTAGCGCATCGGCGAGCCGATCGAAAGAATAAACTTTTACGTCTTTGATCTCTCTCCTAGTCTGCATCGAGATTGCGACGTCGTAATCGGTGGTAGCGGCCTGGACGCCGACAACCGCGTCTTTCAGATCGGCAAGCCCGCGAATTTCCGGCGATCTGAAAGCATCGATGATCAGGCTCAGTGTGGTGGTCGTGTAAGGATCCGACCACGCCAGGATTTGTTGTCGGGCCGGTGTGATCGTAATGCCGCCGACAATGCAGTCGTACTGGCCTTCCTGCATTTGCCGCAGAATGACCTCCCATTGCGTCTCCACGAACAGCGGCCGCAGACGCAGTCGTCGGGCGATCTCGTTCGTCAGATCGACCTCGAAACCGATTTTCCGGCCCCTTGAGAGGTACTCGAAGGGTGGGTTGACGAAATAGGTGCCGACTCGCAGCACCCCTGGCGCCAGGGTCTGTATTTTTGCGGCCGGCGCGGCTTCGGCGACGCCGGTCACGGCAAAGAGCAGCAATGCAGCGATACCGCAGGCGCTCGCTTTCATGACCTGCTCTTCGGGTTCAGCGCAGGCTCGGGGTGTAGCCCTTGCGAGGGTATTCCTCCCAATACTGGCGGAAGCCGCGGTGCGTCACCTCCTGGTGCGGGTGAGCGCGCAATTTGCTCACGTCGATGTCGATACCGAGGCCGGGAGCGGTCGGTAGATCAATCCAGCCGTCTTTGACGCTCAGCGAAGAAGTCGCGATTTCGCCGCACAGATCCTCGAAATTCACGAAATATTCGGTGATGCGGAAATTCGGGATCACTGCCGATACATGCACGGTCGCTGCCAGGCCCACCAGCGTGCTGTTGAAATTATGTGGCGCCATCACCACCGCCTGCGGCTGCGCCATTGCCGCAATGTCGAGCATCGCCGTAATTCCGCCCATGGCGCAGATATCGGGGTTCAGGATGTCGGCCGCGCGCTTGACCAGACACTCGAAGAACGCCTCTTTCGAATAGATCGCCTCGCCGGTGACGATCGGAATGGGAACCGCGCGCCGCACCTCGGCGACTAGGTCGATGTTCTCCGACAGGCACGGCTCCTCGTACCAGTCGATGCCGAATTCAGCGAGACGGTGGCCGATGCGGATCGCATGCGCCGGCGCAAACCGCCGATGCGCCTCGATCAGCAATTCGAATTCGGGCCCGAGAGCCTGGCGCATCGCGCGCACATAGTCGATCGCGAAGTCCTCGTCGCGCCGGTCGACAAAACTGCGCCACGGGCCGGGGAAAGGATCGAACTTGGCGGCGGTGAAACCCATCGCCTTGACCTTCAACCCGCGCTCCACGCCCTCCTCGATCGTCGTGCCCCGCGACCAGCCGTTGGCGTATATGCGCACCCGCTCTCGCGAGGGACCGCCGAGCAGATTGTAGACCGGCAGTCCCGCGCGTTTGCCGATGATGTCCCAGGAGGCGATCTCGATCGCGCTCCATGCCGCCATCAGCTCCAATGAAATGCGTCGGATCGCGAAATCCTCGAACATGATCTGGCCGGTGTGCCGGATGTTAAAGGCACTGCGGCCAATCACGTGCGGCGCCATCGCCTCGATGCATTGGGCGACAACCTTTTCCTTGCCATGCGTGACATAGGCTTCGCCCCAGCCATAGAGGCCGTCCTCGGTCTCGACACGGCAAAACAGGAGGTCCTTCGAGCTTCCGGTCCCGAGAATGAAGGTTTCGATCCGCGCGATCTTCATCGTCCCCCCTTTGCTGCGGGTTGCGCCGCGCGCTCACTCGACAGCGTGGCACGGCTCACGTCAAGAGCGCAGCCGGTTGCCTGTCCAGCGCGTCGCGGACGGCGCGCGCCAATGTCGTGAGCTGGTACGGTTTTCGTAATACGGGAAGGCCCGTATCAAGGGTGCTGGCGGCCCTTGCGTAGCCGGTCGACAGCAATACCGCGACGTCTGGATAATCTTCCTTGACCCGCCGCGCGAGCGCCACGCCATCCAATTCACCCGGCATCACCACATCGGTAAACACCAGATCGATCGCCTCGCCCGAACCGAGCAGCTGCAATGCAGCGTGTGCCGAGTGCACGTGGCATACCTGGTAGCCGAGCTGCTTCAGGAGCATGCCCGCCACCTCCTCGACGTCAGGGTTATCCTCGACAATTAGAACGGTTTCTCGCCCAGGCGGCGGAGGCCCATCGACGATCGACTGTTCCCTAATCGGTTGGTGGCTGCGCGGCAAATAGATTGTAACGGTGGTGCCCTTGCCTGCTTGGCTGTCGATCGTCGCCGTGCCACCCGACTGGCGCGCCAAGCCATAGACTTGCGACAGGCCCAAGCCGGTTCCCTTCTCGAGCTGCTTGGTCGTGAAGAATGGCTCGAACACCTTTGGCAGGATCTCGGCATCTATGCCGCACCCGCTATCCGTTACTGTCAGGCTGACGAACTCGCCGCTTAGATGCTCTGGGGTCTCCTCAGGCTGAAGTTGGACGTTCCTTGCCATGATGGCAATCCTGCCGCCATCGGGCATTGCGTCACGAGCATTGACGACCAGGTTGATCAGTGCGAGCTGCAATTCATGAACATCGACCGCTACCGGCCAAACGTTGCGCCTTACATCGATCAGCAGCTCTATGTCCCCGCGGGCGGAACTGGCGAGCAGATCGCGGAATGTCCCAAGGCGCTGCCGCAAGCTGATGACCCTGGGGTTCAGCGCTTGCCGCCGTGAAAAGGCCAGCAGTTGCCGGGTCAGCGTTTCACCGCGCGTTGCTGCCAGCTCGATCGCATCGATTGCGCGCAAGTCTTTGTAATCGTGCAGGCGCCCCCTCAGCAACTGCGCATTGCCGCTGACAACCGTGAGTATATTGTTGAAGTCGTGCGCGATGCCGCCGGTCAGTTGTCCCAACGCCTCCATCTTTTGCGACTGGGAGAGCTGCTCCTGCGCGCGCTGCAGTTTCGCCCTTGCTTCATGGCGCTCGGTGATATCGCGCATGATATTCGCAAACCCGATGAGTTTGCCCTCCTCGTCGCGGATGGCATCAATCACCACGGCCGCAAGGAACAAAGATCCATCCTTGCGAACCCGCCAGCCGTCATCTTCGTAGGCTCCCGAGGCTGCGGCCATCGCGAGAGCGTGTTCGGGCGCACCGGCCGCCCGATCCACCGCTGCATAAAAACACGAGAAATGCTGGCCTACGATTTCCGATTCGGCATAGCCTTCGATCCGTTGAGCTCCGGCATTCCAGCCCGACACCACGCCTCGCGCGTCGAGTCTAATCAGTGCGTGATCAGTTGTGGCTTCAGTAAACAATCGGAACTGCCGTTCGCTCTCGCGCAGCGCCTCGGCGGCGAGTTTCTCGGTGGTCACATGGCGGCCGATCAAGTAGATGAATCCCTCTTCGGGCGTCATCGTCCAATAAATCCAACGCCACGACCCATCCTTATGGCGAAAACGGTTTTCCATGCGCACGGTCGATACGCCTTCGGCGAGTCGCCGACGCCCTTCTAGCGAATGAGGCGCATCGTCGGGATGCCTCAGCTCGCTGACGTGCATCCCTCTGATCTCGGCTTCGCTCCATCCGAGGAGGTTCGTCCAAGCCGGATTGACGTTGGTGAAATAGCCTTCGAAAGTGGAGACGCCGAGGAGATCCTCGGATACGTGCCAGATGCGATCGCGTTCACGAACACGCTGGGCGATGTCCGCTTCGAGCTGATCGTTAAGGACCTGCAGCGCGGCTTCTTTACGAGCGCGCTCCGTCGTCTCGATGCAAGTCGTCAGAACGCCGCCAATTCCGTTTGGGGCCGTTTCGTCTGGGATCGGGCTATAGCTGATCGTAAACCGCGCGTCTTCCGCAGCCCAGCCCTGACGGCGGACGGTCCATGGATGGTCCTCGGCAAAGAAGGCTCCGCGCTCGCCGCGCAGGATGGCCTCGCTCAACGGCCCCAGCTCAGGGTAGACCTCCCACCACACCTCGCGCAGCGGCCGTCCCAATGCGCCGGGATGCTTTTCGCCAAGAATGGGGCGGTAGGCGTCATTGTAAATCAGTATCAGCTCAGGGCCCCAGCGGATCGCCATCGGAAACCCCGAGGCGAGGACTATCGCGACACTGAGTTTGAGGCTCGGCGCCCAGGTTTCGCTGGCGCCAAGTGCCGTCCTCGACCAGTCCAGATTGCGGACTCGTCGCGCCATCTCTCCGGGCTCATAGGCCGGGTCGAAGACGCTCATCGGACCAGGTAACCTTCCTCTCAAACTTACGAGCCTGGAAGGACACACGGGAATGCCGCTGATGTCCAGTCTTCCTTGTGCTAGAACTTTGTCGCGAGCAAGGCTCGTCCACAACAACGGAGTGCAGGGCAATGAAGACCTTTGTTCGCTGCGGCCAGCTCTTCACAGGGCGGGAAGATGGTGCCCGCCGCGATGAAATCTTCGTCTTCGACGAAGAAGGCGTGCTCGATTATGTCGGACCCGAGGCGGGATCGCCGCGGCGCGGCCGCGGTGATCGGACGCTCGATTATTCCGGTCGCTTTGTCATGCCCGGGCTCATCGATGTCCACACCCATCTCGCTTATGGCAACGCCAAGAGCGAGGAAGACATCGATCTCTACAGTCCGCTCGAGTTCCGCACCCTGCGCGGCATGTTCTTCGCGCAAAAGGTGGCCGCAGCAGGCTTTACCGCGATCTGTTCGCCCGGTGATGCGGGTCAGATCAGCCTGTCGATCCGCAACGCAATCCGCGCCGGTCTGTTCGATGGGCCGCGTGTCATGGCGGCAGGCCGCTACGTCACCACGCATCAGGGTCTGACCGACTGGTATCCGACCTGGATCGGCGCGCCCGAAACCTCGATCGGCAAGCTCGTTACCAACGTCGCCGAGGCGGTTGAAGAAATCCGCCGCCAAGTCAAGGATGGCGTCGACTGCATCAAGATCGCGCTCGACGGTATTCAGCGGCGTGACAATGGTGAGTTGGTTGCCGCGTTCACCCAGGAAGAGACCGACATCATGGTTCGTGAGATCCATCGTCTCGGTAAGAAGGCGGTGGCCCACGCCCGTGGTCGCGAGGCGACGCTCTACGCTGCGCGTGCCGGCGTCGATCTGATCTTCCACGCCAATCATCTTGATGACGAATGCATCGCGGCGATGTTGCAAACCGAAAGCACGATTGCCCCGACGCTGACGCATCCGCGCAACACGATCGATTTTACGCAGCCGCACGAGCCCGCTTATCTCAAGGGCCGGCCCGATCACACGCAACGCGAATATGAGATCGGCTGCGCCAATTGGAAGAAGGCTCGTGCCGCCGGCGTGCCTATCCTAACCGGTACCGATACCGGCTTTGCTGTTACCCCCTATGGCGAATGGAATGCCCGCGAACTCGAGCTGTTTGTCGACGATCTGGGCTTCTCCCCGGCCGCGGCATTGCGGGCGGCAACCGAAGTGAATGCTCGCTTCATGACCGAAGGCGACCGCATCGGGGCGCTGGAGCCCGGCCGCGCGGCCGACTTCATCGCCCTCGACGCCTCCCCGCTTACCGACATCGGTGTGCTGCAGGACAGCAGCCGTCTGCGCGCCGTTTACATCGCCGGCAAGGAAATCTGTATCCCCGATCGCCCCTATGATCCGCGCCAGGTCACCGATTTTGCGCTGTCGAACTGGACCGATCTCTACACCAGAGCCCGCGTCGCCGAATTGCGCCAGCGCCCGAGCCTCGCCGCAGCCGAATAAGGCCGCTCACCGCGTCTGGTGATGGATGAAGTCGGTAATCAGGCCAAGCGCCCGGACCGCGTCGGGCGCCGCGGGGTCACGGGAGATGAAAGCGTGCGGTTGGCCCTCGAAGCGGTGAAAGGCGATCGGGCCGCCGGCCCGGGTGTAGGCGGCGGCAAAGTTGGCCGCCATATCGGGCGTCAGATTGTCGTCGGCGGTGCCCTGCATGATCAGCGTCGGCGGCGTCGCGACCGCTTCGCCGCGTTCGAGGATCAGCTGCGGGCTGCCTTCGGCCATCGCCTCCTCTGACGGCCAGAACTGGTGGTGAGCTTCGACCAGCCGGTCGTTGCCGCGCTCGCGCACGGCGCGATAGCGGGCGAGCGGATCGGCCACCGGCCAGCAAACGACGGCGAAGGCAAGGCTCGCGTCGGCGCCCGGTAGAGGGTAAGCGGCATAGCGGGGGTCGCGCGGGCGAAGGACGTTGAGCAGCAGCAGATGGCCGCCGGAGGAAGTCCCGAGCCCGCCCACGAGCTCTCGCCGCGTCGCGAACCTCTGTGCGTTTGCCTTCAGGAAGCGGATTCCGTAGTTCACATCGGCCACGCTCTCGGGATAGCGGGCCTCCGGAGGCATCCGGAACTCGATCGACAGCGCGGCGATGCCGCGGGTTGCGAGGTGTTCGGCGATCGCAACATTGTTGAACCGATCGCCCGACGTCCACGCGCCGCCATGCACTTCCAGTACCGCCGGAAACGGGCCCTGCCCTTCGGGGCGGTAAAACCGGGCGAGCAACGGAACGCCCGCCACACGGTGATATTCGAGGTCTTCGGTATGAATCGCCATCGTCGTCGCTATCGGTTGGTCAAGACAGCTAGTACGCTGACTTAAACAGAAGATACAGGCAGCCGGTCGAGTTTGGCGAGGATGACGTCAGCCGGTTTGGTCCAGATGAAGGGTTTGGGATCATCATTGTGTTGCTTCAGATAGCGGTTGATGGTGGCCTG
>Ga0318533_10000021_pt1 | contig 40496 bp, 31 predicted proteins | sample GRESIP053b4f27_FD_203675 | JGI IMG/M metagenome (GOLD analysis project Ga0318533, IMG submission 203675) | Tropical soil microbial communities from Luquillo Experimental Forest, Puerto Rico - GRE.SIPMG.053b4f27 | ecosystem: Environmental > Terrestrial > Soil > Tropical forest > Bulk soil...
GATTGCCGCCGCGAAGGGCTGCAAATACCTCGTGACCCGCTCGGCGAAGGGCGGCAAGTTTGACCGTCGTGACCGAGGCGATGGCGCGGCTCAAGCAAGGGAGCGACGAGGACATCATGGAAGTGTGGGAGAAGTTTCCATCGGCATTAGCCTTCGCGTATCTGCTGGATCAGGCCATCGATAAACCAAGGCGCAGGTGGACGTGAACGTCGATGCTAACCGGGAACGAGAACTCTTGGAACGCTTGGATCGCGGCAGACAGCGCGTTGCTGAGGCGCGGAAACGGGCGTTATTGGAGAGCGGGCTGACCACGAGTCTCCGCTCTTGTTGCAGATCGGTTAGAACAGGTGAGCGTCCGGGTTCTCGACACCGGCGTAGTTGAACTCGTACAGGATCGGGCCGTTGATGGTCTCGCTCTGGCTGCTCCTGGTGATGGAGAGTTCGGCCTGTCCGAGGTAGCGTGTGTAGGTCGGCCGCATCCGCATCTGGTCGAACTTGCTGCGAGCGGTTCGGAGGCGTCGCCGTAGAGGTCGATGATGTTGATCTCCTGCGGTTCGGAAATCGTGTACTCGATATCAGTGTCGCCCCGGTCGAAGGCGTACCGGACGGTCTTGGGGTAACGCTTGCCCGTTTGCTTCTGCACGTAGCTGTCGAGCACCGTGATGTCCATGCCCTTGGCAGAGGTGTTCTCGAAGACCCGGTTGCCCTGCTGGTCGTCGATGGTGAACAGGGGTATCTGGTCGAGCCCGAGGCGTTCGGCGGCGACCATGTCGTAGATCATGACGTTGTAGCTGCCGACGTTCTGGCGGCCCCACAACCAGTGGTGGAACGCGCTGATCGGGCTGATGTTGAACCACTGGTGGTTGTAATAGGCCGACCCCGTGACCTGCTTGCTCTCACCGTCGATGGCGATCTGCCCGGTGACAGTGAGCTTGGTGATGCAGATGAAGTTGTAGTAGTAGGTGTCATCCGCCCCTAAGGTGATGTAGCCCGTTCCGGGTCGGAACGGCTTGACCTGAACCTCGAAGTCCAGGTCGACGCTGCTCGCGTGCTTGGTGGAGGACTTGCCCTCCATGAGGACCTTCTTGTCGGGCTCGGCTTCGATAATCGCTGCGCGACCGTTCCGATGTCTGTCCTGGTTCCCTCTCCCGGTGACGAGCCAATGTACTAAGGCGCCAGTTGCAAGCCCGCAATCGCGCTGCACGATCAGTTTGCCGTTACCGTGTGGCGGTGAACGCCGCGAAGGCGCATTTGCCGTGCCGACCTACGCAGGGCACGAGTCAGGGCACTTCCCCAAAACCCTGTCGGCGTGGCAGGATACGCCACATGGCGAAGACAAAGCGAATGTTCATCGAGACCGATCGGCAAGCGCTCCTCACCGCGATCGAGCAGTGTCGCAAGGCCAGCATCGACGCCCTTCGACGAGCGCCATGCACGGGTGACGTCTACAGGCGAACGTCAGGACTCGTGGACGCGATCGATGGTGTCGCGGAAGTGCTGACCGGCAACCGAGAACACTTTTGGCTGGCGCCGACGACGAACGCGCACTTCAAGTGACACTCAGAGAACCTCTGCAACGTCCGATCAACGGGACAACGGATTGCTCTACGATCGGCGCGTGATGTCCGTACCCTTGAGCGGTGTTCGCTCGGGACCACACACCACCGGCAGCGCAGAAGGCACCGCCGAAGAAAAAGAGGTCCTTCCGGAATCTCCGTGGGTAACAGCGAATCAGAGCGCCGTTCGGGACGCCCGTCTGCGGGACCGCTAATGGGGTGGGCGGTCTCCTGGCTGGCGAGGGTCGAGACAAGTGCCTGACCTGCAGCACGTTCGCGGCGATTTCTTCGCGCCTGCTGGCGAGCGGAGCTGCCCCACGGAGGAACATTCGCCGAGCCTTCACCCACTCGAAACCCGGAAGGTTCGAAAAAGAAAGCGTTAGGAGCGGCCGAATCGCGTTACCTTTTCCGCCGTTGCCCTTTACAGTGCCGGCCGTCTCACCTTGACCTGCTGCGCTTTGAGGCGCATTGTTCGGGACGCAACGTGCCGTAAGGCATCACCATCTGATCCAAGGAGGACCGATGAGCACAGCGCTAGAACCGTTAAAGGAGCGACTCCGCCGCTGGGTGCTGATTATCGGCGTTGCTCAGGTGCTGTTTGGTTGTCTTGTCGGGTTCATTCCGCCGACAGCCGTATCGTGGTTTCGCGGCATCGTGATGGCCCACATTGAGTTCACCGCCAATGGCGTGTTAATGATTGCGATTGGCCTGCTCACGCGCGAGTTGCGCCTTAGCGCTGGCGCGCTGTGGACCTGGTTCTGGACGCTGGTGGTTGGCACGTGGTCGAACGGGTCGGCGGGCGTGGTCGGCGGATTCGTCGGCCAGTCCTCGCGACTCATGTCGACGCTGAATCAGGCATTCCCAGCAGCCGGTGGATTGGACAATCCGTTCGTGACCGGCCTGCTGATCGTGTCTGGTGTGACGATCGTGATCGCGCTGGTCCTGAGCCTCGTGGGCCTCGTTCGAGGGATGTTCACGATGAACGCTGAGCCGACGAAGTCCGTCGCTGGGACCTATCACGCTGCTCGGACGTCGTAATGCAGTCAGTCGGGGAGTTCGATGGAGGGTGGTCCAGGAAAGGTCGTCATAGCGCACACCGGCACGCTGTTCTCGGAGCCAGGCTGAACGTGACATCGCGACGACGAAAGCCCATCGCCGAGAGCACGTGCGGCCTGCACTCAGTCTTTAACCGAGACGAAAGGGCCGGCAAACTTCACTTAAATTTGAACGTACGCCGTCGGAAAGTCGGGGTCCGCACGCGACAATCGAATACATTTGACAACGCCGGTCAAGCCCCCCTGCTTTGGGACTTCGATGCGGTAATAGCCCGTGCCGGGCACGTCGAACGTCGCCGTACCGGACAAATCCGTGGTCTTCGTTGCTTTTGGAAAAACCGGCTCCGCGCGTGCTGCGCAGCTCTTCACATTGGTGACATGGACAGATACGGTCGGATTTGGAAGCCAGTCCGGCAACACCACTTGAACCGCAAGGTGGCTGGTCTCGGCAGCGACGAGAGAGGCGACCCAGCCAAACAAGCAGAGCAGGATGAGTGATGCTCTCACCGGTCTCACCTTGATTCTTTGCCTTCTGCGCTTGGACTGACTGAAGACGTCGCGCTGCGCGTCGCCACAGTCCAAATCGGCTGATCGCTCCGGTCACGCCAATCTGTCGGCCGAAACTGTCGGCCGAATCTCACAGCGTCACGCCCGCGCATAAGCGGCGCCCGTCAAGGTGCGTCCGACGGCGGCTTCATGGCGTTGTTAGCCGGGTTAGGTCTCTTACTCGCTATGAAACCGAGCGCGAGCGCGATTACGCCGACCAGACCGAAGATGGACACTGCGGGCGTATACAAGTCGCGTCCCCAGGCAAGTCCGACGCTTGTGGACGCCGAAGCGACGCCGACCTCGAGCAACGGCGTAGCGGCGAGAAACTTGTCGAAGTCCGGTCCTAGGAAAGTCTCAACTGAATAAACGTGGCCAGCGTGGGCAGGAAATTCCCCAAAAATGAATCCGCGGTTTGGTCCACCAAATATGCCGGTCGGTTTTTGACGGCTGGACCACTCTTGAATCACAGTGGCTTCCTCGAGTACCCGCCAGCCGAAGTCAAAAGCGGGCATCGCGTCCTGGTTCGGGCCAACGGCATGCTGTGCCCGATCCACGATCGCGTCTGTGTCTGGCGCGGCGCCTCTTAAAGGAAATACGACGGCCACGTAGTGCGGCTCACTCCAAATCGGTGTAAACGATGCGCGATCGGGATTGGTCGACGCCTTGAGCGCAACGCGCACTGGAGTCAACCCGGCGACGAGAGCCGGATACCTTGCTTCGTCGACTCTCAGGAGAAACGCGACCACAAGCGCCAGCGCGCCGATGGCGTAGGGAATCACGACCTTCCGGTTGCTAAGTTCCATAACGGTCTTCATTCGACAGGCAAACGCGCTCGCGTGCAGACGTGGCGAGGCAAGTTTCCGACCTCGGCCGAAACGAACGAAACAAGTGGACCACGTCTAGAAGGCTCGGCAGAATCATGGCCATTAACGGGAGGCGCAACGCGTCTGTGACACCTTGCAGAGGCGAACCCTTACGGCTTGCACCATTGCTTTCGACTGAGAATCGTCCGAACAAGGGCGAGCTTCATTGCACTCCAGTTGTAGTAATGAATTCCGTCGGACGAACGTCTCTCTCACCTCGTCAGCTATCGAGCCCTCTGGAATCTGGAACTCGATGCCATTCCACGAGGATTTCATTTGTTCAGAGCTTGGTCGGCGTACGCGCGAATCGCGTCCACAAGCACGCGCCACTCTCGACGCCCCTGTAGCCGCGCCACCGCCTTGAGTTCCTCCCTGACCGCGGCGGGAACTCGCACCGTCAATCGAGGGTAGTCGCTCAGCCTCTCGCCCGGCTCGAGGCCAGTTGGTCGCCGGCCACGGCCGTCCTTGGATCGCTTGCGCTTGGGTTTCGCCACATCCGCATTCTAGCCCAGGTTCTGTTGACAGCAGAATTATTTTAGTTGACAGCAGATTATAGGCTGGGTATTACGGTCTTTAAGCGGAACGCCGGCCTGTTAGCAGCAGACCGACGCTCCTGGCTAGTCAACCGAGCAAGCGGTCGATCTTGTTCCCGCCATGATGCCACGGGAACCCCGACCGACAGGAGGTTCCCGATGCCGAGCATTACCGCCCGTCAAGACCGTCCCCTTCTATAGGCGCGTACGAACTGACAGTGTTTCTCGATGAGAGCCGCCATGGTCCACCTTGCAACAGTGGGTGGCCCAAAAAGCCTCTGAACCTGTCGCCTGATTTCCTAACGATCCTCGTCTCCGTAGAGCCTCGGCGGCATGGCCCGAAAACAGTCGAGTATGGGACGGACGGCGAACCAGAACGTAAGAACATCGGCGTTGATCGCCACTGACGTCGGATTCACCGAGCCGGCGAACCTCCCGAGCGGGGTTCTTCGAGCCGGAGCAGTTCGACCGCGTCCGCGCGTACCTCCCCGCCATCTATCGGGGCGGACGGCCATGTACATCATGGGCTGGCGCCTGAGCGAGGTCACTGGCTTGCAGTCGAGCCAGGTCGACTTTCTGGGACGCACGGTGCGCCTCAATCCTGGTACGACGAAGAACGACGAGGGCCGGGTGTTCCCCTTCACCTTGGAGCTCGAGGCGGTGCTGTTTGCCCAGCGCGAGGCTGCGCGCGCCCTCCAGCGCCAGGGCATTATCACGCCATGGGTGTTTCATCGTCCCGACGGCTCACGCATTCGGACGTTTCGGAAGGTGTGCCACCGAGCCTGCCAACAAGCCGGTTGCCCCGGTCGGATTCCGCACGATTTTCGGCGTACCGCCGTCCCGAATTTGAAGCGCGCGGGCATACCGCGACAGGTGGCGATGGAAATGGTGGGCCACAAGACAGAGGCGATCTATCGCCGCTACGCCATTGTGAGCGCCAGCGATCTTAGGCGCGCGGCGTGTCAACTCGACGAGGCGGCGGGCATAGCGACGGGCATAGTACCCGCCCAAGCAGCGCTCGGGACGGGTTCAATGTCGCATTTTTACGAGGAAAAGTTGGCGGGGTCGACGGGACTCGAACCCGCGGCCTCCGGCGTGACAGGCCGGCGTTCTAGCCAACTGAACTACGACCCCAATGTTGGTCACGAGCACGCGCCGTCGTGATCTGGCTCGTCATCGTGATTTGGGCGGTACAGGATTCGAACCTGTGGCAGCCGGCGTGTAAAGCCGGTGCTCTACCACTGAGCTAACCGCCCGACTTTTCTTGTCTATCCTTACTTGCTCAGTCTACGGTCCGGCTGCCCGCCAAAACGCTCCATTATACGTTGCCTTCAGGACGAGCAGCAACATCGCCGCGACAAGGCCGGCGAGCGCGCGGTGCTCGCGGTTCGCAACGGCCTGCCCGATACTGAATCGCCGCTCGACGTCAACGGCAGCGACTTCAGGGTTCCCTGGGACGACGCGATGGCTGCGGTAGCGAACGTACCGATCGCCGAAGGCGCGACGGAGGAATGCCTCTTCGTTTCGGATGGCTGCGCGCAGGGTGACGAAGAGGTACAACACGATCAGCCCGGCCGCGATGGGGTTGGCGGACGCAATCGCGAGACCGGCGCCCATTACCGACGACCCGACGTACAGCGGATGGGCGAAGTACCGATACGGTCCGGACGAGGTCACCTCCCGCGACTTATTCAAGTGTCCGGCCGCCCAGATGCGAAAGGCCTCACCGATCAGCGCGACCATGGTGCCCACGACGATCGACTCGAATGATGGGTTCGCGAGAATGAGGATCAGCGGGGCGAACACCCAGCCGAGCGCGACGCGGAAGCGGGCGAGAAGTTCCATGGCAGATATCGCCGGCTCAGGCACGAACGGATCCGGCCGCCAGGCGACGCTCAACCGCCGAGACGACGTCCAAGACTTCGATATCGAGCAGGCACATCCGATCGAGCTTACATCGACGCAAATGGTGACACTGACAGATCGCATCGCGCGACACGGTGATGTCCTGCGGCGCCATGGGGCCGTTGCGCACCGCGCGCGTCGGGCCGTAAATGCCAACGAGCGGCGTACCGACGGCGGCGGCGATGTGCGTGGGACCGGTATCGCCGGAGACCATAACGGCCGCGCCACGCGCCAGCGCAACGACATCCGCGATCGTGGTGTTGTCGATTGTGATCGCCGCGCCGGACGATGCCGCCACGGCCTCCCGGGCGAGCGGTTCTTCGCCGGGGCCCCAGAGGATGACTGACATCAACCCATGACGGTCGCGAAGCGCGGCAGCCACAGCTCCCATCCGCTCGGGCGGCCATCGTTTGTTCGGCCATGCGGCGCCCGGGTTGAGGAGAGCGTATTGACCGCCTGTGCGATCAGCGGCATGACGTGCCAACGGTGAGTCGACCGCCTTGATTGGAAATTCGGGTTTGGCAACCGGGATGCCGATCCGCTCGAGGAGCCCAAGGTTGATCTCGACGACATGCCGTGTCTCTCGGGGATCGTAGAGACCGCCTCGGCCTGGATTGTGTGTCTCGGTATAGAAGAGCCGCGCGGCCGCTTCGCGAGCATAGCTCGTGGAAAAACCGATGACGCGAGGAGCGCCCGAGCTTCTCGCCAACAGGGCTGACTTGATCAAGCCCTGCAGATCGATGGCGATGTCATAGCGGTTCCGCCGGAGCTCCTTGACGGACATCAGGAATGTCGTGCCGCCGGCCCCCTCCCGATCGTTGATGACCAGTCGCCGATCGATCGCTGGCACGAGGTCGAGGATCTCGCGATGCTTGGCGCTGACCAGCCAATCGATCCGCGCCGCCGGAAAGGCGCGCCGGATGGCCGCAGCAACGGGGATCGCGTGGACAATGTCGCCAAGAGCCCCGAGGCGGACAATCAACGCCCGAGTCATGGCTGACGGCTCATGGCTGATGCTTTCATGGCCGACGGCTCGCCGGGCAATGGGGGCGGCGCTCTGGGCTGCGGTCATTGCCGATGGCGCACACGTTCGAGCAGGTCGCGCGTGGCATGAGTCTTGGGGTCGCCGACAATTGCGACCCGGCCGCCGTACGCGCGGACCACGTCCCGCTCGGGAACTGTATCGACGGTGTAGTCGGTGCCCTTGCAGTGGACGTCTGGCTCGATCAGCGTCAGGAGACGCGCGACGGTCGGGTCGTTGAAGATGACGACGTAGTCGATGCCTCGGATCGCAGCGACCAGCTCGGCCCGGTCGGCTGCCGGAAGAACCGGCTGTCTGGCGCCCTTGAGTGACGCGACCGATCGATCGTCGTTGACGGCCACCACCAATCGATCCGCTTGCTCAGCCGCGGCTTTCAGGTAGCGCACATGGCCGACGTGGAGCAAATCGAAGCAGCCGTTCGCGAAGGCGATCGTCCGCCCAGCGGCTCGATCGCGCGCAAGCCTTTCAACCAGCTCGGCCTCGGTCAAGATCATGACCTCGTTCTCTCCCGAGCCTTGCCTTCCGGCGGCCATCTTTCGACGGTCGTGTCGTGATCGTTCGCGATCGCGTCCGACAGCTCCTGGGCCGTCACGGTTGCGGTCCCGCGCTTCATGACGACAAGGCCGCCGGCATAATTCGCGAGTCGCGCCGCCTCGAAGAACGACGCACCTGCCGCGAGCGCGAGGCCAAAGGTCGCAATCACCGTGTCGCCGGCACCCGTCACGTCGGCGACTTGGTCGGAACCGAAGATCGGAATGTGACTCGTTTCCCGCTTGGGCTCGAACAGCGCCATCCCCTGGCTGCCGCGCGTGACCAGCACAGCGGGCATGCCGGTGCGCCGCAGGAGACGGCGCCCGGCCTGCTCGAGCACCAGGGGATCACCGTTGATTCGAATGCCCAGGACCTGCTCGACTTCAGCCTGATTGGGCGCGCATGCCGTCAGCCCTTTGTACTCGAGCAGGCGGTATCGCGAATCCACGAGCACGGGGACCGGCCGGCGTCGCGGCCGACGCATGAGCTCGCGCTGAATCGTCCGCGCGAGCGACGGCGTGACTAATCCAGAGCCATAGTCGGACAAGATCACCGCGTCGCAGCCCTCGAGCATCGGGCCGATTTTCTGTGCGAGCGCGCGGCTGACGCTTTCGTCGAGCGGCCATCCCGTTTCGCGGTCGATCCGGACGACCTGCTGCTTTGCCGAGTGAACGCCCCCCGCCAAAATGCGCGTCTTTACGGGCGTGGGGTACTCGCGCGAACGGATCACGTGGGCACGATCCACACGTGGGTGGAAGCTCGCCAGAAGACGTTTGCCTTCGGGATCTGTGCCGGCGAGGCCGGCCAGGTGGGCCTGCCCGCCGAGCGCGGCGACATTGTTGCCGGCATTCCCCGCTCCCCCAGCGACCATCTCGGTTGCGCCGTACTTCAAGATCAACACCGGTGCTTCACGCGAGACGCGCGCGACTTCGCCATAGATGAATTGGTCAGCGATCAGGTCGCCAACGATCAGCACCGCGCGATTGGAGAATCCATCGACGAGCCCGAGGAGACGCGCCTTGCGCTCGGATTCGCCGGGCAGTGGATGGACCGATCGGACAATGTGCATACGGGCTCGTTATTCGTGGCTCCTTATTCGCGGCTGGTTCTGCAGGATCCAGCTTGCGGCCGCGGCCAGGTTGTCGACGATGGCGTCTGCGCGGAGGTCCGCAGGCGGCGTGGCTTCCTCCGCAGTACCGTAGCCGGTGCGCACCATCACTGCGGTGGCGCCGACGGCGCGGGCCAAGCCGACGTCCACCCATTTGTCACCGACGACAACGGAGCGGGCCGGATCAAGATCGAGGTCGCGCACCGCGCGGTCGACCAGCCCGCACGCCGGCTTGCGGCAGTTGCATTTCGTGGCATACGCCGCGACGGGCCCATCAGGGTGGTGCGGACAATAGTAATACGCCGCGACGCTGGCGCGCCCAGCGTGAAGCAGTTCGTCGAGGCGGTCGTGAATTTCAGCGAGCCCCGCTTCTGTCAGGAGGCCGCGTGCAATCGCGGACTGGTTGGTGACGACCACGATGATGAAGCCTGCGCGATTGAGAGCGCGGACAGCATCGACCGTCCAGGGGAAGAACGCGATGTCCTCGGCGCGGGTCAGATAGCCGGCGTCTTCGATCATGGTCCCGTCGCGGTCGAGGAAGATGGCGGGCCTCACAGGTGTTGGCGCGCAGCGGTCAGGACCTGGGAGACCTCGATGCCGCGCATGCACTCGTGGCTCAATGGACATTCGCGAAGCATGCAGGGACGGCACCATGTCTCGTGTATGACGACGGCATGCGCGCTCCCAAGCGGCCGCGTTACACGCTCGTCGGTCGGGCCGAACAGTGCGGTCACTGGTATGCCGATCGCCGCCGCCAGGTGCATAGCGCCTGAGTCGTTTGTGACGAGCGCGCGGCTTGCCGCGAGGACGCCGGCGAGGGTCGGAAGATCGGTGCGTCCGACGAGGTCGAGCGGGGCGGGCACCGCTCGTTCCGGCGTGGCGGAGTGAGAGTGAAAGGCACGCACGACTTCGTCAGCGGTTCCGCGATCGGGCTGGCTGCCCACGATGACTGTCTGGACGCCGTCATACGCGAGCGTATGAGCCAGCGACGCGAACCGATCAGGGGGCCATCGTTTCGCGCTGCCGTAGGCGGCGCCTGGCGCGATCGCAGCCAGCGGGGCAGAGCCGTTCCAACCGGTCTCGAGGAGCAGCGCATCCGCCGCGGTTGTGACGCGTGGCGGAACCGAGATGTGCGGTTCGGGTGGACCGTTGTCGAAACCGAGCTCGCGGACGAGGCGCTGGTAGTAGGCGGCCTGATGAACGGGAGCTCGCGCCCCTCCTCCCAAGCGCCGGCGCCGCACAAAGGGGGCCGGCCCTGCCCTGGGGACGGCGCGAGTGAGCAGGAAGCCGCGGCAGTCCGTCCGGTAGCCCCAGCGTTCCGGAATTCCGGCGCGACGCGCCATGAGCGCGGCATGGAATGAGTTCGGCAAGAGGAGTGCAGCGTCGAACCGCTGACCGATCAGAGAGACGCCGGCATCCAAAACATCGACATCGGCGACCATGTCAAAGAGCGGCGCCACGGACGCCCGCGCCGCCACAGTCACACTCGCCCCGGGCAATGCGCGTCTGACGTCGGCGATCGCGGGCAACGCCATCACCGCATCACCCAGCCAATTGGGCGCGATGATGACCAGCCGGCGGACTGTATGACAGGGTGGCACACCGTCCATGGGTTACTCGAACCCATTGCTCTCGGTTGTCATGCGTATGTACAACGAGCGTACCACGATTGACGAAATCATCCGTCGCGTCCTCGCTGTGACGTTTCGGATGGATGTGCGGGCGTCAGCTCGACGTGCTTCGGTCGATGACCTTGAGGTATCGTTCTATTGAATGAAGATTGCCCTACTCCAGATCGATCCGACGGTTGGGGATCTTGCGGGCAACGCGCGACTGATTCTCGACGCGCTCGTCGAGGCGCACGCGCATGGCGCGTCGCTCGCCGTCACGCCCGAGCTGGGACTCACCGGATATCTGCCTCGTGATCTGCTGCTGAGCGGTGGGTTCGTCGGGCGCGCCTGGGAACTTCTCGAGGCGCTCGCGCGCGATGCGCGGGCATTGCCATCAGTACTTGTCGGTCTCCCCGAGCCCAACTTGTCAGACGAGGGGCGACCGCTCTTCAACAGCGCCGTTCTCTTGCAAGATGGCTCGGTCGGATCGCGGTTCCGGAAAGCGCTGCTTCCAACCTACGACGTGTTCGACGAAGACCGCTACTTCGAGCCGTTCCACGGCCCGCAAACGCTCGAGCTCGGCGGTCGCCGACTCGGCATCACGATCTGCGAAGACATCTGGAACGATCGCGATTTCTGGAAACGCCGCCGATATCACCATGATCCAATCGAGGAACTCGTCCGAGCGGGCGCCGATGCCATCGTCAACCTGTCGGCATCGCCGTTCACCGCAGGGAAGCACGCGCGTCGGGAGGAAATGCTCGGCGCGCTGGCCCGCCGGCACGGCGTGCCGCTCGTGTACGTCAATCAATACGGCGGGAACGACGATTTGGTCTTCGACGGGCGGAGCTGCGCCTTCGACGCGACCGGCGCGCCGACAGCTCGCGGTCGCTCATTTGAGAGCGATGTGGTCATCTGCGACCTGGATGGACGCAAGCGCATCGCGCCACCGAGCGACATTACCATCGAGTCCGAGATCTGGCGGGCGCTGGTGCTCGGGACGCGTGACTACGTCCGCAAGTGCGGCTTTCGTGACGTCGTGATCGCCCTTTCGGGCGGCATCGATTCTGCGTTGACGGCTGCGATCGCCGCCGAAGCGGTCGGGGCGGGTCGCGTGCTCGGCGTGCTGATGCCGTCGCCGTTCTCCAGCCGAGGCAGTGTCGATGACGCACGGCAGCTGGCGGACAATCTCGGCATCGAGACGATGATCTTACCGATCGAGAACATCATGCGGGCATACGACGTGGTGCTTGCAGATGCCTTCAGCAATCAGGACGTCGGCGTGGCGAAAGAAAACCTGCAGGCGCGCATTCGCGGCGTTCTCTTGATGGCGTTGTCCAACAGCCACGGTGCCATGGTGTTGACGACAGGGAACAAGTCGGAGCTCTCGGTTGGCTATTGCACGCTCTATGGCGACATGTCGGGAGGGCTGGCGGTGATCGCCGACGTCCCCAAGACAATGGTGTACCGGGTTGCGCGGTGGCGGAACCAGACGGCGGGTCGATCGGTCATTCCCGACGCGAGCTTGACCAAAGCGCCGTCTGCCGAGCTGCGGCCGAATCAAACAGATCAGGACACGCTGCCGCCGTACGACGTCCTCGACGATATTCTCGAGCGGCACATTGAACGGCATCAGTCGGCGAAAGAGATCGTGCGTGCCGGGTTCGACGAGGCGACCGTCGATCGGGTGATTCGGCTAGTTCGTATCGCGGAGTTCAAACGCAAGCAGGCCGCGCCAGGACTGAAAGTGACGGATCGCGCCTTTGGCACAGGGTGGCGGATGCCGATCGCGGCGAGCGCGACAGAGGGCTGCTGACCTACGCTTCGCCGTTCACGAACATCCCCGGCACGCTTTCGCTCGCCGGCTCCTCCTCACGCCAGCGGCGGTGCATCCACAACCACAGATCGGGATTGCGGCGCACGTACATCTCCAACACATCCGTGCAGCGCTGGGTGAATTCGCGGATAGCGTCCGGATTATCGGGCGGCGGCGGCGTGACCGGATGCTCGTAGATCAGGCGATAACGGCCGCCCGCCAACGGAAGCGCAAAGACCGGCACGACCGGCGAGCCGGTCCGCAACGCGAGCGCCGCCACCAATGACGTCGTGGCTGCGGGCCGCGAGAAGAAGTCGACGTAGATGGCATCGCGGCTGACGATGTGTTGATCGATGAGAATCGCCACACCGTGGCCCGCGTCGAGAGTTCGCATCACGCGGCGAATGGTGCCTCGGCGGTAGATGACCGAGTTGCCGGTCCGCTGCCGGATACTCTCGAGCAGATCGTTCAGCTTGGGATTGTCCAATGCGCGGGCGAGTACGCCGATCGGCTCGAACTCGAGCGCATGCGCCAGCGAGTGCAGCTCCCAGCAGCCGAAATGGCCGGTCACAAACAGCACGCCCTTCCCCTGGGCGTACGCCGAGCGCGTGCGATCAGCGCCTTCGAACTCGACGCGCGCCAACATCTGTTCATCCGACAGCATGCTGAAAACGAGGAGCTCGAACAGGAGCCGCCCGAAATGCTCGAAAGCTCCGCGCGCGATGGCGCGTTGTTCACGGGGCGAGCGGGACGGGAACGCCGTGGCGATATTTCGCTGCGCGATGCGCCTATGTGCGCCGTCGACCGTGTAGAACAGCAAACCGAGCCAGGTACCCATCGCGCGCGCCATCCACACAGGCGTCCGACGCATCACCATCATCAAGAACCGGACGAGCAGATATTCGATGCGGTGCCTCATGGCTCAGGGCGCGTTATTCGGGGTTCGCGATTTGGGACTCGAGGGACCGCGCGGCGACTCTGACAGGCCGCATTCGACGACCCGGTCGACATTGCGGACCGAGCAGATCGAACGCGATCGAGCAGCCAGGCGCGAAAACGATCGTCCGGCTCGACGCCGACCACGAGCGGCAACGAGGCAAAAGGGAGATCGCGAAGGTCGAGGGCCGCGAGCCGCACCGCGTCCTTCTCGGTCGTGAGGACGATTGAAGAACGCGCCGATGTGGCGGCGGCCACAATGCGCGTCACATCGCGGCTGCTGAACCGGTAGTGATCGCGAAACGTCATCGAGCCAGCGACTTCCCACCCCGCCGCCGCGATATCTGCCATAAAGCGATCCGGTCGCGCGATCCCGGCCACGGCGAACACACGGGACGCCGGCGGCACGACAACAGACTCGCGAGGACCCATAATGGACCGCGGGGGGGCGATCGCGCGAGTCACTCGAAACACGGTCGGAACCCGCAGCGCCCGTCCGATGCGGTCGGCTGCCGTGTCGTATCCGGCCGTCACGAGCGCGGCATCGGCCACGGCCGCCGCGTCGAGCCGCTCTCGGAGGCGTCCGACCGGGAGGGGTTGGTCGGCGAGGTCTTCTTCCGACACAAGCAGCAGATCGAGATCGCGGGCAAGCTGAAGGTGCTGGAAACCGTCGTCCAGCACGTGGACGGTGGCACCGAATCGTCGCTCGGCAAGCGCCCCCGAGAGATGCCGGTTCGCCCCGACGAGGACCGGAATGCCCGGCAATGCGCGCGCCAGCATCAGTGGCTCATCGCCTGCCGAATCGAGGTCGGCCAGAACAGCCGACGGATCAGAAACGACCGTCACACCGTCGTGGGGAATCCGCCGCGCGTAGCCGCGTGTCAGGATGGCCGGGCGCTCACCGCCGTCTTGGAGGAGGCGCGCGACATGCTCGACCACCGGCGTCTTCCCGCTGCCACCCACGCCAAGGTTGCCGACGCTCACCACGGGGCGCGCGAGCCGGCGGCGCTTTGACGGATCGCGCGCATAGAGCGCCCGTCGCCACGCGACGACGGCTCCGTAAGCGGCGCTCAAGCTGGGGATCACTTGGGGCGGAAGGGGCGCACAACGGCCCGGCCGCGCCCGTCGCCAGGAGGGAGAAGGTGCGCGATGATCTCGAGGGTTTTGCTCTTCGCGCCACGGTTCGCCTCGACGAGCGCACGGGCTGCTGCGCCCAGGCTGGCGCGCCGGACAGGATCCCGGACGAGCGTCAACAACGTCTCGTCAAGATCCCGATCCGAGTGCACCTGGATGGCTGCGTCGTGAGCCAGGAAGGCATCGGCGATCTCCTTGAAGTTCTGCATGTGGGGACCGAATACCACTGGCTTTCCGAAGATCGCCGGCTCGAGGATGTTGTGGCCGCCGTGGTCGACGAGGCTTCCGCCCACGAACACCGCCGTGGCCAACTGATAGAGCTGGGCCAACTCGCCAATCGAGTCGAGCACGACGACGTCGGCTCGAGGCTCGGCATCGATGGGCAAAGCCGAACGGCGCATGCTCACGAAACCCGCGTCGTTGGCAAGCCGTTCCACCTCGCCGAATCGCTCCGGCGCGCGCGGCGCAATGATCAGGAGCGCACTCGGCGACATCGATTTGATTCGCTCAAAGGCTCGCAGGACCGCTGATTCCTCTCCTTTCATCGTGCTGCCTGCGATGATGACGGCACGGCTCGGAGACACCCTGAAAAAGCGGAGCGCGCGCTCGCGCGGCTTGCCCCGCGCGACCAAATGGGAGACGGGGATCTCGAGCGAGTCGAACTTCAGGCTGCCTGTGACCGTCACGCTCGACGGGTCGGCACCGAGATCGAGAAGGCGCCGCGCCGATTCGTCGCTCTGCATGCAAAACCAGTCGATGTCGGCCAACACACGACGGAAGAACGGCCGAATCAAGCGGTACCGGGGATACGAACGAGACGAGATTCGACCGTTGATGACGACCGTCTTGACGCCGAGCTTCCGGCACAAGCGGAGAACGTTCGGCCAGATCTCAGTCTCCATCATGATGAACATACGCGGGCGCACCAGGGTGAGCGTGCGCCTGACGATGAACGCCCAATCGAAGGGGAAGTAGAAGATGGCGTCGGCGTCAGGGAGACTGCGGCGCGCGACCTGCTGGCCCGCGATCGTCGTTGTCGAGACAAAAAGTCGGAGCCGCGGATACCGGGCCTTCAGATCCGCGGCGAGGGCCCGGGCGGTCAGCGCCTCGCCGACCGAGACCGCATGAATCCAGATCGACTCTTCGCCATCGATGTTGAATGTAATCGGGAGAAATCCGAGGCGTTGGCGGAGGCTGCCGACGTATTTTTGATACCGAATCGCCTGATACAGAAAGTAGGGCGACACGACGACAAAGAGCGCGAGCGAGAGGATGCTGTAGACGGTGTACACGAGGCGGATATTGTAGAATGAAATGTTTGTCTGGAGGGCACGATGGCCGTACGTGTGGGTATCAACGGGTTTGGCCGAATCGGGCGAAACATCATGCGGGCCGCTCTGGGCGACCGGGGGATTGACTTCGTCGCCGTGAACGATCTGACGAACGCGCACACGCTTGCGCACCTCCTGAAATACGATTCAGTCCTCGGCAACCTGCACGCCAAGGTGAAGGCCAACGACACCGACGGCACCATCCGGGTCGACGAAGAGACATTCAAGGTGTTGTCCGTGAAGGATCCGGCGCAACTGCCGTGGAAGGACCTCGGCGTCGACATTGTCTTCGAGTCGACTGGCCTCTTCACAAGTCGCGACGCGGCGGCGAAGCACTTGGCCGCTGGCGCCAAGAAGGTCGTCATTACGGCCCCGGCGAAAGGGCCCGATATCACGGTCGTTCTGGGAGTGAACGACGACAAGTACGACCCCGCGAAGCACCAGATCATCTCGAACGCATCGTGTACCACCAATTGCCTGGCTCCAGTCGCCAAGGTGCTCCATCAGTCTTTCGGAATCATCCACGGTTGGATGACGACGATTCATTCGTATACCAACGATCAGCAACTGCTCGACCTGCCGCACAAAGACCTTCGACGGGCGCGAGCGGCGGCGCTGTCGATGATTCCGACAACGACCGGGGCGGCGTCCGCAGTTGGCGAAGTGTTGCCCGATCTGAAGGGCAAACTCGATGGGTTCGCGATGCGCGTCCCTACACCGAACGTGTCAGTCGTTGACCTCGTCGCGGTGTTGAGCAAGCCGACGACGGGCGAGCAGGTCAACGGCGCCCTGCGAGCGGCGGCAGAGGGCGCGCTGAAGGGCATCCTGGAGTACTCGACGGACGAATTGGTTTCGGTTGACTTCAAGGGCAATGCGGCCTCGTCCATCGTCGACGCTGCGTACACGAAAGTGATGGACGGCAGTTTCGTGAAGGTCCTTTCCTGGTACGACAACGAGTGGGGCTATTCGAACCGCTGCGTGGACCTGGTGCGGTTGCTGGCCAGGAAAGGGCTCTGAGAGCGTGGCCAAGCTCTCGATTACCGACCTCGACACCGTGCGCAAGCGCGTCTTTATCCGTGTTGATTTCAACGTGCCCTTGAAGGACGGGGCGATTGCCGACGACACGCGCATTCGCGCATCTATCTCCACGATCCAGTACGCGGTGGCGCATGGCGCCACGGCGATCGTTGCAAGCCACCTTGGACGTCCCAAGGGTAAGCCCAACCCGCAGTTGAGCCTGCGGCCCGTCTCGACTAGGCTGGCCGAGCTCATCCGGCGACCGGTGGCCTTCGCAGGCGACTGCGTCGGTGAGGAGGTCAAGAGCATCATCAATCGCGTGCACGGATCGGGCGGCGGCGTCGTTCTGCTCGAGAACCTGCGGTTTCACCCCGAAGAAGAGAAGAACGACCCGCAGTTCTCGGCCGCACTCGCGTCGCTCGCGGACTTGTACGTCGATGACGCGTTCGGCGCGGCGCATCGCGCGCACGCGTCGGTCGAGGGGATTACGCATTGGCTTCCACAGGCGGCGGCGGGATTGCTGATGGAAGACGAGCTGCGCTATCTGGGACACGTCCTCGAGGCGCCGGAGCGGCCGTTTATCGCCATCATGGGCGGCGCAAAGGTGTCGGACAAGATCGACGTGATCGACAACATGATAGGGGGGCGCTCGGGTCAGGTCCGTCAAGCGGGTGAGGTGGCGCGCAGTCACGGGCTCGTCGACCAGCTCCTGATCGGTGGCGCGATGGCCTATACATTCTTCAAGGCGCGGGGCATTGCCATAGGCCGATCGCTCGTCGAGGATGACAAGCTCGATGAAGCACGGAAAATGGAGAAGGAAGCGCGCGACCGTGATGTCCGGCTCCTCCTCCCCACGGATCACGTGGTCACCGAACGCCTGGAGGCGGGCGCTCCACAGGAGGTGTTGCCCGTCGAATCATCGCCGAGCTCTTCATCGGCTGGCGCGCCAGCGATCGGCGATCGCATGGGCGTTGACATCGGGCCGGCCACGATCGCTGCGTACGCCGCGGTGATCCGTGGCGCAAAGACGGTGGTCTGGAATGGGCCCATGGGTGTCTTCGAGATCGAAGACTTTGCGAAGGGGACCAACGCGGTGGCTCGCGCGGTCGCCTCCGTGGAGGGGACGACGATCGTTGGTGGCGGCGACTCGATTGCAGCCATCAAGAAAGCCGGTCTCGCGGAGCGCATCACGCACATTTCAACCGGTGGAGGCGCGTCGCTCGAGTTTCTGGGGGGACGAACGCTGCCAGGAGTCGCGGCGCTCACTGACAGGTAGGGGGATCGGGGGACAGGGAGAGGAGCGCCGGGATTCTCGCATGCGCATACCGTTCATTGCCGGCAACTGGAAGATGTTCAAGACCGTTCAGGAAGCGGTCGTGTTCGTCAAAGAGTTGAAGAGCGCGCTCAAGGATGTAACAGACGTCGAGATCGTCGTCGGACCGTCGTTCACCGCGCTGCATGCGGTGGCGGAAGCGGCGCGCAACGCGAACATCGGGGTTGCGGCCCAGGATCTGTATTGGGAAAAGGAGGGGGCGTTCACCGGCGAGGTCTCGCCGGTGATGGTCAAAGAAGCGGGCGCGGAGTACGCAATCGTTGGACATTCTGAGCGGCGGCGTCTATTCGGCGAGACGGATGCGATCGTCAACCGTAAGGTTGCGGCGGCGGTCGGCGCGAACTTGACGCCGATCATGTGTGTCGGCGAAACGCTCGAGGAGCGCGAAGCGAGCCAGACGTTCACGGTGTTGGATCGACAGATCAAAAACGGTCTCGACCGCATCACGAGCGAGCAGGTAGCGGACCTCGTCGTGGCTTACGAGCCGGTGTGGGCGATCGGGACCGGCCGCAACGCGACCGCGGCGCAGGCCGGCGAAGCTCACGCGCACATTCGAGTGCGCTTACGTCAATGGTTTGGCGGAGACGCCGCCGATCGCTGCCATGTTATCTACGGGGGAAGCGTCAAACCCGACAATATTCGCGAGCTGATCGCGGAGCCCGATGTCGATGGCGCGCTCGTCGGGGGCGCCAGTTTGGACGTGCGGAGCTTTGTGGCGATCGTGACCAGCAGCCGGCCGGCTGCGCTATAATCGGAGTTTCGGACACAACATGGTGCTCTACTACTTGCTCTCGGCGCTGTATGTGATTATTTGCCTGCTGCTACTGGCGGTCGTCCTGTTGCAGCAGGGCAGGGGAGACATGGCTGCGGCGTTCGGCGGCGGCGGCAGCCAATCGGCGTTCGGTGCGCGCGCCGGGGCGACGTTGCTGTCGAAAGCGACCGCGGTGCTGGCCGGGCTGTTCATGCTGGGGGCGTTGACGCTCGCTATCGTGGGTCAACGCGGCAGCTCGGGGTCGCTGCTGAGCGGGACCCCGGCTCCGGCGAAGCCGGCGTCCGCGCCGGTCACGCCGATGCGGAGCGGCAGTACGCCGGCTCCGGCGACCGGGAGCGCGACGCAGCCGGCAGCTACAACCTCTGAGGCTCCGGCGACAACACCCGGCACTCCCGCGCCTTCTGGCGCTCCGACGTCTTCAGCGCCGGCGCAGCCGCCGAAGTGAACGGCATCCCATCCTTCGTCCTCGCGGAAGTGGCGGAACTGGCAGACGCACCAGCTTGAGAGTGTCGTTCAGCTTGTAAGTCTACCAAAAACGCTCAGCAAATCATGGCATTCCTCAGTGTTGTCCAGCTTGTTGTCCAGTTCCGGTGAAACGTTTTAACAGTTTACCCGTCGTCTCGTCTACCTGCATCGCACGCTGGAAACATCGGCAAGAAACCATCAATCGGAAAAGTTTGGTCACAATCGGCTGTCAGCGGTTACTGAGTCCGCCGCGCCGTTTCTACGTTGACGGCGCACCGTCATCAGCCAACCCATATGCGAAGCCGAACGTCCGCCCGAGGGCGCACGTGCTCGCGATACGAAAGGCGTGTCCCAGGGGCAAATCGCGAGCCGCGCAAAATCATTGCTGGACGGGCGCGAGTAGTTATGGCATCGTTTCAGCCTCCACCGTCTCGTTTCTCGTTATGCCGACGCACGTATACTCCGGCGCATGCCGTTCCTGACGGAGCTTGGCCCGCGGTCAGCCCGGTTCGCTGCATTGTTATTGTGGTGGATCTTGCTCCTGCCGGGCCTCGTCGCCGCCCAGCAAACGAATCCTATCGCTGATCCTGTCGCCGATCAGGCGACCGGTGGTATCGAGGGAACTGTCGCATCCCAAGATGGGATCCGGATCGGCGGCGCGATCGTCACGCTGCAACCATTGGGGCTGATCGAGTACACCGATCAGAATGGCGCGTTCGCGTTCCGCCGCGTGCCGCCGGGCGACTACATGGTCATCGTCAACGTGGGCGCGCTCGAGGCCCGCAACGCTGACGTCCGCGTGGCCGCAGAGCAGACCGTCACCCTCGCGAACGTGCTGGAGCGCGATTTTCGCGTCACGATGACCAGTACGGTCAGCGCGGCCTCGAAGGTCCAGGAGCAACGGCTCAAGGCGCCAGCGGCGATTACCGTCGTCGACGAGAAGACGATCGCCCTCGAAGGCGGGGCGGGTCAGATTCCGTCGCTCCTGGAGTTCACGGCGGGCGCGGAATACACGCAGAGCGGAATCTACAATATCGAGTTCAACTCGCGCGGTTTCAACGGCACGCTCTCGCGCCGCGTGCAGGTGCTCCTCGACGGTCGGGATCTCGCGGCGCCGGAGAACAAGAACCAGGAATGGATCAGCGTCGGGTTCCTGGAGTCCGAGCTCGAAAGCGTCGAGTTCGTACGCGGGCCGGCGGCGGCGCTCTACGGGGCGAACAGCATCAATGGTGTGATTGCGATGACGACCCGGTCGCCACGCGGCAGCCCCGGTGGACGTGCCACCATCACGACGGGCGAGCTGGATTCGCTCATCGGCGACGTGCGATGGGCGGGGCCGCTCGGTCACGATTGGTACACGAAACTCCAGGCCAATTACACGCAGAGCGGCAGCTTTACCCAGTCGCGGACCGAGACGGTCGAATATCCGGGCTTGCCGCTCGAAGTCGCCGAGGCCCACGGCGACACCAAGGCCAGGTCGGTGGACGCACGCTTCGACAAGTATTTCGAGAGCGGCCGCCAGCTGGTGCTGGAGAGCGGGTTCTCACAGAGCGATGGTGGAACCTACCTTTCGCAGGGCGGGCGCTTCAACGTCGTCGACTCGAAGCGATCCTGGAGTCGTGTCAACTTCAACGACACTCACTGGACCGCCCAGGCGTACGTCAATACCCGGAACGGCGACACCGAGTCGTTGTTCGCGGCGACAGAAATCATCACCGGGACCGTGCAGTTCAAGGCGGAAGTCCAAGGGAACCGGTACTTCGACGGCGCAAAGGGTCGTGTCGTTTTCGGAACGTCCTATCTGCAAGAGCACACGGACAGCGCGAATGATGCGGGCGTGCAGACGCTGTACGATCACGCGGTCACGACCAGGGCCCCGGCCGCCTACGCGCAGCTCGACTACGACCTGACCTCGCACCTGAAGGCGGTCGCTGCTCTTCGCTGGGACGACAGCACGCTGCATACCGCGCAATGGTCGCCCAAGGCCGCGCTGGTCTACGTGCCGGCGCCCAATCACAGCCTGCACGTCAGCTACAACCGCGGCTTCCAGGTCGGGAACTACAATGAGCTGTTCGTCCATCTTCCACTGGCGCCGCCATTGGATCTCTCCGCCATCGATGCGGCGTTCGCGCCCATCCTCGGCGGCGTGTCTCTGGGTTTTGCGTCGGTTCCGATCTACGCCATTGGCAATCCGAACCTGGACGTCGAAAAGGTGAAGAGCCTCGAGGTCGGCTACGTCGCCAGCCTGGCGTCGCGCGCTCGCATCAGCGTCGATGTCTACCGCAATAGCATGCGCGATTTCATCAGCGACATCGTGCCAGGCATCAACCCTTCGTTCCCTCCTTACCGTGCGCCCGCGGAGTTGCCGGGCGCAGTGCGTGCGATCATCGAGAAGACCGTGAACGGCGCCATTCCGGGCCTGACGAACTTGCCGAACGGTTATCCGCAGATCGTGTATTCGCTCGGCAACGTGGGTCTCGTGACCAGCCGCGGCGTCGAGGTTGACGGCCTCGTCCGACCGACGGCCGGGTGGTCAGTCGACGCGAGCTACACGCGGTTCGACTTCACGATCGTCGAGGCAGAGCCCGGGCTCGAGCCGAAGCCGAACGCCCCCAAGAATCGGGTGACCTTCGGCGCGACGTATACACGCCCGCGACTAGCTGTATCGTTTCACCATCGCTGGGTCGACAGTTTCACGTGGGCATCCGGGCTGTTCGTCGGCCCGGTCCCCAGTTACCACGTCTCGGATGTCAATGCGTCGTACGGCCTGTCGAAACGCCTGGAGCTCGGCGTCAACGTCAGCAACGTCTTCGACCAGCGTCATTACGAGATGTTCGGCGGGGATATCCTGGGCCGCCGGGCGCTGGCCCGTCTGGCGGTCAACTGGTAGGACCCCGGATTCGGTCGGTCGTTTACCTCCCGACGACGTCGAGCGCGGCCCGCGCATCGCGGAGGTCGGCAGTGTCGAACCCTTCCGTGAACGACGCGAAGACCTTCGCCAGCTCGGCGGCTTCCTGCGCGGCGCCCCCCGCCGCTGTGCGCACGCGATGGAGGCTTACGAGCGATCGCAGCTCGAGCATCTTCGCCCCCTGACGGCGTGACAGAACGAGCGCCTCTCGAATGGCGTGTTCGGCGGCCGCGAGCTCCGACTCACGGCCATCGCTCGACGCCCCGGCAGCCCGCGTCGCCCGCGCGACGAGAAGCTCACCTTCGAGGCGGTACAGCTCGGGCTCGAACAGCCCCTCGCCGTTCACGCTTGCCACGTTCTTGGTCCGCGCGATCGTCGCCAACGCGTCATCCCAATCGCCTGCTTTCGACTGTGCCTCGGCGAGAATGACGTGCATCCACACTTGTTGGACGCCGTTCCCCGCCGCGCCGTAGCGCCGGAGCCCATCGCGAATCAACGCGATGCCGTCCGCTGGTTCTCCCAGGTCCGATACCGCCCACCCGCGAAAAACCGTGAGCATCGGCTCCCAGAACCCGAGTCGTTCCTCGCGCGCCACGTGAAGCGCCTCATCAGCGGCGGCCAGCGTACGGTCTGCTGCGCCCTGTAGAAACGACGATCCCGTTCTAGCCGTGAGGGCGAACGCCACGGATGGGGGGTGGTTGAGTTCGCGAGCGAGCGCGAGGCCGCGTTCGCAGGTCTGCATCGAACGCTGTGGAAACCCAAGCATCCAGTAGGCGATGTACTGGTAGGTCAGCAGCCCGACGCACGCGGACAGACCGAACATCCGTCCGATCAGTCGCTCCCGCTCCATATCCAGCATGGCCAGGCCGGCGTCCGCATGCTCGACGGCGAGATGAAAGTCGCCGTGATAGCAATGACCGACCGAACAATTCTGGTGCGCCACCGTCAGCAGCAGTGGATTCCCCAGCCTACTGCTCAATTCGAACAGCTGCTTGCTGAGCGCGAGACCCTGTGTCACACGACCGGCGACGAAGTGATACCCCATCGTGCCGGAGAGCACGGTGAATCGATGGGGAGTCTCGCCGAGCAGGTTCACCAGCTGCCCAGCGCGGCGGTAGATCCCTTCGAGCTCGGCGGACGCCCAGCCTTCGGACGCGATCAACGCCGGAACCAGAGCGATCAGCAATTCCAGCTCCTGCGAGAGCCGCTCGGCAGCCGGCAGCTCGTCGATCAGTTCCAGTCCGCGCTTCAGGTGACGGATGGCTTCCTGGTTTGCGCCGCGTCCCACCGCCAGCTGCCCTGAGAGCAGCCAGAGCTTGACCGCCTGATCGACACTCCCTGCCTCGCTGTAATGCTCTGCAAGCAGCTCCGGGCGCTGTTTCGCGGTCTCGGGAAAGTGCGTCGTCAGCGCCTCGCCAATCCGCTCGTGCAGCGCTCGCCGGGACTTCTTGAGCAGTGACTGGTACGCGGCGTCGCGCAGGAGCGCGTGCTTGAACAGATACGTCTCCTCCGGCGAATCATCACGCCGGTAGATGAGCTCCGCGCTCAGGAGGCGATCGAGGTTCCTTCTCAGATTGTCTTCACCTTCTGTGGCCACGGCGCTCAACAGGTCGTACCCGAATTCACGCCCGATGGCCGCCGCGAGCTGCGCCGTCGCCTTTGCCGGACCGAGACGATCGAGGCGGGCATCGAGTGAACCCTGTACCGTGGGCGGAATGAGTTTGGGCGGCAACGGCCCGGACAGCTCGAACCGGTCTTCACGTTCGATCAGCACGCCCATCTCGAGCACCGCTTTCGTGACTTCCTCGACGAAGAGAGGCACGCCCTCGGTGCGCGCGACGATCTGGTTCAGGACGTCGGCAGGCATGGTCTTGCCGCGGGCGACTAAAGCCGTCATCGAGCTGGTCTCCTCCGGGGACAGACGCCTGAGCACCAGAGACGACACTCGATCGCTGATTTCCCACGGTGCGACGAAGTCCAGCCGGAACGTCAACACCACCAGCACCGGCTCCGGCGATAACGAGCGGAGCACCGAGCTCACGAACTCGAGTGTCGTCGGGTCCGCCCAATGCAGGTCTTCGACGATCCAGAGGGCCGGCCGCTCGTGCGCCACCGCCATCAGCCAGGCGAGGAGGGTTTCGAGCGTGCGTTCGCGCCGCTTCTGCGGCGAATAGTTCACGAGCGGGTCCGCGCCCGCCGGCCGAATCTCGAGGATACCCGCCATGAGCGCGGATGTTTCCGCCGTGAGCAGCCCGCGCATCGCCAGCCTGTTCTCGAGCGCCGCCAGCTTGTCAGCATCCGCGGTCTCCCGTGTGAACCCGAGGGTCCGCTCGACCAGGCTGACGATTGGGAACAGCGGCGTGTTCTGAGTGTACGGGGTGCAGAAACACTCGAGCACCGCTGCCGATTGGCGCTCCACCCGGTCCCGGAGGGCGTCGACCATTCGAGACTTTCCGATCCCGGCCTCGCCCTGCAGCATGACGGCGTGGCTGCCGCGGACGGCGACATCTTCCCAGCACCGGTCGAGCAGCGTGCACTCCCGGTCACGCCCGGTCAGCGGCGTCAGGCCGGCACGGCGTCCGACGTCGAGACGGTTTTCCGCCCCGCTCTCGCCGACAACACGATACAGCGTAACGACTTCAGAGAGCCCCTTGATCTCGTGGGCGCCAAGCGACCGGAAGTCGAAGAATCCCCGGACGAGCCGGTACGTGTCGTGGCTCACCACCACCGTGTCGGGCGTCGCGATATTCTGGATCCGCGCCGCGAGATTCGGCGTCTTCCCAACCGCCAGAGGTTCGCGTCGCAACACACCGACACCTTCGCCCATGGCCACGGGTCCTGTGTGGATACCCACTCGCGCGCTGAGCGTGATGCCACGCCGCGTCCGGAACCGACCGGTGAGTTCCGAGAGAGCGTGATTAATCTCGAGCGCGGTGCGCACGGCGCGCCGCGCGTCGTCCTCGTGCGCCATCGGATAGCCGAAGTACGCCATGACGCCATCGCCCAGGTACTGGGCGATGTGGCCGTCATGCTTGCGGATCATGGTCTCGCATACCGCATGGTAGGCGCCGGTCACCTCTCCGAGGTCTTCGGGATCGAGAGACTCGGACAACGCGGTCGAGCCCACGAGATCGCAGAACAGCACGGTGAGCTGCCGCAGCTCGCCCGTACCGTCACCGGGGCCCGTACGCAGCAGGGCGCCGCAGTATCCGCAGAATCTCGTCGCGTCAGGGTTGTCTTCGCGGCAGTTCGGGCACCGCATCTTCCACTCTCCCTCAGGCCAGAGAGCGAGGATAGCTGAGCCTGACTGGCAGCGCGTTAATCGCGAACGCGCCCCACGGAGCGCCGTCCCCGATCGCCTCGATGTCGGACGAAACAGCGCGCATGCCGTCGAGGACTAAATGGCTCGACTCCAGTCGCACCGACACCGGCGTCACGCGCACAGCCTGATCCTCGAAAAATCGATCCAGGAACGAGATCATGAGCCGGTTGACGGGCAACACGCCGAGGAGAGGAAGCGATAGCGTCCTCACCGTCTGCGCCGCCGCCAGCCTCAAGGCAGAGAAAGACCCCGCCGGCGGCGCCAGCCGACTGACGACTTTGAACGACTGGCCTGACGAACCGGTGTTCACCTCGAGGACATCGTCCGTCACGCGTCTGCCAAGGGCCAACGATTTCCCGTATCCCCAGCCGATGAGACACTCTCCCAGCGTGGACGCCGCGCTGTCCGTGTACGTTCCGAGCACGAACGCCACGTCGAGGACTTCCTCTTCTTGCGCAAGCTGACACGGCACGGTCACCATGATCTCATTGTAGGTGCCGATGATCCGCGAGCTATTTACACTCGCTCGATAACCGGCGTCGGCAGCCACCTCGGCGCCGCGCTGCGCGCCGGCAGCGCCCACCATTGTCGCCCCGTAAGCGGCACCCGCGACCGCTCCGCCGGCGGCGCCCCACCACCACCCCAGCGGCCCCAGCCACATCCCCAGCGCACCGCCGGTCGCGGCGCCGACCGCGCTGCCGATGCCGGCGCCCAGCGTCGCCCCGGTGGATCCGCCGAATGCCAGACCGGCCGCGCCTCCGGTCATTTCCCACCACTGATGCGCGGTCTGTCCGCCGAACTCGATCAAACCGTCCTGCACGTGCCAGATCTCGACGACGACAGGATGACATCCGTCCGGCACATCTGGAAGGCGCGGCAACGACAGGCGCGCCGGGAGGCGCGAGTGAAGCTCTCCTGAGTCGACCAGTACGGGGCAGACCAGCGAGTCGAGCCGCGCGGTACTATAGGTAGGCGGTCGTGGCGTCATGACTCGGCGAACCGCGTCAAAAGTCCTCCCTCGAGACGCCGTCGAACGACAGGGCGAACTCGGGTCCGTACACTCTTGAAGGCGTCTGGAAGCCGGCCAGCCAATCGCCAGCGAGTGTTCGTTCTGCGACTCGAATGGCACTGAGTGCCGTGAACGAGTACTTGTCGGCGGTACGCAGCCTGGAGCGAACACACCTCCCGTTCCAGTCGTTCGCATCGGCGACGATGGTGGCCCACCCTCGGCTCCTGGCTTGAGGCGAAGGGCCGGTGGGGAGCCACGCTGTCTGGGCTTTCAGCCAGGCTTGCCAGGGTGGACTGGCCACCAGCCAACCCCAGTACTGATCGGCGGTGATCGCCCCCCACACCGAGAGCGTGGCGCGCAGGTACGTTTCCACGTTAGGAATCCCGGTACTGAAGTAGGCGGCGGACGTGTCTCCCAGGCTGACGGCAACACTGAGTTGCGGACCACGTCCATAATCAAAGCAGTAGGTCAGGGAACCCTGTGCCACCCTGACGAGCCGCCCTCCACTGCGGACCTGCACGCCCCGACCCGCCATCTCGAGGCTGGTCTTCAGCGAGCCGCGTGACGCCGACTGCGATGTGTCGAATCCGAGTTTCAACACCCGGGCGCCCGGCAGGCGTCGCGCCACGTGGGCTGCGAGGCAATCGGACGCGACGACGTCGAAGCCGACGCCGGGCATGAGCATCACGCGACGACGGATGGCCTCGTCGTGCGATTGGGCGGTCGCCTCGATCGAGTCCGCTTCGCCCGTAACGTCCAGGTAGTGGGTTCCCGTCGCGACGCAGGCGCCCATCAGGGCAGGGGAACTCGAGGTGAACGGAGCCGCGGCATTCAGGAGCACTGTCGCCGACGCGGTCAAAGACAGTAGCCGCGCCTGGTCATCCACGTGGGCGATCATCCACTCGAGGTCGCACGCCGCCGCCATCGATGCGATCGCCTCGCGATCGCGCCCGGCGATGATCGGTTTCAACCCTCGAGCCAGCGCTCGCTGGACAATCAGCCGGCCGGTATACCCCGTGGCGCCGTAAATCAACAGCCTTGGAAGGGGCACGACGATGATCGACTAGACAATATGGAATGACCGGCTCTCCATCGTAACGTTGTAGTGCTCGCAGCACTCAACACGGTGGTCAGAGCCACCAAGATCGCGGGTTAGCGCCATATGGCGCCAGAGCCGCATCGAAGGGAGCCGGTCATGGAGAACGTTACCACGTACGTCGGGATTGACGCGCACAAGAAAGATCTCTTTATCGCGATGCTGATCGGGACTCAAGAGAAGCCGGTGACGTGGACGGTTCCCAACGAGACACAGGCGGTGCGCCGCCTGGTTCGCAAACTCGAGCGCTCGGCGCCGGGACCCGTCCGATGCTATTACGAAGCGGGGCCGTGCGGCTATACATTGCAGCGAGAGATGGCGACGGAGCGCGTGAGTTGCCAGGTTGTGGCGCCGGCGCTGATTCCGCGGAAGCCGGGCGAGAAGATCAAGACGAATCGGCGGGACGCGCACAAAATAGCGGAACTCGCGCGGGCGGAGCTGCTGACCGAGGTGCGGCCGCCGACCCCGGCGGAAGAAGCGGTCCGTGATTTGGGCCGGGCGCGCGACGACGCGCGCGAAGATCTGCAGCGCTGCCGCCATCGCTTGGGGAAATTGCTGCTGCGGCGCGGGCTGCACTATCCCGGGCGGAACTGGACGCAGGCGCATCGCCACTGGATCAATGGGATCGAATGGGGGCACGCGTCGACGGGCGTGGTCGTTAACGATTACCTGCTGGCGATCGATCAGCTGGAGGCGCGCCTCACCGAGTTGGATGCGGCGCTGACGACGATCGCAGAGAAGGGGCCCTACGCCGAACCCGTTGGCTGGTTGCGCTGTTTTCGGGGTATCGACACCTTGACGGCGATCTTGCTCTTGGCGGAGCTGCATGATTTCCAGCGCTTTCACGACCCGCGGGCGTTGATGGCGTATGTGGGGCTGGTGCCGGGCGAAAATTCGAGTGGCGAGAAGCACCGGCGCGGTCGCATCACCCGCACCGGGAATGCGCTGGTTCGGCGACTGCTGGTGGAAACCGCGTGGCACTACCAGCATCGGGCAGGGATCGGGCCAGCGCTCGCGCGCCGCCGCACAGGGCAACCGAGCCGCGTGATCGCGATTGCGGACAGGGCACAGCAGCGATTGTGTCGCCGGTTCCGACGCTTGATGGAACAACACAAGCCGGCGCCGAAGACGGCGGTGGCCGTCGCGCGCGAGTTGGCGGGCTTTCTGTGGGCGGCGCTCCAACCGGCGCAGTGAAGGGATGATGGTCGAGAACAATTCACTTGAACGAAAGGGGATGACGCGGGTCCGTGACGGACCGCGAAGACGGCGGATGATCAGAGGCACGATTGCGAGGATCGGCGACCTAGACATGCGATACGGACGTTTGTCCCAACTCGCGACTCTAGACTGCACGTCCTCCCGACGAAGCACTGTCATGTGTGCTCTGCCGCGGGCAACCGGGGTAACCACCGAATATCAGCGTGACTCGTCGTCGAAGCGCCCTCGATTGTCCGTCGTCTTCGCGGTCCGCGCACTGCGCCATGCGTCGCGGATATCAGAGAATGCTCTTATGCCAGCAAGCTGACACTTGCTGGCCGAGGCCAAGCCAGTTTCGAAAAGAACGGGCTTGACAAGAGGTCATTCCATATCAGTCTAGGACTACCACAGTGTGGTCAGGCCGCCGAGATCGAAGTCGAAGTCCAGGAAGAACGGCGACGGAATCGTTCCATATGGACCGGGCCTGATGCCGAGAGTCGACTGGATATCGAGACCAACGATCGAAGAGAGGGTGACGTTGACCGGAGCGAGCGTACCCGAGTCCCTGACGGCCGTCGGCGTGTAGGTGGAGCGCATGATCGAGCTGAAGGCATCCGCGGTCGACGACCCGGGTTGAATCAGTATGCGCGTCGAGAAACCGACCGTTGGCCCCGCCGCCTGCGCCAGGATCAGCGTGTAGTAAGGGCTGTCGACAAACGTGTCGAGCGGGCCGAGAAACATATCGAACGCGTCCGTCGAGACGGTCATGTCGGATGTAGCCGTGATCGTCACGATTTCGTTTGACTGGGCCGGCGCGGTCGCCGTCTGCGGGGTATCGAACCGCAGCTCGATCGGACCGGACACTGGAAAGTTCCGGTCGAGGATGATGTTCGCCAGGAGTTTGGGAAGGCCGAGGACTTCACGTCCGGCAAAGGCCGAGCCCGGATTGTCGACGAAGATGTACGGAATGAAGATGCCGACTTCGATCGGATCGCCGTTCTGTTTCCGAACGACCGGGACGGCGAAGAGGAGCTCATGCTGCGACGCGCCGCCGAGATCGCTCCACGGCGGCGTCGTCGCCGTGAGCGACTGGTAGTCGAGGGCCTCGAGGGTGACGGAGCAGGTGTCCGTGTACGGCGCAAGCGTTATCGGTTCGAACGAAATTCCTGCACTCGGCGGGTCGATGCTGAGGAATTGGTTGCAGAGATACCGAAGTGGCCGCGCGTCTGCCAGCAGCGGAAATCCAAACGCCTTCACGCCGGTGCACTCGTACGGCGGCGGCGCCTGCGCCCCCGCAATCGTCGGCTCGAAGGGGATGTGAGCCATGCGGTGCTCCTGTCAACGGCTCCTAGTACCAGTCCTCATCCCAGGACTCTGACCGGGGAAAGTATTTCTCGCGTACTGCTTCGCTGACGGAATCCCGTCTCACGCAGAAATCCGGCTTCTGGTACGCCTTGGAGAGCTTGTTCCACAGAGCATGGCGCTGCACATCGCAATATCGATCGGCGAGCTGCACGGCCTGGGTAACGACATCAATTAGCCACACTTGGTCGGATGGCCGGCCGCCAAAGAGCTCCTCGATCTTCGTGCTCTGTCCCTCGGTCAGTTCGCTGTCGAGATCGCCGGCCTCCTTCGTATTATTAAGAACTTTCAGGAGCTGGCGGAGGCGGGTCTGATCAGCCTGCACTTGAGGGTCATCATCCTCCGACGGCGAGCCGATCACCGGAGTGTTGCTGATCTGCTGCAGGACCTGCAGGAGCTCGTTCGTGGCGCGGACCACCTCCGCGGGGTCATTGAACCACGGTCGAGCGTCCGTTGACCCAGGACTCCAACCCCGGGAATCCTGGAGCGTCGGCGCGATACTCCAGGCGGCCAGGAGGCTGAAATAGTCGTTCATCGCGAGCCGGCATTCCGTGAACTGTCCCATATTCTCGATCATCGCCGTGACCTGTTCCGCACGCATTTGCCAACCGGGCCGGGTTGACTGATCGTGGAGAACGCTGATGTACAACGCCTGCTCGATGGTGGCAAAATTCTTTCGTGCGGCTTTGAGTGCCTCCTCGAGTGCCGCGTCGACATTCTTGGCCAGCAACTCCGGCGACAAGTGGAACTTCGCGAATGGAACCGATCCGACGCCGAGCATGTTGTCGCGGGCCCGCTGCAGCGCAGCCCGGCCCCGGCGCCACTTCGTCTCGGCGTCGAGATTTCCCCACTCGCGTGAGAGGATGGACTCGATCACCATCTGCGGATCGACGACATGCAGGGCCTTTATTGCTTGCTGCTTCGTCAGCTCCTTTCCCAGCCGCCACTGTTGAACGTCTTCCAGGAATCCTCTTATTCTGGCGCCGATTACCTCCGACACATCCACTGCCGCTGTGACTGAACTCGCGGGTGCCGCTGCATCTTTGAGTTCATCCGACACATCCACTGCCGCTGTGACTGAACTCGCGGGTGCCGCTTCAGCTTTGAGTTCATCAAAAGCCCTTTTCAAGTCGCGCAGGATCACCGTGTTCGGAGTCAGCGTCGTGTCTTCAACCGCGTCGTCGATCACCGCCATCTTGGCCTTCTTCGTCTCGGCCTCCAGAGCTTCGGCCTTCTTCGTCTCGGCTTCCAGAGCTTTCCCGACGGCGGCGATCGCTCCTGGGTCATCGATCTCTTTTCTGATGAAGATATCTGCGGATGGTTGTTCCGCTCGGTGCTTTCGGCGCTCAATCGACTGGCACATGATCGAGGCCATCCCGCAAGGGTCACCGTCGTCCTGAACGCGCTCGGCCTGCAGATCAACCTTGATCGGGCGCCTCGGATCGCTGAGAAACGAATCCACCTTGTCGCCGCGCTTCCATTCGACGCTGCCGGCGCGACGGAGCAGGCATTCGCCATACAGCTCGTGAATGGTCGCGCGGACATAAAACGGCCGAATCGGCTGCGTGCCGTAGACGATGCCGGCGCCTTTCTGGCGAACGGTCTTGGCGACGATGCCCAGGCGCTCGACGATTCTGAGGCTTGGGAACTCGTGAATACGAACGCGAAGGGTTTGGTCGATTTCCCGGAGGTCGAAGACCTCGTCGAAAATCCGAGGCACGCGAACGAGCGACTGATAACACGCCTTGTGGGGATCGGTCACGTCGCGGATCTGTTTCAGCGTGTACAACGACACCGGTACTCGATCGTCGGCCACACCGGTCGCAGGCTTTCCTCGCCTCCGATTCCGCTCACGCGTCGTCAGGCTCGGGTTGCCGAGCAACTCGAGAGCGAGTGCGCGGGCAATCTCGGTTTGAACCGGATGGTCGAATTTGGTCGTCCTCTTCGAGGATCTCTCCGAACGGAGGACCTCCGCCCATTCGGGCGGGGTCGCGCGCGAATCCGGCCCGCCGATGCCGGCGAAGTCACGTGCGCTGATCTCGATCAGCGGATAGGTGGCCGCCGACTGCCCCGCGTGCAACGCCGTGTAGACTTCCGCGTCCACTTGGAGAAGCGTCTGGTTCGTGTCGAGGTCTTCTCTCCCTTCCTCCAGCCAGACGCTCGGCGGCCTCACGAACTTGGCGTGGAGAGTCGGAATGCCAAGCACCTCGTTGCGCGAGATCGCGGCGATCGTGCCATCCACAAACGTAAAGGCCGGGACGAGGCCCACGCCCTCGAGCTTGAATTCGCCAGACTGCTCGCTTTCCCACTTCACCGGAATCAGGAACGAAAGCTCATACTTGGCCCAGTCGCCGATGTTGTTGGTTTGCGAGGTGACGCCGCCAAAGCTCGACACCGTCATGTAGACGTACGCGTATTCGCTGTCCTGGCGGCACCAGACGCTGAGCCGGTAGCGATGCGACGACAGTTCATCGCCAATCGCGTCGTTGATGCACATCTTGAGGAACTCCTGCAGGGCCTGACGACGGGCGAGCAGCGGGAGCACGCGGATTGTCGTGCCGGTAAACTCGAACGGACCAACGTTCGCGTCTTCGACCGCGGACGTTACGGCCGTGTTGAACGGGGGCGCCGCCCGCGGGGCTGCCGCCGGGTCCGCCGGGCCCTGTGAGGAAGGGAGCGGCGCTCCGTTGGCGCCGCGCCAGATATCCTCGGGAGTCCGCCACGCCAGGTTGATGCCCGCCAGCAACTTGACGTTGAGGTTGGCCCAGAACGGCGTCACCGGCTTGAACGCCAGCACGTCGACGCCGTCGCCCCGCCATCGCCGATGGACTTCGAGACCCAGCGTGCGCGTGATCGGAAGAGAGGAGTAATCGTGCATCTTGATCGTGAAGCCGCCGGTCAGATCGCCAAGGCCCACGCACTCTTCGCCAAGAAGACCGCCGGCGTTGAACGCCAGGATCTCCATGCGGCAGTCCGTCAGAGCCTGGTAACAGATCGTCTCCGGGTCGCTCGAGTTTCGAAATTGCTTGAGGTTCAGGGAGTTCAGCGCAAGGCCCCTGCCTCCCGGCGCGAAGGCGGGCAGCAGCCGATTCAGCATCGCTCCGGGGAACGAAGGATCGACCCACGGGTTCGGCTCGAAGATCCGCATTGATTGCGCGAGTGACATCGCATCGCGGCCGAATCCGGCCGCGGCCTCCGCAAATCTCGACGCGATGACCCACGGCGCAATCTGGCTCGCCGCCTGAAGCGGAAGTCGGACGTTCGACATCGGCGCGTCGCGTTCGACCTCGAGAAAGACTTTGGACTCCAGCGGCCTGCCCTTGTACAACTCGGGGAAGACCATCGTCTTGACGCGCGCCAGCGTGACAGGAGAGGTCGGGTCTCTCAGCCACTCGCTCGCGGTTCTCGTCATCCGGGCTAGCGTCTTCGGGTAGCCGAACACCATCCGGCCCAGCGGCACCGAAAAATCGTCGTCGACGAAGATGAAGGGCGTGATCACCCCCCAGTCGCGGAACGTCCACCTGCCGTTGACGACCTGGTACCACTCGACGGGGACGCCGAAGTACACCTCTGTTTGGGCGAGCCACCCGACGCTCTGCTCCGTCTCGGCGATCTCGCCGTAATCGAGCAGCGCCAGGTACGCGTACGGGGCCACGGCACGAAAGCAGCCCGCCTCCGCCGGCACGATGTTGAGCAAGTTGTTGCAGACCTGCTGGAGGGCATCGAGGCTTGCCCGCAGCGGGAACACGCGCAGCGACAGATTCTTGAACTCGAACGGTGGCTTGAATTTCACCGCGTCGTTTGCGTAGGGCGGCAACTCATGGACGAATTCCTCGGGCGTCATCGCTGTCCGGTCTCCATCGGCTAATTGCGTTCGATGACCCACGTTGGCAAGGCTTCGATGAAGCGCTTGTCCCGGGAGTCGGGAAGCTGTCCGTACAAGTGTGTGAATTCGTATCGCGCGGCACCCGCGAGGCCGTGCGCGACCTGCCGCGCGTAGTCAATGGATCCGTACTCCGTCATGCGATCGAGCACCCAGCGGACGTCACAGTCGGAGCGCCCCTCGCGGGGCCGGCCCAGAATAGACCCCAGACGACCGCGCTCGGCGGCGGTCGCCCGTTCCAGGAGGTGGATGAGCATAAGCGTGCGCTTTCCTTCGCGAATGTCGCCGCCAAGCTCCTTCCCGTAGGCGGCCGCGTCGCCCACCAGGTTGAGCAAATCGTCCTGAATCTGGAACGCCGCCCCGAGGAAGAACCCGAAACGGATGCAGCGATCGGGATCGAGCGCTCCTTGCGCTCCGATGAGGGCACCGACCCGGCTGGGGTGAATCGTCGCGAGCCAGCACGTCTTCTTCAGGACCATGAGGAGGTAGTCCGCTTCCACCACGTCGGTCACGTTATCGCGCCGCCAGCCGAGCTCGAGGGCCTGGCCTTCCGCAGATTCGCGCGCCATTCGTTCTGTTTCTTCGAGGATTCGGAGTGACAGGTAGGGGCCGAGCGTTTCACGGTTGTCGATCAGCGGCCGCATCGCCAGCAGCGACAGCGTGTCGCCGACGTTGATGGCGATCGGCACGCCCTCGTTGACGTGCATGGTTGGCCGGCCGCGGCGCTGCTCGCTCTCATCCTCGATGTCGTCGTGGATGAGCATGGCGTTGTGAAGCAGTTCGATCGAGACCGCCGTTCGCAGGGCCATCTCGAGCGGCGTTCCGAACGCACGGGCCGTTGCGATGCACAAACTCGGCCTGAAGGCGCGTCCGCCGCGGCGCGGGTAATCGCCGACGAGATCGTACAGATAGCGGCGCGGCTCCGCCGTTGGCAGGTACTCGAACAACGACGCCCGCGTGGCGTCGCCGTACTCTCGCAACACCGACGACACGAGGTTTCCGCCGGTCGCGTCCATGGTTGGCCGGCGGCGACTACGGTGTCCTCGAGATCTGAACCAGCAGCGTGCCGACCTGCGTCCCGTCGGCATTGTTGACGATCGCACCCCGGTAGCGCCCTGGCGGCTGGGTGTCCGGAACAGAGACGCTCACCTGAATCGGCCTCGGCCCGCAGGTGATGCTCGCGGTCAGCGGTGGCGCGCCGACATGTTCGGGCGCCGGGTCGACGATCCGGAGCTCGGCGGCCGAGAGCGTCATGGCATCGGCACCAGGCGCCAGCGTCGTCGTGACCTCCGTCGGATGCCGCGATGTCACCCGCACCGAGATGTTGGGGGACGACGTGGTCTGTGCATACGAGGTCCAGGGACCGCGGTACATGGCCCCGGGCGCGAAAGCGGACATCGCGCAAACCCACGCCTGCATTGCCTGGATCCACGGGGCAATCAGCGGTGCCATCGGCCCCCACGCGATGTACGGGTTGCTGCAGCTGTAGCGATCGTCGTTCATAGTGCCTCTCTGTCTGGCGTGTTCCCGTTGGCGGGTCGCAGCCTCCAGGCCGCGACGCATGTATTCGTCGATTACCGTATATGCCGTGTTGACGCCGCACTCCACCGCACCCTTGACCGCGCTATCCGACACCTCAGCCAGCTTCTCCGCCGCTTCGACGACACCGAACGGCGAGACTGATCGCGGCGCCGGCCGTCCGCCGGGCACCGCCGCATTGCGAACCGGGCGGGTCCTCGCGAGCGGAACGCGCTTCAATCGGACCGAAGGACTCATACGAGATCCATGGCGACGCTAAGGATGATCGTAGCCAACGATGTCCTCGAGAGCCGGCCTCTGCGAGATCGCATGCGCCGCCAGCAGCCCCGACATCACGGCCGACTCGATGCAACCCGAGTCGAGTCCCGACGCGGTCCAGTCGCCGGCAATGGTCAGGTTGTCGAACGTCATGTCCAGAGGAGACATACGATACGCGATGCTGCCCGGCAGGGACAGCACATATCGATCCGTGGGGTTGACGTTGGCGGTCCAATACTGAGTGTCGAAGCGACGTTCGTCGGCGCCGGGCGTGCCGGTCTTGACCCTCACGCCAGACGTCAGCAAGTCCCAGCGAAACCGGTCCCCGCACGCGGACCTGGGCCATAACGCCCTTATGTCGCGGTCAAGGAAACGAACGGCGTTGCCTCGTACCCGTTCACGTTGTTCGGAATGAAACCGATCCGTGACGGCACCCGTGCCGGCGGCGTCGGGCAGAACGCTGCAGAAATACGCGATCGTTCGTACCGACCCTTTCCAGGTTTCCTCCGGGACCAGATGGCTCATATCCGCCCATGTGTCGAAGGGCTCCACGAAGCCCGAGAGGTTGACGGGCGCATGCCGCCAGCCGAGTTCGTGAATGTCTGCCCGCATCCATATCTGGAACGCCTGCGTCGGCACCGTCTTCACGTGCTCGACCATCTCGCGCCAGCGCGGCTCGCGCTCGATCAGTTGGTGCGCCACCGCTGGAAGAGCGCCGACGCTCACGCCGAGCACGACGTAATCGAAGTCGCGGGTCACGTGCAACGTCTTCTTCGCGACCCGGCGTGTCTCCCAGACCGCCTCGAAGGGGCGATCCTCTCGTGCCAGCACGGGTCCGTTGACGAGCTGCTGAAAATCCGGCCGTGCCGGCCAGCTCGGCACGCCATGGACGTCAACGAGCGGCTGGTATTCGCCGCCGCCTTTGACGCGCGCCTGAACATCGAACTCCAGCGCGGTGACATAGGAGGGTCCATCGCCGGCGGGCGGGGCCAGGGCGACGTTGCGCAGGCGATGAAAGAACTTGAAGCGCACGCCCCGCTTCTTCAGCACCTGGTACAGCGGCGCAAAGACGACGTCGCCCATGCCGGCGCTCATGCGCCAGAACAGCGCACCGCGGTAGGTGAAAAACATGCGCACGGCCGCACGCAAGGCCACGCCGGCAGCGAGGCGCGGACGCTTCACCTCCCCGTTTTCGAACGCGAAGGTGAGATCGTAGATCCCCCGCATGAACCCTGAGTCGAGCGACTCTTCGGACGCGCCGTTCATGCGCAGCCAGTCGCGCCAGTCGTACTCGTTGATCGCATCGAATCCGCGCGGATCGAGCGCGAGCCCGCACAGCGTCGCACCACGAATGGTCGCAATCACCAGGTCGATCACCTGCCAGATTCGACGCAACTCGCCGTCACCGGCCACGAGCTGCGCGAGCTGTTTGCGGGCGGCAGCAGCCAGCCCCTCGATGAGTTGCAGCGGCAGCTCGGCGCCGTCGCGCAACATCTGTGGAAAAAACGTGTCGATCGATTGACGCAATGTGTTGCAGATCTCGACGAGAGCGGCCGACGTCGCAAACTGCCCGTACCGCAACAGCCGGTCAGTCGCTACCCCGAGCGCGTCCCACGCAAAGGCACCATCCTGCGCCTCGCGGACCGGCTCCGCCACGCCGTCCTGGGAGGCAACCCTGCCCGCGGAGCGCAGTAACTCAGAGAGCAACATCACGGATTGGCGGAGGTAGGCGATCACGGTGAAGGGTTCGTCGCGCGTGAGCGGATCGCCGGGCAGGCCGTGTCCCGGAGGGAAGTGCGCGAGCCAGAATTCCCAACCATCCTGTGCGCGATCGGCGACGCCGACGTCTGGCGCCGGTTTGAACGCATCACGCCAGTCGGCGAACCGGCAGTTCGGAAACGCCGCGTGGCGCTCGGCATAACACTGGCGCATCAGGCGAAACGCGTTCTCGTAGAAGCCCATCCACAGATGAAGGCCATGCTCTTCGATCCGGTCGGCGACGCCGCGCCCCGACGCACCTTTCCCGCCGAGCCGCCACCCCATTTGATAAACGGTCACCTCATACAGGCCGTGGTGCTCCGGCTTGGTCAGCTCGAAGGCGGTCGTCAGCGCCGAACAGCCTCCGCCGATTACCGTGACACGTATACGCTTTCCGGGGTCCGCCATCGTGTAACCCAGCGAGAATCGCCCCCGACCGGCGTGCTGACACACGCCATGTGTCCTTCACGTCAGGGCGCGCCGAGTATATCAGGCACATGGACGAGGTTCGGGACCGCGGAAGCATAGTTGATCGCGGGACATCGTTGGCAACGTTCGAGGAAACACGACGAATCTACTACATAGGGGTAATACACAGGATGCTCTGGCTCATTGCGAGACACTCCCTGCTCACTTCGGGTCACTGAGGGCCGGGCGTTGGGTCGCGTCACGTCTCCCGAAATCGAGTGTCCCAGCTGAAGACAACGTCGAAGGCAAGCGAAACCGCACTTGAAATCACGGAAGCGCCCTCTTGGGCGTCCGCAACGCTACGATGTTCGGAACGGCTTTTTCAACGGGGTTCTGGTTATACCAGTCCTCAATGTGCACCCGCCGAGTACGCGCCCACGTTGCGATTTCATCAATGTCTGGATTCTTCGACCACGCACGCCACAGGGAAATGCCGGTGTGCCTGAAACTCTTCGCTGTGCGATACGCGATGGTGCCGTTGTCTCGGCGCACCTCCCACAGCCCCGCCGACTGATACAAGTCCCTCAGCCCGTCACGGTGGTTTTCCAGAAACAGCTTGTCGGTGGGCTTCGCGTCCGGTCTAGCTGCCTTCAGGTGGTCGGAGGCTTCAACGGCGTGATACAACCCGATGGCTTTCTCGCGTTCGTTTTTTGCCTTCCCGTGCTTCCCGAACACCCACATCCGCACGCAATCGAGCACTTCGCCGCCCGATGTCATCTTGCCCTTCTCGCAGTCTGCCCACGTGATGCTTTCGGCTTCACCGACACGGAGCGCGGAACAGACCGAAATCAGCACGAACATCAACAGTTCTTCCCGTTGCCGTCGTGTTCGTGGGTTCAAGTCTGGTTCGTTCATCCGTTCCTTCGCCACGGACACCAGCATCATGTATTCACCAAGCGAGAGGTGGGGCGTTGGGTTCTTGGCAACGGCGAAGGTGCCACGCCACTCAGGGAACGCCGGCATTTTGGCGATGATCTTTTCGACTTCAATGGCGTATTTGAAAACTAACCTGAAGAACAACATGTCTTTGCGGAGTGTGGCGTTCGTGATGGTCGTTCCGCGTTTGTTCGTTGCCCATTGTTTTCGAACGAGACGGAACTGCGACAGCCACGTGTAGTCAATGTCTTCAATTTTCAGGTCGTCATTGAACAGGTCTGCCCACGTGCCCGGTCATCGCTAGCGGAACCATTCAGCACACTCCACTTCTGCTTGTAGTTCCTGATTTGCCCATCGGAAATCTCCCCGCGCTTCGTGGTCTCGAGCCAATAGAGACACCGTTCCGCCACGTCCGTGAACTTGTGCCCGTGGAGCGTTTCAGTTTGGGCTTGCTTGTAAAGATCCTGAAACCACCAACCGGCTTCAACGCGGGCATCACGTTCGTTGGTCTTCTTGGTGTTGTAGATCGCGTAGCCGCCTTTGATGTGCGTGCGAGCGTAGATGTTCGGTCCGCCGTTGCGGCGTTCAAGGTAGACCTTGCCGAACCCGGTATCGAGACAGCCGATCCGTTCGGTTCGCTGTTGCCGTTTGGTGCCGCTCGGCATATCCTTGCTGAAAGGCTTTGCGCACTGTAGCGCGGCCTAGGCGTGTTGTCCAGTTTTGTCCACTGACATCATGCCTCTAACCACCAGCGGAAGTGGCGGAACTGGCAGACGCACCAGCTTGAGGGGCTGGCGCTCGCAAGAGCGTGGGGGTTCGAATCCCCCCTTCCGCACCAATCCTCAAATGCTAAGAAGGAAGCCGCTTACGGGCGGGCGTGTCGTCTGACTCAGACACAAAAGCTGGTGAGTTTTCAGCGGTCGGGTGCAACGCTTGTGCAACGGCTTCCGCATTCTGTCGCTTCTGCTCCTTGTCCCTATCAGAAATTCGGTACTTCATGTGGCGATTGGCTTTACCGCTCGTTGGTGACAACTTGCTCGAGTATGCGCCCCAGCGTCAACGGACTCGGCCTGTCCTCCGCCAAAACTGGATCCGACAAAAAATCTCACGAAATCTGAGGCAGTCGACGCTTCAGAGCCATCGCAACAGAACTCCACTTGAAGCCCGAAAAGCCGACAAATGTCGATCTAGAAGTCAGGGTCGACTCGGTTTCGTACCGATGAGCTTTGGGACCTGGACAGGAAGACGCACGCGTCCAGGTGGC
>Ga0318533_10000030_pt1 | contig 38371 bp, 34 predicted proteins | sample GRESIP053b4f27_FD_203675 | JGI IMG/M metagenome (GOLD analysis project Ga0318533, IMG submission 203675) | Tropical soil microbial communities from Luquillo Experimental Forest, Puerto Rico - GRE.SIPMG.053b4f27 | ecosystem: Environmental > Terrestrial > Soil > Tropical forest > Bulk soil...
ACTCTAAGGGACAGGGCCACCAGATCGCTGTCCGACCAGGTCCGACAGCGACCAAGGTCAGCGGGGATAGCTTCCGTTGTTCACGTCGAGAGTCGACCCGTTGATGTACTCGGGACAATCGCTGCCAAGCCAGAAGATCGCCGCGGCGACTTCCTGCGGTTTGCAGACGCGGCCGGCGTAAACGGAGCGCATGACGTCGTCCCGGCGGGACGCAGGCAGCTGGTCGTACATGCGCGTTTCGGTCGGACCCGGCGCGACCGCGTTCACCAGAACGCCATGTGGACCGAGCGCGCGCGCCCAGGACTTTGTGAGGTTCAACAAGCCGGCTTTGGTGATCCCGTACCAAAGATCGGGATGACCGGTGAATGCGGAAACCGAGCTCACATTGACGATGCGGCCGCTTCGCCGCGCCTTCATGGCCGGCGCCGCAGCCGCAATGAGCGCGGCCGGAGCTTCGAGGTTCACGGCCAGGATCTCGCACCGGTGCGCATCCGGGATGGCGTCAATCGGATCGCAATGGAGCACGCCGGCGTTATTGACCAGGGTGTCGACGTCACCGACGGAAGCGATCAACGCCGGAATCTCCGACGTGCGCGTCAGATCGAATGCGACACGTTCGCCGAGGATCTCGGATCCGAATTCCCTGTCGAGCGAAAGCACGCGCCAACCCGCCGCCGCAAAGCGGCGTGCCGTCGCCAATCCGATTCCCCGTCCAGCGCCGGTTATGAGAGCTCGTTTCACAGCCTGCTCCCGAGAGCGTCGTCAGGTGTTCTTCGCCTGAGCGCGCGGATCAAGGCAAGAACCCCATCATACTTGCAAGGGCTAAGGTCGGCTCGTCCGCACAGTGCGACGAACGTCAGCGGATCGAATAGCCATAGGTCTTACGGGCCGCTTCGGGGCTGACATAGCCTTCCAGCACGTCGCGCTTGATCAAGTCATTGGCGCGGGCAGACGGCGAGCCATAGCCCCCGCCTCCGGTGTTCCATTTCTTCAGCACCGTTCCGGGCGGTACATCGTAGATGTTGGCGTTTGCAGGTACGTCGATTGTCTGGCCATTCGGATAGGTCAGCAGAATCCTGCTCGGAGGACTGTCCGCGCCGCCGAAGAGACCGACAGCGCCTGCGTCGCGGCCCGTGCCGAACGTCGCGATCATCATCTCCTCACCCTTTAGAACAGCCTCGACATGGATGCCCAGTCCGCCGCGCCACTCGCCGGCACCTCCAGAATCGGTCCAGTATTCCTGCTTGCGCACGTCGATCCAGCCATGCGCCCGCTCTATCGTCTCGACATCCTCGGCTTCCAGCGCTCCTGCCATCCGGATGCTGCCGATATAGTCATAGCCATCAACCCCGCGGGTCGCCCCGCTTCCACCCTTGCTCGCAAAGAACAGCGGCGTCGCGAATGATCGTCCCTGCCAGTTTCCCGAAACTGTTGTTCCCCATTGCACCCAACCCCCGGTGACGCGGTCCGGCAGGACTTCGGCGAGAGCGCTGAAGACCGCTTCCGTGATCTGGTCACTCAGGTGATTGCAGTAACCAACGGCTGCCGGAAATTCCGCAGACAGCAGCGTACGAGGCGGCACGCGGAGCCGGATGGCTTCGGTGAATCCGGCATTAAGGCTGGTATTCCAATCCATGTCCGGCGCGAGCAGCATGGCCATGCACTGCAGCACACCCATGTGCGTCACCGCCACCGGCGCGTTCACGTAGGAGGGTGTCTGCGAGCTCGTCCCGGTGAAATCGAAGACGATGTCCTTGCCGGCGATCTCGACGGCCACGGCAACATGGGCCCATTGCTCCGGCGCGTATTGAATCCGGCTCGCGCCGCGATAGGTCCCATCGGGCAGTCGCGCTATGCACTGCTCGACCTGCTGCCGGGTGCCGGTGAGCCACGCCTCCACGAACGCCCGAAACACCGGAAGCCCGAATTGACCGATGACTTCGCGCATGCGCCGCTCGCCGATCATTGTGCTGCCGGCCATCGCCTCGATGTCATGGATGACAATCTCTGGAACGCGGATATTCTCCTGGATCAGCGCAAACGTCTCTTCCGACCGCATGCCTGCCCGATACAGGTGAACCGCCGGTACCCGCAACGGCTCATCCCACGCCGTCCGCGCCGCTGAATTGTAGCCACTCGCGACCGGCCCGCCCCAGTCGAGCATGTGTCCTTTGCATGCGGCCCATCCGGCAAGGTCGCCGCCCGCAAAGATCGGCCGGACAACCGAGACATCCATCGCATGATTGCCGCCATGGAACGGGTCGTTATGGATGAACACGTCGCCGGGCTGCACTTTTCCGCCCTGCACACGGATGACCTCGGCGACGACCGGCGCCAGCAGGAACGCGTGCATGGGAAGGTATTTGTGCTGCTCCAGCACGCGGCCTGCGGCGTCGAAAATTCCTGTAGAGAAGTCCCGCGCTTCGAACAGGACCGGAGAGCGCGTCGAGCGCAGCAGGGTGAGCCCCATTTCGCGGGCCGCGTTGGTGATGAGGCGCTGAACGATGGCCCCCGCGACCGGGTCGACTTTCCCCGGCCGTAGACATTGCGGCCGTAACCGGTCGGAGCCGCTGCTGATCATGATCTCACCCTCGATTACCGTCTCTGCTGCTGCAGGACGCCTAGTTCTTCGAAGACGCGAGTGATCTCGGTGACGTAGGCCTGAAACGCGGCCTGATCCGGATCAAAACCGCGCGGGCGCACCAGGTTAATGGCAATATTGGCGACGATGCGGGCCGGACGGTTGGAAAAGAGCAGCACGCGGTCGCTCAGCAAAACCGCCTCGGCGACGTCGTGCGTGACAAACAGCACGGTCTTGCGCCTGCGCAGGAAAAGCTGCTCGAGATCGACCACCATCTGTCGGCGGGTGAGCGCATCGAGCGCGCCGAACGGCTCGTCCATGAGCAGCAGGTGTGGATCGGGCAATAGAGCGCGGCAGAGCGCCACCCGCTGGCGCATGCCGCCGGACAGCTCGCGCGGCCATTTGTCCTCGAACCCTTCGAGTCCGGTCTGCCGGAACAGCTCGCGGGCGCGGTCAGCAGCCCGCCTGCGGTCGGCTCCGCGAATCTCGGCCGGGAGCAGCACGTTGCCCAGATTTGATCGCCATTCGAACAGCAAATCACGCTGAAAGACGATGCTCATGTCCGCATAAGGCTCGTTCAGCGAGCGGCCGTTCGCCAGGACGCTGCCCGCGGTCGGCCGCATCAGGCCGCCGCTCAGCAGCAGGAGCGTGGTCTTGCCGCAGCCGCTCGGACCCAGCAGCGACACGAACTCGTTCGTCAGGACGCGCTGGTCGATCTGCGCCAGCGCTGCGATCTCGCCCTGACGCGAGCGATAGGCATGCCGAATCCCGCGCCATTCGATGAACGGAGTGCTGGCCGCATCGGTCATGCGGTTCCCTGCGCCGACCAGCGCATCGCATCGGGATTGCGCCACGGCACCGCGATGGATTCGGCCAGCGCTACTAGGCCATAGAAGAGCATCCCGAGCAGACTAAGCAGGATCAGACACGCGAATTCGGTTGCGGTATCCCGATTGGAGTTGGCGATCAGCAACAAATAAGAGAGACCGGCGTCCGCGCCGATGAACTCCCCTACCACGGCGCCCACGACCGCAAGGGTCGCACCCACCTTCAATCCGCCGAAGATGGCGGGCAAGCCGGCCGGAACCTGCAGCTTGCGAAACGTCTGCAGCCGGCTGGCGCGCATCGAGCGCATCAGCAGGAACCACCCGGCATCGAGCGATGCGAAACCGACTGCGGAGCCGGCAGCTATGGGGAAAAAGGCCACGAGCAGCGCGAGCAGCGCCTTTGGCAGCACACCGTAGCCGAACGCAAGCACGAACAGCGGTCCAAGCGCGACCTTCGGGACCGCCTGGAATCCTACCATCAGCGGGTAGACCGTTCGCTCCAGGAAACTGAAAGAAACAATGAGCCAACCAATCGGAATGCCGACGGCGATCGCCAGGACAAATCCCAGCACCACCTCGGAGCTGGTAACGATCGTATGCTCCAGCAGGATATCCCATTGCGCCACCATCACGGCCAGCACCGCTCCCGGCCAGGGCACCAGAAACGACGGCAACACCTGAAACGCCACAATTGCCTGCCAGATGACAAGAAGCCCCACAGCAGGAAGCGTGACTTCCAGAACTCTCCTCAGCAGCCGCCGCAGGAGCGACTGCGCCGCCAGTGCGGACTTGCGCGCTGGATCAGAACCGCTCATCCATCTGCCCCGCGCGTGAGAAGCAGATCGCTCCCGTCGGCAGAACAGTCCCAAAAAGGCGGAACGAGGACCGTACTGGTCGGCAGATCGATCAGAGCCGGGCCTTGGACGCGGGTCAGTCCCGCCGGTTCATCATTTTGTTGCGCAAGCGTATAGCTCCCTGCAGACCGCCATTCGTCCGCCTCATCGACCCAGATCTGCCGCGGGGTTGCGGCAACGAATGACACAGGTGTCGTCGCATAGTCGCTGCGCGCAGCCTGACCTTCGACCACACCGACCGCCGTGACACGGAGATTGACCAGCTCAACTTCGCAGTCGGGCTGATTGAAACCGTAAGCTTCCATGTGCGCGTCATGGAATGCCGCGCGCGGGGCTCCGTAGTCGGGCGCCAGCAGGTCCGCTTCCTTAACGGCAATATCGAGCTCGTGGAACTGACCCACGTAGCGCGCCTCAACCTCCAACTCGAATTCCACGTGCGCAAGGTCGCTTTCAAGGTCAGCGAACGAACCGAGCAATCTTCCACGCGCGGTATCGATGATCTTGCGGATGTGTTGCGGATCGAGCGCAGATAACTCCCGCATCAGCGTCGCGCTGCAATCGTATCGGAGCTTGGAGAGCGCCATTCCAAGCGCACAGAACACCCCCGCGTGCCGTGGGACGATGACCTCGTCAATGCCGAGACCCTCGGCGATTGCCGCACCATGCAGGCCCGCCGCGCCGCCCGCCAGTATGAGCGGCAGCGGACGCGGATCGAGACCCCGTTCGACCGTCATTTCGCGCACGCCCGCGGTCATGTTGGCGGTGGCAACGCGGTGGATACCTGCAGCCGCTGCCTGTAGCGACAGGCCGAGCGGATCCGCGATCCGGGTGCGGATCGCGCGCGCGGCGCGTTCAGGCTGCAATGGGCGCGCGCCGCCGAGCACCGAGGCAGGATCCATGTAGCCGAGGACGACATTCGCGTCGGTCACCGTCGGCTCTTCGCCGCCCAGCCCATAGCACGACGGACCGGGTACCGAGCCGGCGCTGTGGGGACCGACCTTAAGCAGCCCTACCTGATCGAGCCATGCGATACTGCCTCCGCCGGCCGCGAGCGTGTGGATGTCGAGCATCGGAACGGAAATGCGATAGCGGTTTACGTCACGACGGTTCATCGTCGGCACTCGTCCGCTGCGGATCACCGATACGTCGAAGCTCGTGCCACCCATGTCGACGACGATACCATCAAGGGACCGTCCGGCCGCGGCAAGCGTGAGCTCGCCGGCCACTGGCCCGCCGGCGGGGCCAGAGAGAATGAGCTTTGCCGGATGCCGGCTGGCCTCGATTGGACTCATGACGCCGCCATGACCGCCCATGATCAGCAGCCGTCCGCCGAAGCCCAGCTCTTCCAGCCGTCGCTGCAGTTCCTGGATGTAGGCGCTGGTCTTCGGACCCACGAATGAATTGATGACCGCGGAGCTGGCGCGATCATAGAGCCGCGCCCGGTTCGTCAGCCTGGTGGATTCGCTGACAAATACCTCAGGCCAGACAGCTCTGACGCGCTCGGCTACCAGTTCCTCGTGGGCGGAATTTGCATAGGCGTTCTTGAAGCAGATTGCGATCGAACGTATTCCCGCCGATTTGAACGCACTGCAAGCGGCATCAACATCGCCGAGGTCAACGGGACAGGTGATGTTGCCGAGCCGGTCGACCGCCTCGGTCACTTCATGCCGTAGATGACGCGGGCTCAGCGGGACGGCATTGGTGAGTCGATTATTAAATACTTCCTCCCGGATTCCGCCGCGCAGCTCGACGATATCGCGGAAGCCGCGCGTGGTCAGCAGTCCCACCGGGTCCGCTGCAAGCGTAAGCATTGTATTGGTTGCAACGGTGCTGCCATGAAAGATCAATCTTGTCCGTGTCAACAGCACCCGCTCGTCGGCAAGGCCAAGAATTTGGGCGATGGAGCGAATGCCATCGATCACGTCCTGACCCGGGGTGGCGGGTGTCGACGGCGCCTTCGTGACGTAAGAGCGTCCCGTCTCACGGTCGAGACAAAAGATATCGGTGAAAGTGCCGCCGACATCTACGCCCAGGAGATAGCGCAGGACCGGGGATTTCGAAGCCATCGTCACTTCGGCAGTTGTTGCGCCCGGTCGAGAAACTTGTTCGTGAACGTTGCATCCAGATCGATGCCCGGCTCTACTGAGCCGGCCGCCAGCAAGGCCGCATTGAGCGCCTCGATGCTGCCATGCGCCAACTTGAAATCATCGACAGAGAACGGCTTTCCGCGCGTGTAGGGCGTGTAATTGCTCTCTTCGCGATAGTCCCAACGGGCGGCGAGAATGGAGCTTTGGGCAGCCAACTCCGGGTAAGCCTTAATCAGGATCGCCAGTCCTTCCCTGCTTCCGTTTCTGTACACATCTTCCCAGCCGCGCACTGTGCCGGCCATGAAACGCGCGATCAGCTCAGGATTCTTTCGGGCATATTCCCCGTTCGCCATGTAAACGTTCCCGGGCACTCGCAGGCCGATATCGGCAAATCGGAGCGACACCGGCTCCGTGCCGGCGGCACGCAGGGAGGGCACATTGGTCGTTTGAAACGCGGCAATCGCATCGAGCCGTTTCGTCATCAGCCCGGAAACGAGATCGCCCGCCCCGATCAGGACCAGCTTGACATCCTGGTCGGTGAGATTGTTGGACTTGAGAAGCGCCTGCATGAGCGCGAGCGCTGTGCTGCCTGGGACCACGCCGATTCGCTTACCTCGCAAATCGGCAATGCTGCGGATGGGATTGGCGGGAAGGCTGATAATGGCCGTGGGATCGACAGGTATGTTGATGCCGATTCCAACGAGGTCGAGACCTTTGCTTCGCGCGATCAACACGTCTGCCGCGCCGGCAACGCCCACCTGATCGTTCCCGGCACCCACAAGGGAGGCGGCATTGCCGCCTCCGGTGGAACGCAGCATTTCGACAGCTAGGCCCTGCTGCTCGTAAAACTTCTTATGGAGCGCAACCTCGTCCGGAATGTACGATTCGGTCGGGATGAACGATTGGCGAAATTTGAGAGCTGTCAAGGCTGCGGGAGTGGTGGACTGCGCATGAGCGGGATCAAGGAGCGACCCGAGCAGCAGCAGCCCCACCGCAGCAGCAGGAAATATTGACCTGCGAACGATTGAGCCTTGCCCCATCTTCGCCTCCTATCGCCAGTGCCAAGGTTGTTGCAGAGCGATGACAGCTTCCACAAATCGCGCGCGGCGGGCGTTTGCGAGGCTCGCCCGCTCCGGTGCGCATTTTACCCACCCGCTCGGAGAGCCGTGAGACTGAAGTGAGAACGGGGCTCATTGCGCCGCTTTGTCACAGCCGCACCCACGCGAGCGGGAATTTCGACAGCGGCTCCGCCCCCTTTTCACCTACGAGATAGGTGCGCGACAGAAGACTGCCGCGTCCATCCGCCCCCACCGCGTTGGGATGCAATGCAAATGCCATTCCGGCCATCAGCGTGCTGGTGTCGCCGCGTTCCAGCGTGGGGCGCTCCGGCAGGCCAAGGCCGATGCCATGGCCCGCCCAATATCCCGACTCGAAGCCGTGCTGGCGGAATGTTGCGTCGACGGCCATTGCAACGCTTTCGGCGGTATTGCCTGGACGCAACTGTTCCAGCCCGGCCGCCATCCCTGCCGCCTGTGCATTGAACTGGCGGAGCATCAGATCATCCGGCTCGCGGAACGAGAACGTACCGCCCACTTCGACGACATAGCCGCTTGGCCCCGGGCCTTCGATCGACATCTGGATCATGTCGTCCGCCGTAATCGATCGGTTACGCGGCCAGCCGACGCAGCGCGCGGCAAACGATGCGTTGCTGGCCCCAACAAGAATGACATTGTGCGGCACACCGTGCCGCACCAACGCCTCGGCAGCCAAAGCTGCCAGCTCCCATTCCGTTACGCCGGGCTGCGCTCGATCGAGCACGTTGCCCCACGCGGCATCGAAAATCTCCCCACACGAGCGCATCAGCGCACACTCTTCGGGTGACTTGACCGCCTGCAGCGCGTCGACCTGCGGGGTCAGATCGACCAGTGCATCCGTCGAGAACTCGGCCTCAATCGCCTGGTAGTCGCCAATCGGAAAATACTCGCGGCCCACCAGCCCGATGCGGCTCCCGGGCCTTTGCTGGCGCAGCAGATCAATGATGTGATGTCCCGGATGTGCAACGGAAATCACATCTTTGATCCAACCGACGTTCCTCGCCCAGAACGCCTGCGACGAGGCGCGGAATACGGCCGTCTCCGCGCCATTTGCATTCACAAGCAGATAGCCACCAATGCTCTGGATCGACCAATCGGTAAAGTAACGGAAGTACCGCTTCCCCCCAACATGCGGTGTGCCGACGATCACGGCGGCCGAGCAACGTTGAGCATCGAGGATAGCGCGGAAGGCGTCGTATCGCCGGCGCCGTTCCGCTGCTGTAAGGTAGGAGCCGCTCTCCCGCACTTGGCTCTCCTACTCCGGTGATCATGCAGGGCTGTAGTTACGAAATATTGCCCGAAGGCGGTTAGGGTTTCGTCCCTAGTTCTTGCGCGGCACGACGGCCCACGCTTCGATTTCAACCAACATTTCCTTCAGATCGATACCGACGCCGCGCAGCAGGGTGGCCGGTCGCGGATGCTCGCGGAGATCCGGCTCGAATTCCTCAAAGAAGCGATACATCTCGTCGCGCATGTCGAAAACATCCTCACGGCGCGGCAGATAGTAGCGGAACATGACTATGTGCTTGAGGGACGCGCCCATCATTTCGAGCTTGTTCTTGATGTACTCGAGACATTGGCGGGTCTGCTGCTTGACGTCCATTGACACCACCTTGCCTCGGCCGGCTCGTTCCTCCTCGGGGGTTCTGCAAGGAGCATCTTCAAAGGGGTCGCGACCCGTCTCGCCGGCCAGAAAGAGAATATCCACGTCGCCCTTGGTCTTGAAGCCGCCGCCCCAATTCATCTTCTCCTTATGGTAGTGCGGCCACAGCGTTCCCCATTCGTATTCGACCTTGTTCTTTTTGGCCAGTTCAACCGCCTGTGGATTGGTAGCCATTGCTGCTCCATCTCCCTTTTGATCTGCTTTAATCGGACAACTTGCGATGTGCCTGCGCTTTTCAGGACCACGCCTCGGGATTATCACCACGCTGGATCGCATGAGTCAAATACTGACTAACTAGTCAGTCCATAGCGGAACATATATATAGTTCGCAACCTTCACGAGGATACGGCCGGATCGTCATTCCGCGTGGGATGACGGACCTCGACCGCTGGTCCAAGGGCTCTCATGAAAAAGCCGGGCGCGAATTCCGATCGAACACGCAAGCTCATTCTCAAGCACGCGACCGATGAGTTTGCGACAAAGGGATACGACGGCGCACGCGTCGACAGCATTGCTCGCCGATTTGGGCTCAGCAAAAACATGCTGTACCACTACTTTGGCAGCAAGGAAGATCTTTTTATTGCCGTGCTGGAAGATGCCTACGAGGCGTTCCGTGCGCGGCAGCAACGCATGGAGATTAAACAGGCTGATCCCGTAGAGGCGATGAAGCGCCTGATTGCTCAGACGTTCTGCGCCGTCACGGAGAACCACAAATTCGTTGCGCTGCTTACCAGCGAGAATTTGCACAAGGGCCGACATATCCGCCGCTCACGCGCAATCCGGCCGCTTTACAATCCGCTGATCGACAGGATCCGTGAAATCCTGCAAGCAGGAGCCGTCGCGGGCGCCTTCCGCAAGAACCTCGATCCGATCCTGGTGTACGTGTCGTTTTCCGCGCTTGCCTACCACTACGTGTCGAATCAATACACCTTGAATGCGGCGCTGGGAGTCGATTTCTCGAGCCGCAAAAACCGCGCCGCCTGGTTGGCCTACATCATCGACCTGATGCTGACCTATTGCTGCGTTCCGCCGTCGCACAGTCGCCCGCACCCTCACCCGACTCGCCGCAGCCGAAGCCGGATCCATTCGACTGCGGCCCAGCTTTAGAGTGCCGAACTCGGGTGGGCCCGAGTCCGGTGCGGCTTGGCACGTTCTGCCGGCCGCGCCGGAAAGAGGTGCGGCGCGCGCGAAGCGAGCGGGTAGCCTGAGTACGATTTTCTCATGCCGGACAGACTATAGGAGGGGATGACGGCCGCTTACAGGCAGACCCTCGCGAATTTGGGGAACAGCGATAGTGCATTGGCGCGTTCGATCGCCTGCACGGCCTGCGCGGTGGCAACCTTGCGCAGTCCTTCGGCGTGGTCGGCGACGCTCAGAAACGGAAAGTCGGTTCCGAACAGAATTTGCGATTGCGGCGCAAACGCATGCAGCGCGTTGAACGTGGGTGGATAATAGGCGTTGGCGATCTCGAAATAGAGGCGCTTGAGCTCGTGCTCGATGCCGTTGGGCACCTTGCGGGCGAGTTCGTGCTCGTCTTCGGGCTCGCCGACCCAGCGCCCCTTGACGACTCTCGTCAGCTCGACGATGCGACCGGCAAGCATCGGCAGCGTGCCCCCGCCGTGGCAGAAGATGAATTGAATGTCGGGGAATCGGGACGTTGCACCGCTCAGCACCAGGCTGACGATGGCGCGTGTCGAGTCAAACGGGAATTCAATGGTCGCCGGTCGAACACCGGGCAGAATATCGTGCGAGGGCGGCAAGTAGAACGGATGGACGAACACCACCGCCTTGCGCCGGTTCAGCTCTTCCAGGACCGGCCAGAAGCGCCGGTCGCCGGGATACCTGAATTCGTAGTGCGACATGATCTGAACACCGTCCACATGCAACACATCGAAGGCGTATTCGATCTCGCGGAGCGTCGAGTCGGTGTCGGGCATCGGCAAAACGGCAAACATGCCGAACCGGCCGGGAAAATCGCGGGTCATTGTTGCGGCGAATTCGTTCCATTCACGCGCCAGGTCGCGCGCCGCCGTAACGTCGCCGAACCACACACCGGGCGCGGCTTTCATTTGCACGATGGCGGTCGCGATTCCGGCCTGATCCAATGCTTCGCACGCAAGCTTCGGCGTCCAGCCTTCGACCATGACCGGAGGCGCCTGCGGACCCCATTTTGGATTGCGCTTCTCCTGATTGGCCATAAACTGCGCTGGAAAAATGTGGTGATGAACGTCGATCCGACCTGGTTCGACCTGCTGTTTGCGTGCGTGCGCCTTGGCCATCGAGCTCCCCCCATAAGCAAGCAATCAAGCGCGATCATCCCGAACGGTGAGCGCAGCCATTTTCCGGAGAATCCTCGATGGACAAGGCCGCCTTGCAATTCAACGGCTGCAAACCGTTTCGGATTGATACCCATTATCACATCTTTCCCCCGAAGTTCATGGCCAACCAGGCAAGGCGGAATCTTAAACCGTACGATCCGCGCCAGGTCGTGCCCGCAACCATCAACCTCAGGAACTGGACACCGGGCTTCGCGCTGGAGGAGCTCGATGCTGCCGGCATCTCCACCGCCATCGCACAGATGATTGCGGCCCCGGGGATTTGGTTCGGCGATGTGGCCGCCGCCCGCGATCTGGCGCGCGAGTGGAACGAATATGCGGCCCAGATGGCGCGCGACTTTCCCGGACGATTCGGAATGTTTGCGGTATTGCCGCTGCCTGACGTCGATTGCGCCTTGCGCGAGATCGAGTACGCCCTCGACACGCTGCACGCGGATGGCGTCCAGATCATGTCGCACTACGATTCTCGCTATCCTGGCGATCCCCAGTTGAGACCGGTACTGGAAGAACTGAACAGGCGTAGCGCAGTCGTATTCGTCCATCCATTTCTGCCGCCATGCCACAACGTGCTGCCAAACATGCGGCCGGCGATCATCGAGTTTCCGTTCGATACCACGCGCGCCATTGTCAGTCTGGTGCTCAGCGGGACGACCGTCCAGCTCCCGGACATTCGTTTCATCTTCACGCATGGCGGCGGCGCGCTGCCCTCGCTTGCCGGGCGCGTTGAGGAATTGACGAAAGATGATAAGGACCGTGCGGCTCGCATTCCGAATGGCATCGCCTTCGAATTCAGGAAGCTGTACTACGAGATCGCGAATGCGTATCACCGGCCGGCTTTTGCCGCCTTGCGAGAGTTCGCGCCGGAGTCCCACATTCTGTTTGGGACCGATTATCCTTACCTCACAGTCGCAGCTCACGTTCAGGGTCTGGAAAAGGCCGAGCCGTCGGCCAGCGCACGCAGCGCCATAGAACGCGACAATGCCGTGGCGCTTTTTCCGCGGTTTGCGAAGGCAATTGCCTGACGCAGCGGGCGAGCGATCTATCTCGACCGTTGCGAGACGTGCCAGGGAATCGCGACCCGCTCGACGAGCTCTATCAGTGCAAACAGGAGCACAGCAAGCACGGTGAGCACGAGCAGCGCGGCGAACAGAAGGGGTGTGTTCACCGCGCCGATGGCGCGCAACAACAGCGTGCCAAGACCTTCGTCCGACCCCACGAATTCGCTGACCACCGCGCCGACGACGGCAAGCGTGATCGCGACCTTGAGACCGGCGAAGATGCTCGGCAGCGCGCGGTAGAGGCGTATCATGCGAAACGTGCGATATTGTCCGAGGCCCATCGAGCGGGCGAGAAACTCCAGCTCCGGCTCAACCGAAGCAATTCCCTGGACCGTGCTGATCACCACGGGAAAAACCGCGATGAAAAACGTCATGAGTGACTTCGGCAGCAGCCCAAATCCGAACCAGACGACGAACAGGGGCGCGAGCGCGAGTTTCGGGATCGCCTGGGATCCGACAAGCAGCGGGTAAATCGATTTTTCGAAAGCCCGCGAGCTGCTGATCAGGACCGCCAGCGCGATGCCGAGGACGACGCTCAGGGCAAATCCGACGACGATGACCACCGTGGTCGACAGCGCGTTTGTCAATAGTGCCGGCCACCGGTCAATGACCTCCATCAACACATCTCGTGGCGAGGGCAGCGCGTAGGGTGGCGCCGCGCCGGTCCGGGTCAGTACTTCCCAGCACATCAGCAACAGCGCGATGGTGAATGCCGGGTAGATGATGCTGGATGGGTCGCGAGGGCTCTTATCCATGGTGGATGTCTTCCGTTTTATTCTCGCCGCTGCCTGTCGTCCCGCCGATGTCGGGCTGCTTCCCGCTTTCACCCCCGGATGACGCCGCGCAGCGCGAACCTGTGCTTGATGTCGTGAACGTAGCCGGAGAATGCCGGGCTTTCCTGCATATTCAGCCCGCGCGGCCGAGGCAGATCGATCTCGACGATCGTATCGACCAGGCCGGGCCGCGGCGACATCACGACGATACGATCCGACAGGAAGACCGCCTCGGAAATGCTGTGGGTCACGAGCAACACGGTGACCGGATCCTGCAGCCATATGCGTTGCAGATCGAAGTTCATCTGATCGCGCGTGAGCGCATCCAGCGCGCCGAACGGCTCGTCCATCAGGAGCAGCCGCGGGCGGTGCACGAGCGCGCGGCAGATCGAGACCCGCTGCCGCATGCCTCCCGAAAGCTCGAACGGATGCTTGTCCTCGAAGCCGCCAAGACCGACGGATGCGAGCAGCTCGCGCGCGCGGGGCAGATACACGTTCCGATCAAGCCGTCTCGCTTCGATCTGGATCATGACGTTATCGAGGCTGCTGCGCCAGTCAAGCAGGACCGGGTCCTGAAAGACGATGCCGACATCCGTCTGCGCATCCCTGATCGGAGTGCCTGCGACGCGCACCTCGCCGGCTGTTGCCGGAATGAGCCCGCCGATGATCATCAGGAGCGTGCTCTTTCCGCATCCGCTTGGGCCCAACAGGGATACAAACTCTCCGCGACGCACCTGCAGCGAGACGCCTGCCAGCGCCTCGACGGAGCCGCCTCTGCTGGAATAGACCTTCCGCACATTCCGAATGTCGATGAAATTCGCGGCATCCGGACATCCGGGCCCGCTCGAGGTCGGGCCACGGGCGCTGACGTGGTCGGGTTCGGGTTTGGGACTCATCCCGGTTGCGCGATTCGGCTCACGAGATAGCTGCCGAACCTGTCCACCTCGAGAACCCAGCCGGCCGGAATGAGAACCGAGGTTGTCTGACCTTCCACCAGCGAGGGCCCGCGCAGTCGGGCTCCCCGGCCGAGCGCCTCGCTCTCAAAGATCTCCATCTCCTGGCGCCGCATGCTTCCGGGAAGAAAAACAGCTCGGGTCCCGATGGGCGCGGGAGCCTCCCGGATCTCCTGCTCCGGGAAATCGAATGGCTCGCTCCGACCGATTGCCGTTGCACGAGCGTTGATCAGTTCAATTCCGGCATCCGGCAGATTATAGCCATAGGACTCCGCGTGCATCCGGTGGAACGCCGCAGCCGCGCGTTCCAGATCGATAACGGATTTTTCCACGGCGGGGATCGGAACCGGAATTTCGTAGATCTGGCGTTCGTATCGCAGGTCGAGCCAATATTCAAAGCTTTGATGGGCAGATGCGATGCCTTCCGCATCCAGCGCCGCCCGACCCCGCGCCGCGAGGGCAGCGAATATTGCCCCCAGGCGCTCGCGGTCGATTTGATCAAAGCTCGCAAAGTACGTCTGCACGAAATCATGCCGCAGGTCTGAGAAGATCACGCCGGCGGCAGTGAAGATGGATGGATCGCGTGGAATGACGACAACCGAGATGCCCAGTTCGGCCGCTGCGCACACGGCATGAAGGGGGCCGGCGCCGCCGGCAACTACAAGGGCAAACTCGCGCGGATCGTCGCCGCGTTCGTGCAGCAGGTCCTTGACCGCGGTGGCCATGTTCACGTTGATGACTTCGTAGACTGCGGCGGCGGCCTCTTCGGGCGAGATGCCGAGCGGATCGGCGATCTGGCGTTTCAAGGCGCTCCGGGCAGCGGCAATATCGAGTGGCACGCGACCGCCGAGCAGCCCTGCCGGATTGATGTATCCGAGCAGCAAGTCAGCGTCCGTCACCGTCGCAGTTGTGCCGCCGCGGCCATAACAGACCGGTCCCGGTTCGGCTCCGGCGCTTTCCGGTCCCACCCGCAAGATGTCGCCCACGAGCCGCGCCAGGCTGCCGCCGCCCGCACCGATCGACACGACATCCACCATCGGCAGTGCGATCCTGTAGCGGTCGAAATCCGCGACCGGAACGGTAGCTGCGCGCCCGTCCACGATACGGGCCACATCGAGACTGGTGCCGCCCATGTCGAAAGTGACGGCCTTGCGAAACCCGTGGGCGCCCGCGTAGCGCTCTCCTGCGATTGCGCCGCCCGCGGGCCCGGAATACACCGCACCCGCCGGGGTTCGGATGGCGGTCTCGGCGGAAACGACCCCCCCGGATGATTGCATGATGAGCAGGGCGCCGCGAAAGCCATTGTCGTTCAACTGGCGGCTCAGCGAGGTGAGATAACGCGCCAAGATCGGTCCGGTGTAGGCGTTCAGCACCGTGGTGCTCAGCCGATCGTAAAATCCTACACGCGGGAGCAGTTCGTGCGACGCGGTGATGTACACGCCCTCAAGTTGCCTCTCCACCAAACGTCTGCAGGCCGTCTCGTTGACCCCGTTTGCGTAGGCGTTAAGAAAACAGATCGCTATTGCACCGACGCCATCCGCGCGCAGCGCCGCGCAGGCGGCGCGAACGCTCTCCTCATTCACCTCTTCGACCACGGCCCCGCTGTAATCGACACGCTCGGCGACAGCTAACCGGCGATAGCGAGGAACCAGCGGCGGCGGTGCCGGATACTTGTTGTCATAAATTCGTTCCTTGACGCCACGCCGCATTTCCAGAGCATCGCGGAACCCCCGCGTGGTGAGCAAGCCCGTGTGCGCACCCGAGCCGGTCAGAACAGAATTCGTTGTGGCCGTGGTCCCGTGCAGGATGAGATCGATCTTTCCGAGAAGATCGGCCGGTCCGGTGCCGCCGCCCTCCTTTTCCGCGAAGTACCGCAGGCCACGCATGATGCCGGCGGACTGATCCTGCGGCGTCGTAAAGGTCTTGTAGGTGGCGAATGAGCCGTCGCTGCGCACCAGAAGAAAATCAGTAAACGTCCCCCCGACATCGACTCCGACGCGATAACCCATGACCTTATCTGTCGCTCACGACCGCGCCGAACGCACGCGACGCTCCTGCGTGCGCCGGCTATCCACTGTGAGCGTCCGCCGGTCAACCACGACGCCATAAACCTGTTCAGCCCTCTCGGGACTGATAAGTCCGTTGCGGAGGTCCTCGACAACCTTCTCAACCGGCCGCTCATGTGGATGGCCGAAGCCACCGCCACCGCCGCTGTGGCGCTCGACGATTGTGCCACGCGGCACCGCGACGCGGATGACTTCCTTTGGGCGTGGCTGATATGACGTTCCGTTCGGAAAGTGCAGCGTGAAGATATTGTCTGTCCCACGCAGCCCGCCGAACAATCCGAAACCTCCCTCGGGCTCGCCCTGCAGGACAAACGTCACCGACTCTCCGTCAAAGCGCCATCGGGTAATTGCTCCGTTTCCTCCACGCCATTTGCCGCTTCCGCTCGAATCAAGCTTGAATTCGTGCTCCAGCAGCGTATGCGGATCCTGGAGCTCGAAAAATTCATAGTCGTTGGTCAGCGTCGACACGCCGAAAATCGGGCCGTTGTTCCAACCGTCCATTCCATCAGTGGCTCCGCTTCCACCCTTCAAGGCGATGAAATCTATGTCGCCGTACCGGCGGTTCCGGCGCGGATCGAAGGCGGTTATCTGTAACGACATGGGGCGCGTCCAGCCCGCAGTCACCCGGTCAGGCACCGCCTGGCCAAACGCCCGCATCATCGCCTCGGCATTCATGGCACTCAGGAAGTTGCCATAGTAAGTGGCCGCGGGCGGAAGCGGATTGAGCAGTGTGCCCTCGGGTATCCTTACCTCCACCGGCCGAAACATTCCCTCGTTGTGCGGCAGGAGGGGATCGATCAGCATGCTCAGGAAAGTAAACGTCCCAGCGAGCGCGGATCCCAGCGGCGCATTACAGTAGGACTGTGACTGCGGGCTGCTCCCCGAGTAGTCGAGCTCCATCTCCTGATCATTGACGGTGAGGCGAAGTTGAACCGTTTGCATGCCGTCGCGGATACCGTCAAAGTAAAAATGGCTTGCCCCTTCGTATACGCCATTGGGGATGTGGGCGATCTCGGCCCGCATCATCGCTTCCGTGGAATCGTACAATGCTGCGACCAGACCCCGGAACGCCGGCACGCCGATCGATGCTGCGAGATCGACAATGCGCCGTTCCCCCAGACGGCAGGCGCCAATCATCGTCATCATGTCGGGCTCGTCGACATCGGGCAGACGGACATTGGCGAAGATCAGTCTCCACACGTCGTGCCGAAGCGTGCCGCGTTCGATGATTTTCACCGCGGTGATCCGGAGCGACTCCTGGAAATAGTCGGTTGCAGCCGGGTTGCAGGAGGATGGAATTGGGCCGCCGAGATCGGCCATATGGCCCTTTGCTCCGGTCCAGGCGATCAGCTCGTTTTCGACAAAAATCGGCACATAGACGCCGGTGTCATTCGACTGCAAATTGCCGCCAAAGACATCGTTGTGCATGAACACATCACCCGGATAAATCTCGTCTCCAAACGACGCGATCACGTCCTTGCAGCCGTGATGGATGGCGAACGGGAACAAGGCCCGGAACTCATCCGCCTCCAGCAATCCGCCGTGCTGGTCCATGATCACGACGCCGAAATCGTAGGCCTGGTTTTTCAGCGGAGAGCGGGCCGTGCGCTGAATTCCGACAACCATCTCGCGGGCGAACGATTTCAGGCGCGTGCGAAAGATTGACACGCGCGCCGCAAGCGGGCTTACGCGAGCTTCCATTGACGGCTCCCGGCTGGCGCGCGTTTCAGTTGCCGGACTTCGGCAGGAACTCATTCGTAAAAAGGTCGGCCGCCGCTGGAATGTTCTTCACGCCGCCGAACCTTGTCAGGACTTCGAACGTATCTTTCACGTCCTGCTCTACGACAAATCCCATCGGACGGCCGGCGCTATTGGCGGTGTGGATGAGCGGGATTGTCGCGTCAAACGCACCGGACAGGATATCCTTTCGCGCCTCCGGAAACTCCTTTGCGAGCGCATTGACCGCCTCCGACCTGTTCTGGATGGCGTACTCCCACGACTTGATTGTCGCTGCCATGAAGCGCCGAACCAGATCCGGTTGCTCCTTGAGCATGTCTCGATGGACAACGATACCGTGCGAAAGCGTGCTCGTGCCGAAGTCCGAGAAGTAGAGATAGGTGGCCTGCTTGTTCGCCAGGATCGGCGCAGCCGCTCCGTCCCCATTGGCGACCCCGACGGCCGAGTCCAGGCGGCCCGCGACGACGGCGGCAACCAGTCCCGGCCCATCCATGGTGATGATCTTGATTTTCGAGAGGTCGAGATTGTTCCTGGCGGCAAAGGCCGCCCACAACGTTCCTACGCCGACCGGGTTGAGACCGAGGCTGAGCCCGTAAAGGTCGGTCGGCTGCTTCAAGGACCTGAATGAATACGCCGCCATGGGGCTTCGCTGCTGAAGCACCCCGACGCTCACCACTGCCCCCCCGCCGGCGGCAATGGCGATTGTGGCCGTGCTATCGGCAAATGCAAACGGCTCGGACTTGTTTGCAATCAGTTGTACCGCCGCCAGCGATCCTCTCCCCTCGAGCATTTTCAGCGCGATCTGCTGTTCGGCGTAAAAGCCCTTCGCAATTCCCAGCGCGAAGGGCGCGTACTTGCCATTCACCGCGAAGTCGAGACGCAAAACGGTGCTGACCATCGGCGGCGTAGCGGAAGGCTGCGCCCGGACGGACGCAGCAACAACAACGACTGCCAAAAACGGAAGGAGAAGCAGCAAACCGCAACTTGAACACTTGGGTTGAAACATCACTTGTTCTCCGGGAGCAGAACGCGTCGTGCGGGTTGCGATCGAAGAAGATCACGATGAAAATCCCAAGTCAACTGACTAACCAGTCAGTATGTCTTGTGTCGAATTGCGGCCCGAGTATTTCCTCCAGTGAGGGCATGCGCAGGAAATGCTTGCACCGCCGCTTTTGACAGCGACCGCCCGTGGCCGGCGACTTCGTTGATCACCGTCAGCAAATTTTTGATAAGGTCGCCGTCATGATGGCTCTGCTAAAAGGTCGGCCACTTGAACGATCTGTTTCGTCGAAACCATTTGGCCGAATATGGGGGCGCTGCCGCTCAAGGGCATTCGTTTGCGCGCCTCGACGAGCGCGGGCGGCGTGTTGTACGCGGCAGCGAGTCGGAACACCTCGCTGCGCGAGAGCCCTGACGTACGTGAGGAGGCCAAGTGAGCCGCCAAGTGAGCTGCCGCTTGGCACGGATGCCTTGTGCTGGTATAGCTGACCGTCGAGGGGACCTACCATGTGGTCTCCCGAATCGTTTGAGAGTAGTTGTGTCCGGTTCATTCCGTGTGGACCAGCATCGTGGACCCACTGATGTGCCGGGTAGGGACTGTCCGCGTGTGTTGCTGTCAGTCTCCATCGCTTCACTCGACGACGTCCGTTCCGAAATCGCTGCCTTGAAGCAGTCGGGAGGAACTGGGCATGGTTTCTGAAAAGGAGTGGGAGCGTCGCCACCGTGCGACACGAGCCGCGATGGACCGCGCGGGGATCGACGTGCTGGTGGCGATCTCCGATGCACACCACAAAGGTGATGTCTACTACCTGACGAATCACACGATCTGGAGCCAGCGGGGCTACGTGGTGATGACGCAGGAGGCCGGACCGGTCTTGGCCGTGGCCATGGCGTCGCAGGACTATTGGGCGCGGAAGGACAGTTGGGCCACCGAGGTCAAGTGGTCCGCCGCGCCCGTCCGGGAAGTCGTCGCGACGCTGCGGGGCCTGACGAGGCCTGGCCAAACCGTTGGCGTTAGCGGCATGAAGGATCTCATGCCTCTGTCGGACTATGAGCATGTGCGCGAGCACGCGGCGGGGCTCTCGATCGTGGACGCCACGGACGTTATGCAGAGCGTGCGGGCGAAAAAGAGCGCGGAAGAACTGGCTGAACTACGCGAGAGCGCCGAGGTCGCGAATGCGGGCTTCGCTGTGCTGCGCGAGCATGCGCGCCCCGGTGTTCAGGAATTCGAGCTCGTCGGTGAGGTCGAGCGGGTCGTGCGCGCCCGCGGGGCCGGCGCCACGCTGATTCTGACCTCGCAGGGGCCGTATCTGCGCAACCCCAGCGCTCGGAAGCTGCGGCTTGGGGACTTTCAGATGTTCTCGGTCGAGCTCTGTGGGCCGAGTGGCTATTGGGTCGAAGTCGGTGGCATGCTCGCGATCGGCGACGTCGATAAGCCGGCAGCCTTGGCCTACGAGGCCTGTCAGCGTGCGTTCGATGCCGGCATCAGCGGGATCCGGGCGGGTCAGAAGTGTGCCACGGTCGCCTCAATCCTCGTCGACTCCTTCAAGGCGTCGAATCACAAGGCCGGGATCTGGGGCGGCCACGGCATCGGGCTCGATACCTTGGAGCAGCCACGCTTGACGGTTGCCGATGACACCGTGATCAGCGAGGGCATGGTGTTTGGGTTCCATCCGCATGTCGTCGACTCCGCGGGCGTGCGCGGCGCCTATATCGCCGATACCGTGATCGTTACGCCGGACGGGCCCGTCCGACTCGGCCATCCCGAGACGCAGGACTCCCTGATTCTCATCGGAGGGCACACGGCGTGATCATCGACGGTCATATCCACGTGGCGAAGGAACCCGACGACGCCGGCTTTCGGGCCGCGGTCCTGGATGGCGAGGCGCTGCTCGGCTTGATGGATGGCCCGTTTTCGATCATGGGCCGGCCGCGGCGGGTCGATCGGGCACTAATTCAACCCATGATCTCGCCGACGAGGTCGGGCGATCCCCTCGAGCACCACCGCTACATCCACGAGCAGATCCGATCGCACCCCGACCGGTTCGTCGGGTGCTTCGTTGCCAATCCGCTGCTCGATACGGCCAGAACGATCAAAGTCATGCGTGACCTCATCGTGAGCCGCGATTTCCGCGCGGTGAAGTTGCACCCCACCAATCACGGCTACATGCCCTTCAAATCACGGGATCGGCTGGATCCCATCCTGGAAGAGGTGGACTCCCTGGGCGTGCCGGTCATTGTGCATCAAGGCGATCCGCCCTTTGGGCACCCGAGTCAGATGGCGCCGATGATCGAGGCCTTTCCCCGCATCACCTTCATCCTGGCGCACTTCGCGACCCAACGCGTGGTGCTGGCGGACGAGGCCATCTACGTCGCGCGCCAGAATAAGAACGTGTACCTCGAAACCGGGTGGGGCGCGCTGCCGCGGATCAAGGAAGGCATTGCCGCCATTGGGTCGGAGCGGCTGGTCTTCGCCAGCGATTGCCCGATCCAGGAGATCGGGTCGCAGCTCCGTGTGATCGACGTCCTCACGTGGGCTCCGCCGATCGGCATCCGGCTTTCGGACGACAAGGCCGAGGGGATCATGGGCGACAACATTGCGAAGCTCCTGCAGATCAAATCATGATGCGACCTCAGACACAGGTGCTCGGCTGGGTGCTGCGCATGTGCGCCCTCTTAATTGGGGCCTGGGACGGAACGGCCTCCAGCGAGCCGCTGACGGTGAACTGGAATCTTGGCACCAAGGGCATCCAGTATGCCGACATCTACGCGGCGATCGAGAAGGGGCTGTTTAAGGAACAGCAGATCGAGGTCGCCCTCACGGCCTCCTCGACCAGTCCGGGCACCCTCCTCATCAGCGGCGCAGCCCAGATCAGTTCCGGACAGCCGACCGTCACGTACGTGGCCGATGCCCAAGGGGCCGACCTCGTCACCATCTATTCCCCCGCCAGCACGTATGAGGTCTGGGTGGCCAAGCCCGGGGTGGCCGGACCGCAGCAGCTCGCCGGCAAGACGATCGGCGTCTTCAGCCTGCAGGACCTCGATGTGGTGTACACGAGGCAGATGATGCAGCAAGTCGGGCTCAAGCCCGCGTCCTATACGCTGCTGGCGACGGGGGCGACCAACAACAAACTCGCAGCCGTGGTCGCCGGCCACGTCGATGCTGCCCCCTTGTACCCGCCGGCAAATTTCGTGGCCCAGCAGCAAGGCCTCGTCGAGATCTTCAACACGACGCAACTCACGTTTGGCCAGGTCCCGACCTTCTATGTCGTGCGCCGCGAGTGGGCCGAGCAGCACAAGGTCGCGGTCGTCGATCTCATCCGGGCGCTCAATAAAGCGCATGACTGGCTCTTCAATCCCGCCAACAAACCCCAGGTGATCGAGATCCTCGCCAAGTACACAGCCATGGCGCCCGAACTCGTCGCGAAGAGCTACGACCTGTACTTCACGAAGCCTGGGACCATCTACAGCAAGACTGGGGAATGGGATCCGCAAGTCGTCAAGAAGACCGGCGATGAGCTTGTGACACTCGGGCTGCTCAGCGGGCCGCCCCCCAAATACGAGGGGACGGTGGCACCCGAGTATCGCGAGCAAGCCTTGAAAGGGCCGTAGGCGGGCGCACGCATCTCAACCAGGGACCTCGGCGGTCAGCCGCCTGGGTTGGTGCCGTTATTCCAATGAGCGCACGAGGAACCCGCGAGATTCGTACTGGACCGGATATGACCAAGGCCCTTCGGCCAGCGCTGCCGGTGCTGGGGCTGCTCATGGCCGGAATCGCCTGGGAGCTGGTGGCCCGGCTGGTGGTCCGCAGTCAGCTGCTGTTCGCGCCCCTCTCCTCCACGGTTGTCGCGCTCTGGGATCTTCTCCGGTCTGGGACCCTCACCCCGCATCTGGTGGTCAGCGCCGAAGAACTCGCGATCGGGTTCCTCATCTCGGCCGTGGCCGGCGTGGCGCTCGGCGCCGCGTTCGCGGCGGTCCCGTGGCTCGGTCGGCTCCTGAGCGGGGTCGTGCAGGCCGCCTACGCGACCCCGCTGGTCGCGGTCGCCCCGTTGCTGATCGTGCTCTTCGGAATCGGCATTCGCTCGAAGATCATCATCGTGATTCTCCTCGCCATCTTTCCGATTCTCATCAGCACCGAGAGTGCGGTCCGGTCCATCAACCCCGAGTACGTGGAGACGGCGGTCGCGTTCGGGGCCAGCCGCATCCAGGTACTACGCAAGGTGATCTTCCCGGCTTCATTCGTCGGGATTCTCACCGGACTGCGACTGGCCGTCGGGCGGGGCATCATCGGCGTCTTAGTCGGCGAGATCTTCGGGGCCACGCACGGGTTGGGCTTCCTCATCGTGCAGTACAGCGAGTCCTTTCAGACCGCCAAGACGCTGGCGGTAGTCCTTGTGCTGGCGCTGATCGGGGTGCTCGCGAGTGATGGGCTCGAGCGGCTCGAGGCCCGGCTCTCTCCGTGGCAGGAATCGAAGCGGACTCGTCATCAAGCCGATGTCGAATAAGGCGTCCGGCATAACGCTGAAGTGCTCCGACGTGTCGCACCTGTTCCTGTCGAGCGAGGCCTGGGTCCTGAAGGACATTTCGATCCAGATCGCACGGGGCGAGTTTGTGGCATTCGTGGGCGCGAGCGGATGCGGCAAGACCACGCTCCTCCGGATCCTGGCGGGCCTCCTCCACCCGACCCGCGGGATGGTCCGCGTCGGCGATCAGGACGTGACGGGCATTCCGGCCAGCGGGCGTGCTATCGTCTTTCAAGGGGATCGCCTCTTTCCCTGGCGCACGGCACTGCAGAACACTCTCTTTGGGTTGGAAGTACGAAAGGTCCCCCACGCGACCGCGGTGGCGCGCGCGGCGAGCATGCTCAAGCTCGTCGGCCTGGAGCGCGCGATGAACGCCTACCCGAGCGAGCTGTCGGGGGGCATGCGCCAGCGGGTCAACGTGGCGCGGGCACTCGTGGTGGACCCCGATTTCCTGTTGATGGACGAACCCTTTGCGGCCCTCGATGCGCAGACGCGCGAGCTGATGCAGCAGGAACTGCTGCGAATCCTCGGACAGACCATGGTGGGGGTGGCGTTTGTCACGCATCAGATTGAGGAGGCGCTCTATCTCGCCGACCGGGTCGTGGTGCTGGGGGTCGGGCCTGGGCGAATCCGAGACGAAGTTCACGTCTCGTTTCCCCGCCCGCGCCTCCCCGAGATGCGGCGCGACCTCCACTTTCAGCAGCTGTATACGCACATCTGGAAGTTGATCGAGTCGGATGTGGTGACCAGCGTCTTCTCGGAAGGGCAACCTCACGGCGCTGGCGGACTTTGAGGCGCACCCCTAGAATCGATGCGAGATCCCGTGGGTCCGGCGCATTGAGGAGGTTCACATGGCATCCAACCACTTGCTATTTCATCGAGCCGACATCCTGGCGCGGCTGTCCGGGACGGAGGCCGACCTCCAGCGACGCGTGTGGCTGATTGGCAAGCAGAACGCCGAGAAATCGTACGCATCGGTCTTCACCCGCAAGAGACGGGGCGATCTCGCGACGCAGCAGTGGGCCCACCATGACGACGAGGAAGTCGAATTCATCATCGCGGGCCGCATGGTGGTCCAGATCGGGAGCAAGGAGGAGGGGGTCGTCACAGAATTTGAGGCTGGCACCGGGGACCTGTTCTACATCCCCGCTGGCGTGAAGCATCGGGCCGACGCGATCGGCGACGAACTGTGCATCGGGCTTGTGTTCTGTCCCGCGCCGTATGATCTGACAACGGGACAGCCTTTCTTCCGGTCGTAGCAGCACCCGCCAAGCGACCTTACTATTTTCAATTCCCATCACCACTATAGAAGGTCGGCGCGCCGAGCCCCATCGCCCGGAACCTCAAGATGCCCTGGTATCTGCCAGTCACTCTCGTAGCCGCATTCACGCTTGCGGCCGCCAATGTCTCGGCGGAAGAGATTGCGTTGCTGCCGGCTGCAGTCGGAGCCGTCGTGGGTTGCGGGATGCCGGCCATCCCCGACAAATCCAATCTAATCGTGCTCAACGGCGAGGGGGCAGACCGCGGGGATCATCTTGCCGATCTGCCCAACGGACTGGGGGAGCGGATCAATGACGAGACAGGAAGAAGCTATGCGCGCGCCGAGACGGGACTGCGCGGCTATGTTGGACCGGGCATTGATGGTCTTCGAACGTTCTATCCCGGTGACGCATCGGACAGGATTTTCGGACGCAACCCCATATCGCGAATGGCGGTCATAGATGCCGAAGAAAGTTATGACGAATGCTTCGCTGCGCCTCCTTCAACGGAAGGGCCGCAAGATATCGAAGCGGCCAATCGAGAAGGAATGGCAGGATTGAGCGTAGGCGGTCCTCCGCAAATGCAATGGAAGGGGGGACTCGAGAGTCGCTGGCTGGGAAGTCAAACAATCCGATTGCGATCCGAAACCGGGGAATGGGAAGGCGCGCAGCTGCCGAAAACCGCGATGTGGTCGCTCAAGGCCGTGAGCTTGCCGGTGCCGCCCATTCCTGAACGGGGCAAATATTTCAAGGCGCTCGATGTCGCTGCCTGGAATAACGAGCAGGTGCAAGATTTGCCACGGTGAGTTCCGGGCGCGCGGGAAAAGCGCGATACGCTCTACACTCGCCGCTGCTGCGACCGCCCTCAGCTCGGGGTGGCTTGCCCGGTCTCTTCAGCTGCCGGCCCCGATTTGATGGCGGCGGAGCCGCCGGACGCCGGTGACTGCGCGCGCCAACGCAGGATTTCATAAGCCGCAATGGGTCGGTTAAAACCTTTGAGGCTGAGCTCGCCGAGGAGGGCTGCTTCTACCGAGGTTTCAATCGATCCGAACGCGCGTTGACTGATCACGATCTGGCTTGGCCGCGCCTCGCCGCACAATCGTGATGCCAGATTTATGACGCCGCCGATCGCTGAATATTCGCGCCGGTGTTCGAAGCCGATTTGGCCAAGTGTCGCATAGCCGGAGGCAATGCCGATGCCGAGCCCGAGGTTATGACCCTTGCGGCGCCACTCCCTGGCGAGCCTGTCCACCTGATCGCGCATATCGAGCGCCAGTCCGACGGCCTGCCTGGTATGCTCGGGGCAAGGAAGCGGGTCGTTAAAGATGATCATGATGCCGTCGCCGAGGAACCGCTCGAGCGTGCCCTCGTGGCGGAATATGAGCTCGCCCAGGCTCTCATGATATTCGCGCAGCACTTCCATAACTTCTTCCGGCTCGGAGCTGTCGGTAAAGGGGGTAAAGCCCCGCAGATCGCAGAACACCACCGTGATCTCTCGCCGATGACTGCCTGTCAGCTGCGCTTCCGATGCGTCCGAGGAGGCGATCATCTTGGCTACTTGCGGTGCCAGGAAACGCTGCAGGCGGCTGATCCGTTCGATTTCCGCCAACTGCTCCGCCACGCGCTTCTCCAACGATTGATTCCAGCTCGAGAGCTGCTCGCTTTGGGCCTGCACCTTGTCATGCAGCTCCTTGATGCGCAGCATCGATCGAACGCGGGCGACCAGAGCAGCCTGCTCGAACGGCTTGGTGAGGTAATCGTCTCCGCCCGCCTCCAGACCGGCGACGACGTCGCGCGTATCGGCCTTGGCGGTGACCAGAATAACCGGCATGAAACCAAACGTGCTGTCTTGCTTGAGTCGCTTGACGACGGAGATACCGTCAAGCTTCGGCATCATGACGTCCAGGAGAACGAGATCGGGCTCAAACTCGCGCACCTTGGCGAGGGCATCCATTCCGTCGACCGCCGTGACCAGCTCGTAGCCCTGCGCCTTGAGCCGGACCTGCAGCACTTCCAGATTGGTAGGATTGTCATCGACAATCAGGATCCGAGGCGGGGTGCGCAATCAGCTGGCCTTTCCGGTATCAACTCAGGAACTCGCGAACTTTGGCGAGAATAACGCGGGGGCTGAAAGGTTTTGCAATATATCCCTCGCATCCCGCCGCGCGAGCTTTGGCCTCATCGCCGGACAATGCATATGAGGTCACGGCGATGACTGGAATTTTGCGCAAGGCGGGATTGGACTTGATTCGCCGGGTTGCCTCATATCCGTCAACGACCGGCAGCTGAATGTCCATCAGGATAAGGTCAGGCTGACGCTCCGCTGCCATCGCCACTCCCTTCTCGCCATCGGTTGCCTCGATGACTTCGAAACCGGCGTTGGTGAGGAGATCATTGAGAATACGCCGGTTGTTCTCCGTATCCTCGACGACAAGAATGCGCTTGCTCATGCCACCTGCCTTTGTTCGCTCACCCGCACAGGCACGACGATGTTGAAAGTCGAGCCAACGCCCTGCCACGAGTGCAGCTCGATATGGCCACCATGCGCCTGCACAAGACGGCGCGAGATCGAGAGTCCCAGTCCAGTGCCGCCTTTATGACGCGTGATGCCACTATCAACTTGCTGGAAGTCGTCAAATACCCGCTGTTGATCGGCCAACGGGATGCCGGGCCCGGTGTCCTCGACCGCGATCTTGAAGTACCCCTCCGTGGCATCGACGCGGACTTCTACAGAGCCCGTGTCCGTGAACTTGATCGCATTGCCGACAATATTGAGCAGAACCTGAGTCAGGCGTCGTTCGTCCCCGTGGCCAATCGGCAGATCAGGAGGCACGGCTGTTCTGACCTCTATTCCTTTTGTGTGCGCAAGCGCTTCGGTCGATGCGACGACTGTGTCAACTATCGATTGAACCGAATAGTCACTTAGCGACAGACTGAGCTGGCCGGCCTCGATCTTGGAAATATCAAGAACGTCGTTGATCAATCCCAACAGATGCTTTCCATCCTTTTGAATACGATCAAGCACCTCCATCGCCTTGTCAGGCAACTTTCCATAAAGTCCGTCTGTCAGCAGCTCGGAGAAACCCAGTATCCCGTTCAAGGGCGTGCGCAGCTCGTGGCTCATATTGGCAAAAAACTGCGTTTTATGCTCATTGGCGATGGCCAGCTCGCGTCCTTTTTGCTCCACTTCCAGAAACATGCGCGCATTGTTGAGGGCAAGCACCGACTGATGCGCAAAGGTCTGCATAAGATCGATCGTGCCGGCGGGAAAGTCTCCGACGCTGCGGCGTTGCACGACAAGGGCACCGAGTATCTCGTATTGCGTGAGCAGCGGTACCACGAGAATCGAGTGGAATCCCGCCGCCAATGTTGCGTCCCTGAGCGGAAAATCGGGTGATTGCCGCAGATCAGGAAGAGCAATTGCGTGGCGTTCGTCGTAGGCCAGACCAAAGATGTTTTCATCGAACTTGATGTGGGCGGAGCGGATTGCATCCTGAAACCCCTGTTCAAGAGCATGGGCTTCGGCAAGCTCGAAAAGCTTGCGTGATGCGTCATAGCGATAGATCGCTCCGGCATCGGCACGGGTAAGTTGAACCGCGCGGGTTACGATGGTGGCAAGCACCGCCTTGGTATCGAGAGACGATGCAACCGCGCGCCCAATCTCTTCAAGCGCCTTCAATTCGCTTACCGACTGCGCAAGCGCGCGGGTACGCTCCTCGACCTTCTGCTCCAGTCGAGCGTAGGACTCCCGCAACTGCTCCGCCATCCGATTGAAATGGTCGGCAAGATCGGAGATTTCATCTCCCGATCGCACTTCGATCCGGTGCCCGAATTCGCTCGCTTCCAGTTGCTGCGCGCCGACCTGCAATGCTCGAATGGGAACGACCATCTGGCGCGCGAGCCAGATGCCGGCGATGATGGCCAGCAATACGCCTATTGCCGCCAGCAGCGCGGTTCGGTTGAGCACGCGATATACCGGTTGCAGGGCCGTGCTGCGAGGCTGCTCGACAAAGACGTGCCAGTTCAAGCGAGGTACCACGGCGGAGGCTGTCAGCACCGATCGTCCGTCCGGATCCAATCCGAAGGTTGGCGGCTCGCCCTCCTGATTCATCGCCGCCCGCACCTGCGGCAGCTCGTCCAGGCTGGTGCCGAGGCGACGCTCGCGATTCGAGTGTGCAAGCAATCGCCCCTTCGGTCCTACCAAATAGGCCTCGTAATCATTTCCAATCTGGCCGGAATCGAGGAAAGTCGGGAGGGACTTGAGATTGATCTGTGCCACCGTGGAACCGGCGTCTAGACCGGAATGCGGCATGACAATCGACATGAAGGGAGCGGACCCTTCAAAATCGGCTGGGGAGACCCAAACTGACCGGCCCCGTGCTTCGGTGAAGCTCGGGCTCCCGGAATAATCGGTGCCTCTATTCTTCACGACTTCACTGCGATTGACCATCAACTGTTCCCTGCCCCTGCCGTCGAGTTGACTCAGTTGCTCGATAGCGGGGACCTCCTGTAGCAGGAGCTGGTAGTCCGCGAGACGCTGCTCGATGGTGGAGGCACTTGCTCGCGTCGCAAAGCTGATCTGGCGCTCGGTCTCCTCGACAAATTGTTGTATTCGCCGCGCCGCAGCCTCGGCCTCATCCGACTGCGCTTTTACCAACACCTCGATCGTGTCATTATACGTGAACCAAGTTTCCAGCGCGCCGTTGGTCCCAAGCACGATCACGATCAGCCCGACAAAGGCAACGACATATTTGCCGAAGAGGCCTCGAGGACGAAACCATCTCTTGCGCGGCGGTAGGCTCAATTCCGCCCCATGCCTTCCTGTCAAGGACCTGCGTCGGACAACCTGACTGGTATTCGGCAGCGCCGCCTAGCAGGTACTCGCCGGATTAACGGCCGTTGCGTGGCGCGAACTTCTAACACTTGCAAGTCCACGGACTAACCCTCGTCCTTCTTCAGCAGCGAGCACCGTTACCGCGGACTGTAAAACTCCGCAAGGACGATTGCGAAGGCCGCGGTCGAGATCATAACCTTGGACGATGGGCTTTGCCGGCATCCGGCACAAAACCCCTCCTACTGCAACACCCGCACGACCCGAAACCCATTTGCGGGATATCTGACGTCGGAATCATAGCGGAAACGCGCGGTGGAACGCGCGAATTTGGCTTGGCTGTCATACGCGCCCCCACGCAGCCCACGCAGCCGGCACTGGCCGGCCGTCCATGCCGAGCCATCCTTCGGCGCACCGCGGTAATTATCGTTCCAGCAGTCTTCCACCCACTCCGCGGCGTTGCCGGCAGTGTCGTAGAGGCCGAACGCATTCGGCTTATAGGAACCAACCGGGGATGTTTGCTGGCCCGAACCCGTGTTGCATTCCCGACAGTTGGCTTCGCGCGAGCCGACATCGCGCCCCCACCAGTATGCTGTGGTCGTCCCCGCCCGTGCGGCATATTCCCACTCGGCTTCGGAAGGGAGTCGGTAGGATTGTCCGGTCTTCTGCGAAAGCCAGACGGTGAATGCTTTCGCATCGTCCCAGCTGATGTTGATCACCGGATGGTTTCCTCGCCCCCATCCGCGATCGTCGGGCTGAGCCTTGCAGCCCTGGTCCTGCACGCACCGGTCCCATTCATCAAAAGTCACTTCATAGCGACCGATCGCGAACGGCTTCGTGATGGACACGCGATGTACCGGATTTTCGTATTCCGTGCTGGAGCCCATGTCGAAGGCGCCAGCCGGGATGATCACCATTTCTCCGCACCCCTCACAATCATGGAAGGAGTCCCCCGGCTTGGCATCGCTGCGCAGAGGCTCGCGGGGAGCCGCGGTCGAGGTCGACCGCGCGGGAGGTTTGGTTGATTCGGCCGGGGATGCGGGTACTGGCACCGGCGCGGGCGTCGGAGCCGGCTCGACTACAGCCGGCGCCGAAGAGGGACCCGTGGCCACCGGACGCGATCCCCCGAGATAGACTTCATCGACCAGAGAGGACACGACCGAAGGGACCTGCTCGTTGCCGGATGCGCGCGATACGCCGAGGCGCGTGCGGTTGAAGGCTTCCTCGAAGGTCGAGCTCGGCACCCGGAGCTCCTTGATCAGCTCGCTCATGAAAACACTGTTCGTACCGCTGCGGTCGAGGATCACCTTGCCGGGGGCAGCGGAAGACATCGCCAGCGTACCTTCGGGCGCAGCCATCGGAGCAAGGCCTGCTGAGGAGGTTCGAAAGCGGCGCTCGAACGGATTTTGCCGGGCGGCATCGATGATGACGATCTTCGCCTTAGCGCCTTTCCGGTTCATCTCGGTTAGCAGCGCATCGATGCTCAAACCGTCCCTTCGCACATCCGCTTCGCCCCAAATTTGTACGTTGACAGGGAACAGATAGGTCTCCCGACCTGCCTGGATGCCATAACCGCTGAAGTAGAACAGGGCGACCACATCGTTGCGGATTTTGCCGAGGAAACCGTCGATCGCCCGCCGCATGTCCTCCTGGCCGATGTTCTCCCTGACATCGACATCGAAATGGTTGCGGCGCAGCTCCTCCGCGAGGCTGCGCGCATCCCCGATGGTGGTGGGTAGAGGTGTGCCGGCGTTGGTATATGCCGCATTTCCGATGACCAGCGCTATGCGCGCGCCTCGTTGCTGCGCTCCCGCGGAGAGGATCAACAACGCAGTGACGGCTGCCACGCACAGCCAAGGCAGGAGCCGCAGTCTTGTCGCGTGCGCCTTAGACACATCAAATGAGCGAGGGGTCACCGCTCCTTTTGACAGTTTGCTGCCCTGCTGGTCCATGCAACCTCAAAATCGCGAGCCTCTCAGATCGCGGACATAATACCCGGAGGAACGCAAGCGATCCACATGCTTCATAGTACCGCAGCAGCAAGTCAAGCAGGCGAGCATCCGCTGCAGCTCCTGAAGGGCGACAAGGACCATATCCCCGCACACTCCGCCGGTCATGTCGCGACCAAAGCTTGATAAAGCGGCCTGCCGAGAGCAAAGCTCGCAGCACGCGCGAGCAATCTGCCGTCGCAAGTCGTCGGGTCAAGGGTCTCGAAGAGACGTGCATCGCCCTTGCTGGCCCGAAGCGACGGCTGCACTGAAAAATCCTGCGCGGCCGGAGAAGAAGCGGGAGGGCTGCAATGCCGGATGCTGCTCGAATGGGAGTGGCGATAACCAAACTCGCCGTCGGAACCGCCTTTTATGTCGTGCTGATCTCGATAGCGCGATATTTTCCTACTGCGGCCGGAATGATGCTGACATTCCCTGCTTTGAATGGGCTGACGCTTGCCGTGGCTCCGGCCAAGGAAAATGTAGAAGGGGCAACACGCACCATGCTTTTGATGCCGGTCCTCAATTGCCTGCTGTGCGGCCTCTACATCTTTGCCTTCTTGTGGCTGCATCCAGGCGGCGTACTTTTGCAGCTGATGGCTGCGCTCGGCATAATCTGGCTCATCATCGCGGCAACGGTGGTCATTCAGGAGATCGAGATCCGTGATTCGCGAAGCCAATCGATTTATGTGGCTGTATCCACGATTTGCCTTTTGATCCTGCTGATTGCGCTGCTCGGCTCTCAACCGCCACGAGGATCAGCTGTATCGGACACTCTGCCGTGGTGGAAATTCGCCGAGCAGAATGTCGGCAAGGTCGGTCTATTCGCGTTCTGCCTGGCCATCGTTATTCTCGTGAGCGATTTTCTCTCACTGAGGTTTTCTTCGGACCAGATATCGCGATTGCTGGGTGCGTTCGGCGGCTTTCCGATAGTGCCGTTTTTCGGTTTATATGCAGTTGCCGATCCCGCAGGAAAACATTCAATCGAGAGACTCGAGAGCTTTGGCAGCCTGGCGGTGAGCGTGTGGGTTGGACCTGTCATCGCCTTTGGGTTCATTTTGCTCTTTTCCCATCATTTACAGAGACGAGGAGCATACGATCGCAATCGATGGCTGCATCGATTTGCATGGGCATTACCGTTCTGGGCCGGATGCTTTGCGGTGATCATACCCGCGACGGTACTCCTGGAGTACGTGAGACGGTGAGCATTCCCAATGCGCTGCCGGGAAGAAGCGGGAGCGCCTACGAGGCGCAATATCCGATTGTAGGGGCGGGTTTCAAACCCGCCCCTACCGACGGAGAATCAGTCGAGCGTGACGCCCACGGACTTGACGAGCGCGCTCCAGCGGGCGATTTCCGAAGTGAGCAGCGTTGCAAGCTCCTCGGGCGATGAGCCGCCGGCCGCGTAGCCGGTTTCCGCCAGCCTGGTCCGCAGCGCCTGGTCGGCCAGCGCCGTATTGGTGTCGGCACTGACCTTGCGGATGATCTCGGGCGGGGTGCGCGCCGGAACGAACAGCGCCTGCGCCGACACGACTTCATAACCCGGTATCTGCTCGGCGATGGCAGGCACATCCGGCGTCGCCGCGTTGCGCTTTGGTCCGGTGCTCGCCAGCAGGCGGACCTGCCCCGCCCGCGAGTACGAAAGCAACGTGCCGCTGCCGAAATAGCAATCGACGCGACCGGGTATGAGGTCCGAGAAGGCAGGCGCCGCGCCGCGGTAGGGCACGTGCGTCATCTTCATGTCGGCCATCTGCAGGAACAGCATCTCGGCCAGGTACGGCGCACTGCCGGTGCCCGGCGATGCCATCGTGAGCTGACCCGGCCGGGATCTGACATACGCGATGAATTCCTCAAGCGAATGAGCCGGCGAGGAGTTCGGCACGAACATGAAATAGTCCACCCGGGTGACAAGCGAGATGGGCGCAAAGTCCGCAACCGCGTCGTAGCTCAGCTTGCGATAGAGGCTGGTGTTCGCGGCGATGGAGCCGGGGTCGAACAGGACGGTATATCCGTCGGGGTCGGACCTTGCGACATACTCAGCGCCGATATTGTTGCCGGCGCCCGCCTTGTTCTCGATGAACACCTGTTGGCCCCACATTGCTGAAAGCTTTTCCGCCAGCATGCGCGCGACAATATCGGTCGGACCTCCGGCGGCGACCGGCACGATGATGCGCACGGGTCTGGTCGGATATCCGGCATGCGGCGCCTGCGCGCGCCCCTTGCGCATGAAAGGATCCGGCGCAAATGCCCCGGCGGCTGCAAGCGCGATCAGGAGGCGACGGCTGAGCATGATGGTGACTCCCGCTGGTTGCACGTTTCGCGTCTTATCCGACAGCATCGCGGCGCTGCGCGCCCGGATCCGCACGCGGAGCGGACAGTCACGCCCGGCTCATGTTGCGCGCCGGCCGTCATACGCTGCGCACCGCAACAAGAATGATGCCGAAAATGATCCAGAACACCGCGACCGGTCCCAGCATGAGGCTCCACATCGCGAAGGTATCAGCATTGCCGGCGACCAGGACCTGCGCCAATACCGTCGGCGTCATGAACCCGGCGGCGCGCGAGCACCATTCGAGCTGCTGCTCCGGCGTCATCTCGGCCGCGTAGCGAGATTCCGCGCTCCGGCACCACGCGTAGAATTCATTGGCGCGCCGGTTGGAATCGAGCATGACGAAGACCGGCAGGCCGAGCAGCCAGAGAGCCGAAACCACCACACCGATCTTGCGCCAGGTGATCACGGGGAGGAAGCATTGATGGCCGGCGGGGCGGTGTCAAACCGAATTCGCGCCGCACTGGCCTTTGACCGGGGTTTGTGAAATTGTTTTGCGAGGGGGGCGGGATGGTCGGGGTGCGCATGACGAGCGTGAATTTTCTTCGCCGGGCGCTCATCACGACTGCCGCGAGCACATTGCTCCTGGCAAGCATTCCAGGGAGCGTGCTCGCGGACGGCTTTCCCTCCCGCCCGATTACGCTGGTTGTTCCTTTTGCTCCAGGCGCGCTCAACGACACGATCGCCCGCGTGCTGGGCGAGGGTTTTCGATCGTCGTTTGGCCAGCCTGGAATCGTCGAGAATGTCACCGGCGCCGACGGCACGCTTGCCACCGGCCGCGTCGCGCGCGCGGCGCCCGACGGATACACGCTCATGATCGGCAGCTGGAACACGCACGTTGCCAACAGCCTCCTCTATCCGGTCGCGTATGACGTCGTGAAGGATTTCGAGCCGGTCGCTTTGCTGCCGGATGCGCCCATGCTGCTGATTGCGAAAAAGAGCGCGCCCGCCGATGATCTCAAGGGGTTCATTGGCTGGCTGCGGGCAAATCCGGATCGGGCTTCCTTCGGGACGGCCGGCGCAGGCAGCCCGCCTCACATGCTCGCTGTGCTGTTGCGCAAGCAAACCGGCACGCAGTTTCATCTGGTACCCTATCGGGGCGCGGCGCCTGCGATGCAGGACGTCATTGCGGGACAGATCGACGCGACCTTCATCACCATCGGCGCCGCTTTGCCGCAGGTGCTTTCCGGAAGCGTGAGGGCGTACGGGGTGACGGCGCAAAGCCGCGTTGCGGCCGCGCCGGACATTCCGACCATTGAGGAGGCGGGAATCCCCAACTTCTATTTCTCGTATTGGGCGGGCCTGTTTGCGCCGCGCGGCACACCCCCCGACGTCATCGCCAGGCTTGGCTCCGCGGTCGCGGCGACTTTTGCCGACCCGAACGTCCGTCAGAAACTTGCTGCGCAGGGCTTTGAGGTGCCTGCGCCCGCTCACCTGACCGCGGCCGCCTTGAGCGCGCTGCAGAAGGCCGAGATCGCCAAGTGGTGGCCGATCATCCGGGAAGCGGGAATCAAGGCGGAATGATCAAATAAACCGAGGCGTACTCGGTCCTGATTCGGATCATGGAAACGCAGGACTAGCAATCACTGGCGTCGCTTACTGGATGACCCGACTGGAAGGCGTAGAGATCGCAGAGATCGAGCCGTTGATCGTCCAGCGGCGGGCCGAGACTGAGGCCAGTGAAATGGTTTGACATTGCACTCTCCTGTTGCCCAAGGTTTGCTGTTTAAGTCTGCGCAGCGGGCATTGTACATCGATCCGGCTCGCCGACGTCGGAGCTAGAGGCACGCTGCCCCTGAGGCGCATCTGATGAAGCTTTCCCGTCGTCGATCGCTGCATCTGGCTGTTGCCGCCAGCGCGCTTGCGGCGCTGCGCCGCAGTGCGAGAGCACAAGCCTATCCGGCGCGCCCGGTGCGCATCCTCGTCGGCTTCGGCTCCGGCAGCGCGTTTGACATCCTCGCGCGCCTGATCGGTCAATGGCTGTCCGAACGGATGAGCCAGCCGTTCGTCATTGAAAACCGCGGCGGCGCCGGCGGCAGCCTGGCGACCGAGGCGGCTGTGCGTGCTCCGCCGGACGGCTACACGCTCCTTCTCTGCGGCTCGCCGGACGCGATCAACGCGACGCTTTACGACAAGCTTAGTTTCAATTTCAGCCGCGACATCGCGCCGGTCGGGGGCATCGCCCGCGCGCCGAATGTGCTGGTGGTCCATCCTTCGTTTCCGGCCGCAACGGTGCCCGAATTCATCGCTTACGCCAGGGCCAATCCGGGCAAGGTCAACTTTGCATCGGCCGGCATCGGCAGCGTGTCCCATATGGCCGGCGAGCTGTTCAAGACCATGGCGGGGGTCGACCTCGTGCACGTGCCGTACCGCAGCCTGGCGCCCGCCCTGACCGACCTTATCGGCGGACAGGTGCAGGCCATATTCGCCACCATGCCGCCTTCCATTGCCAACGTGCGAGCCGGCAAGCTGCGCGCGCTGGCGGTGACCTCGACGACGCGCTTTGAGGCGCTGCCGGACCTTCCGACCATCGGCGATTTCCTGCCGGGCTACGAGGCGATCCTGATAACCGGCCTTGGTGCGCCCAGGAATGTCCCCGCTGAAATCATCGACAGGCTCAGCGGGGAGATCAGCGCCGCCCTCGTCGACCCGGGAATAAAGGCCAGGCTTGCCGACCTCGGCAACGAAGCGATGCCGATGACTCCCCCCGGCTTCGGAAAGCTCATGGCCGAAGAAACGGAAAAATGGGGCAAGCTCATCCGCGCGGCCGACATCAAGCCGGATTGACGCGGAAAATCAGGGGGCAGCCTTCGAAGGGGCCGGCTCGCGCTTCCTGCTTCACTCTTCCTTCATGCCGGCGGTGTTGAGGCGCCGCACGAAATCACAATGCATGAAGCCGCCCAGACCCGACAGCGAGCCTCGGAAGCTCTGATCGCCGGTTCGGTCGAGATTGAAGCACGGCTCGAATGACAGGCCCTTGAGCGTGGCGCAGACGGCGTTGCCCTTCACCTTGAACGTTCCGGGCGGAACTCCGAACGATCGCACCGGCCCCGACCCGCTCACCTGAATGGTCCCGTTTGCCGAGCCGTCGCCATGGATTTGGCCAAGCCCGCGCGTCCCTTCGAAACAGCTGAACGCGAACAGCTTTCCGGTCACAAACCGCTGCGCCGCTTCCGGGCTCAGCGACTCGGCCATAGCCGGCGCGGTCACCAGCAGGCTTGCAATGACAATCGCCACTCGCGCAATCATCTGATTTCCCCCGTTCCCCGTGCGGCATGGCCGCTCTGCAGGTTGGTCGCTGGAGAAACCCGGAAGGTTCATTCCCGGCCTCGCTGCGAGGCTCGGTGTGCTCTTTTAGCAACACTCCGTCGAGCAGGGCTTTCGCAAATAGCCGGCGGTATTGCCGTGTGAAGCGAGCGGAGCGGCGTGGTTGCCGCGCCTTGGTGAGTGGCGTCGGTGCAGTGATGGAGCGCAGGCGCTTCGAGCAAGAAAAAGCCCCGCGGTATGTCGCCGCGGGGCCAGTCGTGGAGATGTTCATGAAAGCGGCCGCCAGGATTGATCGGCATCGCGGCAAAATCGAGACCGTCCGCCACGGCGCTTGTGAGCCGTTTGGAACATGGTGAACGAAATCTTCTCGGCGGCGCTGGCCCGGTGGCCGCGCCGCGCGTCACGATGGGATCCCTACACCTGCTTCTGCCGTCTCTTGGCGGAGCGCGGACCCATCGGCTCCGGCTGGAACGGCCCGTCGCGCATGTCGAGGTAGGCCTTGAGCCCGTGCGCGCGCTGCGCCTCGTGCAGGCGCTCGCGCACCTCGTTGTGCGAGGAATGGGCAAGCGCCCCGAGCGTGCCTTCCATGAGCAGCCCGGAATAGAGGCCGGCGGCGAGCATGCCCTTCATGGTAATGGCCTTGTTGAGCCGCACCGCCGGCTCCGGCACCAGCGCGATGCGCTTCGCGAGCCCGCGCGCGGCATCCATCAGCGCCGCGGCCGGCACCACCTCGTTGACCATTCCCAGCCGCAGCGCCTCCTGCGCGTCGAAATGATCGCCGGTGAGCGCCCAGCGGTTGGCCGCCTTCCAGCCGCACAGCGCCCCGAACAGGAACGTCGAGTTGGAGATGTGGCGCACTTCCGGCTGCGCAAACACCGCCTCCTCGGAGGCAATGGTGATGTCGGCGGCGAGCTGGTACCAGAACCCGCCTCCCATCGCCCAGCCGTTGACCGCGGCGATGATCGGCTTGGCCAGTCCCCACATGTGCGTCCAGTAGGCAACCCGCAGCCCGTCGGTGCGCTCCCAGAACCGGATGTACTCGGCGTGCGACTTTCCCGTCGGGTCGGAATGGCGCGTGCGGGATTTTCCGACGGCGCCCTGGTCGTAGCCGGAGCAGAAGGCACGTCCGGCGCCGGTCAGTATGAT